>LAZR01000238.1_pt1 | contig 53450 bp, 46 predicted proteins | sample 329461 | NCBI WGS metagenome assembly LAZR01 (sample SAMN03002196, study PRJNA259156) | marine sediment metagenome | biome: sea floor; feature: Hydrothermal impacted sediments; material: marine sediment; isolation source: Loki non-amplified sample from Loki's castle hydrothermal vent sediment ...
CACCAGCTCTATCTCGCCCGCAGCCGGATGGTTAATCTTGGTGAAGGCACCCCGGGCCCGGGTTTGGGGATCGCTGACCACCTCCTTCACCGTCTGAGCCGGAGCCCAGATGCAGCCCTGTTCGTCCAGGGGGCGAGCCCACTCCTCCAGCGTCCGCTGGGCAAACACATCGTCCAGAAGAGCGATCAGCTCCTCGCGGTTGTCGTAGCGGCTCTGGAAGGTCGCAAAGCGGGGGTCTTCCTCCAGGTCCTCCTGACCTGTCGCTCGACAGAACTTCGGCCAGTACATGTCGGAGACCAGCATAACCAACATCAGCCAGCGGCCGTCTCCGGTGCGGTAGCTGTTCCAGAGAGGGTTGGGAACTGATCGCCGTGATGGTCTAGGGGCCTCGACGCCAACCAAAGCGGCCCCCACATCATTCGCCAAGACCCAGATCCCCGTGTTGTGCAGGGAGATATCCACCTCCTGGCCCTGACCCGTCCGGTCTCGCTGCAGCAAAGCCATGGCCACCGAGCCAGCGACGAGCAGCGCGGTAGTGTTATCCCCCATGCCCGGTCGCTGAGGCGGAGGCGGATCGTCGGGCTCCCCCAGCAACCCCATGATGCCCGAGCGCGCCCAGAAGGCGGCGTAATCGTAGCCGGGTCGGTCTCGATCCGGTCCTTCTGAGCCATATCCCGTGACGCTGACGTAGACAACGTCCGGTCGGTGTTCGACCAGCTCCTCATAGGTCAATCCATATCGCTGCCGCCTATGCGGCAGAAGGTTGGTGACGACAACGTCAACTCCCTTCACAAGGCGATACAGGACCTCGCGGGCGCCGGGCGGCTCGAGGTTCAGGGTCATGCCCTTCTTGCCGCGGTTGCAGTGCTCGAACGCGAAGTTAACGGGCACGTCGATGCCCATCTGCGCCATGAAGCCCCGGAGGGGGTCCCCACCGGGCGGCTCGACCTTGATCACCTCGGCGCCAAAATCCGCCAGGAGGGCGCAGCCAGCGGGAGCCGCCAGCCAGTTGGCCACCTCTAGCACCCGTACTCCCGTCAATGGCCCTTCCATACTGCAACCCCCTTTCCTACCCGTCTTTGATCTGGGCGCACTGGATGCCTGGCTTCACGGAGAGGGCATCCTACGCCGTCAGTGACGCATACACCGCCTCGGCCAGAGGCGGCCACCGAGGGTCCTCTAGGCCGGAGAACGTGCCCATCTGATTCATCGCGTAGGCGAAGCCCACCCTGGCGTCGGGGTCGGCGAAGCCCAGCGATCCGCCCGCCCCCGTGTGCCCGAACGCCCGCTGGTTGGGACCGAACGGGTGCTCCGGTATGGTGAGCATGAATCCAAGCCCCCAGCGATAGTGCCGGCCCAGCACGGCATCCAGCCCATTGGAATGCTCGACGATCGCCTGCTCAATAACGGCCGGGCTAATAACGCGCACGCCTTCCAGTTCGCCGCCGCGGGCGAGGGCGCCGTAGGCACGGGCCAGCGAGCGGGCGTTGCCGTGGCCGTTGGCAGCCGGTATCTCCGCCGCCCTCCACTGCCGCGTGTTCGCGACGCCCTGATCCATCAGGTCAGGCGGGTTGAACATCGACTTCGCTGCCATGGACTGCGGATCGCTCATCAGCTCACCGAATCGCTTCTGGTCCTCGGGAGCGGGCGCTGTCCTGGGAATAACCTCGGCCGTGCGCTCGTCGTCCTTCGCCCCCAGGCCGATGTGAAAGTCGAGGCCGAGCGGCTCCGCGATCTCCTCGCGAAAGTACGCCCCCAGAGTCTTGCCGCTGATCCGCCGCACCACTTCGCCGACCAGCCACCCGAACGTCAGGGCATGGTAGCCGTGGGTGGCGCCGGGCTTCCACCAGGGCTCCTGCTTCGCCAGCGCCACCGCCATAGTGTCCCACTGGCACAACGAGCCTTCGGGGAGTGGCTCCTTGACGGCGGGCAGCCCGGCGCGATGGCTGAGGAGATAGCGCACCGGCAACTCCTGCTTGCCGGCCTGGGCGAACTCCGGCCAGTACTTCGCCACCGGTGCATCCAGATCCAGCAGGCGCTGGTCTACGAGACGGACCGCACCTCGCCTCGAAAGCTGGAATTTTTCTGCAAGGGTAAGGCGTATAACCTGTTCGGGTTAATCAGGTCCGACACGCATTTATTCTGTGCCCCCAAAGGAGCCACCGTTTTTCTTTGGGGGTCAGACCGCCTGGGCCGGGATGTGTTCAGCCGTATTCTGTTTGGTGCACAGCTTTCACTCACGGTGGGTTTGATCGGGATTACCGTCAGCTTTGTTCTGGGGATATTTTTTGGCTCAATCGCGGGGTATTTCGGCGGCAAGACCGACTGGGTCATCAATCGGATGATCGAGATTCTGCGGTCGCTTCCCGAACTGCCGCTTTGGCTGGCGCTTTCGGCTGCGGTGCCGTCCAACTGGAGCCCGGTGGCCGTGTTCTTTGTCATTTCTATCATCCTTGGCGTCCTAGACTGGCCCGGTCTGGCGCGGGCAGTGCGCTCCAAGTTTCTTAGCCTTCGCGAAGAAGAATACGTCAAGGCTGCCGAGATGATGGGCGCAAAGCCATCACGGGTCATCCGTAAGCATTTGCTGCCAAACTTCATGTCGCACCTGATCGCGAGCGCAACATTGTCGATACCTGCGATGATCCTTGGTGAAACGGCGCTTAGTTTCTTGGGGCTGGGATTACGCGCGCCTGCGGTAAGCTGGGGCGTGATGCTGAACGACGCGCAAAACCTGGCAAGCATTGAAATCTATTGGTGGACCGCCATCCCCATGCTGCCGATAATCGTAGTGGTGTTGGCGTTCAACTTTCTGGGCGACGGGCTGCGTGCCAGCCTAGATCCCTATAAGACGTAACGCCTGCGCCGGGGTCAGGTAACCGGCGCAGGTGCAGACTGGACTTAGTACCAATCGCCCATCTTGACTTCGATACCACTGGCCACCTTGCTGGCGAATTCAGCAGGGTCTTGCGTACCACCGTCACGCCCGCGATAGTGATACGGATAAACGAAGGACGGCTTGAACTCGGACACAGCAGCGGCCGCCGCATCGGCGTCCATCGTGAAGGGCAGGTTCATACACACAAAGGCCAGATCGATATTTTTAAGCGCGCGCATCTCCGGCGTACCCTCTGTGTCGCCCGATATGTAGACGCGAAAATTTGGTAGGTTTACCACATATCCGTTGTCTCGGCCTTGAGGGTGAAATTTCTTGCGATCTTCGGTCGTGTTATAGGCAGGGATCGCCTCGATCGAGATATCCTTGAATGTGGCCGTCTCGCCGTTTGCCACTTTGCTGGCTTTCGCCTTCAACGCCTCGGGTAGCATGTCATAGACGGCCGGGTTCGCGATAATCTGCGTTGTCTCGCCGATAACGCCATTCAACGTGTCTACATTGAAATGATCGCCGTGCTCATGTGTGATGAGGATCAAATCGGGTTTGGCAAAATCCGAATAATTTGCAATATCGCCTACCGGATCGGTATAAATGACCCCTATCGGCGTTTCCATTACGAAGGACGCATGATCAACAGGATGCACAGTGATTTCCGCGTCACCTGCCATGAATACGTTGCTGGCATGGGCGGCGGCCTGAGCGGCGTAGGGTAACATCGTTACCACGCCTGCGGTCGCGGTAGAGCTTATCAGGAATTGGCGTCGGGACTGAAGCACTTGTCGTCTCCTTTTATATTATGTCGCGTTATATCTACCGCGAAGGTAGCGCGGACGGGTCGCAGATCAACAACCGATACTCCGTTACTTCCGTAGCCGCCTAGCGATCGTCCCCATCTTGCTCAGCCTGTTCTTGCAAGTCGTCTTGCATTGACGCGTGCGCGGCGGCAGTGACTGCTTTGCGTTCCTCGTCATTCAGATCTTCAACCTTACCGTCCGCCAAACGCACGGTTACCTCACGGTGGGCAAAGCGTATCCCTTCGCGTTCAAAAAGCGCACGTATTTCTTCATAGACCTTTTTGCGGACTAACCACTGGTCCCCTGGTTTGGTCATGAATTTCACCCGGATAATCATCGCGGAATCCTGCATTTCGATGACACCCTGAGATTTCAGCGGTTGGATGAAATTTTCTCCGATCACCGGATCCTCTAGCAGTTCAACCCCCAGCTTCTTGATCAACTTGCGAACCTTTTCCACATCCGTGTCATAGGTCACACGCAGGGGGAGCTTCATGATTACCCAGTCGCGGCTATAATTGGTCATGACCTGCAATTCCCCGAACGGTATGGTGTGCAAAGCCCCAAGGTGATGGCGCAATTGAAACGACCGTACCGAGATTTTCTCGACCGTCCCTTTCACCCCCCCCACGTCTAGATATTCACCTTTGCGAAAGGCGTCGTCGAACAAAAAGAAAGCACCTGCGAAAATGTCTCGCACCAGTGCCTGCGACCCAAAGCCGACCGCCACCCCGACGATGCCGGCACCCGCGAACAGCGGCCCAACATTGACGCCGAACTCCATAAGGACGATCAACACGATGGTTACCACCACCACGATGAGGATAAAGTTGCGAAACAGCGGCAACAGGGTGGCAAGCCGGCTGGCAGAAGACGCTCCGCTGCCTTCGTCGCCTAATTCGGCTTCGGGCTGGTCGCCCACCTCTGCTTCGATCTTGGTGTCGATCCATATCCGGAATGCGTGATACACGACGTATCCGATGAATATGATAACCAACACATCAAGCAGCCGGTCAGCATAGCTTTCCAGCATCAAGGCGCTTTCATTATCCCAGATGAAAAAGAATGCATAGGCACCTGCCACGAACGCCAATATTCCTGCGACACGCCGCGCCAACGCCTCGAAGGAATTCATCGTTCGGCGGGGCATTATCTGGCTGCGCGCTTGTTCTTCTTCCAGCGCCAAGCGCTGCGCCTGTACGGTGTCATGTTCGACACTATCGGCCTGCGCGGATGCCTGGGGCGCAAGCTCTTGCTCTTGTGCATGACGGGCTTCGCGTATTTCGTTGATCCGCCGCAGCATGCGGGCGCGGGCAAAGCCGCGTTCGATCCCGAAGTTGATGATACCGTAGACCACGATGATTGAAACAAGGATCCCGTAGGCCCCAGCGATAAGAGGGATCGAGCTGGGATTGGCCAATACTAGATCATAGGTCAGCTCGACCCAGGCAAAAATCACATAGAAGATAACCAGCGGAACCCATGTACGCGACAGCACCCGCGTCACCGCGCTGCATTGAGCAAGTGGTTTACCGTGACGCAGCGCATTTGAAATTGCGCCTCGATTGACAATCACCATGACAATGTTGGTCAGCACGATAGCAGCCGAAAGCAAGGATGAAATGAAGGCATAAACATCGTAATTCAGCCCCAGTTCACCGATCCAGATACCAAACAAGATCGCACAGGCATCGAAACTGGCCAGAACCCACAGCCAACGGTGCAACCGTCTGGCGTCGCGGTCGCTTAGGACCGGTATGCGATACTGCGGTAGAAACGGTGATAGGATCATGCGCCATAACCCGGCGGCGAATCGACAAATGAAATAGCCAATATTGATCAAGGTGACGGTGAATTGCATCGCCGTATCTTCGAGCGGGCCAAAAATCAGTGCACCCAACACATAGGCAACCGCCATCGACACCAAGATGCCTAACACCCCCATAAAGAAGCGGAACACCAGAAACGGCATTTTTTCGCTGTACCCAACGGGGTTGTCCAGAACCTTCGACGTGACGAACTTACGTGCGATCCGTTTGCCGAAAACTTCGCGCTCTACCACTACGCCCACAGCGAACAGAACTAACGCAATCAACAACGTCTTGCCGAAAGCCCAAATGGTACCGTCGGGGCTTGCTGCTCGCAAAATATAGAGCACTTCGTTTATCGCGACGGGAAGCTGCACGATACGTTGGATCAACGCGGTTCTGAAGCGGTTCGTACGCTCTTGAAATTGCATCAAAGGAGAATGGTTCTGCATGCCCTCGGGACTATCCAGTGGACCTTGCGCCGGCGCAGCGTCCAACTGGTTCAACAACTGCCCATTCTGATCAATAACCACCACGCCCACACCGCTTTCTGCGGCTTGCTCGAAGATGTCTTTTATGCGGGTGTCTTCTTGGTTGCTCGCTTCTTTACCCGAGGGCAATAGTGACAAAATACCTTGAGCATCACTGGTATTCGGTAGCGAGACCCAGAAAACCGACATCAAAAGTATAAGTAAGAACTGTCGCACGATGCCCCGCTGATGGCCGGTAAAGCCTATGCTGACGCTAAGCCAGGCTTCCAGTCATTGCAATCTTGCAGAACCATCCCCACCTTGGGCGCTCATGCCGCATCGCCTGACATTTTGCCGGTTCACACAAAGCCTTAACAAGAAGCCAACCCCCACCGCAACGCATACACCCGAATATCTGAACAACTACGATAACTGCCCCTTTGACAGGTGGGTGTCCACGCTGATGACAAAAGCCATAGGATGCAGGATTTGCCACAATCACCGTCCACTGCACGGGCATTTTGTATGTCTTATGTGCGGTTCTCTTTGACATTAAAGGCGTATTTGGCAAAACAGGAACCAACCTGCGGCTGTAGGCAATAGAAAATAAGTTAGGATCCGCCCATGCCCGACACGGCCTCGACACATCTCCGTGAGAAAAAGCCTGCGCGACGGGTAATCTTTTATAGCCATGACACCTTTGGTCTGGGGCATTTGCGACGGTCGCGTGCATTGGCGGCAGCGCTGGTGGAAGGCGATGAAAAGGCATCAGCCATTATTCTGACCGGATCGCCGGTCGCGGGTCGGTTTACCTTTCCCCGTGGCGTGGACCATATTCGCCTGCCCGGTGTAACCAAGTTGGCTGATGGCAGTTACGTGTCACAGACCCTTGGGCTTGATATAGACGAGGTCACCTCGCTTCGAGCTGGGTTGATCAAAACTGCGATTGAACAGTTTGCGCCTGATTTGCTGATTGTCGACAAGGAACCCACCGGTTTTCGGGGTGAACTATTGCCCAGCCTTGAATGGCTTCGCGATACCGGCAAGGCAAAGACGGTTCTGGGTCTGCGCGATGTACTGGATGAACCCGAGGTGCTGGCTGCCGAATGGGAACGCAAAGGCGCCATTGCCGCGACAGAAGAATTTTACGACGAGATCTGGGTCTACGGCGTACACGATGTATATGATCCAACGAAGGGCTTGCCGTTATCGGATAGCGTGCGCAAACGGATGCACTGGACGGGTTACCTGCGACGCGAGGCCCCTGATGAGAATGAAGTACCCGAAGAACCCTATATCCTGATCACCCCCGGTGGCGGTGGCGACGGTGCCGCAATGGTGTCGCTGGTATTGGACGCGTACGAACAAGACCCGGATCTAACGCCAAACGCCAAACTGATCTATGGCCCGTTTCTGTCTGGCGATGTGCGCGAAGCCTTCGACGAAAGGGTTCAAAAGCTGAACGGGCGGGTGACTGCACTGGGCTTTGATAGCCGCATTGAATCGCTGTATGTTGGGGCTCAAGGTGTGATCTGCATGGGCGGGTACAACACATTCTGCGAGGTGCTTTCATTCGACAAGCGTGCCGTGATCGTACCGCGTACCGTACCGCGACTTGAACAATGGATACGTGCCAGCCGCGCCGAAGAATTGGGCCTGGTGCGCATGCTTGATGAAACCCGCGATGGCATGACGCCTGAAGCGATGATTGCAGCGATCCGCAATCTACCGCATCAAAATAAGCCCTCAGAGGCTGGTGCCGACGGCCTGCTGGATGGGTTAGACGTCGTGGTTGAACGCGGTCGTGCCCTTATGGATCAAGTCTCATGACTGATGCCCCCCTCGCCATAGTGGTCAAAGGCTGGCCGCGCTTGTCTGAAACCTTTATCGCGCAGGAACTTGTCGCGCTAGAGGAAGCCGGACTGCGGTTTGACATCTGGTCGCTTCGTCACCCCACCGACGAAAAGACCCACCCTTTGCATGATCGGCTTAAGGCCCGCGTCCGGTACCTGCCGGAATATCTGCGCGACGCACCTGACCGTGTCGCTGCCGCGCGGGAAGCAGCGCAGACCTTGCCGGGCTATGAGGCCGCATTAGAGGTTTTTGAACGTGACCTCGCCCGAGATAATACCCCGAACCGCCGCCGCCGCTTTGGTCAGGCCTGCGTGATGGCGCATGAACTGCCCCCCGGTACCCGGGGCATTTACGCGCACTTTCTGCACACGCCGTCGTCGGTTGCACGGTACGCCGCCATCTTGCGCGGCCTGGAATGGAGCTTTTCAGCCCATGCCAAAGACATCTGGACCTCGCCAGAATGGGAACTGCGCGAAAAGCTTGATCCTACTGCACACGGGGCTGCATTCGGGGCAACCTGCACGGCTTTCGGGGCGCGACACCTGCGAAATCTGGCCGGAGATCCGGGGCGTATCGACCTAGTTTATCATGGCTTGGATCTGGGCCGCTTCCCGGCCCCGCCTTCGCGCCAGCTTCGCCGCGTGAGCGATACTTTCCGTATGATGTCGGTCGGTCGTATGGTCGAAAAGAAAGGCTTTGATAATCTCATCGACGCATTGGCATTGCTGCCAGACGGTTTGGATTGGCATTGGACCCATATCGGCGGCGGCGACCTTTCTCAAACCATGAAAGCCCGTGCGCAATCGCTTGGCATAAGCAGTCGGATCAGTTGGCGCGGCGCGTGCGATCAACCCGAGGTCATCGACGCCATGCGTGTCGCTGATTTGTTTGTGCTGCCCTCGCGCATCGCACAAGACGGAGACCGCGACGGACTGCCGAATGTTTTGATGGAGGCCGCGAGCCAAAAGCTCCCGATCCTAAGCACACCAGTGTCAGCCATTCCGGAGTTCATTGATAGCGGAAAGAATGGTGTGCTGAGCGACGATGCCCCTGTTGCTCTGGCCGCGGCCATGCAAGCGTTCGCCACCGATCCAACGCTTGGCCCTAAGCTGGCCGATGCCGCGTTTATCCGCCTGAAGGCTGATTTTACGATGGATCCCGGCATCGCTCAGTTAAAGACGCGGCTCACGGCTATGTTGAGCCGCGCGGGATGATGCAGCTTGCGTTCTACGCACCCCTGAAAGACCCTGGCCATCCCGTACCGTCAGGCGAACGGACGATGGCGCGGTCCTTGATAGCAGCGCTTGAGTGGGGCGGTGCCACGGTCACTTTGGCCAGCACCCTGCGCAGCCGTGACGGTATTGGTGATCAACACATCCAGCTGCAATTGATGGACCACGCGCAAGCCGAGGTAGACCGCCTTGTGCCACAAGGGCACCTAGAACGCTGGCAGGCGTGGATTACCTATCATAATTATTACAAGGCCCCCGATCTGATAGGGCCGCAGGTGGCACAGCAGTTGGATATTCCATATCTGCTGATTGAGACAAGCCGCGCACGTTCGCGGCTCACAGGTCCTTGGTCGCATTTTGCTCAGGCCGCCGAAAAAGCGAGTGATGCGGCCAACGTCATATTCTACCTGACCCACCATGATGCCGAAGCCATCGAACGCGATAGGCCCGACGCGCAACATCTGATCCATCTTCCGCCGTTTCTTGCGCACGAGACCCTGCCAGAGCCTTCATCGGTCGATGGCCCTATGCTTGCTGCGGGTATGCTGCGCCACGGCGACAAATTCGAATCCTACAAGATCATCGCCGAAACGCTTGCCCTTCTACCGCCGAATAGCTGGTCGCTAAACATCGCAGGCGACGGCCCTGCCCGTGCCGAAGTCGACGCCCTAATGGCCCCTTTTGGCTCGGCGGTTACTTTTCTCGGTCAATTAGACAGGGCGTCAATGGCAAGTGCCTACACTGATGCGTCGCTCTTTTTCTGGCCAGGCGTGAACGAAGCCTTCGGTCTCGTCTATCTTGAGGCGCAGGCATCGGGGGTGCCTGTCGTCGCACAGAACCGCCCCGGCGTATGCGACGTATTGGCCCGCGCCGCTCCTTCAGCCCCTCACCAAGGTGTAGCGCCGCTGGCCGCCCAGATCACTGAGCTTTTGGCGGACACCCGATTGCGGACACAGCGTGGGGCTGAGGCCCGCAGTCACATCGCTGCACACCACCTTTTGCCCACCGCGGCTAGAACCCTTCAGGCGGGGCTGGCCGCATGCGGGGTTTTGCCGTGATCCAGCTTGCGTTACTGCGCCACGGACATACGAGCTGGAACCGCTTGGGGCGAATCCAAGGGCGCACTGATATTGAATTGGATGACGATGCGCGCGCGCAACTCGCAGCATTACGTCTACCTGCGCCTTGGGATCAGGCCGGTATAGTATCCAGCCCGTTGTCACGGGCGGTTGAGACTGCAAAACTTGTCTCGGGCCGCACACCTGAAACGTGCCCTGCGTTGACAGAAATGGATTGGGGGACATGGGAGGGCAAACGCGGAGTCGACTTGATCGCCGACCCCTCAAGCGGATTTCGTGACATTGAATATTGGGGCTGGCACTTTCAACCACCCAACGGTGACAGCCCCGATATGCTGCGCCGCCGATTATTGCCTTGGGTCACCACGCTGAACAGCGATACGGTGGCAATCTGCCATATCGGGGTGATGCGGGTCTTACTCGCCCACGCTACCGGATGGGATTTCGACGGACCCGCACCCTTTCAGATCAAACGCAATCGGTTATATCTATTGGAAATCTCGCCTTCCGGCTGGCGTGCATTACCTGACCCGATAAGACTGACACACCGACCATGAAGGTTTCTATTGTCGTCACGCATCTTTTGGGAACGGGTCATCTGGCCCGCGCGCTGACCTTGGCGCGTGCCTATGTTGCTGACGGTCATCCCACGACTGTCATTTCGGGCGGGATGCATGCGCCACAGCTTGATAGCCAAGGGGTGGAACTGATGCAGTTGCCACCTCTGAGGTCGGACGGCGTGAATTTCGCGCAATTGCTAGATCAATCAGGTCTCATCGCTGACGATGCGGTATTTTCCGCGCGTAGTGCCATGCTGACCGAACACACTCAAAGCACCCGACCCGACATTCTGATAACCGAGCTTTTTCCATTTGGCCGCCGGACCCTCGCGGCTGAATTCGTTGCACTTCTTGAGGCAGCCCATGGCCTGCCCCGTCGACCGCTGATCTGTGCGTCGATCCGTGATATCCTTGCACCGCCTTCTAAGCTCGCTAAAGCGGAGCGCACGGATGACTTGGTCGAAGAATTCTATGACGCCGTGCTGGTTCACGCCGATGCAGACGTAACACCGCTGTCGCTAAGCTGGCCAGTGTCTGACAGGCTTGTTGATAAACTGCACTATACGGGGTACGTCGCGCCGCCGCCGCCGTTACCCCACCCGGACAGGATGGGCCAAAGCGAAATTATCGTCAGCGCCGGCGGTGGCGACGTCGGAGCGAAGGTTTTTGATACCTGCCTTGCCGCAGCCAAGCGCGACCCAAAGCGGCGTTGGCGACTGCTGCTGGGAGGCCGTGATGCGGCTGCTAAAAGTGCGGAACTCATGCGCGCCGCCTCTGAAAACATCATTATTGAACCGGCCCGCCCAGATTTCCGGCAGATGCTGCATCATGCTGCCGCGTCGGTTTCGCTTTGCGGGTACAATACTGCGCTCGATGTGCTGCAAAGTGGCGTCCGGGCGGTGTTCATCCCTTTTGACGCAGGCAATGAAGTAGAACAGGGGCTGCGCGCCGATGCCTTGGCGGAATTGACGGGAATCGCGGTCTTGCGCAACGCAGAACTGACGCCCGATGCGTTACTTGACTCGCTTGATCAAGTGGCGTCTGCCCCCCCCCGTACCCCCAGAACGACAGGGTTTGACGGGGCGATCGAAACCGTGCGTTGGACCGAAACCATGCGAAAGGCCATGCCATGACCATTGACTGGAACCCACTTCGCACAGAGCTTACCCTATGGCGCAATCAGGATTTACCGCTAGAGATTTGGTGGCGTGATGACGACGCGGTGACACCGACGCCCGCCCTGGACCGTCTGACCACGCTGGCGGAAAGTCTAGCCCTGCCAGTCCATATTGCAGTTATTCCGAAAATGGCAGCCCCGTCCCTGCCGTTATTCACAAGCGACAGAGACATGATCGTGCCTTTGGTGCATGGATGGCAACACGTCAGCCACGCCCCGCAAGGCCGCAAGAATGCCGAATTCGGCCATCCACGAGAAGGTGCTGACGACGAGCTGACAAAGGCGTTGGACCGGATGCGTGACCTGTTCGGGAAGCGCTTGCTGCCGATATTCGTGCCACCGTGGAACCGTCTGGACCCGTCTCTGCTGCCCGTATTGGCGCAGGCAGGGTATCTGGGTGTTTCGACATATCTACCGCGCGACAAACGACAGGCGGCACCTGGCCTTGTCCAGATCAACACACACATCGACCCGATATTCTGGCGGGGCGATCGCGGATTGGCACCGTCAGAAGACCAAATTGCCCATATTGTTCGCCTGTTACAGGATCGGCGATTTGGGAAATCCGACGCGACCGAACCGCTCGGGTTCCTGAGCCACCATCTTGTTCATAACGCCGATATATGGAATTTCACCACTACGTGCCTCAAGACCTTTCTGGATGCTGGTGCGTTGCCCGCAAACCTGCGGGAACTGCCCTGAAGTCACGCCATCTGCGGTGTCACCGTCGTACACTCGGTCCGTTTCGAGCCGTTAATCAGGGCTTAGCTATCCATCTTAAGCGCGGAAATAAATGCTTCTTGCGGGATATCCACCTTACCGAATTGACGCATTTTCTTCTTACCAGCCTTCTGCTTGTCCAGCAGCTTGCGCTTTCGCGAGGCGTCGCCGCCGTAGCACTTAGCCGTCACGTCCTTGCGCATCGCGCTCAATGTCTCGCGCGCAATCACCTTGCCGCCGATGGCAGCTTGGATCGGGATTTTGAACATGTGGCGCGGGATCAGGTCTTTGAGCTTTTCGACCATCGCACGGCCACGGGCTTCGGCGCGGTCGCGGTGAACCATGGTCGACAATGCGTCCACAGGTTCGTCGTTCACAAGGATCGACATTTTCACCAGATTATCCTCGCGGTAGCCGATCATTTGATAGTCAAAGGACGCATAGCCCTTGGTCACCGATTTCAGACGGTCATAGAAGTCGAAAACCACTTCGTTCAGCGGCAGATCATAGACCACCATCGCACGGCTACCCGCATAGGTCAGGTCCATCTGGATGCCACGACGATCTTGGCACAGCTTTAACACGTCGCCCAAATAATCATCTGGCACAAGGATTGTCGCCTTGATGCGCGGCTCTTCGATGTGATCCACAAAGGTCAGGTCAACCATATCGGCAGGGTTGTGCAACTGCGTGACGGTGCCGTCTTTCATGTGGATATCGTAAATAACCGACGGGGCGGTGGTGATCAGGTCGATGTCATATTCACGCTCGATCCGGTCGCGGATAACCTCGAGGTGCAGCAAACCTAGGAACCCGCAACGGAAACCAAAACCGAGAGCGGCAGATGTTTCCATTTCAAAGCTGAAAGACGCGTCATTCAGCGCCAGCTTTTCGATACTGTCACGCAGGTCTTCGAATTCGGCAGCGTCCACGGGGAACAGGCCACAGAACACAACGGGCTGCGCAGGTTTAAAGCCGGGCAATGCCTTGTCGCAGCCCTTCTTCTCGTGCGTAATCGTATCGCCAACGCGGGTGTCGCGTACCTGCTTGATTGACGCAGTCAAAAACCCGATTTCGCCAGGGTTAAGTGAATCAATCTCGGTCATCGCGGGGCGGAAAACGCCGATCCGGTCGACGTGATGCACGGACCCGTTTTGCATCATGCGGATGCGGTCGCCCTTTTTAAGTTGACCATCCATGATCCGTACGAGAACGATAACACCGAGATAGCTGTCGTACCACGAATCCACCAACATCGCTTTAAGCGGCGCATCCAAAGTACCCTTGGGCGCTGGCAAGCGGTGCACGATGGCCTCAAGCGTTTCAACAATCCCTTGGCCGGTTTTGGCAGACACGCGAATGGCCTCGGATGCGTCGATGCCAATAACATCTTCGATCTGTTCGGCCACACGGTCGCAATCGGTGGCTGGCAGGTCGATCTTGTTGAGGACCGGCACAATTTCATGGTCCGCATCCAACGCATGATACACATTTGCCAATGTCTGCGCCTCGACCCCTTGTGTCGAATCCACGACCAGCAATGACCCTTCAACGGCGCGCATTGACCGCGATACCTCGTAGGCAAAGTCTACGTGGCCGGGTGTGTCGATCAGGTTAAGAACATAATCCTCGCCGTTTTTCGCGGTGTAGTTGATCCGCACAGTCTGGGCTTTGATCGTGATTCCACGTTCCCGCTCGATATCCATCGAGTCGAGCATTTGCTCTTTCATATCGCGTAGCGAAACGGTGTTGGTCTCTTGGATCAGGCGATCAGCGAGCGTGGATTTACCATGGTCGATATGCGCGACGATGGAAAAATTGCGGATGTGTGAAAGTGGTGTCATGGGAAAACGATATGGTGCGCTTTTAAGCTTTGGTCAATGGGCGGAACGGTCTTGTACGGAGTTGATGAGAGTGTTTGTGCGCAAAGGCTGCTGTTTGTTGCGGGACCACCGACAAATCCTGCTAATATTGTTAAGACGGTGCGGGTTTAGCGTTAGGGTCCGGGGGCATGAACGCGACGGCGGGGCCTTGCATTCGTGAATTGCCCCAGCCAGTATTTTCGGGCATAATACGTCCAGCAGTCTGGGAACAATCAGGGGAAACCTGATGCCCGATATCAGTAAATGAGGCATATAAAAATGATACGAAATCTAACGATGATGTTTGCGCTTGGCGCATTGGCGGCTTGTGGCGGGCCCCGAGGCTATAACCCAAGCGGCAGCTTTGGCTCTGGGGCTATTTTGTTTGCCCAAGGGCCGTTGAACACCGCTTGCATGCAGTCAGGGCGCAAAGAGGCGAGCACAGCAAGATGCGGCTGCATCCAAGCCGTAGCTGATCGTGAGCTTTCAAGCGGATATCAAAGGCTCGGCATTAAGGTCTTCCAAGACCCCCATATTCTTCAAGAGGCGCGCCAGTCTGACAGTTCGAGTGACAATTCGTTCTGGGCTGCATGGAAATCATTTGGGCAGACCTCGGCCACGCTGTGTTCTGCCACCTAAGCTGAAAAATACGATGTCCGCCCAACCCGCAGCGAGCGTGATGGGCGGGCCTAACCGCTTGCATGACTTAAACGAACCATGCGTTACATCTGCGGTCGTGTAGGCTCACCAAACCGGTCAATCAGCCGGTCTTTTATCTGATCGCGGGCGGCACGGTATTGGGCCAACTTGGCCTCGCGGGTTTCACCCAAACCCGTAGGGTCCAAGATGGGCCAGTATTCCACAATCAAATGGTAATATCGGGTCAGCTCAAGAGCGCGACGTTGGCTAGCCGGGCTCAGTGCAATAACCAGATCGAAAGAGCTCAGATCGTCACCCCAGTTTTCCATTTCGTCAAAGCTACGAGAACGGTGGCGCGACAGTTCCACATCCAGCTCCTGACAGACTGCGATCGAAAAGCCGTCAATTTCCATATCGTTCATCACACCGACCGATTGGACATAGGTGCCCGTGCCATAAAGCTTCTTCATCAAGCCTTCGGCCATCGGTGACCGTACTGCGTTATGATCGCAGCAAAACAGCACCGATTGAGGCAGCGTCTCTATCATCTATCCGCCGTAATGCAGGACGCATATCAAGGTGAACAACCGTCGCGCCGTGTCCGAATCGATTTCAGCTTTACCTTCCAGCCGTTCCTGAAGAACCCGCGATCCTTCATTGTGGATCCCACGCCGGGCCATATCGATGGTTTCAATCTGGGCGGGGGCAGATTTCTTGACTGCTTCGAAATAGGATTCACAAATCTGAAAATAATCTTTCACGACTTGCCGGAACGGCCCCAGTGACAGGTGAAATTCGGCAGCCTTTTCGGCGTTCTCAGTGTTCACATCGAAAACCAGCCGTTTGTCACGGATCGACAGGCCCAGATGATACGGCCCTTGAGGTATCGGTCTATCTTCACGGCTCGGTATGGAAAAAACGTTAGCTTCCAGCAGATCGAACATCGCGACTTTACGTTCTTGTTCGATCTCGGGCGTGGGAGGAGGAAGGTTCGCATCGTCAAGCACGATATGCGTAATCCGGGACATGTGGATTCTCAATTCATCTGTTAATTCATCGACCTTAAACCGCTGAACAGGGTTGATCAATCAGGCTTCATGCGACGTGACATTGCGTCATCCGTTCAGCTTTTTCAAACGGGCCGTGACCGATAACCCATGTGCCTCGAGACTTTCCGAGCTGGCAAGCCGTTCAGCGGAAGGACCAATGGCGCGCAGCGCTTCGGGGGTCATCCGCGCCAGCGTTGTGCGCTTCATGAAATCGAGAACCGAAAGCCCGGAAGAAAACCGTGCGGATCGCGCCGTCGGCAAAACATGGTTCGGGCCGCCGACATAGTCACCGATGGCTTCGGGTGTCCATTGACCCATAAATATCGCTCCTGCGTGGATAATCATCGCGCTGAGGCTTTCGACATCCGAAACGCACAGCTCTAGGTGCTCTGGCGCGATGCGGTTGCTTAACGTGGCGGCAGTCCGAAGGTCAGGTACGACGATGATCGCGCCGTTTTCGCGCCAGCTGGCACCGGCAATCGCGCGACGTTCAAGGGTTTCTAATCGGGTCGTGACAGCATCAGCCACAGCCTGCGCGAAACCCGCGTCGGTGGTGATCAGGATGGACTGGGCGCTTTCGTCATGCTCCGCTTGGCTTAGCAGATCAAGGGCGATCCAATCAGCGTCATTATCGGCATCGGCGATCACTAGTATCTCGGATGGACCCGCGATCATGTCGATGCCAACCTTGCCAAACACCCGCCGCTTGGCCGCAGCAACATAGGCATTGCCTGGGCCGGTAATTTTGTCAACCGGAGCGATCGTGTCAGTGCCATAGGCCAGCGCCGCGACCGCTTGTGCCCCACCGATACGATAGATTTCGTCCACACCCGCAATCCGTGCCGCCAGCAACACTAGCGGGTTCAGAATGCCGTCAGGGGTGGGAACGACCATCGCCAGCCGTTCAACACCAGCGACCTTTGCAGGGATAGCGTTCATCAGCACAGACGACGGATAGCTGGCAAGGCCACCGGGCACGTACAGTCCGGCGGCCGACACTGCGGTCCAGCGCCAGCCCAAGGTGGCACCGGCATCGTCCTGCCACTCAGCATCTTCCGGAACTTGCCGCTGGTGATAGGCGCTGATCCGTTCGGCCGCCAGCTCTAGCGCGGCCCGATCTTCGACCGACACTTCCGCCACGGCCGCGTCTACCTCTGCCTTCGTGATCCGCAGAGTTTGTGGAGTAAGAGTGATCCGGTCAAACTTTGCAGTCAGTGCGATGACCGCCGCATCACCGGTTGCGCGCACCTGAGCAATGATGTCGGCGACCGTGTCATCCACATCGGGACTGTCTTCTCGCTTGGCCGATAAAAGAGCCGAGAACGCCTGTTCAAAATCCGCCTGATCAAAATCGAGAAACTGGGGCATGAGATTTCCTTTGCCGCCGATAGACCGCCGAACCGGCCCGAGCATGGGTTGGAAAGTGCGCACATGACGTAACGTGCAATGGCGTGTGATCACCTAGAACAGATGTATCAGTCCGGATGGGAAGGAAAGCTGCGCGACGGAGCCACATAAGGTTTGGTGACGTCTTTCAACGTCACTTCGATTGCCTCTACGGACAGACGAATCACCCCATCCCCTGCGAGCGTCAGCAAGATATCCCCCGACGGGGTGTCGCTTTCCAAAAACTCGATCTGAAGCAGCGACAAGATTGTATCAGCGTCCCCCTTTTCTATGCCTTGGCTGGAAACCCGCTGCACATTGTTGAACATCAATATTGATTGCACACGTTCCGCAGCGTGGCGCGTTTTCCCGGCATCCTCCCAGCGAACACGATTCAGCAACAACGCAAACCGGGCGCCCTTCTGATGCCAGCGCATCTCCGTGGCGGGAAATACCGCATCCTGCGTAAGCGAAGAAACTACCTTGAGATCATCGATATCCAAGGCACCCAGGTTCAGCGGTGCTTCGCGGCCATCTTCAAACCGTGCGTCGTCAGTCATTATTCTTTGATCCGTTCGATATTTGCGCCTACACCGCGCAGCTTTGCTACAACATGCTCATAACCACGATCCAAATGGTAGACGCGGCTGACCTTGGTTTCGCCTTCGGCGGCCATCCCCGCCAGTATCAATGAGACAGAAGCCCTAAGATCCGTCGCCATTACCGGCGCACCTTTGAGCTTTTTCACTCCCGTGACAGTAGCGGTACCACCGTGAACTTCGATATCGGCCCCCATGCGGATCAGTTCAGGCGCATGCATAAACCGATTCTCAAAGATTTTCTCTTCGAGAACAGAGGTACCTTCTGCGGTGCACAGCAGCGCCATCATCTGGGCCTGAAGGTCCGTAGGGAACCCTGGAAACGGTTCGGTGGTCACATTGACCGCTTTGATCGCCCCATTACGGCGGGCGACTTTCAGACCCAATTCTGTTTCGGTTACATCGATACCGGCGGCGTCCAGCTTTTCGCAAAACGCAGCCACCAGATCAATCCGGCCCCCCAGAAGCTCAACTTCGCCCCCGCACATCGCGGGAGCCAGCATGTACGTTCCCAGCTCAATGCGGTCCGTGACCACGCGATGAGTGGCACCGTGCAGACGGTCAACACCTTGGATTTCGATGCGGCTTGTTCCGTCACCGTCAATCTGCGCGCCCATTGCCCGTAGGCAGGTGGCAAGATCCACAATTTCCGGTTCCCGCGCCGCATTATTGATGACTGTCGTACCCTTGGCCAAGGTCGCTGCCATCATTATGTTTTCAGTCGCTCCGACAGATGCAAAAGGAAAGTCGATCACTGCGCCTTTTAGCGATCCACCCTTGGCCTTTGCATGCAGATACCCGTCGCGCAGATCGATATCCGCCCCCATAAGCGCCAAGCCATCGGTATGGATATCCATCGGGCGGGCCCCAATGGCGCAGCCGCCGGGCAACGAGACTTCGGCGTGGCCTTCGCGGGCCAGCAACGGCCCCAACACCAGATTCGATGCCCGCATCTTACGCACGATATCGTATTCGGCGCGGGTGTTGATCTGGCCATGACAGGACATCGCCTGAACTTGGCCGTCCTGCATCGACGTGACTTCGGCCCCGAGCGAGCGGAGTAGCTCTGTCATTGTGCGAATGTCAGATAAGCGCGGCGCGTTGGTCAACGTCAGTGGTTCTTCCGACAGCAGGGTCGCAGGCATTAGCGTGAGACAGGCGTTTTTAGCCCCGGCAATCGGAATTTGCCCCGACAGCGTGCCGCCGCCTTTGACCACAATCGAATCCATCGTTCAGTCTTCCTTGTCTGGGCCGGATTGGCCGTTGCCTGTCTGCGCTTTTGGTTTGCGCGCTCGTGCCTGTGCCTTGCGCCGGGCCATATTGGCCTTCAGCGCGGCCTTTAGCCGGTCTTCCCGAAGAGTGTTGGGTTTCGGGGGCTTTTGAGGGGCGGTATCCTTTGACATGTCGATTGTCTAGCGTAGCGGGGCCGTATGGTCCAGATTACGCTTGCACCATATTGCGAATGCGTCTAATCAGCCGCCGATAGTGCTGGAGTAGCTCAGTGGTAGAGCGCGTCATTGGTAATGACGAGGTCGGGAGTTCAATCCTCCCCTTCAGCACCATTCTTGATAACCGACGCTAAGGTTAGCCGGTTTGAAAATGCCCTCCAAGCTTGTCCCATAATACCCGCGGCGTGTTCGTGTGGAAAACTCTGCATTCTGCGAATGCTCAACCTTTGCTCACCCGTTCAAGAATTGACTGGCCGGCACCAGCTCCGAGCTTGGCGCAGCTGGCCAGCCCCTGGACGAACGGGCGTCGTGCCAACAAGATCGGTAGCGCCACGCATTGAATGTAGCCCGTCGTCGGCACAAGAGGCGTGAGGTGTACCCCTGCGCCCTGCCCCATCTCTTTGACGGTCTTATCAATCACGAGGCCCGCGAACCCCAGTTCGTTGATCCCCAGCGGGCGCTGGCCGCGCGCATCGATCAACGCATCAAAATTATGACTAAACCCACCGTTTGAAACCTTTATGCCATGACTGGTGTTTTCAACGTTATACTCATCGCCCAGCGCAATGACCTCGAGTACGCCCATATCATGCAACGCCAGCATTCGTTCAATCGAAGGGTGCGGTACGCTGGAGTAATTGTCAGCGAATACCGAACCTAACTTCGACTTCAATACGTCAAGATCGGCTTCGTTCAGATAGGGAGCTGCCATCTCGAATACTTCGTGCGCCTTAAGTATAGAGACCCGCCAAGGGCAAGGTGTACGATTGGCGTGACCGGCACGAGCTTCGGCCAGATTACTGCGTGCATACTCAAATGGATCAGTATCCATACGCGACAAAAAATAGGTCTGGACGAAACTATCGACACTCATGTCGTCGTGTAAAACAGGGCCACCGTTATCGATCACAGAGCGCAAATCTTTGATCAACAATGAAAAAATACGATCGAACAAGCCCGCTTGTCCCTGCTGACTTTCCTCGAGAACACGGTCCTCCGTCAGGGAGTTCAATTCGGGCAGTGGAAATGGATAGTAATAATCTGCTTCCGGGAGGAGGCCTTTTCGCGACAACATGGCGATGCGCGGCAAACTGTGGCCCGGACGCAAAGCCCAGCGCATACCGTTCTGATCCTCGACGAAATCCCCATGAAGCTCTGCTATCGCGACGACCGCATCGATACCGCTCAGCGACGTCCCCAACACCCCGATATAGTCGCCGGCAATGGCATGGACGTCCTTGATCGGCCAAAGGGGCACCAGATTGGTGTCAGTGGCGTCGTCTTTTGGCCGGCGGGTCCAACTGTGCCCGGTGGCAATGACCACTTCGTCAAACAGATCATCGCCCTCAGCCAGCGGGCTGGCCCAGCAAATAGATATTCCGTTTCGTTTTATGAGAACATCGGTTACCTCGGTGCGCCGGCATAGTTCGATCTGATGCCCGGCCCCTCGAGCACGTGACACCATCTGTGAAAGTTGGGCCTGAAAGTAGCGCCCTAAAACCAAACGGCCATAGTAGGTCCGTGCATCGATATCATCTGCCGTTAGGCGCATATCGGCGAGGCTCTTACGGTCTAGATCAGCAAGCCAATCGCGAAGCGGTGTTAGTACTGGCGGAATTTCAAATCCGGCAATGTTGGACATCATGCTCGGCGTCGCGGTGTCACTGCTATATGGCATGCCACTGCCTATTTCAGAACATTTCTCAAATATCACGACACCAATAGGCGTTTTGGATCCGACCAACGCAGCCAGCGTATATACGGCTGTCGGCCCTCCGCCGATAATGGCTATGTTTTTCACCCTATGCGCCCCTGAACTGCTCAAGGGTGAACGTCGCAGCGCTGAATTGGTTGCGCGTGCACGCCAAAGAAATCGGCATAAAGGAAACATTTCAGGCAACGCGTATGTACGTGTCATCGAACACACTTACATCCGGGCATCCAATTCGTCTGGCGATGAGTTTTATGGAGCATGGGGTACGGGCGCTACTTTGCGCTTAGGTGCTACGACCCAGAACCCGCCATAACCCGGCGCGAAATGGCCGCACGCCCCTTTGTCAGCCCTCTAATGGTCGTTACTGCCCCGCGTACCATTCAGCGAGGATTTTAATTTCTTTGTCTGACAAGTCTTGCGCCGCTTTGAGCATCTGTTCTGCGCGTTTGCCATCGTTTCTCTTTCCGTCGCGCCACAACTTCAACTGGGTGACCAGAAAGCCCTGGCTCTGGCCCTCCAACGAAGGGGCAATGGGTGCGTCAGCAGTGCGATTCGGCCCATGACAGCTACTACAGGCTGGTACGTCTTTGGTGCCTTGATTGGCGAGAATATACCCTTGTGTCTCGTTATCCTGACGCGCTGCATTTACGCGATTTGCCGCGACGTCCTTGCCAAATTTGCTTGCAACCCGGTCAATCGTTTCATCATCCAAACCAAGCGCAACTTGTTGCATTATTCCGCTTCGCCGCGTGCCATTGCGATAATGTTCAAGTGCTTCGCCAATATAATCCGGCTTCAGAATATCCAATCTCGGCACATAGCTGTTGGTGCTACGGCCCTCTTCGCCGTGACATGCGCTGCACGATGCCGCGCCAGGTTCCCCCCCCGTCAACGCCACTTGGTCTTCGGCAGTCATATCACGTACTGCTTCAAGATATGCCACCACCGACCAGACTTCGTCATCGCGATCTCTTGCGGGCCAATAGGGCATACCGCTCATCTTGACGCCTTCTCGCACGATCCAGAACATATGCTGAGGCTCCCATCTGCTTACCGCTTCGACCACGTGGGGTGGGCCGGGGTTCAGCGATTGGGCGGTCGCACTTTGCAGCTGACCCGGAACCGCATGGCAAAAACTGCATGCGCCTTTAAAATGCAATGCGCCCAAGGCGACCCTGTCTGGGTCGGCGAGATCATCGGGGATTTCCGATGCCGCAGGTGAACGCAGGCGCACCGACTGCTTGTAGGTGGTATGCAGCACCCACTTGACCCCCGGCCAATGGCCCTGCCGCGCGGAAACGTTATAAAGCCCGAAACCCACCACCGATGCCCCGGCGATGCCCGCCAGCGCGCCCAAGATCACGATTGTTTGCAAAACCCGCTTCATGCGGCTTCCTTTCCTTGTTCAAGCACCCGCCTGACCAGCGCCAGACCGGCGATCAAATAGACAGGCGTACCGATACCAAGCATCAGCAGCCCCCCTAACTGCTGGGCAACCAAATCAGCTGATCGCCCATAGGAAGTGGCGTAAAGATCTCGCGGGGCAAGAATAATAAGTGCCCCCAAAAGCGTCATATGCATCGAAGTCAGCAACAGCCCGCCTGCACCGGCAAGCGGTTGGTGCGCACGAAAGGCCCCTGCCCAGACCAGTAGTCCGGCCAGCAGGAAACTTGCCTGTTCCGCAGCGAGCCCTAAAACATGCATCTTTGCAAACCCGTAGAGATAGGGGATATGCCAGCCCCAGACGACCGCGAATTCAACCACGGTACCGGCTAGTGGCGAAACCGCGAACAGTGATGCCAGCCGTGGAAACCCGAGAACCAGCAACGGCGTGACAACAGCGACAAGCCCCATATGCCGCAGCATGTGGTGCGGAAAATCCGCCGCCAGCCAGCCTTGCATAGGTAACGCCCAAAGCCCTGCAAGAACCAGCAGACCGATATATCCTAGGGCAGTCATTGGCAGGTCTGGATCAACAGAGGCGGCAAGGAAACATAAACAACACCAATGAAGGAGATCATCGACAGCAAGAAAGCCGCGTGGCCCAGAAATCGATGCCTATCTTCGTTTGTACCTGTGTCATTCTCCCAATCTCTGTCTTGCACGACATCCCAATGCTGCCATGCTCTCCATGCCAGCCAGATAATCGCCACGAGAGCCACCGCCGTTGCAATCCCGAGCCCGAGCCTGAGCGACCCTACATCGTCGCCTTTCGCGCAGACCACGGACGTGGCCCCGTAGGAGATCGCGAAATGCACCGCCCACACCAGGGGTGCGAAGGTAATTCGCCATACGCTAGTAGTTTCGGAAGGGTAGACCGATGTATTTTTGGTCTGCCGGATATCGGTCATGACAACCACCCCGGAACCAGCCCCAATACAACTGCGGTCGTCACGGCCTTTAGGGCCATGAAGTGCCAGTAAAGCGTCACATTGCGCAGATCGGCATCGTATTTATCCGTAAGCTTACCCCAGGCGGAACCCGCCAAGCAGTAACCCTGCATGATCACCCCAGCAAGAACATGCGCCACCAACCAAATCATCAACGCCCACATGATTGCCGGATACACATGGCTTGTTGGATCCATCTGACGCACTGCCATATAGGCCGCGCCCGCGCCCCCTAGCGCAAGGATCGGCGCAATCAGCAGTGCGGTTCGGGCGAGCATGGTGTACCCGCGGGAGTTTACCTCTCGGGCACCGACCGTGGTGGCCCAAGCGATGACAAGCGACACGCCAGCGACGACCACCCAGACCCCGATGGCATGCTCTGCCCCCGCCGGTGGAAAGTCAGGTCGCGCCGTCCAGTAGAAGAAGAACCCGAATATCAATGATGCAAAAGCCGTGGCATCGCCCAGCATGGTGATCCACATCGCCCACCATCCAACGGAATCCGGGCCTGACGCATAGGTCGGCAGGCGCAATCCCAAACCCGCTTCGCGCATTTCGTCCTTGGGGGGCCGCGCCGTGGATGTCCATAACCAGTACAGCACACAGACGATAGCGAATGCGCCTGAAATTATAGCGGGTGTATAAATATGAAACGTCGGAAAAATGAACGCCCCGCCAGTGAAGAATGCCGCTAGCAAGGTTATCCATGCCGGGCCGGTGACACGCTGCACATACATCGGCGTGCCGTCGATTACGGAAGTCACGATGGTTTCTCGCTGATGTTCAGGCGCGTCCTGTAAATAGAACCGCCCCGCATCCATACGCTCAGTAAGCTGGGGTTGATCCCACAGCGGGTAGCGGCTGTGAATATACGGCACCGACCGCACCCCCCATGCCTCGGCTGGTACCTCGTGGGAAAACTCGAGAGTGCCCGCCCCCCAAGGATTACGCGGTATCTGGGGCTGGTTCTTTTTGGACCGCAGCAGATCGTAAAGGAACACAGCAAACCCCGCCGCGATCACGAATGCGCCTATTGTCGAGATCAGGTTCAGCCAGCCCCATCCAGAACTTTCTGGGTACGTGAACACGCGGCGCGGCATCCCCTTGAGCCCGGTCAGATGCATTGGCAGGAAAGTGACATTGAAGCCGGTGAAAATCAGCCAGAATGCCCAACGCCCTAGCGTTTCCGACAACAACTTTTTGCGCAAGAATGGGTAAAAATAATAAACCCCGGCAAGTACCGGGAAGACCATCCCGCCAAAGAGGGTGTAATGCAGATGTGCCACGATGAAATAAGTGTCGTGGACCTGCCAGTTGAACGGCACAATGGCCAGCATGACACCAGTCAGCCCGCCCGCGACGAAGATCGCAAGCGCCCCGGCGATCCACAGCATCGGCAGAGACATCTTAACCCGCCCGACCATCAAAGTTGCGACAAAGGCGAAAAGCTGGATGCCGGTCGGTATCACCACCGCCTCGGATGCGGCGGAAAAGAAGCCCAATGATATTTGCGGCAAACCCGTTGTAAACATGTGGTGGACCCACAGCCCAAACGACAAGAAACCCGTGCCGACAGCGGAAAGCACGATCCACGAATATCCGACGATAGGTCGGCGCGCCACCGTGGGCACGATCATGGACGCAATGGCAATAGAGGGTAGAAAAACGATGTACACTTCTGGGTGTCCGAAGATCCAGAACAAATGCTGCCAAAGGATAGGATCGCCGCCGCGTGTCGGATCAAAGAACGGCCAATCGAACGAACGTTCGAGTTCAAACAGGAAATCGCCTGCAATCAGCGGCGGAAACGCGAAAAGGATCATCCCCCCTACGACCATCACGTACCAAGCATACAGGGGCATGATGTTGACCCGCATACCAGGCGGGCGACACTTCAACGCCCCGACGATCAACTCCACGGCTGCGGCGATACTCGCCACTTCGATAAACGACAGGCCAAGCAACCAGATATCTGGACCGATGCCGTCCTCTTTCGTCGCCAGCGGCGGGTACATGAACCATCCAGCTTTGGGTGCTGCATCAAATAGCAGTGATCCAAGCACGAAACACCCGCCGATAAGAAAGCACCAGTATCCATATGCACTGAGGCGAGGGAATGGCATATCTCGCGCGCCCAGAAAGGCGGGAAGAAGTAAAATGCTGATGGCTTCGAACATCGGCACGGCGAAAAGAAACATCATGGCCGAACCGTGCATGGTGAAAAACTGGTTGAACCGATCGGCATCCAAAAAGGTGCTGTCAGGAAAGGCCAGTTGCACCCGCATAGCCAATGCCAACAACCCGGCGATCAGCATAAAGGTCAGCGCGGTCAGCGAATACCACGTACCCACCTCACTGTTATTGACCGCTGACCAATAGCGCCATCCGGTGGGTGTTTTCCACGCAGCCCGCAGTTCGGCGGCTCCGCGCTTTTGCTCCGCTTCCGGTACGGGCTGTGCCAACATTTCTTCCGTCGGCGGGAACGGACCCTGCGGAAGGGGCAACGAAAGTCGTCCAGTCATTTCAGGCCCTCCAGATAGGTGGCGAGTGCGATCAAATCATCCTGCGTCAGAAAATCATACGTCGGCATGTCGACTTCGGGTTTCAGCGCATCGGTGTGGCCAAGCCAATTCGCGAAATCGTCTACTGTGACGCCCAATATCCCTGCCCCGAGCGATACGCGGCCACCGACATGGGTGAGGTCCGGCCCAACCTGGCCTTGCGCAGGGGTACCGCGCACTGTGTGACACGCACCACATCCTTCGCGGGCAAAAACTTCGGCACCGCGCTTTGCCGCAGGTGTCCCAGGTGCGATAGCATCCTTTGCCTGAGCTCCAAGCCATTCTGCAAAGGTGCCTGGGGTCATGGTCACTGCTTCAAATGCCATTAATGCGTGCGATGCGCCGCAAAATTCGGCGCATTGCCCCCTAAATATCCCGACTTTTTCTGGCAGAAAGGACAAATACGTTTCGCGACCGGGAATCATATCTGCCTTGCCGCCCAACGCTGGGATCCAAAGCGAATGAATGACATTGTGAGCGTTCAGAACCAAACCAGTGCGTTGGCCAACCGGTAGCCGCAGTTCGTTGGCGGATGTGACCCTGGTACCGTCAGGCAGTTCGTATTCAACCCTCCACCACCATTGTTCGGCAGTGACATGTACCTGCATGCCGTCCGGCGCACTACGCTGCGCCGACATCAGTGGAAGACTGTAGATCAACAGCCCGCCAAGCAACACTACCGGAAAGATAACGCCGCCCCCTATGATCAAGGCCTCGGCGGCACGACGTGACATTGCGCGAGGGTTGATGCGGGTGACATAGACAAACAACCCGCCCACAAGCAGCCACAAAACGGCAGCGCCGACAAACATGACAAGAGCAACATCATAAAGCTTGCGCGCATCGGCACCGGATGGGTCAAGCACGGACTGTCGCCCTTCGCATGCCGAAACAAGAAAGAGCATGGGCAGAATGAACAAAGCCCGATGGCCGAAAGCCCACCTGCACCCATTCAGCACTATCGCGCCAAGAGGTAAAAATGATCGTCTTGCGCAATTCACAAGCGTAAAAATCGGGTACATAAAAAGCCCGCCAACCGAAAAATAAAAAATGTCCGTTTAATATTTATGTAAGATTAGCGCACCTTATATCGACCTGTCCACGGTCCGTTAAAACAACTGGTACTTTTTCCTGTTGCCTTACGAACCGCGAAACTTCGACTAGTTCGTGGCGTCGGGTTTATTGCCCCCGCCGGTCAGCATGGACTCAACAAGAATCTGAACTCGCAATGCTTCGTCCATGGTGGCCAACCGGTTTGGTTTACCCGAACAGAGCAATGCCAGATCATCAAGCTGCGCCTTCAGGCTGACAGCACGCGGGTCCGCATCATCCTTGTGAAGCGCTGTAAAATCACCGCCCGTGGATTTGGCATCTCGGTAAAAATCCGAGACCCTGCGACTGGATTTCGTGCCTTTGATTGTCAGCTCTTGCCGATCTGGTTGCGCCCCGCCAACGCTGCCCATGACGGTGACGATCTGACCCTGTGCCGATGTCAGCCGCGCCGCGATATGAGTTTCGCATAAATCTTGGTCCAAAGGGTAATCGGGCTTGGCCCAGACCAGTGTCAGCGGGCCGAGGACACGTTCACAAAAGAACAGAAAATGCGAGATTACCTCGCGGGTCATCCCCCCTTCACTACGAAAGCGCAGCCAGTCCGCCGTTTGCTGCCAGTCACGCGGCCATCGCGCATAGCTCAAGATAATGTCCGCCCCTACGAGGTCACCCAGATCGCCAGCTTTTACAGCAGTATCAATATCCGCGAGCGCCGCCCCCGCAGCCTGTGTGAAATTCACCGCCACAGGAACGTTAAATGCTTTAATTCTCTCGACCATATCGCGACTTTCCGCGACATCTACGCCCAATGGCTTCTCAAGGAAAATTGCCTTGCCAGCTCGCGCAGCCCCCAGTGCGTAGGTTTTGCGAGGTATCGGCGGGCAGGCGAGATAAACCATATCTGCGCTTTGAATGGCATCATCTGCGCTAGCAACTAGCGTCGCACTTGGCGAAAGGTTTAATGCGGCATCGCATGCGTCTTTATCCGGGTCCCAAATTGCAGTGACTGAATAACCAGGATGTTTCTCAAGATGTTCAAGCATACGTCGGCCCATGATACCCAAGCCAATAATTGCAGTTCTGATTGCCATCCTTGATTTCCTTTTGATACGGGCGGTTGCAGGATTGGCCTTATCGCTGAAAAAGGAAAGCCAAAAACCCTTTACGCACGGACGGCGCAATTAGGTTTATTTGCCACGAACCGTCCTAGGCAGTGGCGAACGAGGTAAATATGTTCTAAGCTGGTATAAATACACATAAAATGGAGGGCATCTTGTGACAGATGTAACGACGGCGGGGATTCCTGCTCCCGACGGTGCGGCGGATGTGATCGATACAGATTACGAGATCGGTCAGGATAACCATGAAGGCAGCGTAGGGCCGATTGGTTTTGACATTCACAACCCGGTTTTTGCAATCTCTGGTGTCAGCATCGTTGCATTTGTATTTTACACCCTCGCGTTACCAGAGCAATCTGGTGCGCTTTTCAGTTGGTTATTCTCTTCGGTCACTAAGAATTTTGATTGGTTCTTCATTTCCGTCGGCAACATCTTTGTCTTGTTCTGCCTTATTCTGATCGTTACCCCGCTGGGCAAAGTCCGTCTTGGCGGCTCTGATGCGGCACCGGATTACACCTATCTTGGCTGGTTTTCGATGTTGTTCGCCGCCGGTATGGGTATCGGGTTGATGTTCTACGGCGTGTCCGAACCGCTGTCGCATTTCTCAAGCTCACTGGGCGGTACTGCCTTGGGTGAAAATGGCGTGCGCACCGACTGGGCCCCCTTGGGTGCTGCCGCTGGTGATCAGGCCGAAGCGACGCGCTTGGGAATGGCCGCTACCATTTACCACTGGGGCCTTCACCCGTGGGCGATATATGCGGTGGTCGGTCTGTCCTTGGCGTTATTCAGCTACAACAAAGGCCTGCCTCTCACGATCAGATCGGCTTTCTATCCAATCTTGGGCGAACGTATTTGGGGTTGGCCCGGTCACCTCATTGATATTCTGGCGGTTTTCGCAACACTTTTCGGCTTGGCAACTTCACTGGGCTTTGGGGCCACCCAAGCCAACGCAGGTTTGAATGAATTATTCGGGCTATCAGTCGGAGCAACTGCACAGGTCCTTTTGATCACAGGTATCACGGCAATCGCCACTATATCTGTCATGCGGGGTCTGGATGGCGGGGTGAAGATCCTGTCAGAACTGAATATGGGGCTGGCTTTCTTGTTGTTAGCCTTTGTGCTTCTTGTCGGTCCAACATGGACGATCCTTTCCAATTTCGTAACGTCACTTTTGGCCTACGGAGAGTATCTGCCCGCACTGTCCAACCCTTTCGCGCGCGAAGACGTTAACTTTAGCCAAGGCTGGACGTCCTTCTACTGGGCATGGTGGATCAGCTGGTCACCTTTCGTGGGAATGTTCATCGCCCGTGTCAGCCGGGGCCGGTCAGTCCGGGAATTCGTCACTTGTGTGCTATTGATCCCCAGCCTCGTGTGTATCCTTTGGATGAGCGTGTTTGGCGGCGTTGCCATTCAGCAAGTCATACAAGACGGGTATACCACTGCACAGGATGCGGAGCTGCCGCGTCAATTGTTTGCAATGCTCAATGCGTTGCCGTTGGCTGGCATTACTTCGGCGATCGGTATCGTTCTGGTTATCGTATTCTTTGTCACCTCGTCGGATTCCGGTTCGCTGGTAATTGATACGATCACAGCTGGCGGAAAGGTCGATGCCCCGGTTCCCCAGCGCGTGTTCTGGTGCATCTTTGAAGGTGCTATTGCGATTGTCTTGCTGTTATCCATCGGTGGCTTGCAATCACTTCAATCAATGGTGATCTCAACGGGCCTGCCCTTTGCCGTAGTTCTGCTGTTCATGTGTTACGCAATCTATAAAGGTTTGCGGTCCGAGCTGAAAAACGTTTGAAACTGAACCGGCCCCCGCGATCTTTGTGTCGCGGGGGTCAATCCTATTATCTGACAGAAATTGTCGGGTTGACTTAACATACGGTTTCAGTCAGGAATACCCGACGTCAAGCCACCCCTCCGCCCAAGTGGGGAAGCCCGACACCGTCTAATGTTAGGTTTTCCAGATGCCACACCCCCATTATTACAAGCATGCCTTACGACCCGTCACATCCAGCACCGGTTTTCATGCAACGCCTTTAGTCGCCGCCAAAACTTCATTTCTTATCTGTGCAGGTGCGCAATGACGTTCCATTCTCCCCCCGATAAGCAAGAGAAGCTGGATGTGCTGCCCACCTATGCAGCCAAAGACCTGACTGAAGGCGGGGATCTTGCCCAAATCGTATTGGACGGACAGACTTACACCTTGCGCATTACACGCGCCGGCAAGCTGATTCTGACGAAATGACCCGTGATCCTTATAAACGCGGCGGCGCATCTGTCGGCCTCATCTCCGATTTAAGCGATATTGAAGCCGCCTCGGTTTTGTATTTTCGCATGTGGTTCGACGGACCGACCACTCAGGCCCGCGTTACCTCGGACATTAAAGCCATACCGGCTCAAGCGCACGGTGAAGCGGCCCTAAGGTCTTTCGAACAGCTGTGTAACCTTTTCTCCAGATACGGCCGCCGCCCTTTGATGCGGCATTCAGTGATGTGCAAGTGTTTGGGATCAGACGAATCCTGTTTTGCCAATTTCATTGCCACCGCGACTGACGGCGACCACGAGGATGCGATGTTGATCGCGACCCTGTTCGTCCGAGGCGACATGGCCCCGCTCATTGCATCGCTCGCCGCTGACTTTGGGTTGGCGTTAAAGAAAATGCGGCTTGGTGTTACTCATGACATGCGGGCTACCGACGCTCGACCGACCCTCCACTAGGCTTTGCTTAGGCAAAGATAGCAATCGCATGCAGGCAGCCTCTCCACCCTGCGATTAATATCGCCTCACCATCTGCATGGTTATCTTGCCAGCGTAATTCAGCGGCGCGTACTTTCTTCGTCACGAAGTTTTTGGCAGTTTATATAGTGAATTTCATGGATATTAATAGTTGACTGTTTTTATAAGATTTGATAGCTCGCCTCTAAATTAGGTAGCCAATCGTCCGCGACACAGCCCCCGAACAACGCTCCAAAATGGGCATCTACGAGGGCCGTATGACACAGACCAGAATCCCCAACTCGCTACGAAATCATTCGACAAGACGTAAGATCGGTATTGTTACCGCCGCCGCAATCGGCGCGGCATCACCGGCAGCGCTTTATGCGCAATCAACTTCCGAGCCGCTTTTGTTACCAGGTATCGAAGTGGAAACATCCGAACCTGCAGCGACGAAACCAAAGCCAGCAGCAAAAAAACAACGTCGAGCGGCCCCTTCAGCGCCCCGGCGTCAGGCCCCTCGCCCGCAGGCACCTGCGCCTGCGCCTGTGGTGCCGATTGTGGCGGCGGCCCCTGTACCCAGTGGACCGATCGCCGGTGAGAACGGGCTTTCGCCCTATGCCAACCCCGACGCCGGATATCAGGCCGTGCGTTCAGGTAATTCATTGCTGAACCAACCCCTGGTCGACACGCCGCGCACGGTCACCGCAGTCACCCAACAAGTATTGCGCGACAAGAACGCTACTTCGGTGCGCGAACTTGCACGCACGACGCCCGGTATCACATTAGGCACGGGCGAAGGCGGAAATGCCTTTGGCGATGTCCTGTTTATTCGCGGTTTTCAGTCGTCAAACGATGTGTTCATCGACGGCATACGCGATTCCGGCGTCGCGGTGCGTGAAACGTTCATGACCGAACAGGTCGAAATCACGAAAGGGCCGTCTGGGTCCATTGCGGGGCGCTCTACCACCGGCGGCTCTGTCAACTTAGTGACGAAGAAGCCCCAAGACACCGACTTTATTGAATCTACCACCACGTTCGGCACAGCCAAGCTGGCGCGTCAGGAATTTGACTGGAACAAGGTATGGAACGACCGCTTCAAGACCCGGATCGGAGCACTGGCGCAAGTCAGCGAAGTCGCTGGGCGCGACGGCAGCAAGGACGACCGTTTGGGGCTGTCAGTTGCTGCAGAGTACAAGGCGACTGAAAAGCTGACCTTCAACTTGGAAGCATACCAGTTGCAGATGAAGCAGATGCCAGATTGGGGCGTACCTTGGGATGCCAAAAACGGTGTGCCCTTTACCGAGCCGGGCGCAGGGCGTCCTACGCTGGATCGCACAACGTTTTATGGCAATACCAATCGCGATTTTCAGGATGCCACACAAAACGTCGCGACGCTGGGTGCTACCTATGAAATCAATCCCGGGATGATTTTCTCCAACCGGACCCGGATCAGCAAAACCGAGAACGACTATATCGTGACCGGCCCGGAAGATCCCGATACCACTAACCCCGATCCGTACAAATGGACGTTGGTCGCGCACCCGCAAGCCCGTTACCAGGTGAATGAGGTTCTGGCCAATACCAGCGAACTGTCGTTTGGATTCGATAGCGGTAGTGCACGGCATGATTTTGTCGCCGGATTTGCGGTGGTTCGAGAAGAAGTCAGCCAGCAGGGTTACCTAGAACAGACGACGAACAGCGCAGGTGCGACCACCACAAGCGGGCTTTCTGACTGCACAGTTTCTATTTACAATCCCGATCCCAACAGCTGTCCAAACCCGACAACCTTTCGTGACCCCAACGCCACGCTGACCAAGGTCACGACGAAATCATTTTACCTGAACGACACGATCACCTTTAACCCGCAATGGCAGTTGAATCTGGGCGCACGGGTTGATGACTATAGTATCAGTCGCACTACCACGGCAGCCGGATCAACCACCTTTAGCCGCGATGATGTGATGTTCAACTGGAACGCCGGCGTTGTCTGGAAGCCACGTGAAAACGGGTCCATCTACCTTTCCTATGCGACGTCAAGCAACCCTTCGGGGCAAGAGCTGGACGCGGGTGCCGCTTATGGCGGGTTGGGGGCGGCGAATGCACCGCTTTCACCAGAACAGAACACCGCCTTTGAGCTTGGGACGAAATGGCAGTTTGGCGATTTCATGGCAACTGCCGCCGTGTTCCAGACCGACAAAACCAACGCTCGCGAAACTTCGGGCGGCGGGTCCACGCCGTTGGTCATAACCGATACCGGTGAATATCGCATTCGCGGCATCGAATTGGGCATGGCTGGTAAGATGACCGAAAAGCTTAGCGTGTCGGGTGGTTTGACGTGGATGGATAGTGAGGTCCTGAACAGCAGCAACCCAAACAATATCGGGGCAGATTTCGCCAACATCGCGCATGAACAGTTCAACCTGCTGGCCCGCTATGAATACGACGACAAATGGAGCTTTGGCGGCCAAGCCACGTGGCGCGGCACAGTCCAAGGTGGGTTATTCGCTGCGACAACGGGGAACAACCTTCCCAGCTTCTGGCGGTTTGATCTGATGGCAGAATATGAGATCACGGACGCCGCTTCGGTAAACTTCCGCGTCGATAACGTGTTGGATGAAACTTACTATGATGCTGTGTACCGCTCAAGTGCGCCGTTTTCTTATATCGCTCCGGGACGATCTGCATCGGTCTCTGTCAGCATGAAGTTCTAATCACCTAAAAACCACATGGCAGGCGATGCTCTATCGCCTGCCCTTTCCTATCCGAAAGGACATTTTATGTTGGTCTGCGTCGAAGATATTCTGTCTGCGCAAGAACTGTCCGATATCCGGGATGCGTTGAACACGGCGCAATGGGATGACGGTCGCGCAACCGCCGGAGCGCAATCTGCGCAAACCAAACGCAACCGGCAAATTCCGCTCAACAGTCCGGTACTTCCCGATCTGCAAACGCTTGTGCTGCAACGGTTGATGGCCAACCCCACGTGGGTTTCCGCCGCATTGCCCCTGCATATTTTACCGCCAATGTTTAATCGGTACGAGCAGTCTGAAACCTTTGGCGTTCATGTCGACAATGCCATTCGGGTCAACCCGCAGACCGGCCAGCGGCTGCGCACCGATCTGTCGTGCACGTTATTTCTGAATGACCCCCAAGACTATGACGGAGGCGATCTGGTCATTGAAGACAACTATGGCACCCAATCCGTTAAACTGCCCGCCGGGCATTGCGTTCTTTACCCATCAACCTCTCTGCATCAGGTCACGCCAGTGACCCGCGGTGCCCGTGTGGCATCGTTTTTCTGGGTGCAGTCCATGATCCGCGACGGCGGCCAGCGCGAAATTTTGTTCGACCTCGATCAATCCATACAAGACCTGTCGGCGTCTGCGGGATTAAACGACCCCACGGCGGTCCGCTTGACCGGCATTTACCATAATCTTATTCGGCAATGGGCGGAAACGTGACATGAAATTTAGAGCTGTTCTGACCACCGCAATATTGGCCGCCCTGCCACAGGTCGCCGCCGCCGATACAGCTTCGGTGAATGTTGCCCTTGTCACCTTCGCTGACGAATGGATCGGCCCTGCCCTGTCGGAACCGATGCGCGTGGCGGCCCAGAGCGGCGGTCATTCACCACTGGCCATGTTCATGGGGGCCGACATCGTCGTAAAATCGGTGATGTTCGGGCTGGCGCTTGCGTCTGTCCTTGGCTGGGCTGTCTGGGCAGGCAAGATGCTGCAAGTCAACGTGGCCAACAGTCGGCTACGCCGATCCTATAGGCAATTGGCGCGTGCTGGTACTTTGACCGGGGCAAGCCAGAAGGCCTATTCGGGGCCGGTGCGGGTGATGGTTAGCGCGGCTCAAGCTGAAATCGACATATCGTCGGGTCTGGGTAAGGACGGAGTTAAAGAACGGGTGGCATCGGAACTGTCGCGTATCGAAGCCGGTGCCGCAAGATCAATGCAGTCGGGCGCAATGGTACTTGGGTCAATCGGATCCACGGCACCGTTCATCGGCCTGTTCGGTACCGTGTGGGGGATAATGAACAGCTTTATCGGCATTGCCGAAAGCGGCACAACCAGCCTTTCGGTGGTCGCCCCCGGTATCGCAGAGGCGCTGTTAGCGACCGCCATCGGGCTTGTCGCCGCTATCCCGGCGGTGTTGCTTTACAACCATATTACCCGGGTCGTGTCAGGATATCGGGCACGGATCGGCGACGCGGCGGCATTGGTAGAACGCTGCCTGTCTCGCGATCTTGATCGCCGTGCCGAAGAAACAGCACCCGCGCGGACCACCTTGCGCAATCTGGCGGCGGAGTAGAGCAATGGGTGTGCGACTGTCCGACGGCGGCGATGAACTGGCACCAAATGCAGAAATAAACATCACGCCTTTTATCGATGTGATGCTGGTTCTGCTGATCATTTTCATGGTGGCCGCCCCCCTTTCAACCGTCGATGTAAACGTCGAGCTTCCGGTGGCAACCGGCGCCCCCGCCGCGCGCCCTGCTGACCCAGTGTTTGTGACAATACACAAAGATCTGAGCCTAAGCGTCGGTGAAGGGGACGTGGCGCTGGCCGATCTGAACATGCAGCTTGGCATGCTGACCAAGCTCGATTTTAGCGCCCGAATTTATATCAATGCAGACCGATCAGTCCCCTACGGCGAAGTAATGGCGGTGATGAACCGGATGCGAAGCGAGGGGTACTTGAAAATTGGTTTGGTCGGCCTCGAGGACGAGAGCAGAAAAGCCCCAGATACCGCGCCCTCGGCGCAGGATAGCACGAAATGAGCTTCGCCTATCCTGCTTCATCTAAAACAGGGCTGATGCTTGGTATTGGCCTTAGCATTGGGGTTCACGGTGCCCTGTTCGCGTTGTGGTTGACACAAGCGGCCGCAACCGAACCTGTGCGAGACCAGGGCATTCAGGGGCGCGAGCTGATTGATCTGGCCGAGGTTGAATTGATCATGGCCGCCCCTGAAACCGACCTGCCCGACGGTGCCCCGGCCCAAGATAGCCAGGCCGTGATGGAAAGCCCCTCGGAGCGAATTGAGGCCAAAGCTTCAAACGACCCGCTTCTAGCGCAGGTTCCGCAGGCCCCTGACGACCCGGAATTACAGTTCAAGATCGCCAACCCAGATCAACAGGTCGAAACAGAAAAGGAGGCAACGGAAATCCCCACCGAAGTGCCTGAAGAAACTTCGCAGGAAAGCGCGGCTCAAAGCGTCGCGGCTGCCCCCAGGGCCAGCGCGGGCCAAGATGAACAAGACCAGAGTGCGGCGCAGGAACAGGGGCTGACCGATGCCGAACAAGCCGAGATTACCGATTGGCAAAAGTCACTCGTGCTTGCGTTGAACGCCGCCAAAGATTATCCGCGTCGCGCCCGCAAAGCCCGCGCCGAAGGCACGGTGACGGTCGCTTTTTCGTTGGATCAATACGGGCGCATCAAAGTCCGTCAGGTGTCGAAATCTTCAGGTTGGCCTGTGCTGGATAAAGCAGCGCTTGATATTTTTGATCGACTGAAAGCTTTGCCCGCACCGCCAGCGGCAATGGGTACGGGTCCGTTCGATCTGGCGATCCCGATCAGCTACCGGTTCCGCTGAAATCGGTCACCGCATCGGGGTTGATATCGGCAATCGTGGCACAGCCGCACAGCGCCATCGTCACCTCAAGCTCGTCCCGCAAACGGCGTAGCACCTGGCTTGCGCCGCGTGCCCCATTTACCGTCAGGCCATGCATCACGGGGCGTCCCACCAGCACCGCTTCGGCCCCCAAAGCGAGCGCTTTGAACACGTCGCTACCGCGCCTGACCCCACCATCAAGATAGACCGGTGCCGTGCCTGCTACCGCGTTCACAACGCCAGCCAAGCGGGTGATCGGTGCAGGCAAAGTATCAAGAACCCGGCCGCCGTGGTTTGATACGATGATACCTTGAGCACCTGCCTCGATCAGCCTTGTCGCATCTGCCGGGCGCAGGCATCCTTTTATGATTACCGGCACTGGACAGTCCTTGATCAATCGCAGCAGATCCGCCCACGTCGGTGCAAAGACCATCATACCATCGAACACAACGCTTTGCCCCTCTTGCAACTGTGGGCGCGGCGGCTGCGGTAGAACATCAAGCATGACAGGGCGAACGTCGGCAGGTAACTCAAAACCTGCTGCGACTTCACGGTCACGCAAGCCGTTGATCGGCGCATCTAACGTCACCACAAGCGCTTGGGCACCGCAGGTCACCGCTCGGTCGACCAAGATCATCGTCGTGTCGTAATCGCCCTGCACATAAAGCTGAAACCAGCGTCGGCCCGGTATTGTCGCGATATCTTCTGGGGGGGTACTGGTCTGGCAACTCAGGACCATCCTTGCATCTTGCGCGGCGGCGGCCATTGCGGTCGCGGTTTCGCCATCGGGGTGGAAAAGATGTTGGAATGCCATCGGTGCGACGATGATCGGATGTGCAGCGGGGGCACCTAAAATTCGGGTCCGTGTGTGCCCCCCGGCGCATGGGGCCAGTAACTTGGGCAGCAACCCGATCCTTGCGAAAGCGGCTCGGTTTTCGGCAACGCTGTGCTCTGCTTCCGCTCCGCCTTCGAGATAGGCGAGCACGTCTGGCGACAGTTGTTTTGCTGCTGCAATTTCAAAATCTGATAGGGTCACGGGCATAGCGCACGAATACCTGACAATTTAAGTTTTACAAGACATTTAACGGTAGTTTCACGCGCGCTGACAACGGTCTGCGCCCGTGGCTACGGCAGCCGTTCAATACTGCCCTCTTGCACAAAGCAAAGTGATAAACGCGATTAGCATACCAGATACCAAATTCAGTTCGGTTAATACGGAAACTGCTTCAATCCGACCAGAGTGATGAAATTTGACTCTATGATTGTCGTGCGTGCTATTTTTCGACTTAATGGTCGAAACGAAAGGATCATATGGAACATTCATTTTCTCTTGACGAAGTCGAAGTCCTCGCCTTTGAAACGCTCACCTCCGCCGGCGCTTCATCCCCTGCGGCCCGGGCCGTGGCGCGTTCCACAAGGTTGGCCGAACGTGACGGTATCCGCAGCCACGGCTTGCTTTACCTTCCCATCTACGCCGAGCATCTCCTTTGCGGCAAGGTATCGGTCTCGGCCACCCCTTCGGTCACCACGCCGCGCAGCGGTCTTGTCCATGTCGACGCCGATCACGGGTTTGCCCATACGGCGATTGACGCAGGGTGGGACAAGCTGACCCAAGCAGCGCGAGCGAACGGCATCGCCGCAATGAGCGTCAAGAATTCTTATAATTGCGGTGTATTGGGGCATCACGCTGAGCGGCTTGCCACAGACGGGCTGATCGGGCTGTGTTTTACCCATGCCCCCGCTTCAATTGCCCCGCCCGGCGGCAAACTACCGGTCGTGGGAACCAACCCGTTTTCGATCGCGGTACCTGATGCACAAGGCGGAGCATTGCTGGTAATCGACCAATCCGCCAGCGCCATCGCCAAATCCGAGATTTTGTTGCGCAGCCGCGAAGGTGAGCCGATCGAACCCGGGTGGGCACTGGATGCACAGGGCAATGAAACTCTCGATGCGGATGCCGCACTTGCGGGGTCGATGTTGCCAGCGGGCGGCTATAAGGGCTTTGGCGTCGGTCTACTCGTCGAAATCCTTGCAGCAGCGCTGACCGGGGCCAACCTCAGCACCGAAGCCAGCCCGTTTTCCGGGTCCAAGGGCGGTCCTCCCGGGACAGGACAGTTTTTCATTGCGATAGATCCCGCGGGCTCAGGGGAAGGCGGGTTCAACGGCGCTATGATGCGGCTTGCCGCGTCGATCACAGATCAGCCCGGCGCAAGGTTGCCGGGTCAGCGCCGTGCCGTTAACCGCGCCAGAATCGAAGCCGAAGGAGTATCCATCAGCGATGATCTGTTGGCCCGTATCAAGGCCGCCGCAGCTTCACCCACGTGACCGGTGCCCGATAAGGCGGGGCATGTGGATCCTAGGCGGGCTTATCGTTAGTGTGGATCATCCCAACCGTGCGCGAGATTTCAGTGCGATCAAGTTCAGCCACGCCGTTCACGCCGGACTGGGGGCCGCTGCGTTTGCCCGCCATGCCATCAAGACAGGCAAGGCGCACAGGATCATCCCCAATGTGAAAGACAACAGATAGCCTAGGTTGGCCAAGTTGTTTTGCGGCATCGCAATCAGGACGCCTCCGAAGAACAGCATCACCCGTAACGGCAAGGCAGTTCGCCCGAGCAGTGGCCCAACAAGTATCACATAGCCTTGCAAAGCCGATGAGATCATCGCGACCCCGAGCAATGCACAACTTAACGCAACGGTGATTTCCCATGCAGGTGCCTGACCAATCAATGCCGGGTTCAACACAAAGAAGAACGGGGCGATATAGATGACACCGCCCAGTCGCATTGCCTCGAAGCCTGTCGCAATCGGGTTGGACCCAGCCATGGTCGACGCAGCGAACGCACCTAGCGCGACGGGAGGCGTAATGTAGCTGACCATCCCCCAGTAGAGAATGAACAGGTGTACCGCGAGCTGATTCAGCCCACCCGCTTCGAGAGCGGGGGCTAGAACTACCGCGAGGAAAATATAACAGGCTGTAACGGTCATCCCCATGCCGAAGATAAAGGCGGTGATTGCGCCCATTAGCAGCAGGACCAACGTGTTGTCCCCAGCCAGAAATACCAGCTCGTTTACCAGCGTCCCCGCCAGCCCCGTGGCCGAGAACGAGCCGACGATAAGCCCGACGCCCAACAAAATTGCCGTAAGTTCTGCAAGCCCCATGCCGACGCCGACAACCATATTGCCCAAACGCTCAAGGTTAAGCCGATGGCTTGCCCGGAATTGGTTCACGACCAGCAGCAGCACGGTCGCGTAAAATGGGGCAGAGGATTCCTTGCGCAGGACAATCATCATGTACAGCAGCAGTGCGAACACAAAGATATAGGGCCAGCCTTCGGCCATCACGACCTTTAGTCGTGGCAGGTCTGGCTTCGGCAAACCTCGCAAACCACGTTTGGCCGAGTATGCGTCGATCTGCGTGAAAAGCCCCCAATAGAATAAAATGCTGGGGATAGCCGCCGCCAAGGCGATTTCAACATAGGGGCGTGACAGGAACGACGCCATCACAAAGGCCGTAGCGCCCATGATTGGCGGCATCAGCACGCCACCGGTTGATGCGCATGCTTCGGTTGCGGCAGCAGTTTTGGCGGAAAACCCGGTTTTGCGCATTGCGGGAATGGAAACTGCGCCGGTGGTCAGCACATTGGAAATAACCGATCCTGACATCGACCCCATGAACCCGCTGGCGAAGATCGAAACCTTTGCCGCACCGCCCCGGTAGCCGCCGACCAGCCCCAAGGCCAAGTCGTTGAAAAATTGGCCGCCGCCGGTGCGTTGTAATACTGCTCCGAACAGGATGAACCCGATGACCACGCCGCCGAATGCTTTCATCGGAATGCCAAATGAGCTTTCCGCCGAATAGACATGGTAAGCGACCGTTTGAATAAACGTGCTTTGAAAGCCGGAAAATGGATCAGGTACCTGTCCCGCGAAAGTGGGGTAGAATGCGAACAAGGTGACGATGCAGAAAAGCACCAAGCCACCAGCCCTACGTGTCGCCTCAAGTATCAGAAGAAAGAATACGATCGACACATATTCGGCGGTTTTGGGTGCAGCATATTCCCACCCCTGCGACAGGTTCAACTGAGCCGTCTGAGCCAGATACCCCGTGCTCGCCAAGGCGAGGCCGAACAGCGACCAATCCAGCCAGGTCGGCACGCCGCCCTTGCCGCCGCGCATCTGGAAGATTAAGAAAGTAAGCGCCAAAAACAGGCCGCCCAATACGTAAAGATAGCGCCCCTCAATCAGCACAAGCCCGAAAAGCTGGGCGTTAAACAACTGATTTACCACCAACACAAGCGATAGCAACGTGCCAATCACAACCACCCAGCGGGCGGGCCCGGCAAGGCGTTCAGCCGGGGTAGCACCATCAATGGCCACTTGTTCCAGCCCCTTGATCACAGGGGAATTTGTATTGGGGTCAGTCATTGGTACACTCGTGCTTGGGATAAACATAGCAAACCAGCCGGCGTAGACGCCGGCTGGTTTAAATTATTGACAAAGATCAGAAGACTACTGAGAAACCGCCGTCTTTCAGCGCTTTGCGTCTTGCTTCGGACCAAGCGGCTTCCCAATCAGCAGGAGAAGCGGCCTTGGTTTCTTCCCAAGCGGCGGTAAGTGCATCCTGACGTGCGATCAGTTTGTCGTTATGCGCTTGCGCCTTATCGGACCAGACACCGGATTCTTTGAAATAGCGGATAGCACCTTCGTGATAGGGGACGACCCATTCCATGTTCTGCTTGTCGAGAGCCCAACCCCCGATACCCGGTGAATTACCGTCATATTTGGGGAAAAGTTCAACCATCGCTTTGGTCATATTATAAACCAGAGCTTCGTCTGTCGCCGCCATCGCGGTTAGGACGGGATAGGCATAGCCTGCCCCTTGATACCCATCAGTTCCGTCGATAGTCGCACCGACCGAAGCTTTATTGATATTGAAGAACGGAGCAATTTCCTGCATCCGCGCAAAGCCTTCGGTATCGGCCGGGTCGATCGGTGGCCAGAACAGCCCGCGTGGGCCTGCTTCAGCTTCGTACGCCTTGCCGGAGTTGGTTGACGCGAATGCCGCATCTACCTGACCTTCGATCAAGCCGGTCCAGCTCGCGCCGAAACCGCCGAAATCCACGCGTTCAACATCATCCCATGTCAGGCCGCCATACGCCATATATGCTTCGGTGTTCACGTTCAGCGCCGGGGCACCGACGATATAGGCGACGCGTTTACCTTTCAGGTCGGCATAGGTTTTGATACCCAAATCCCCTGCAACGCCGACGGCCAGATTGATGGCCCCGCCATTATTCGCCATCAGCACACGGATCGGCTGCGGACCCCAGTTTTCTGCGCCGAAATCAAACACACCCTCTTGCGCCATAAAGCTGCCGCCAACACCCGTGGCGGAAAATTCAACCCGGCCCTGGCGCAGTGGTTCTGTGCGTGACACGTCGTTCTTGCCGGGCAGTACGCGCAGGTTCACACCAGTCGCATCTTGCAACGCAGCACCGATCGCCACAGCCTGATTATAGCCTGCCGACCCGGTATCATATGCCGTCCAGCTTAGCTGTTTGGGCAGTTCAATCTCTTGCGCCGCGACCATCGTCGTCGATAGCCCAAGCACCGCAAGGGTGGTGGTAAAATAGTTCATGGTTTCCTCCCAAAAATTGCCAGTCCAGCGCACATTTCTCAACGCTGGCCGCATCTGGCGGCTCGTTTTCTTACGAAACGCAGTTCCGCTCTGTGGAAAAGGATAAGGAGTTTGGTTTTGCTCTGTCAACCGAAGTTAACAACATTGGCCAATTGATTTATGCGGCGTAAATGCGATTCAACCTCCGCTACCCCCCCCACCATCGACAATACCGCAAAGCGCGTCGCGTGGAACGCCTACGCTTTTTGCGGTTTCGACAAGCTGGGCCAAGGTCCCCGCATCAACGTTTATTCCGTTGGCAAGCCTGTCTTCCGCACTGCGCCGCTCGGGGTCTCCTGGAAACAGCACCCCCGACGTCCCCGGTGCAGCGGGCGAAGCCTTGACCCAATCAGTGTATTTATCAAGATCTTCGTTGAATTCGTCGACTAACCCAAAGACATCAGGATCAATAAGGATAGCCATCATATTATTAAAAATGCGCGATGGTGCCTCGCGTTCGGGTGAATAAGCCCCACCTCCGCTGAACGATCCACCCAACATGTCACCCAGCAATGCCAACCCAAACCCCTTGTGTTGACCAAAGGTGGTCAATGCGCCAATGGGTTCGTCGAACATTACCGCCGGATCGGTCGTCGGCTCTCCTGCTGCGTTGATCAACGCGCCCTCGGGTGCGGCCTTACCACTTAGGTGTGCGACGCGGGCTTTGCCCATAGCGATAGTGCTGGTCGCCATGTCCAACAAAAACATCGGATTCTTCGACGTGGCTGGAATTGCCGTACAATAGGGATTGGTCACAAATCGCGCGTCGCTCCCCCCGAAAGGAGCAACCAATGGCCTAGGCGACTGCACGTTGGCATATAGAATGCAGATGAACCCGGCGTCGGCCGCCATTGCGCCCCAGTCCCCCAAGCGACCCAGATGGAAACTGTTGCGCAGCGAAAGCACGGCAAAGTGACTGCTCTTGGCACGCTCTATCGCCAGATCCATCGCCTGCTCTGCTATCATGTGACCGAAACCATGTTGCCCATCCACCAGCAAAAAAGGCCCCTTGTCCTTTACCACGTCGATCTTTGCATCGGGTATCAGTTGGCCTGCCTGAATACCCTCCACGTAGGCAGGCACCATACCGACACCGTGGCTATCATGACCTGTAAGGTTGGCATGGACCAAACGCGTTGCAACCTTGGCCGCCACATCGCGGCTAGCACCGGCATGGCTCAGGATTGATGTCGCCACATCGGTAAGTTCGTCGGCAGTGATTCTCATAAGTTTTGCTTTCCACGAGTAGGGTCAAAGGCGTCAGTTCGGGGATGCCAACGTGACGTCTTCCCCGTCATTTTAGCTCTGGGACTGCGCGAGTGGGACCAAAACGAAAAAGCTTTCGCTATAGCGCGCAACCGGCGATCCATCAGTCATGAAATGTCACCGGATGTTCCTCAATAAAGGTGCATATGTCCACACCGCCCGTGAACGACTGTTCAAATTCTGCCGAAGCTGGGTAAGATCCAGTCGATGACACTGATCGGAATATTCAGCGGCAGTGAAGATGGGCCGCGTAACAGATTGTTAGGTGCATAGACCGTAGCGCAACCGGCGGCCGATCTGGCGCACGCGTTCGGGCTAAACCTGAACGACAGGCTATGGCAATTCCTTTTAAGCACGGCGTCGAACAGTGACCGCCAGCTAGGAAATTGCTGCAATTCAACGCCTCCCGCCGCCATCTGCGCTTGCTTTGGTTGCCGTCACAGCATCACTGCCTCAAAACGGCGTCAGGCATCAGCGGCTTCCGGCGGATCGGCGGGGTTTAGCCGCGGGTGGGTTTCCTCGGAGAGCCAGAGCAGCAAACCGCCCGATACGAACATAGATATCGCGACGAACCAGAAGGCTGCTTCTGCCGCGCCGGTCAGGCTCGCGGCAAGACCGAGCCCCAAAGCGCCTATCGCGTAGCCAAGGTCGCGCCAGAAGCGGTAGATGCCGATGGCCGAGCCACGCCATGCGGGTGGGGTGATATCGGCCACAGCCGCCGAGAGATTCGGGTAGAGAAGCGCCATACCGAACCCCGCCACCCCCGCTGAAACAGACCACCAGAGTACACCTGTGCCAAGCACGACCATTGCTACGCCAGCACCGCAGATCCACATGCCAAGCACATTGGGCCAGAAGCGGCCAACATGATCCGAAAGCCGCCCGGTGAACAGCTGCGAGCCGCCCCAAACAAAGCCGTAGACGCCCACGATCCAACCGATCTCAGTCAGACTCGCACCTCGGCTCACAAGAAAGACAGGGAACAAGGCCCAGACGAGCGCATCGACAAACTTCTCGACGAGCCCTGCCTGACAGATAGCAAGCAAGCGCCGATCACGCCAGCTCATCATTGCGAAGACCTCGGATGTTGTGGGGCGCTCCGAGACGCCTTGGGGATAGCGCGGTAGGTTCTTTGGCGGTGCAGCCTTGTGCGCGGCAGTCTCGGCCTCGGCCCAAGGTAGCGTGTCTTTCACCCAGATTGCAGTCAGCACCAGCGCCGTCAGGACGACACCCATACCGAAGATAAGGAGCCCCGTCCGCGCCCCGAGCCACTCGGCCGCATAGGCAGTTAAGATGCCAGCCAGAGCCACGCCCACGTATCCCGAAAACTCGTTGAGCCCCATCGTGAGACCACGTTCCTCCGCACGCGTAATGTCGAGCTTTGCGGTCTGGGTCATCGACCAGCAAAGCCCTTGGTTTACCCCAAGCAGCACCGTCGCAGCGACAATCCAGTTCCAGTTGGGCGCATACCAAATCATCACCGGAATAGGCAGCGCTATGACCCAACCCCAAAGCAACACCGACTTGCGCCCTATCCGTTCCGACCAGCGACCGGCGACAAAGTTCATCACTGCCTTTACCGCGCCAAAAGCCACCACAAATGACGCAAGCATCATGAAGGAGCCGCGCTGGAGCCCGAACTCGCTCTCGGCCATTACCGGAATCACTGTACGCGTCATGCCTATTGCGAAGCCCACCAGCATCACTTGGATAAGCTGATGCGCCACTTGGCCGATATTCTCCCTGAGACCATAGCGGAAATTGTCTTTGTTCATCACGCAGGTTCCTTCGTCACAATTCGCAGATTAAGTGATTTGCCTGAAACCGGACACCGCATAGATTGGGTCAGCATCCGGCCAAGCCACATAGCGCGAAGCGTGCGGAACTGCGCAACCCCAGTTTTTACGTTCGTCCAGAAGACTTTCGGCGGAATTTCACGCAGCAAGCGCAACGCTAAGACTTCCCAGAGCGCCCTAGCCCCAACGAAGGTGGAAAAGGCTAGAGGGCCCATCTCGGGTTCTGCACACAGATTGGTCTTCGTCATCAGAGTCCGGCCTTCAGGGTTGTAGGGCAGTCGGAAATCGCTATGATTCAATCAATCACTTGATTGATATATCGACAGGAGACGCATGATGTCAATCAGCTTCAAAAAAGCGCTGCTGGAAGAATACGCCCGCGTCGCACACGCCCTGTCCGCGCCGGCGCGGCTCTCAATTCTCGAGCAACTGGCGCAAGGTGAACGGGGCGTGGAGGCGCTGGCAGAAAAGACTGGCCTGTCCCTCGCCAACTGCTCGCAGCATCTCCAGCAGCTTCGCCGGTCAAGCCTTGTCACCAGCCGTCGTGACGGCAAAGCCGTGATCTACCAGCTCTCTGATGCGAAGATCTTGAACCTAATGGACTTTCTGCGCATCGTGGCCGAACGAAACCTAGCGCAGGTTGAACGCATCCTCCGCGGCCTCTCGGGCGACGAAGACGCCCCCGAACCGATAAGCCGCGCAGACTTAGCCTTCCGCCTTGCAAAAGGCACGGTGACAGTGCTCGACGTGAGACCGGCAGATGAATACGCCGCCGCCCATATCCCAGGTGCGCTCAACGTGACATTAGCGGAGCTTGAGCAGGTCCTTCCCAAGTTCGCCGCCGATGCTGAGATCGTCGCCTATTGCCGCGGGCCTTACTGCGTCTACGCACACCAAGCCGTCGCGGCACTGCGCCAACACGGGTTTAACGCGCGCCGGCTCGAAGGCGGCCTGCCGGAATGGCGCGAAGACGGAAGACCGGTGTTAACCACCGCGCAGTGAGCCGAAGCTGAAATTTCCGCCGAACACTAATGCTCGGCTCCGTTCGCCCCCGCACAAAAGGTCGCGCACAGCAGTGGCAGTATAGAGGTTCGCGATCTTCGCATCGTACGAAGATCAGGCCTTTGACGAAAGATCAGCGGCTGTGTTTCTGCAATCAAAAGAAGTTTCCTAAGTGCTGGGTTTTTCTTTACTCAGGCAAATTAAAGGCGCAGCCGAAAAAATCCAGTATCCGCTGCTTTCTTTAAAATCCCGCTGGCATGATTTTCTTAACGATAGCAAAGACCCACCGGTTTACATGCGAATCTGCAAAACCCCTGACGTGGCGGCGTGTCAGTCACGGCGCTTGATTGATGGGGTGAGAAATATATCGTGGGTATCCCCAAACGTGTTCGCGCCGCATTTTCGCGCATTCAAGACGTGATCTATTCAATCATGGGTCTGGGGTGGGGAGGGTTTAGGGGAAAGAACCCCACAATGAGACGCGATATAATCAGAAACACTTACGACGGTGTTAGTGTGGTGCGGGTGAAGGGACACTTAACCAACTGAAAGGATTTGTAAATATAGTGCTATTCGTAATTTATTCGTAAAATAATTATGGTGAAATTCTACGCGCCGCGAACCACTACGTGCTCATAAGAACCAGACATTCGGCCCGAGGCCGCTTTTAAATGAAGCGCGTAGACTGGAATTTCGACTCAAAAAATGGGCATTGGATCCGTCAGGTCGCGGAGAATGCTGTCCCTTACGACGGTGCAAAATTCACTCATCATATATAAAGGCCACCTACACTAGAAATTACATGGGCAACTAGCGTCGGAATGTATTTCCTGCTGCATTACTCGGGCTCGTGCGTAGGAATAATCATCAATCTTTAGCAGAGTGAAGCCGCCTGCCGCAAACAAAAATTTTCGTCAAGAAACCCGGTTTTAGTTATGGAACGACGCAACTTTTTGTGCTTCAGTTTCATACCGGCAGGATCATCTTCAAGGGAGTATGGAGCGTTGGCACGCAAGACAACTCTAAATTCATTCTCCGGTGAAAAATGCGTGGGCTTAGTAAAAATGGTTCGTAGATAATCTTCATAATCGGGCATGCCGCTAGTCTCATAGATAGATGGTATTGAGTTTGAACTTCCGGTGTTTCCATATTTAACACGGTCATGAAGCAAGTATTCTTCCCGCGTGAGCTGAGTGTTCCACACAGGGGTTCTCGGCGCTACCATGCCGACTGCGTCTATGAAATCAATCAAGTCAATTTCTGCAAAATGCGTTAGCTTGGGATTACCTTCGTATTGTGTGCCTGAGACACTTAACGCGCCATTTTTTATGTCTAGGTGCTGCCGACGTGAATATCCTCCATAGGATGCGCAAAAGACAAATTCGTTGACCTCATGCGTTATCATTATGTCGGTACCGTTGCCCGAGAAGTGGCTGTTTGTAATGCTTATGCCACCAATCATTACGCTCTTAGCATAACCCGCATCAAAAGTATGCCCATTCTCGATAATTCCCTCTCGCCTATCTGAAAAGCGCGGCTCCACATTCGCTGCGGATCCTTCCTCTTCGATCATGCGGTATCGCTTGAGAGTGCCAAACCAAAAGCTCCCAGCCAGATAATTTTCTAACATATCTGCCTCGAAAAACTTGGTGATCTTTGGTCGGACAAATGGAACCTTTGACACCAGTTTACCCTTTCTGAGCGCTACTAATAAAGCACGATAGAACGGAGGGTCTAGAAGTGCAAAGCCCGCTTGCTAAGCAGAGCCCGCGCTTAGGTCCAGCCTCCATCTATGCGGAACAGAATTCAGTCGCACCAACCACAGATTCAACAAGTTGAGCGGCCATGAAAATTGCTTGAAATACCGATGGACGCCCTTAACGAACTGGCCGGATTCCATTCGTAAACCGTTCGTAATTTATTCGTAATAATACGGCGCACAAAATTCCAATCATTTGCCGCGCAAGCCAACTAACAAACTGATAATGTTAGATAATTTTACCTGACGTCACATTGGTAAAATATCCGGAAAACTCTCTAAGTATCTGATATTAAACAATAAAAAAAGTGTGGTGCGGGTGAAGGGACTCGAACCCCCACGCCATAGGCGCCAGAACCTAAATCTGGTGCGTCTACCAATTCCGCCACACCCGCATTAATGGCTCATTATCAAACAAGTTCGCTGGTGGCGAGAGGTAAAAACACTAGAGATGGATAGTTTTTAAACGACCACCCCTGAACCGGAATGGCCTTGGGTTATAAGCCCAGCTCACGAAATACCTTAGGTAGCTCTTCGGTCAAATCTTCAGCAATCAGCCCCGGCCCGAAGCTTCGCGCTGCCTCGACATGCAACCAGGTCGCATATTGCGCCGCCGTAAAGGGCTCAATGCTCCGCGCGATCAGTCCGGCAATCATCCCCGCCAGTACGTCCCCCGCCCCCGCTGTAGCGAGCCATGGCGCGGCACGTTCCCGCAATGCGTGGTGCATGGCCATCCGTCCGTCGGGATGAGCAATGGCAGTAATTGCACCTTTATACAGCACGATGGCCCCTGCCTTTCGGGCGCTTGCCAGACAGATGTGCGCCTTGTCATCTGATTCGCTCATTGCATGCGCAGCGTGGTTCCCCCGCCCAAACAATCGTTGGAACTCTCCGGCGTGAGGCGTCAGCACACAATGCGGCCCCAACAGTTTTTTCAACGGTTCGTTTTGCGCCAATATGGTTAGCGCGTCAGCGTCAAGCACACATTGCTTTCCGCTTTCGAGAACGGCTTGCACCAGCTCTGGGTGTGGTGCATCGACGCCAAGACCCGGCCCGATACACACACTTGATATCCGATCGTCTGATAATATGCCGCGCAAGGTGTCGGCGTCGGAAACGCGTTGCTGCATCAGAGCCGTGATATGCATCGAAACCTCAAGCTGCGCTGTAGGGGGGACCGCTAGGGTTACCGCCCCCGCCCCTATCCGCAACGCCGCCTTAGCCGCAAGCCGGCTTGCCCCGGTGCGCCCAGATGCACCACTAACCACAAGCGCGTGACCATGTTCATACTTATGACCCTGCTGCTTATCCAGCACCTCGATATCAATCGTCTCACGAACAATCCGACTCGGCTTCACACTAAATTCCTTTTCTAATCTGCTCGTAAAAACACCCTAAGGGGCAGCAGGCTCAAGGAGCAATCACAACACCGGTATTCACAAGTTTTCAAACTGCTCATTTTTTAATCTAATAGCCTAAGATTCATGCAGATATACTGATTTTTTAGCGCCATATGTGGACTTCCGACTGCGGTTGCTAGACCGTCAGCCTGCACAGTGAAATGACGCTGATGTAATACAATTGGACACCGTGTCTGGCAGGGAGGCCTCAAATGAAAAAGATCGAAGCTGTGATCAAGCCGTTCAAGCTTGATGAAGTCAAAGAGGCGCTTCAGGAAGTTGGCGTTCAGGGTCTCAGTGTGATCGAGGTCAAAGGCTTTGGCCGTCAGAAAGGTCACACAGAGCTGTACCGTGGCGCTGAATACGTCGTCGACTTTCTGCCTAAGGTAAAAATCGAGATCGTTCTTGATGATGATCAGGTAGACGCCGCCATCGAAGCGATCGTAAACGCTGCGAAAACCGAAAAAATTGGTGATGGCAAGATTTTTGTCAGCCCCGTCGAACAGACAATCCGCATCCGCACCGGCGAAACCGGTTCAGACGCGCTGTAGAATTCTGAGATTAAAGAAAAAGGATATTATCCAAATGAGCACCAAGGACTTCCTGAAAAAGATCAAGGACGAAGACATCGAATACGTTGATGTTCGCTTTACCGATACTCGCGGTAAATTGCAGCACGTCACGATTGTCTCCGATTTGGTCGATGAAGACTTTATCGAAGAAGGCTTTATGTTCGATGGCTCTTCGATTGCGGGCTGGAAAAGCATTGAAGCCTCGGACATGAAGTTGATGCTGGACACGGACACCGCCTATGTGGACCCTTTCTATGCCGAAAAAACGATCTGCGTGCATTGCTCTATCGTTGAGCCAGACACCGGCGAAGCCTATGATCGTGACCCCCGCGGCACGGCGCAAAAGGCAGAGGCCTATTTGAAGTCCTCTGGCATCGGCGACACGGCTTACATGGGCCCAGAAGCGGAGTTCTTTCTGTTCGACAACGTCAAGTTTTCCAACACCATTAACAAGGTTTCCTATGAGGTTGACGCATCCGACGCGTCTTGGAATTCTGACACCGACTATGAAATGGGCAATATGGGTCACCGCCCGGGCCTAAAGGGTGGGTATTTCCCAGTAAACCCTATAGACGAAGCGCAAGACCTGCGCGCCGAAATGCTGTCGACAATGAAGCGTCTTGGCATGAAGGTCGACAAGCACCACCACGAAGTGGCGTCTTGCCAGCATGAACTTGGTCTGATTTTCGGCACGTTGACGCATCAAGCAGACGAAATGCAAAAGTACAAGTATGTGATCCACAACGTGGCCCACGCTTATGGCAAATCCGCGACATTCATGCCCAAGCCGATCTACGGCGACAACGGGTCTGGCATGCACGTGAATATGTCGATCTGGAAAGATGGCAAACCCTTGTTCGCCGGCGACAAATACGCCGATCTTAGCCAAGAAGCACTTTGGTTTATTGGCGGCATCTTGTCCCACGCAAAATCGCTGAACGCGTTCACCAACCCGGCGACCAACAGCTACAAGCGCCTGATACCTGGTTTCGAAGCCCCCGTTCTGCGCGCATACTCCGCCCGCAACCGCTCTGGCTGCGTCCGTATCCCGTGGACAGAAAGCCCCAAAGCCAAGCGCGTCGAGGCCCGGTTCCCCGATCCCGCAGCCAACCCCTACCTGTGCTTTTCCGCCTTGCTGATGGCTGGCCTCGATGGCATCAAAAACAAGATCGATCCCGGCGAAGCCATGGATAAAAACCTGTATGATTTGCCCGCCGAAGAGCTGGCCGATATCCCGACCGTTTGCGGCTCGTTGCGCGAAGCGCTGGAAGAACTGCAAAGCGACATGGATTACCTGCTGGCCGGTGATGTATTCACCAAAGACCAGATCGAAGGGTATATCGAACTCAAGATGGAAGAAGTTCACAAATACGAACACACTCCTCACCCTGTCGAATTCGGCATGTACTACAGCTGCTGATCTGTCAGGCGTCAGCCCGACAGTTAACCTAAATGCAAGGGCATCCCTATATGGGGTGCCCTTCGCTTTTTCACAACCGGCACCCCCTTTGCAGCCCGCGGCGCACACGATAGTATCGAGAAAGTTTATTCGATTATGCAGAGGTTTTTTTATGCGCCCAATTTATGAATTCGCCACGGCATGCCTTTTGGCAATAGCTGCCGCAAGTCCTGTCGCAGCAGCCGAATGCGGCAATAACGCGGCAGGTTTCAATGCTTGGAAACCTGCATTCGCCAAAGAGGCTGCGGCAGCCGGTGTCGGTCAAAAGGGCCTCGATGCTTTGGCGTCAGCAAAATATGCCAGCAGCACGATCTCTGCGGACCGCAACCAGAAGTCGTTCAAATATTCACTCAACAAATTTATGCAGGTACGTGGTGCAGACACGATCGTGGCACAAGGGCGCAAACGCAAAGCCCGCGATGCGCAATTTTATCAGTCCATCGAAGCACGTTACGGGATACCTGCTGGTGTGATCATTGCGATCCATGGCATGGAAACGGCTTTCGGTGGCTTCATGGGGGACACATCAGTGGTGTCAGCGATTACCACGCTTACCTATGATTGCCGCCGTTCAGATTTCTTTGCGCCACACGCGATAGGCGCGTTGAAACTGGTCGACGCCGGGGCAATTACAGGTGCCACCAAAGGTGCCAAACACGGCGAACTTGGCCATACTCAATTCTTGCCCGGCAATGCTCTTCGGTTTGGGGTGGATGGCAGTGGAGATGGGCGTGTCGACTTCTATAATCAGTCGGATGCACTCGCCTCTACTGCGAATTTCCTACGCCAAAAAGGCTGGCAACCCGGCGTGGGTTATCAGGAAGGGCAAGCAAATTTCAATGTCATCAAGCAATGGAATGCGGCAGGTGTCTATCAAAAAGCGATCGCAATTATGGCGGCCCGCATCGACGGTTAATGGAAAAAGGGGGCGTTCCAGATTGGCACGCCCCCTGCCAGTTCCAAATGGTCTAAAATCCTCGCCGAAGGCATTTCACACTTTCTTATATGCGCCCCATTGCAGTTTTAGCGTTATCTGGTCATATATCCTCAAGGGAGAGGCCCCTGCCGTTCGCATTTAGGTGAAGCCCTTTTTTTTCAACACGCCCAATCTCGCTATTATCAGGCAATGCGGACCCCTTTTGACTTTGCGAGACCTGGAGTGTTGATATGGACAACAAGCTACCTTCGACGGATTTTCTGAAGTCTCAAGCAAAACGATTACGTGTAGACTTGATTAGCATAGGCTATCCGGTTGCGCATGCTGCCACTCTTGAAATGGTCGCACACCAGTGGGGTGCCCGCGATTGGAATACCCTTAACGCCATGGCGGGCGAGACAAAGCAAAGTTGGACCCCAGGCGATCGCGTATCGGGACGCTACTTAGGCCAACCTTTCCAAGGCGTTGTGAAAGCTGCCAGGACCGCAGGTTATGGCATGTGGTCAGTCACCTTGCGCTTTGATAAAGCAGTAGACGTGGTCACGTCACCGCTTTTCAGCAACTTTCGGCAGCAAGTGAACGCTGTTATTGATGCAAATGGCACATCGCCACGTAAAACTTCGAATGGCCAACCGCACCTTGTCCTGAATCCGTATAGAAACCATGCGGGGCCGGACAGCCATGGAAGCTGACCCTAACTTCGTTCTCGCGTACAACATTGGTTTGGATGGTAAGGACCGCTGCCACCGAACGGGGCATGTAGACTATACATTACTGTTCAGACCGCACACGCCGTATGGTCGCACCACTGGGTAAACATATTTCCCTAAACTGTA
>LAZR01000239.1_pt1 | contig 53062 bp, 76 predicted proteins | sample 329461 | NCBI WGS metagenome assembly LAZR01 (sample SAMN03002196, study PRJNA259156) | marine sediment metagenome | biome: sea floor; feature: Hydrothermal impacted sediments; material: marine sediment; isolation source: Loki non-amplified sample from Loki's castle hydrothermal vent sediment ...
ACCGGCCAGTGAAGGTGAGCGTCTCCGTCTCACCATGCACGAACTGAGTTATGGCAGTCTGCCGGTTGAGCGCGAACTTCTCCGAGTAGGTGCTCTTAACTTCCTCGGTGAGCCCCTCCGCATGGAACTGGCCCGTGACCTTCTCGGGAGTAAGGATGCTTCCGATAGTCTCGGGAAGACGGGTCAGTACCCAGGTCTGCTCGAAGCCAAGTAGGGATGCAATGAACGACATGGCTAGGTGCTCGCAGTCGCCGGCACGACGACGCCGGTCTCGCGCATCTGCCGACGGATGAAGGGTTCAGTGGTTGCACCGGACCGCTCGAAGATCGTCTGGGTGTGCTTGGCTGCGTTCTTCAACGAATCCTCCCCGTCGATGCACGCCTTGACCTCTTGATTGAGCACGTTCTTGAGATTGACGTTGACGTCGGCCGTGAGGCCTTTCTGCGCCGCCTCAAACGCGGCCTTCCCCCTCGCCTTCTCCTCCTCGGCACGCCGTGCCAGGATCTTCCTAGCGGTCGCGAGGTTCTCTTTGCTGGCTTCGACCCCAAACCCTTCGAGCACGGCACGCTCTTTGTCCTCCTCACTCGCAAGGAACGCACCAAAGCTTAGTCCGCCTTTTCTCTTATCGTCTTTGTCCGCCGCCTCAACAACCGCTTCGGTGGTTCCAGCCTTCACCCCGAACCCAAATCCGGTCCTATCCGGGGTGACGGCTCTCTTGGCGGTCGAAGCAGCGAACGCGTTCAGAGACTTTCTGATCCCTGGCGGAATCGCATCGCCGAAGGCACCAAGCGTGAGGTCGACGAGCTTAGAAATCGTGCTGAAGAAAAGCCGAACAGGGGCCATCATGATATCGCCGATGGAGAGCATTATCGTCTTGAGACCGGCCTTGAAGTCGCCGCGGAACAACTGGAGGATGCCGAACAGAATCCCTTTCACGCTGGTGAACAGGCCCTCGAACGGCTCCTTCAGCGCAGTGACGAGGAACTTAGTCACGACCAGGAACCCGGTGACGATAGACCCGATGACTCCGGTCACCACCGCTACGATGTTGCCTAGGACTTCGGCGACGACCATGCCGACCTCTCGCCAGTCCGTTGCAGTGTCATCGGTGCCGTCGTCGAAGATCGCAAAGATCTCATTGACGAGCGTTTTGATGACGCCGAAGAAGCTTGAGAAGGTTCGCGAGACCAGATCGATGGCAGGTCCCATCCCTTCCCGGAATCCTTCGATGAACGGCTCGATCACGTTGGTGAAGGTGTCGTCGATGAACGTGGCAATAGTGTTCCACACCCGGGCCACCGTCTCACCGACGGTCTCGTTCTCCTTGCGTACCGCCAGAAAAGCCAGGCCAATGACCGCAAGGATGGGGGCCATCAACAGCAGGCCGGCAACGATGGGGCCGATCACCGCACTGGCTATGAATCCGATGGCGGCGAATGCCAAGGCCACGGGAGCGAGCGCTCCGACCACGAGCACGGCAATGGTGGCGATCTTGAAGAACTGCTCCAACCGCTCTTCGCCGACGGAGTCCTTGAGCTGCTTCCCGAACTTGCGGACTCCGGCGACCAGAGAGCTGAACCCAGCTTTCACAGAATCTAGCCCGGCCAACACCCCTTTGGCAATGGTGGCGGCCGTACTACCTTGCTCACGCTCAATCTTCTCCAAGCGCTCTCTGCGGATGATAGCACCCTCGATCTGGCCCTCGATCTTAGCGCGCGCAGCTGCCTGTTCGATGAAGCTCTTCGCCGAATTCCCTTTTGCCCTGTCAACAACGCCGGCGATCTTGGTCTCAGCGTCAGCTTGCGCGTTGATGGAACCGATGAACTTGTTCCTCAGAGTTGCCTGTTCGGCAGCCGTGAGCCGCCGCGTCTTGGCGATGGCTGCCAAGCCCTCTATCTCGCTCTTCTGGGCGATTTTCTCCTCATCGCTCAGCTTCTGTCGGGCGAGCCCTCCAACGACGAACTGAGCCATGCTGGTGGCCTGCGCTGCTGCCTGAGAGCGAGACAGCTTCTGCTCCCCCGCGGCCTGTGCGACGATGGCTGCAAGGCCAGCCTTAGCGGCTCCCCGTTGCCGCTCACTTAGCTGGTCAAGCACAAAGCTCTTCTTTGCGAAGCCATCGACTTCACGCTTGGCGGCTGCGACGGAGGCATCGGCCGTTGCCTTCTGGTTCTTCTGCAAGCCCGCGAAGGCGTCGAGGACCTGGTTCAGACCGCCGGTGATGTCCTGCACGGTCTCCTTGAACGGGCCCAGTAGCGGGTCGAAGAACCCGATGAAGATGGACTGCACCGACGACTTGAACAGGGTGAAGGCGCCGGCGAGGTTGTCCAGACGTCTCTCCGCGGCCTCGGCCGCAGCCCCGATGCCGAACGACGACTCAAGCAGATCCTGCGTGAGGTCTTTGATCGCCTTGCCGCCGGCCGATTCCAGGGCACCGAACGCTTTCGCACCACGGATGCCGAACAGCTCTGTGGCCAGCCGCGCTCTCTCGGTCGCGCTCGGGATGCCCTTGAGCTTCTTGGAGAATTGGTCGACGATGTCGCCGATGGGGAGCAAGTTCTTGTTGGCGTCTTCGAGTTCGATGCCCCACTTCTTCATCACCCGAGCACCCTCTTTGCTCGGCTTAGTCAGCTTGACAAGGAAGTTCGTGAAATTCGTCCCGCCGGTGCTCGCGTCGAGGCCGGAATCAGCAAGCTTGCCGAAGATGGCGGCCAGCTCTTCCGTCTGGATCCCCATCTGCCGCGCCTGGGGCGCTCCGAATTTGAATGCCTCACCAAGCTGGACGATGTTAGTGTTGCTCTTGGCCGAGGTCAGGACCAAGATATCGGCGACGTTGGACGCTCGCCCAATTTCCAGACCCATACTCTTGACAATCCGGGAGATGATACTCGCGGATTCGGCCAGGCCGATCCCCTCAGCAGCAGCCGCGTTCATCACGCCGCCGAGGCCTTCAATGATCTGAGACGTGTCGAATCCGGCCCGGCCAAGGGCCTCCATGGCCTCAGCGGACTCGGTGGCTGAGAAGACCGAGACAATGCCCTGACGCTTGGCCTCGTCGGTCAGCCGGGTCATGTCCTCGGTATTGGATCGGGTGATCGCCCCGACCGCGGACATCTGCTTCTCAAAGTCGACGGCGATGGAGAGGCCAATGCCGAGCCCGGCAGTGACCGCTATGCCTGCAATGCCGGCGGCACGGAGACCCACACCGACCTGCGACATCCCCTTGCCAAAGCTGACAGCGCTCTTCTGAAGGCTGCCGAAAGCAGCCCCCGCCCGCTTCATGGATGCGATCCCCTTTTTCTCCTCGAAGGAGAGGAACCCGCCAACGCCTATGCGCTCGAATGCCATGATCGCCTACCGCTTCTTGCCAGCCTTCTTGATACTCGCCTCCTCATGCTTTTGCTGCTTGAGCAGCCGCTTTAGCATCAGGCCACGCTCCTCAGTGTCCATGTCGAGGCATGCTTCCCAACTCATGCCGGGGACGCTGTAGAGCAGGGCGAACACTTCCTCTATGAACTCCCCGCGGCTGAGGGTTGGGAAGAAGAGCCGAAAAAATTGTCGTACCCCCACTCCAGGTTGTGAACGAACGTCCCGGCGCATGACGGACATCTCCCCGTGACCTGCATGTCCGGGCCGATCCCGTTCGCCTCGATCCGCTCAGTGAGAATCTCGATGTCGCGCTTCGACATCTCATCAAGATCCTCGGGCCGCAGGGTGTGCTCGACCAGGTCGCCTTTCTGGTCCTTCGACCGGAATCGAATGCAGCCGAGCATGACGTCCATCTTGATCGAGGAGTTCTCCAGCCCATCCTTGGCGGCGTTGCGGATTGTGTTCTCCATGGTCGCCCAGGGCATGGGGACCATCTCGAGGGCCTCCACTATTTCCCCGCGCAGCTTGAACGGATCCGATAGCTCGTAGGTCCACTCGGCATCTTCCGGGTTCTCGACGCACTTCACGTCGAGCGTCTCCAAGTCCGCCGTGAACGGGAACCCCCGGCCGCAACGGTCGCAGACGATGTTGAGGCGGACGTCCTTCCCGATGCACAGGTACCGGAGGTAGATGTACATGTAGAGAACGTCGGCGGCGAGCATGGAACTGACGACCACGGCCCTCTGGTCGTCGTTCAGGCTTTCGAAGTTGTGGTGCCCGGCCTGGGTGAACATGAACCCCAGAAGCCGCCCGGGAAAGCCCGCCGGATTCGAGCGCGCCTGCCCACGGAGCTTGGCGATCTCCCTCTCCTCCTTACCGCGCCATGGCTTGCTCGCCAGGTCGCGGGTCACCTTGCCGTCCATCCCCATAGTTCCATGGGGAAGAGACGCCCCCCGACTTGCCAGGGGCATGACCTCGATCTTCGCACTCTTGCGCGGAACCAGCCGCGTCACTGCTTTCGGATCTTCCACGGTTCACCTCCAATTAGCTTGGAGCCTTGTCAGGCCCAACCGCGTGTTATGGGAACTACGGCAGCGGTATGATGCTGTCGTACTTGAACGTGTACTCGATCTTGGCCATCTCGCCGTCGTTCGCCATGTCCACGTCGGGGAGAACGCGGTTGGAGATCCACAGGCCGATCAGTTCATAGGCAACAGTCTTGTCGTCGTGGATATTCCGGAAGAGCATCGTGCCGACCCGCTTGTAGGTCGGGATGACGGGGTCGCGCCCTTCCTGGTGCCAGACGTCCATGAAGATGCGTTCGACGTCGTGGTGCATCGGCAGCATCGCCGTGAACTCATTGACGGTCTCTTCGCCGCCTGTCGCCTGCGTGCGATCCGGGAGTTCGATACTCGTCGTCTCCGACGGCATGCCGGAGATCTCGGTAAAGACGATGGTCGTCGGCCCGGGCTGAACTTTCAACTCGAACTGATTGAGCCCGATATGGCCGGCTTGGATCTCACCCTTCATGGTATTCTCCTCGCGTGGTTAGCGTGCGTCACCGGTCGTCAGCTACTCGACATTGATGGGGCTCAGAAGCAGCGTCGCTAAGAAGTTGGCCCCGGCAGTCGGTGCCTGAGTCACCTCAAGCTCGATGGGTATGTTGGCTGGGACCTCTACATTGAGAGGGGTAAAAATCTCGCTACCGTTAAGTGTAGTGTGTGGAATCGTCACGGTGGCAATAGTGCTAGCGGCCTCTGCCGCAACGATTGTGTCCGTAGTGTTGCCCCAGTCCCCGGCCTGAACGAGAAGCCCGGTAACGCGCACTGGGAATGGCAATATGATCTGGTCGAGGCTTGCAACGGCGATGACCGCTTGCACACCCCTTAGCAGCGGTCCAGCCTTCGCCATGTCGACGAGCACGTCACGCAGGGTATCCCTGCCACTGGACCTATCCTGGAGCGCCTGGGCGTCTTCTAGGGCTTTCTTGAGTTGCTTGGTTGCCATGTCCTTGCTCCTACGTCAGAGAGTTGTTGCCGTTGTCTAGCCGACCTGGTCGAAAATGCCTTGCTTGCCGATCCTGATAATGAACCGCTCCACGGTATCGGCTAGCTTCAGGCTGATGTCAGCGATCAGGTCGCCCTGGGCCCGACTCGAGTCTGGGTTGTTCTCGCTGTCGATCTTAATGATCGCAGCTTCCTGGAACGTCGCACCGCGCAGGGCCCGCTTCACGAACTCCGGCCGGAAGAAGCCATTGAGCGCGCTGATGGCGACGGCGTCGTTGGCCGGGTCGTTGATGGCGAAGATGATGAAGTCGAACTCCTCGCGGAGCACGTTCTCGTAGAAGCTCATCAGCTCCCGCTGGTGCTTGAACTTCCACTCGGGGTCATCGAAGAGGGTACGGTCACCCCAGATGATGAAGTTGCCCTTGACCTTCTTGATCACCCCAATACCGACCGGGTTAAGCAGCTCCTCGTTGAGGACCTTGTCTTTGGTCGGAATGTCCAGGAGCGCCGGCAGTGTCGCTTCTAGGCCCGCCTGAGCTTTCTGGTAGCCGTCGTTGTCGCGAACGATGGCGGCTTCACGCCCATGGATTTGGCCCGTGAGCGAGACCTGCTTGAGCTTGCCGTCCCTTGAGGCCTGGTCAGTGACATCACCGAAGGATGGGAACGAGACCACCGCGTAGATGGAGCGGCCGACACCAGTGGCACCGTTGATGAAGTCGATAGCTGCCGTCTCCGTCACGATGCCAGGCGGGATCTCGTTGCGGTACTGGTAGTTCCGGCTGGCCGCGTAAGCCACACCGGCTTTCTGAACCGCCGTCGCCGTGTTGCCGGGCGTGGCCATCTTGATCAGGCCGAAGTTCTTCCCGAACAGGCGATTGAAGGGCGACGTCTCGACGTCGTACCCCTGCGTGATGAAGTCGGCGTCCACATCGGAGATACCGTCCTGTCCCTTGGCAAGCTCCTGCGGGGCCTCGACGAGGAACTCGTCCACGTCAGTCGTACCCACCTGCATGTCAGACCCAAGCGCCACATTGATCGTGTTGTGGGTGTTGGCCGTGATACGGAATCGCAGGAGATTGTTCGTAGCGATCGTTGCCCCCGCCTTGTCCGGGAACAGGAAGCCGTCGACCAGCGAGCCCGGGATGAAGGGCTTGTACTGGATGATAATGGTATCGTTCAAAACGAGGGTGGCTTCCGGGGCAACAGTGAACGGCGGCGTGAACTTGTTGTCCGGGACGAATTCCGCCCCTGTCGTCCCCGCCGCGCCTAGCGATCCAAATCTGTCAGAGACCACAGTGAATGCAGTGGCGGACGAGAACGTGATAGTGATCACCTGCTCCAGCATCACGTCGTTGGTAGTGCCCAGAGTGACCGCGGGTTCGACATCAGTGACGTTGAAGGTCACGTCGTGGATCTCCGCCGTCAACACGGTCGCAGCGATCCCACTCACAGTGCTCACCCCGTAATGGTTCGCCGGGCGGGTAGCCGCAACGTGCGTGCCAGTCACCAGGTCGACGACAAAGATCTCGTCGTTGTTGGTGTCGTCGTTGATGAGGGCGACCCAGTAGCGCCCGTTCACGGGGTCGGTATGGAGATTCGCGTACTTCTTGACCTCAACGCCGTCGACGAACACCGTCAGCGCGAACTCGGTGTCCGGGTTCTCTTCACCGTCCTCGATGAGGATGGACAGAGCCTTGGTCTCGCCGTCCGGGAGCAGGTTGTCCAGCTCCACGTTGTAGCGCGCTGGGTCGTTGGCGCCCAGGTCGGTCAGCATAGTCGAGCCGGCGGCTACCGTGATCACACCAGCCACCGTGTTGCCGACAATCTCAAAGGTCTTGTTCGGGACGTCGTCAAGGGTGACGATGCCACCCTTCAACTGGTCTGCGGTGAAGGTCTTGCCAGTGATGATCGTGAGTTCCGTGTATCCGGCTGGATTGGCAAGGCTGTCCGTGATGACATCCTTCTTGCCGCCCCAGCGCCCACCGTTGGCCGCCTTGACGGTCCCCATAGCGGTCCGCGTTGCAGCGATCCGTGAGTAGAGCGTCAGCTCCGACTGCACCTCGTTGCCGTCGGTGACGCGCACGAGGTGCATGCCGCCGGCGCCGGCCGCGTTGTCGAAGTAATCCTCGGCGGCGTCCGGAAGCAGCGAGTCTGGAATGAGCCCGCCGCAGACTTTGAAGAACTCCTGCTTGCTGAACACCGAGATCAGCTCACCCACCGGCCCCTTCTCTAGGATGCCGGTGTAGCCGACCATGCCCAGAGCCCCGGGCTGAATCGTCTTCTGCCCCTCGACTTCAACGATTGCGACGCCAGCGCCACGAGTGGGTCCAAATCTCTTCTGTGCCATGGCTCTAGCCTCCTATGGCTTCTCTGCTAAGATGAAGCCGTCCTCGGTTGAGAACTTCGTGACTACGGGGATGTCGACCGCATCCTTCCCGTGGAACACCACGTCGCGGATGCGGAACAACGCTCGGCCCGTGTGAAGGTCAGCACTGCTGGATGGGGTTCGAGAATCATACTTCTCCACTATCAGTAAGGAGAATACCTCGTCAAGCCCCCTTGAACGGATGGAAGGATGGTTCAAGAAGAATCGCTTGATCTCGTCCGACAGACGGTGCTGATCCACGAGCTTATCCGTGATGCCCTGGAGGGTGATTTCCAGGTCCCCCTGGATAGGTGCCTGGACTTTAACCCCCGTCCCAGCGCTCTTATCCACGACCTTGTCCGGGATCGCCATCCGACGAGCATCCGCCCAGCCAATCTCGTCCAGGACGACGACCGGCACCTTGGAGATCTCCGTGAAGTCCTGGCTCGTGGTGACCACAACTGGCGGCTCGTAGATGAAGCGCACTCGGATGTCGTTCGAGTCTGGGACGCCTGGGCTGATGGTGATGATCCCCGTCGACGGCACGAATGAGACAAAGAGGTCGACCAGATGGTCCGGGTCCGCTGTCTCGTCGTAGACGGAGTCCACGTCGACGATGTTGTAGGGCGTCTCCACGGCGTTCCCGCTGATATCGATCTCCGTGACGGGGCCCCCAGATCCAGTCGCTCCAACGATCAGCTCGGCGATAGGCCGGAGGGATTCCCGTAGCTCCCGCACCATCGACCGCAAGATAATGTCCTCGAACTGCTCCACGTCGCTCGCCCAGAGGACGCGGATCTCCTCAAGCTCAGGGGTGACGTCGGAATCCGTGGTGGTGAGCTGCACCACGACGCCCAACTTCTGAGACGTGACCGGGAAGGTGGCGATGTTCGTTGCCACCTCTTCCTCGGTGTTGAAGTCAACGACGTTGACCTCCCAGGTCGAGCCATTGAAGAAGAACTCGTCGGTGCCATCGGTGAGCCTATAGCCGGCATCGGTGGTCTGCACTTTGGCGACACCTCCGCCGGCCGCAGCTCCTCCCACGAACTGATGCTCGATCACCGCCTGGAATCCGATCCACTGCTTGACGGTCGTCGGGTTCGTGACCCGCGTCGTAGCAATGCCAGAGGCGGGAAATGGCGGCCCAATGAGCCGCAGACGGCTGATCCTCCCGTCAAGGCGGATCCCAGCGCCCAGCGTGATATCGCCGCGGTCGTCTTCCTCGAAATGGAAGTGCTTGACGAGCTTGGTGACCCTCACTTGGACTTCCCTTTCGACTGTGCCTTGAGACTACGCTGGATGGCCTGCTCCCACTGACGCTTTACCGCCGCTCGCAGCTTGGGCTCCTCAAAGGCCCGCTTGATGAACGGACGGGCCGGGATGATGATCACCTTGGTCGATGGCTTCAGTGGCAGCCACCCACCAGGTCGGCGCCCCCATAGCTCAGCCGCCCGGCCGGTCAGTCTTTCTGGGATCATGTTGCCGACACTCACCATCCACAACAGGCGGAACATGTCCCGCATCGCCTGGGACACCTTGATCACCGCACCCTCGTGAATGGCTGCGGCAGCCTCGAAGTTGCGGTCGGCCAAGAGGAACCCGATGAACACGGTCTTGTCGTCACTCTGCACCTCGGACGTGAGACCCTGGAACAGCCTGGTTCCGCTGTCGACCAGCGGCTTCTTGCCAGAGCCTTTGATGTGTTCCGTGAGTTCCGCATTGCCCTCAAACCCACCACGTCGGATACCTCGCCGCACAGCGCCAAGCGCCAGCTTACCATTGCGCTCGGCCGCGAGTCGCAGATGCTTGCGAGCCACGCCCTTGAACTTGCGGCCGTCAAACGCCAGATCCAGGCGCTGCCAGCCCCTATCCATCACGAACCCAGTCTTCGGCATCAGGATCCGCGCCTCTGCTTCGATGGTTGCCGGTCCTCGAAATGCGCCTTGACGAGCGTCGGGCCGTCCTGATCTGGGTAGTGCCCCTGGAATTCCAGCCTGACAATGAAGACGTCGGTATTGACGCTACCGATCTTCTTGAAGCGGTCGTTCACCTGCAGGACAACACTCTGAGCATTGAGATCGGACAGGCGGAACAGCACATAGCCGAGAGACGTCTCGGTAGATCCGCCCCGGTCGTGACCCTTCAAGAGCTGTGAATTCCATCTCGGCTGCCCTTGAACCGTGACGGTAACCGTGCGCGCCGCGTGTTGGATGGGCTCCCGGGCGTCCGGGTCCATGAAGGTCTCACTGCGGTCGATCTGCTGGATCTGTACCGGGACAGGATGGATCAAATTTGGGTTCGGCATTAGCCATGCCCGAAGTGTGTCGGCGACTGTACCGAGATCGGAGCCTTGTAGAGCCGGATGATATCGTGGAACTCCTTGTTGTCGGTGATCCCCGACAACCCGGCCGGCCGCTTCTCGACAGGCCCGCCAGCCTGGGCGTACTTCCTGCTGTGGCCGTCCGTCTTCTCCTCGAGCAGGTTGCCCAGGAGCGCCGGCGGAGGGGGCAGAACCGGCGGGACAGACGTATCCACGAACAGCGGGCTCTGAAGCTTCTCAATGACCAGGATCTTGACCGCACGCTTGATCGGCTCCGGGGTACTGCCATCCAGCTCCACGAATCCGAAGTCGCCTTTGATCTCCTGGTTCTGCCTCCCTTTACGGAAGATAAGATGGTGATGGATATCGAGCGGGCGCGTGAAGATGTCGTGATGCTCGTCGCTCGAGATCAGCTTGATGCGTGGGTTGCGGCGGTCGTCCGGGAGCAGGCGGCCATTGTAGACGAGGAACAGCCCCGGATCGAGGTTGTCCTCGGCGTTGTTCAGCCGGACATGGTCGATGTTGATGATCGGCACCGGCAGGTGCAAGGTATCCCCGTTGACGCCATCGAGCTTGAGTGTCACGGCCCGGGAATCGAACCACTGCCGCGTCATGCGCTCGACAAAGACCTCGACCAAGGCGATGGTCGCATCAATGGTGGCGTCGGTGGGAGGGTCTGCGGTGAGGCCCTCCGCGCGGATATCGGAAGCGGTAATGTAGGCCACGACGCCTCCCTAAGCTACTCCCAGAAGCTCTTCTCGCGCTTCGCCACTGGAACGTAGGATATGCGGCGCTTGACCGGGACAGGCTTCCCGAAGTCGAAGCCATCCGCGTTGCGCTGGAAGGGCACTGAGAGGAGCATGCGGTCCGGCGGGCCCCCGTTCTTCTTGAACTGCATGATGTCGGCGATAGCCGAGTCGGCGAAGATGTCCGAGATGAACACGTCGAATGGCTTTTTGAGCTTCATGATCTTGGCGATGTGGGTCTCCATCGCCCGCCTGATTTCGCCCACGGCCTCGTTCAACGACCCCCCGTTGAGGGGAAGGTCGCTGGCCTTAGACACGTACACCAGGGTTGGTCTCGCTGACATCCGAGCCCTCCTAAGCGGCCAACGGGTTATACCGTTGCTTGCCGATCCTGAACAGCGACACCCGCGCGGCGCGCTCCTGCTGGTGGACGAAGACGCTCGCCCGCACGTCGCCGGCCAGACAGATCATCCGCTCACCACCCTTGATCTTGCGATCCGGTGCTGGAGTCATCAGCTCAGCCAAGAACGTGACCGGGCCAAGGCCATCTGGCCTGGCAACCGCGTAGCTGACTCCTTGGTGGCTGATCGTCATGGCTGTAATCTGAGCCTGGAACCTGGGGTCCCCAAGCCGCGACGCCAGCCACTTCGCCTGTTCGCTATCGCTGAGGTCGATGCTAGCGGTACGCCCGTCGCGGGTATGAACCCTCAACATGGCTCAGGTCCTACTTATCCTTGGACTTCTTGTCCGACTTGCCGTCGCTGAACCTAGCCGGCGATGGCTTGGCTTTCGGCACAGCAACCCGCTTCCGAGGCTCCGATATGACCGTGATCCGTGCCGCGAGGGCGGCGTGGACCGGCGTAGCGTTGATGTGATGCAGCTCGTCCTCAGTGACGGACCTGGCCGTCCCGGGGCGGAGGTACAGGGCCCCATCGCAGGAACGCTTGGTCTTCTCCGGGAAGTCATCCACCTGGCAGGGAGACCCCTGCTTTGAGATCTGGATCATGGGCATGGCTTGGTCTCCGTCGCTAGGCGGCCTCCATCTGGGCCTGGGCTTCAAGGATCGCGACTATGATGTCGGGCTTCCGGGAATCCAGATCGATCTCGAGCGTGAACCGTTCCGCCGCCAGTGTCACCAGCTCAGGCTTGGTCATGCGCCCCAGCATTGCTGAGGTGTAGGCCTTTGGGTCCTCGGACTTCGGAGGCAACTTTGGCTCCGCGTCCGGCAAGATGGTGACAACGAACTCGGTGTTGTTCTTGAAGTAATCGATCTCGCTCTGTTTGGTGACGATCCGGGATTCGTTCCTCTTCCACGTCTTCCCCTTGGGGGTCTGGTAGGTGAGACATCCTCTCAGCGTGATTCTTGCTCGTGCCATCTTGAGACTCCAATCAATGGCTTGGGGTTGCGCCGCAAAGAACCGGCTTAGCTGCCGGCCCCAACCTAGATGTCAGTTCCCAGGTTCTTGGCCTTGACGAGGGCTTCGTCCTCCTCGAACTCGACCGACACCTTCGCAGTGATGGCGTACTGATTGACGCCTTTGAAGATGTCCCGGTCCTTCTCAATCCGGATGTCGCGACCGATACCGACGATGAAGTTCATCCGGTGGGTCAGGAGGATCTGGGGTGAGGCGTTGTACGTCACCTTCACAGTGTCACCGTCGCCGATAGCCGAGCCCGATTTACGAGCGATGGTCCCGGCCGCAGCATCGAGGATGTAATCGGTATCCTCGATGAATGGGGTCTCGGCGGTGGCACCAAGAGTGTCGTTGTTCACCACGACGTTGGTGACGCCAGTGGACCGCAACGAGGTCGCAAGAAGGGCGGTGAGCACGATGTGCTCCACGGCCAGGGGCTGGAGGTCCCACAGCGGGATTGGGACAGCCCGTACACCGAACGGCCCGAGAGAGCCGCCAGCCGCCGCGTCGTCACCGAGCTTGGTCGCGCGGGTGGCCAGCTTCTCCTCGAAGAGCTGCCACAGGTCTGGCGACAAGTAGAACCGGAGCATTTCCTTGTTCCGGCGGAACTTGGTCGGCATCGCCCGCAGCATCCTGCCGAAGATGTTGAGGCCGATGTTCGAGCCCTCAGCATCGACCACGTTGGCGCTATCGCCCAAGCGGGACCAACCGTCGAAGAGCGCCAGGTAGGTGTCCTTGCGGAAGTCGGTGCTTGATCCCTGGCCGAAGAAGTTCTCCGGCGTGATTGCCGGGCCGAGCTTGTCGCCGAGGATGTACAGCTCTTCGAGGTCGTTGGCGAGCTGCGTCGCCATCATGCGGATGATCCGCTCCTCGACATTTGAGCCCTCGATGTTGACCTCCTTGAAGACGTCACCGATCTCGAATGGAACGATGATCTCTTCCGGCCGGAGGGTGACCTTGGAGGTGTTGATCCCGCGCCGGATGCCGGGGTCCTGCGCCTCGACCTTCGGCATCGCAACGCGCGCCCCAACACCGATCTTGTCGATGTCCAGGTCTTCGTTGCGGAACTTCACCACCCGAGCATGGTCTTTGAGGACCGTCTCGTTGATGACGAAGTCGATGAATGCATCCGACTGCGCCGTGTTGAGCTTCCCCTGGGCAGCTAGCGCATCGGTGGTGATGACTGCCTTTCTGACCAGTTCTTCGTTGCTGATTGGCATGATGTTCGGTCTCCTTAGGGATGTTCAGTCCCCTTAGATATTAAGGCTTCCGGCGCTCAGACGTTGCTCATCGGTTCAAGTGGTAGGGTTCTAGTGGAGAAGACCGCTCCAGATGCCAGCACCTTTCTCAACCTTGGTCTCAGTCCCGCCGCCGTCTTCGAGCGAAGCCGATCCGCCGCGAGTCTTCTCGATCTTCTCCAGCTTCTCGTTCACCGGAGCCATCGCCTTGGTGACCGCTGCGGTAATCTGATCACCGACGGACTTGGCCACCTCCGGCTCGGTCGGACGGACCTGGCTAGGGAAGCCCGGGTCCTTCGGCAGGTCACCCTTCGCGAGCGCCTTGAGGGCCTTCTCGAAGACGACTGGGTCGGCTTCCTTGAGAATGGCAGCCGTATGCCCGAAGAGCTGCAAGACCTTTTTGATGCTCCTGGCGCCCGCAACGCGGCCCTTTGTGATCTCACTGGACAGCTCGATGCTGCCGTCAGTGTTGATCTTGAGGATGGGCTGGTCCGCGGACTTGGTCTCCTTGGACTTGTTCCCGAACGGCTTCCCGTCATCGTTCTCCTCGTCGTCCTCACCGCGAGCCTTCTGCTTCTTCTCGTCGTCGTCCTTTTCCTCTTCCTCGTCGTCATCGTGCCCCGCCTTGGAGACAGAATCGGTGAGCTTCTCCATGGCCTCCAGGGCCTTGGTCATCTCATCCTTGTCGACGCCGGCAGCGGTCATGGCCTTCTTCATGAAGCCCATCATGGTCTTCGTGAGTGCTGCCGGATCATCAGCGGCCTTCTTCTTCCCCTCCTCCTCTTCCTCCTCCTCCTCCTCTTCCTGCTTGACGATCTCGAAGCCCTCATCACCTAGGTCATTGTCGAAGATGCTCATGCCGTCTTCCTCCCGTCTTTTGATTACAAGGAACGTTCTCTTGTTGGCGGCTCGGTCGACCGCACTGACCTCTTTCACTTTCAAGCCTATCAGTTCACGCGCCTGGTCCAGCTCCTCTTTCGCGGACATCTGCTAGTCCTTGGGCTTGGTCGTCGCCACGCCGCCGATGCTGAAGCCGGTGATCTTCCCGGCCTTCACCGCATCCCACAACTTGTCCTTGACGACCTTCATCTTCATTATCCAAGTGCCCTTCTTGACCTTCTGTCCACCTATCTTCATCGACTGCGGCGCGATCCACGATTCACGGAGTTCCAACCCGATGTCACCGAAGGCCTTGTGCATGAGGCCCAGCTCGGTCTCCAAGTTGAAATTTGAGAGGAAATCTCCGGCTGCATTCTCAATCACCTCTTCCGATACCGTGTCTCCCTGTGCATCAACCTCCCCTGGTTCAAGAACTACTCCTGTCACGAGGCGTCTGTCCTTGTCAAGCTTTTGAACGATTATCTGGAAATCACCCTTTTCGGCGATTAGCTGGAAGTCGGCATCCTCCACGGTTGCCTTGCGAACCTTGAACGGCGCGCCGACGTCAATGTCCACGTCTCCACTCTTCATCGCCTTCACCAGAGCGTTGCGTGTCTTCACGGCATCAACCGTGGTGCTCTTTGTCCAGTAGCGGAACTCTTCTGGGACTTGTACCCGGACGGCTTTCGGCAGAGCTGACTTGCCCAGGGGCGGGACGAACCGCTTCTTGACTGCGTCATTACTAAGAACGTTCGGAGTCATGTCGTCCGGTTGAATGGCCAGCCAAGCAGGCTCACCCGCGAACCCCGTCTCGCCCTGCGGCTTCGATGGGGGGAGTGCGCGCTGCTTGAGGATCTCGATTATCGCCGGATGGACCTCGGCCGTCATGGACGGCACCGCGGACTTGTGGACGTCGTTGAAATTCGACGGCGCTTTTGGTCCAACGATTTGCTTCGTCCCGACGATCTCGGCAGCCTTGCCAGCTTCCTTCTTCCAAGCCTTTAGGCACTTGGAGCAGAACCACGCGCGCCCACGACCGTCGGCCCACAACACGTCCACTTTGGGAGCTGCCTTCTCACAGCGCATGCAGTGAGTGTAGGAGTGCCGCGCTTTCTCAAGCCTGCCGAGGGTGAGCTGGCGGAACATCAGGCGGTAGTTCATGCCGTTGCCGCGAACGAAATACTCGTGGAACCACGGCTTCTGGACACCGAACTCAATCTCACCCTGGTCGACGATGTGGAAGACGCCCGGGAACTCGGCTGTGGCCCCAGGCGCTGGGGGCTTGCCCTCCTCCGTGTCCTTGGTCTTGCCCTCGACGTCTATCCACGCGAACGGGTGCGCCTGCTTGCGCTCCGACTGGATGCTGGTGCGGACAGGCTTATCTGCCCCGGGCTTGGATCGCAGGGCCCACTCTCCGTCGCGCCAATCGATCTTACTCAACTCGTCCATGCGCTTGGTCCACGCCTGGGCTTGGTCGAGCGTGACGACCGCCTCATCCACCACGCCAGCGATCTGGGTGTTCATCGTGAACCCCACCAGCAACTTGCCGTCGCGCATCTCGACGCGGAAGTCGGCGTGCACGCTCTTACCGCGCCAGTGGTTCTGGACGACGTAACTATGAGTCTTGTCCTCGTCGGGGGTCTCAATGAACGGGTCGGCCTGCTTGTCCGCCTTATCCACAGGGCTGGACGTCGTCACCTCGTCGGAAAGCCCGTCGGGAGAGCCATGCGCTTCCATCTCGGCTAATTGGTCTCCGGCTACTTCGCCTCCAACGAACTGCGCGCCTGGTACCGGCTCAGCAATAGACCCCTGCTTCTCGATCTTGACGACCGCCTTCTTGCCGACGGCAACCAAGCGATCCACCTCCGCCTGGGTCCAGTGGTGCTCCAGGCTGGTGTGACCGATGTGGAATTCTTTGCTCAGGCTGAATCGGTGCGGCGGCTCCGCAGTGTCCTCGATGAGAACCAGAGGCCCCTCCGGAGTCAGCGCCCCGTCAATGACCTTGTGCTGATATGGTTGGTCCTTCTCCATGCCGGCTACGAAGCTCAGCCAATCCTTGTCATCGACCTGGTAGCTCGGGGCGCCTTCGACCTCACGGCTCTGAATCCAGTCGCACACCTGGTCCTCGCTGACGGGGCCCACAACGACAGCGCATGCAGTTGGCTTCTGGAAATACTGGCAGAGCTTGCACCGCTCTCCTGGGTTGTCCTTCAACGCCGACCTTAGATTGGCGCGCTTGTTGTCCAGCTTCTGAGGCTCTTGCTTGGGTGCCAGCTTCTCGACTCCGTCCCACACCTTTGTGGTCTCGAAATCCACTGAGGTCTGGTCAAGGCCGTCGCTTGGCGGCGCCGGGTGCTCCATCTTCCGCACAGCCATCTCGTCGACGACACGCGCGTGCATGTTCGTGATGCTCTCCGTGCTCCAGCTCTTCGACGACTTCTCTACAACCGTCTCAGTGCGCTGCATGTCGTGGAGCATGGCGTGGGCTTTGGTAAGTTCGGTGCCGGTCAGGTCTTCTGGATCGGTGTCCTTGCCAAGCGAGAAGCGCTTGACCATCTCCTTAGGCAGCCCAACCTGGTCGGCCACACGGAGAAATACCTCCCGCGGCCCGGGCCGCAACCCGCGCGGATTGAACTGGATGACCTTGGGGCCGCGCTCGGCAGCCTCCTTGAGCAGCTTGGCCAGCAAGCCCTCGATCACCTTGACGCTATGCTTGAACCTCTTAGGGTCGGCTTTCTGCGAGACCGCCCACGCCATCAGCGTGCGGAAGTCGTCTTTCAGCACGGCGTTGCTGCTCTTCTTGGGGTCGTAGGTGTCGACGTTCTTGATCTTGGAGATGGGGACCCCGCCGGCGGCCTCCGCCTTCTCGGCCTTCTCCTTCTCCTCGACGCTCTTGGCATTCTTTTCGAAGTCGTAGTTGGCGACGATGATCTGCGTCAGGAACGCCGACCCGCCGACGCCGCGCATGTTCCGCATGGTCCGGGGAGTGCGGATCCTCTTAATCTTGAAGCCGGCCTTCTTAACCAGCCCAGGGAGCTTCCCGCGGACTCCGTAGGTCAGCAGGAACTTCCCTTTGAGCGATTTCAGGATGCCGACGAACTCTTCCTCCTTGAACGTCTTCTCGCCGACGTTGACGTTGTAGCCAGCGTAAGGAGGGTCGAGGAAGAAGACGGTGTCCTTGCTGTCGTACTTCTTGATCACCTCGGCGTAGTCACCGCTGTAGAGCTTGACGTTGCGGAGCCGAGGCCCGAAGGTCGCTAGGCGATCCGCAGTCCGCGCTGGTACCCCGTCGGCCCCGGGGTTGAAGCTCCGAGTCCGAAGCCGGCCGTACGAGAAGTGCGTCATGTACAGGAAGCGGTACAGCTTCTCGATGTCCTTGCTCGGCTTCGAGTCGTACACCTTCAGGTAGGCGGACTTGCTGCCGACCCAGTTCATCTTCTTCAGCTTCTCGATCTGCTTATCGTTCATGCTCTTGATGAGCTTGTACGCCTGAGCGACGTCGGGATCGGCGTCGTTAAGAACCTCAGTCTTGACCGGCTTCTTGGCGAAGAAGACGGCGGCGCTGCCAGCGAACGGCTCCACGTATGTCGTATGCTCGGGGAGCATCGCCACGAGGCGGTTGGCGATCTTCTTCTTGCCCGCTGGCGAACTCCAGATTGTCTTCACGACGCCAACGTCGATGACGGGGTAAGCGTAGAACGGCCCCTTGTCCCAGCCCTTCTGCATCCTGACCCGCTCATCGAGGATGTCCTTTGTCAGGAGGTGCTCGGATTCAAGAGCGGCGAGTCGCTTCACCGTGATCTTCTGTGCCTTGCCAAGCGTCACAACTCCGATAGCTTTCTGTTCCGACAGCAGAAGCAAGCTCTGCCCGCCGATAGGCATGTTGACCGCCTTGACGATCATCGTCTTCTTCCCGTCCAGGACAGCCTTCGCCAACGCCGGCGGGGACACGATGACCCCCCGCGTGGGCAGGCCGGAATGGTCCTCGATCGGGGGAATCTTCGCTCTGGGCTCGCCAGCGAGCAGGCCGGGGCCGCCGGTCTGAGCCGGCTTCAACTTCCCGCCATCGTCGAGGGATGGGGAACCAATCGCCTTCTCCGCCGGCTTGTCTTGCCGAGACGGGAGCACCTCATCGGCATGGCTGTTGAGGTGGGCGCGGGCCTCCTCCATCTGCGACTCGGTGAGGTCCGTCTGGCTCAAGCGGGCGAGCGCATTCCGCAGCCGGGGGAGATCGAGCGATGTATTCTCGGACCCCCTGCTGACGCTCCCCTTGTGATGGGGCAGGACCCGCAACGATCTCGGGACCGTCTTGCCGTCCTCATCCTTTTTGCCTCCCGGCTTGATCAGAGCGAAGGCAGCGTCCGGCAGGTTGTTGATCGTCGCGGTCGACAGCGGGGCCTTCTCGACGACGACCTCCGGATCGGCGACCGCCAGGGCCGACTTCTGGACCGGCACGACGTTCATACCCTCCCGTTCGGAGATGGGGGCTGCCCGTCGTCTTGTGCGTCTACTCATAAGTCTCTGGTATCGCACTCCGATGAGCGACACAAGAGCGAGCCGACAGGACGCCTGCCGACAAGAGCCTAATCCCGGGGGATGTGGCTACAGAGTCTTTACGATTATGTTGCTGGAGTTGGAGAAAGCTAGCTCAAGATTGTCCAAGAAGTCCTTGCCGTCAGACGGCCTGAACAACCCGCGCGCAGTCACAATGCCGTCACGTTCAAGATCGGACTGAAAGTCCTCTGAATCGGGCTTCCAGTCCGCTGCGATGACATCGCCCTCAAGAGTGAAGACGACAAGCGTATCAGCTTTGTTCGTGTCACGATCTGTCTGGGATATCTGGAGCCTCATCGTAGCGATCTCCTACGAGCACACCCTACAGCTTGTCAATGATTTTGTCAATCTTGCTAAGCTCTGCTGAATCCAGAAGAGACCCAGGTGCTTCGCTAGATCGAGTCATCCAGTCCAACACCGGGTTGTCCAAGTCCGCGTTGTCGAGGTCGATGATCTTGGCATCAAGTATCTTCTTGATCACTTTGGGGTCCTTCTGCAAAGATCGGATCCGTACGAGTGTCGATCGGATGGCGGGCTTCGGGATGTTGCCAGACTCGTTGAGAATCTCAGCAACGCGATCCAAGGACATTTCTTTGACCCATCGTCTCTGGCCTGCGTTGAGCGTCAGAAGGTCGGGCTTCAAGCTGTGGTTGTTGGTCGGGAAGATGTATCTCGCTGGCGGGCCTTTAGGAAAGCTGAGACCGTTGTCGATGGCTACGAGCTTCAACGCCTTGGGCTTATTCGAGCTGCCCGAGAACGTGTACATCACGTTGTTCCCGTGCCGGTCATCGTTGGCGCTGATGTAATCCAGAAGCGTTGTGCGCCGTAATGTAGGGTCGCTAGCCTTCAACCCCTGGAGGTTGACCTTCCTGTTGGTGACAGCGCCAGACTTAAAATGCTGCATCGAGCCACGTCCGAACTTGCCGCCCAGATCGCGCGAGATAGTTGGGGGCACCACAGTCTCACCCCCAAGCAGACGATCTAGCTGATACACAGCTGCATCTCGCGAGTGATAACTCCCGGCATCAATACCCGTGCGTAGAAGATCCTTCTCAGTATCCACAGACTTCCACACCGAACGAATCTTGCGACCGTCTGGTGTCACCGAATTCAATACCTTGGCTTGGTTCACACCTTCTCCTAAAGCGGTCGTCGACTTCGGCACCGAGTTCAGCAAGCCAGCAAGGATCTTGTCGTCTGGATGTGGCTTAGCACCCGGCACAGCCCCAGGAACAGCTACCGGCTTCGTGGGTGTCGGCGGAATTAGTGGCTCACCGAACGTCTCGTCTTCCGTGATGTCGACGGTATCCCGACAGCGAAAATGAAATGGAGGCATTGAGAACCCAGCTTTCGCCAACTTATCCGACTGCCCCTTAGAGCCCTTCACGCCCGGGGTCGGCGAGAGCGCCTTCATTTTCGGCACGCCGATCCACGGGTGGACCTTCTTGATATCGTCGGGCGACTTCGCAGCCAGCTCTTTGCTCATCTGCTCTGCGCCTTGCTGCACGGTGAATACCTTCCCATCCATGTGAGAGCAGATAGGACAAGTGCGACTGTCATTAGGATTGGTTATGGTGAAAGTGGTAGCCCCGATCCGCATGAACGAACTCATTTGTCCGTGAGCACGTGACACGGTTGCGGCGTTAGCCGCTAGACCCTCGAAGTATTGAGCCGCCGATCCGTGGAATCCGCCCGGCGTTACGACCCGCCCAAGCTCCGCCTCGAGCGCCTTCTTTACGAGTTGGCCAGCCTTCGCCCTGTCCTGGCCAGCTTCGACAATGGCTTCCCGCGCTGAGTTGGCGACGGCCTTGGAGATATTCTCGTCGTAGTGGTCGCCGATCCAGAACACCTGGTGCCCCCGTAGCGCATCCACCGCCTCCTCGTCCACGAGATCGAAGGCCGGCAGTACAGAGAATCCGGTTCGCGGTGCCGCCTTGAGCACCTCTGTCAGGTTCGGCGTATCGTAAGTCAGCGCTGCCGTTGTCTGCCCAGTCCCCTTTCGCCAGCCAGCCGTGCGGGCTAGGCGGTAGATGTCCTCGACGGCGCTCGCCATCCGCGGGTTCACGTCGTTCACCCAGGGTTGCATGGCCTTATCGACAGCCGCCTCGACTGCCTTGGCTGTGCCCCCGCGTGTAGCGACTACAGCGCCTGCCGTCACGGCCGGCCCGGAACGGTTGTCCCACGCGCGCAGCATGAAGACCCGCAGACGTGACTCCCTACGCGCGATCTGGGTCGTCTCCGGCAATCCCAGCGCCTTGGCAAGGACCGCATCGGTGGCTACGAGCCCGACGTCGTAGAGCGCCAACACCTCCGGCATGGATCAGATCCCCGGGCTGCTGGCGCTCTGGTTGGACTTCATCTCGAAGTAGCGCTGGAGCGACAAGGCGACACCGACCGCCTGTTCTTCCTGCTCGTCGGAGAGATCTCCTCCCGTCAGCTTCTCAATAAAGTCGAGAGTCTTGAGCGCGGTCACCTGCTGCCCAGGCTCCGTGGGATCGGCCATGTTCTTGACGGCCTCCGCCATCGTCAATGAGAACGGGACGTCGGGGTTGAAGTCCTTCGGGAACGCCGGCAACTCCAGCCCAAGGATGTCTTCCAGGATTACCCGGGCAATCCTCGGCGTCATGCCGCCCGTCTTCTCGGCGTTGGCCACGAGCTTCACCAGCTCGGTGTTGTCCGTGGTGTTCGGACTGTTGGACTTGAAGCGGTGGTAGATGATCCCCATGGACGGGAACAGCCGGCGGTTGACGAAGGCGTCGACCTCATCGCGCTCCGGAGCGAACACCTGCTCGTCAGCAAGCTTGCGGCTTGCATCCGCCGTGGCCTTCGTGAAATCCTGGCTTTTCCCTAGAAATATGGGCGGGATGCGCCACGAGCGACGGATATTGTCCTTGTTCTTGTCCTGATAGTTCAGGAACATCGCATCCTTTTGCTGCGAATCAGTCATCGGTACGACTTCGATCTTCACGTGCCCACCGTCCTCCCCGACATCGGTCTGATCAGCGCTCTCCGCCTCGATGAGTAGCATCTTGGAGCGGTTGTCCGATGACTGCAGGCTCTCCATGAACTCCTTGATGCGCGCAATGGTGTCGTCGGTGAGCTGACCGTTCGAGACCAGGATCATCGAACTAGGCACGTTGTTGTTCGTGAACGTCGTGAAGTTGATCTCCTCCGCGGCCCGGTCCCCGAAGATGCTCAGCAGGTTGCCGATGAACCGTGGCAGGCCATACGGCGTCCGCGGCGAGTAGATGCGGAAATGCACCACCTCGTTCGCACGCTTCTCCTCCGGGAATGTCGCCAGGTCCTTGCCAGTGACCTCGTCCCCGGTGTCCTGGTCGTAGACTCTGGGATCGCCGAATTCCTTGAACCACCGCAGCTTGCCAGTGCCCACGAATGACAGGTTCTGACGCTGGACGGTTCGGCTCTGCACGAACCTGCGGAACCTCTGCCATGTGGAAATGTTCACGACCTTGACGCTGCCGTCCTCCTGGAGTTCTAGGATCGGGACAACCACCTTGATCTGGTCTTGGTCCATGACCCCCAGGCGCATTTGGTAGCCGGGGAGGTGGTTGAGACCGTGGATCTCACCAGTCGCACTCCTGATCACCTCGTAGTACGAGTTGCCGATGCCCTCGTGGTCGCGTCTGAGCTTCCGCCGCGTCGCCGTGAACGAGTCGCGCAACGATGCGTGAGCAAAGAAATTGGTAAGGAATGTGTGCTCCTTCCTGACGGCCGTCTTAGTCTCGTCGTCGGCCTTGTCCATGTCGATGCGGGGAACGAATCGATGGCCGAAGCCTTCTATGTTGACCTCCATGGCTTCGAGGACCGGGCCCAGCTCGGTGCTGTGTTCCGGCAGCATCGCCAGCGTCAGCAGGTCAAAAGGTGGCTCATGGATCCTTCCCTGCGACGACAGCGACTCGAGCGGATCTTCCGGAAGCTCGTGCGAGCGACCGATTTCCTTGCCATCGTGCAGCTTGGCGACGGGGGTCTTGTCGCGGCCGGCGCCGAACACAATAGCGCGGACGGCACGCCGATTGGTCTTGTTGCCGGACTCCGCCGACTTCACCAAATTGATTGCTTTCTGTTCTGACATGGTGCCTCTCCTACATCAGTCCGGGGACGACGGTCCGCTTTGACTTGCGACGCCGGCGGCTCGCCCTGATCGCCAAGTCGAGACCATCGAAGCCATCATCGTAGCGGTGCTCGGGGAATCCCACAAGTTGGTCGATCAGCTTGAACGTGCTGGCGCGGAAGAACATGCGCTTGGCCTCGAACAACGCAGACAATTTATGAGCCCGGGTGATCTTGTCTTTGTCCTGGCGGACCCCTATGAGGCGCAGCTCGCGGTCTCCATCTTTGAGGTGCTGGTACTGTGCGTCCTGGTAGGCATTGGTCTCGATAGCAACGCGGACCGGGTCGTGCTGCTTATAGAGTCTCTTGACCGCCGCCGTCTGCTCCGAGAACCGAAGGTGGCCCTCGAAGTAGTCGATCACGTAGTAGTTGTCGACGTCGTCCACAGAGATCACGACGATAGTGGTCAGGTCCGAGGTCTCTTTCTTGGAAATCGCCAGGTCAACCCCCATGTATATGGGGAGCCCCTTCGGGATCTCATCGTCCTCAATCCGTTGGCAGTGATCGTACTGGAAGATCTCGCCGCGCATGGCTTCGGTGTTACACTGATACTGACAATTGAAAATAATCGTGCCAGAGATCTCCCGGATCTTTTTGAAGTGCTCTGCCGGGTAATGATCCGGCCATGGGCTCTTCTCGTCTTCTGACAGGGCCGGGATCACCTGCGTATGCTCTTTCAGCTCGTGCTTCTGGAGGTGGCCGTACAGGTCGTCGTAATGGTAGCGAGTCCCGTGACGATGGTGCTCGCCGCGATGTGGGATCTTGTCGCTGGGCGGTTCGAGACACGGCAGGAGGGTCTTATAATACCAAGTCTGCACCAGGTCACGCATGCGCTTCGTCCTGGCGTTGTCCTCGTCGATGATGTCGTCGCTAATGAGGACGTCGTAGTGCCTGGACACGACCGTCCCCTCGACACCGACACACGTGATGCTGGCCTCCTTGGCTTTCGTCTTGCGGCCGACGACCTCGATCTCCCTGTTGTCCCACTTCCCAACCCGGTGTGGGTCGTAGAACTCCCCGAACAGCTCGACGAGCCGTGGCGTGCCCTCGAGGTGGGCCTTGATCTCCTTCAGGAACCCCTCGGCATTGGTGACCGTCTTGCTGGCGATGAGGATCCGAACGTCCCGGCTCTTGATCAGAATGTGAATCGCCTTCACCACCGTGAGCAGCGAAGTCTTGCCGGCGCCACGGAACATCCACTGCTGGTTGTCTGGATGCAGGAATTGCCAGCGGAGCATCATGCCATGGAAGGGCATGACCACGTACCCGAGCACCACGCTGGCGAGCAGGTCGATACGGTTGTTGAAGATGATCTCGCGGCGCAGCCACTCGTCGCGGGCTTGCCTATAACTGACCGCAGCATTGATTAGCTGCTCGCGGCCAGCCTTGGCGAGCGCTTGCACTCCCCCGGGCAACAGGGGGATGACTTGCGCCGCCTGCTGCATCAGACCCGTTCGACGTTGTACCCAGCGACCTGGATTTCGACCACGTCGTCGCCAGTGACCGTGCCTGTCACAAAGATGAAGATCTTTCGCCCACGAGGCTCGAACGTGAACTCGTACGGGACGTCGGGGCCCGCCCCGCCGAAAGAGATCTCTTGATCCGGATGTGGATCGATGAACCGATTCGCTGCCTCCGACCAGAAGAGAACCTTCACGTCAGGGTTGGCACCGTTGGTCGGGATGACCTGGACGTGAGCATGGGAATGCGACGCCATGTTCATCGCACGCCGCTCTTCGGTGATGGTCCCGGTATCGATAGCACCTTCAACGACACGGTGCCGCGCGTACACCGGCGCCAACTTCGGGTTGTGTGTGGTCTCAAGTAAAGACATCTACACTCTCCCTGACCGCGATGCGGTCTCCAACTCGTTGCCAGACCCCGGCACGGGGTCAGCGGCCCAAGGGGATAAACCGCCGACCACGCGCCGGGTATCTGCCGCTACTCTGTGGCGATGAAGCGCACTAGCTGACCACTGACGTTCAGATCAGTGTCAGCGCCAAGCTTGAACCCATCGGCGAGCGGCGTGATGCCGTTCGTCGTCGATCCAGCCACAAGGGTCAAAGTGCCAGCCGCGACCCGCTTGAAGATGGAGGCGTCCTCCATCCCCTCGATCCACTCGCCCTCGTCGGGGCCATCTTCATTGATGATGCGCACCGACCTCGGCCTAAAGCCAATCTGGCCTTTGATGTCGATGTCGGCACCCGTTCCTTTGAACGAACCATACGCAATCTTTGGTGCTCCACTAGCCATCCTTCACACCTCTTTTCGCTGTGAATGGCCTCTTGACGGTCACGAGCCTGGCGAGAGAACCCGAGACCTGCCGAGCGACAACAACGCCGCACGACTGGGGGCCAGTTCAGTGGCAACATCTCTACTATCCCACGGCCTTCTGCTTTACAACCTTCCGGCGCCGGGCGCCGGCCGTCCTGCCGGTGGAAGAGCGGTTGTGCTTGCCGACGGTGGGGAGTTCTTTCGGGGGGTCTTGGTAGATCTCCCCGTACTCAGCATCGATGATGTTCTTGGATCCGAACTTCGCCTCAAGGGATGCGTACTCCCCGGCCAACGACGTGATCACCTTGCGAAGGGCGGCCGTGCTTAGGTCAGCGAACAGGTTCCCGCCGGTGCCTTGGCCGGGCTCAGACGCTCTCTCGAGGATGCCCATCTCCTGTCCGGTCTTAATCACCCGGTCATTGATGTCGGCGATGGCCTTGATCGCAGCGACCTGCGGACCAGCCTGGTCGGCCTTCTTGAACTCGGGAAGCATCCTCTCCAGGAAGCCAGTGAGCCTCACCTGGCTCAGCTTGTATTCCAGGTAGACGTCCTCGGTGGTCTGACCGCGAAGGTGGACACGCTCCAGTGAGAGAGCTTCACGCTTGAGCTGGCGGAACTTGCCGTGGGTGAGACCCATCTTGGCGCGGATGGTGTCGTCGTCATCACCGCCGGCGTGCGCGACCAGGTAGGCGCCGACCTTTTCCTCTGTCTCTTTTTTGGACCAACCGGGAATCATCCCGCTAAGTCTATACAGCAGCAACGAGAATGCAAGGCGGCCCGACGCCATGGGCACGCCGGGCCGTCAGATCGACAGGGATTGAAGCTCTCTGGAGCTACGCTCTGGCTTCGAGAATGTGCTGCGCCGGTACCGAGGCCTTGGCCGGGATCTTGATCCTCTTGACGCCCCTGAACCGCTTCTGCACGATGGGGATCGGCCTGATGAAGGATGCGAACGCGCCCTGCACCTCAACCTCGCCGGGCTTGATGAACTCTTTGGCAACGAGGTCGTCGATAGCCGACTTGCTTAGCTTAGGGTCCGCCGACGGGTCCGTGACGATGTAGACGCCACCCTCAGCCCGGCGCCCGCACTTGCGCAACATCTCTCTCGCCAATGCCCCAGGGGTCACGATCTGGATCCCGGCCTCGCGCAGCTTCTTCATGGCCTCGGCCGCGTCGCCGGGGCGGAGGATGTACTCGATGCCCTGGGGGATGAACAGTCCGCAGAGCATCGCGAGAGGAACATTCCCGGTCGCCGAGCAGACCTCGCATTGCATTTCGAAGCGAATCACGTGGTCATCGCGGACCAGGCCGTGCCGTAAGCTCCCCACAAAGGCCTTGTAATGCATGCGGTTCCCGTCGACGTAGACCGTCCCGCCGGTTCCCTCAGTGACCTCCCCAGCGCCATGGCACCGCTCACACTCGACAGGGTTCCGGTCCGGTTCGCGGCCCCGCAGGATTTGACCTTCGGGCGCGTCCTTAACCTTGGAACAGGTTGGACAGGTGAACGTCTCGAGGCATTCCGGGCAGGGGTCTTTGATCCCCTCGTCGTGGGCCAGGAAGACGACATTGCCGTCCTCCATGATGCTCCTCGCTATCCCCGTGCTGGACATCCGCTTCGACACCCCCTGCTCCTGCGCCTCCTTGGCGAACTCCTCGAACGTCGAATAGTGGGTCTCACCGATCCACATGAGCCATGCTTGCTTGATCTCTGTGTGCTGTGTGGTCATTTCTGTCCTCTGTGGGCTGTGTTGTTGGGTCCTTGAACCAACCAGAGGGTGCCGGGATTGTGACCCGGAGTCAAGTTGCAGCAGGCCGCGAATTTGACCACTGGTCAAATTCTAGGTAGTGTGGGCCCCGTTGAGCGCAGTCCGGTGCAAGAACAAGGCCAAGATGCTACGAACCGCCCCCGCAAGTCACGGAGCCGAGCTACTGCTGAGCGTCATCAAGGAGACATTTGACGGAGTCGCGATCTCCGCAGCAGCCTATCTCGAGATCCACACCTCCCAGATTTCTCACCTGATATCCGGCCGCAAGCGCCCCTCGCTCGAGCTGGCCGTCCACCTCCAGCGCGCCATCAATATCCCCTGCCCCACGTGGCTGGAGCCGCCCCGCGGAGCCACGGTGTGAGCTTCTCCCACCAAGCATTCGTCCCAGACCGCGTCCTCGTCGATAGCGAAGGTACGGCCCTGTCGCCGGCGATGGCCATGGAGCTGGGGGTTGTGCCCCACATCATCCTAGTTCGCCGCGACGGTTGGACACTGGGCGCCCCAGAGCACCTTGCGAAGGCCGCCGAGGCGCTGTGGTCCGATGAATGGATTGGCGATCATGCACTTGACAGCACCAGAGCGGCAGCAAGTCGAGGGCGCTCGTGAAGCTTGACGCCGCTCAGGCTGCCCGGCGTCTTGCCGCCAGCAACGATGCCTACCTTGTGTCCCGAGGGGTGCGGGCGCTGGCCCTGTGCGGCATGTGCGAAGCTAGACCAGAAGAGATGGCCTCGATCCTAGACATGCTTCGAGAGGCGGTTGGCGGCACCGGCTCCCATGATGCAGAACCGTTCATCTTCCAGACCGGCGAGTGGGCGCACTACGGCTTCTGCTCAGAGCCGTGGGTGCTGAGTCTCTACAAGTGGCTCACCGAGAACAGTGGCGCCGTGCCCGAAGAGCATACGGACGCTATCTGCGGGATGCTCTTCGGCTACAGCCCACCAGCAATTAGCCAATTCCTCCGCGACGAAGCACGGGGGCGTCTCGATGCGTCTACTGTGTCGGTCGAACCAAGGTCCAGGTGATCCCTTGGTGCTTCCCCGCGCACGGTGGGAAGGTCTCTCCCTTGCTGAGAGCGATCTCTTTGCACCCGCAACTCGGTCTGTAGATTCCAGACGTCTCACATGTCTGTCCTGTACTAGGCATCTTCTTGTGCTCCTTTGAATGGGTTGCCTTGCTTTTGCGCTTCCTACTGTGCCACAGGAGAATCAACTTGGCAACCGCAGGTGGATCGCGCACCTCCCCCGTTAGCTGCTGTCTGACCGCCCCCTGGGGGCGGTTCTTGTACCACTAGGCTTGCTTCTGCGGCTCTGGAGCCTTGTCGGCCTTCTTGGGGCTGGCGGTCTGCTTGCCCTTCGCCGGGGTTGATCGCTCAGGCTTCACCTTGAGCCCTTCCCGCACCATGTGGAAGAAGTCTTCGGACCGCATCGGGAGGGTATCGTTCTTCATATTTATCGTATCCTACAGATTTGGGCAAGCGGAGCTTGCCCACTTTTGTCAATCCTAGCCGATGCGCCTGCCCGGATCAACAACCGGGGCTTGCCCTTGGCGCACGGCCTGGGCTAGGCTGCCCATGCTTCAGGATCTAGCGATCTGATGAGAGTCGGCTCGCAAGTGACATAGACCGGATAGCGCGCTCAGGCGTGAGAGGTGCAGGCCGCAGGTCTTGCGGCCTGCGGGCCCCTATCCGGTCGCTACTAGGTCCTGAAGCAACAACCTACGGCTGCCTCTGGGCCCGCGGGCCATCTTTGTCTGCGGCGTCTGGAGGCTCCATGCGGAGGCTTCAGGATGACAGAGACACCACCTACCCAGCCACCTGTCCAGCAACCCCCACCCGAACAACAGCCCTTCGTTCAGCAGCAGCCCATGCCTCAGAAGCGGGCCTGGTACTACAGCGGCTTCTTCGTGGCCCTGAGCCTGCTCTTCTTCTTCCCTGTCGGGCTCACCCTCATGTGGAAGGGCAACGTGTGGCCGATGGCTGTGCGCGTGATCGTGTCGATAGTGTTCGGGCTTGTAGTGGTCAGCGCCATCGGAGACAAGCAGTCGGGTAGCACTGCATCGGCTCCCCGGACGGCGGCAACGACTGCGGCCCCAGCCGCGGCCCCGGCGCCGGTACAGCGCAAGGCTATCACCGAGAGCTGCTACACGGTGTCCAAGAAGTTCGGGCCCAGTTCTGACCTCTCGGACCTCCAGAAGGACGAAGCCTGGAAGCAGTACAAGGGCGGTCAGTTCAAGTGGAAGCTGAAGATCGTCGAGGTCAGGGAGGCCACGTTCAGCGGCTACCGGGTCACCTACAAGTGCTCGCCCAAGTCGCCGTCACTGATATCCGATCTCACGCTCTCCTACGGCGAGAACTTCAAGGATGCAGTGATCGGGCTCAAGAAGGGTGGCGTATACGAGATCGACGGAGTTCTGAAGAGCACTGGCAGCCTGCTCGGCCTGAGCGGTGACGGGTTGTCTGACCAGTAACGGTAGCCGAGGCCGTGTGGGAGATGCTGGCGACCTGCGAGGCGAGCGAACTTAGACCCATAACGCGACGCGTCAATCGTGCGGGAGTCGTTCTGTTGCGCATGCTTGAATTGTTCGCTACTCTTGACAAGTTCGGTACGCTATGTAAGCGGAGCAAGTTGTCGCGCACCGAAGTTGAGTAGGAGGGATAGACATGGAGACTCGATTCCCCACGCAGTGCAGCGAGTTCGACCGGATGATTCGCAGAGCACTCCGGGCTAAGTTCGGATGATTCCGGTTCTCAATTCCAAAAGAACTGTCAGGGACCGCACGCCGCCAACAAGCATTGCCAAAGCTTGAGCGAGATGTTCTCGCTAGAGTCCACTTGGTCTGAACCGAAGATCAAGACTAGGGCTGGCACACAAGTGCGTATCTGAGAGGAGGACGGTTATGGTATCTCCAGCAGCCAGAGTTGCCGATGGCGCGGAGATGTTGCGGCTCGGGTTCGCCAACCGGGTGTCGGATAGCTACTTCACCCCACCTTGGGTCGTTGGAGATCTTCGCCGCGACAGCGAGAGCATAAAAGGCTTCCCAGAGCACGCTCGGGAGACGTTGCCAATTCTAGCTCGGAAGATATACGACCGCTTCATTGCCCCGTCGCTTACCTCCACGTCCACTTCCGGCGAGTTCATGGAGTTCGTTATGGCTCGGCGTCGTGAGTTCCAACGCGAGATGAGAGCGTTCGGATCCGCCGTAGCAAGCCTGGCGCCTGTGTCACTAGAATCCGTGTCACCTGAATCTGAGTACATGAGAGTGTCTGAATCCGAGATCCGCGAGATGCTTTTGGGGGGACTAACCGTGCTCGTTGGGGAGAAGGGTGCGCGCGAGGTACGGTTCGCGATGGATACCCACCAGCGGGCATCCCAGCTTGCGGCCCGAACGATGGAACTAGATCCGCCTACTGAGGAGCCAGAACAAAGAGAGGATCACTTCCTGTGCGGCAAGTACAACTACTCTACGGCGTTATTCGCCTATGGAATGATGTGCTTCGGGGCGATCCACCTCGGCGTGGAACCCAAGCCGAAGGTTCTCGGCGGTGTCTTCGTGATGACCAGGTACGGCGCGTTGGATAGCTACTCGTGTGCTCGCCGCCTATTCGATCTTCGGGCTCCACAACGAGCCAAAGCCGTCAAGCATGACCCGCCTAGAGCTGTGAGCGCCGAGGAGCTTGAACTTCTTGACTACGGCCTAGATGAGGCCGAGGAGTTGTTGCGACCGTATGATGCCTCTGAGTAGGCCAGAACCTGCGACCGTACCATGGCAGAGGAACTCACACTTGTTCGCGGCGTAGTCTTTGAGGCCAGCGTGCCCGCCAGTCATACGGTAGGAGGAGAGATGAGCGACGAGGCACGGAAGCCTCGCGAGTGGATCGCGGCCTCTTCGGCCGAAGTTCACTTGCTGGAGCCGCAGGTAGTCCTTGCTGTCCCCATAGTCATCACGCCGGATGGTGAGGAAGACATGCGGAATAGCTGTATCCGAATCCTCGCTGAGGCATTCAGCCCAAGGCTGACGCCTGACCGTGCTCGGCTCGCGATCACTCATCAGATGCGCGTACTCTCACAAAAGCGAATCCATCGTTTTATATCCGCCGTCACGCCCGCCGCTATGGACAGAATTGAGGCTAGTCTGATGGACGTGCTCGACATCCGATTCGAGCTATAGACACCCCAGCCCACAGCAGATCGCTTGGCAGTAGCTCACGCCCCCCTAAGCCTTCGCCGGCCCCCGGAACATCAGCCGCTTGTCCTCGGCCATGAGGATCCCCTGGGCCGTGCGTGTCCCGTCGGTAACCTTCCGCGTGTTGTACTTGTGGTCCTGCTCCGCGAGGTAGAGGCCCAGGTACTTCCCGCTGACGTGGTGGTGCGTTCCGTCCAGAGAGCGCTTCACGTTGCCAAAGAAGCCCTCGACGGTGTTGGTCGTGGCCACCCGGCCCGTCTTCGCATCATGCCGGGACCATTCCTCGCTGCCGTGGTTCACGGTGTCGTGTGAGGCGAACCGCCTGCTAGCCCGGCTGTAGAGCTTGGATTCGTCCGTGTTCAGGTGGGCCTCCGGTGCGACGCGCTGCTTGAGCAGGAAGTCCACCTCCCGGCCGTTCACCTTGGGCATCACCTCTGAGTAGACCCGCCCGCCGCGCTGTACCATGGACACCACGGCAGTCTTGTTCCCCGTGTAGCGGCGCCCCTTGCCCTTCACCTTCCCGCCGACGTACATCTCATCGGCCTCCACGGTGCCGGTCATGGGCGGCGTGTGGGTTCCAAAGTCCTTCATGCCGAACCGGATCCGGTGGCACATGAACCAGGCGGAGCGGTAGGACCCGATCTCAAGCTGGCGCTGTAGCTGTAGGGCCGAGACCTGAGTCTTGCTGGCGCACATAATGTACCAGGCCCAGAGCCACTTCCGCAGGGGGATCTTGGAACGCTCCATGACGGTATTGACCGTCACCGTGAACGACTTGCGGCAGTACCCACACTTGTACAGACCGGGGCGGGCTTTCTTGGCTCGGTTCGCGGTGAGCTTATAGATGCGATCCTGCTCACAGTTCCCGCAGTGCGGACAGTAGGGCCCGTCCGGCCAGCGGATCTGCTCAAAGCACTCGCGGGCAGCTTCCTCGGTCGAGTACCGCTGCATCAGGGACATTAGGGTAAGGTCGGTGTGTTCCATGCCTTGTACTGTAGCGTATCGCTCTGGTGCTGTCAAGTGCATAATCGCCAATGGATTGGCTGTATCAAGTGCTCGCCGATGCAGGCGCACCCGCTCAATGTCAGTGTGAGTAGCCGCTCCCCGGCGGCTGGTACACCTCACCATTCTGCGCCTTCTGCTGAATCATCTTGAAGATATCGGTCTTGCTGCGCTGAGGCGGGGGCGGGGGCGGTTCAGGAGCCGTCGGGAGATCATCCCACCCTCCAGAGGATACGGGCGGCTCAGCATCCCCACGCATGGCGCGAGGCTGCGAAGATCTAGACCGCAGGGATCTGAGACGCCTCCGCATGGTCTTGTTGTCTTCCTCAAGCCGCTTGATTTGAAACCTCAGAATCGTCAGTTGTGCCTCGACGTGCGAGAGGACGCCTTTGTGCGTGTTCTCGCTCTCGTTGAGGTTGGAGTTACGGTCGTAGGCGTGGCCACCAAGCATCGTGCCTAGCGCGGTGATCGCCGCGCCGATCCATGCATAGTCCTTAGCTGTCCTTCTCGGCGGCTCGGGCTCAGCCCTGTGGTGTGATCGGTGCTCAGGCATCTCAAGCTCCTGCGTCTATTCCAAGTCCAGCTCCTGCGCCTTCCACCGGGGGATGGTCACAGAGTCCCCGTCGAACTCGACGATCACCGACCTCGGGATCCACACGTCGTCATCGTTGATCTTGAACAGAATGGCCCGGTACTTGTCCTCGTCGAGGACGACTCCGTCGTGTGTGACGTAGACGTCTTCTTCGCTGCTGGCTCCTGGGAACATGATCACCTCCTCAGTTGTGATCGCCAGGACCGCCCTGGCACCCTACAGATACTTTCAGCGTTCGTCGAGTCACCGACCGCCACCTATGTTGCCACCTGCCCTCCTGGACCTACCGCGACCGCGCGAATCGTGATGCGTCCCTAGCACCCCAATCCAGTCGCGTTGGACCGCCTCGCATGGCAGGCACACCTGCTCCGCGACGTCAGCAATCTTGTGCTCCCCGGCACAGATCTTCTTGAGGGTCGAGTTCTGCTCACGGAGCAGCGTCCCGGCCTCCCTGCTCCACTTCAATTCCATTTGCTGCCAGAATAAGGCCACCGCGAGCACGGCCCAGGACACCAACATCCATCTCGCGCGGACACCCATACGCTAGATCCTTATCCCCATCACCACTGCGAATGACCCGTCGTCCTCGTCGGCGCGGCTGATCTTTGCCGCCGAGATGTTGTTCTCTGGAACCTGCATTCGCAGCAGGCCGGGACCGAGCGCCTTAGCCGCATCCAGGATGTAGGGCTTCTGGACGACGAACTCACCAGGCATCTTGATGGTCGTGTTAATCGGCTCGGTCGCATCGACTCCGTCAGTGCGGGCCTTGAGGCAGGACTCTTCTTCGGTAGCCACTATCGTCACTCCGATTATGTCCCCGCTAGCCAATGCCGTGATACGCTTGACGCCAGCGCAGAGCGCCTGGGAGTCAATGGTGAAATCGCCAGCGAAATTCTTGGGAACGATCTGCCGCCAGTCCGGGTACTGTGCTTCGAGCTTCTTCGCGTGCAGCATCATACCGCCGACCTCGAACCCGACGTGACCGTCATCGTTGTACACCAACACGTCATCAGATTCTAGGGGCAGCATCTTCTCAAGTTCTATGGCCATACCCCTGGGAATGAGAACCTGTCCATCAAATGTTCGGAACGGCACCCGCGCAGCGGCCAAGCGATGGCCATCAGTGGCCACGATGATCGTCTCATCTCCATCTGGCTCGAAGCTCAGAGTGTGGATGTTGTACCTGTACTCGTCATTGCTGATGGCGTAAGTCGTGGCCTGAAGAGCCGCAAGTAGGTCCTTGGTCGGCACCTCCTTCGGCTCGCCACCCACTGTCTTGATCGTTGGGAATTCAGCAGCAACGCCGGCCGGCAAGGTGTACGCCGTCCCGCTGTCCAACCCCGAGACGATGAGCTTGATCTTGTGCTCCTCCATCCCCCGATAATCCTTCTCTTTCACGTCCGCGCGCTCCAAGGACACCGACTCGTTCGACGACAGCGCTGCGACGATCTTCTTGAACTTGAGCACCTCCACGGTCAAGGGCTCGCTGATGGCACCCGTAGCTTCGATAAGTATCTCGCTGAACACCTCGAGGTTGGTGACGACAGCTTTCAGCTTATGGCCCACTAGGCCGTTCAACAGAACGTGCCCCAGGATGGGCATCGTATCCTTCTTGGGCGCGATCCGGTTGAGCCGGGTCAGAGCCTTGGACAGCTCCTTCTGGTTGACGATCATTTTCATAGTTCTACCTCCCTTGTGTTGTCGGCGCCTTCGCGCAGTTGTCTAAAGAGCGAGGGCACTCTGCTTATCCTCTGGGTAGCTGGCGATCAGGAGTTCCTTGACCTTGCCGCGACTGGTGCCCTTCGAGTTGATGCTCCGGCGCGCGCGGACCTCCATGATCCGACTGCCGAGCCGGTAATGCTCGCGCGCCCACTCATTGTCAGAATTGGACAGAAGGATAAAAGCTCCTATCCCGGCCATGTCCCAGAACATCTGGAGAAGCCACTCGTGATCCTTGATGCTGAACCCCAAGTTGGTGAAGGACGTGAAGTTCGCCGTGGCCGACGCTGGGAGGTAGGGTGGGTCCAGGTACACAAGGTCCCCGGCCTTTGCCTTGGAGCGCGTCGCCTCGAAGCTCCCCGCTCTGAAATCGACGCCGACGAGCACAGCCGACACCGCTCGCAGGTTCGGTTCGTCACAGATCAGCGGGTCCGTGTACCAGCCCCACGACGTGTTAAATCGCCCACTCTTGTTCACGCGGTAGAGCCCGTTGAAGCAGGTGCGGTTCAGATAGATCATGCGCGCCGCCACACCTGTCGGCGGGAGCTTGGCCGGGTTCATAGCACGCACTTCGTAGAATTTGTCCTCGTCGTACTTTAACGGCTCCAGCCTGCGGATCACGCCATCGACGTCGTCACGAATCGCCTTGTAGGTGGTGATCAGCTCTGCATTGCTGTCGCTCAGATAGATTTTGCGGCCGGCCATGCGACCCTGCCGACAGAGGGCGAAGAAGAGTGCGCCGCCACCGAGAAAGGGTTCGTGGTAGTCACCAAAGTTGGACGGCAGCTCGGCGAGCAGCCGGGGCAGGAGCTGGCCCTTGCCACCAGCCCACTTCAAGAATGGACGCGGGTTCTCGTTCATCACTTCCCTTCTGAGACTGGGTCCTCATCATGTTGGTCGGCCAGCCGCTCATCCACGATGTCGTCGCAGGTCACGACGCGCGAATAGTCAGGAAAGAAGGTCTCAACCGTCTGCTTCTCACACCATGCGTCGAGCAGCTTCTGGAGTTCAGCCACGTCGTTGTCACCGATGTATGACCTCGACTCTTCATGATGATCGTCGGCCTCGAGCTGACCGTTGACGAGATCCATTGCGTTGAACTTCAGCTTGAGTGAGGTGCATGCCCACGCCCACCGAGGCGGATCGTCCGGCGGGTCGTCCTCGGCGTCTACCATCGAGTCAACGTCCGGATAGAACTCCTGCCTATCAGAGTAGACCATCTCCCCGTCGTACTCCCGCCACGGGATCTTCTCAGCCTTGTCGAAGAGGGCCTGCTCTTTGGCATCTTGGGTCTTGACTCTGCAAGCATAGCAACTCGTGCAATGCTTCCCATCGACAGGCTTCCCGCAGTCGCACAGCATCTCTGCGCAGCACTCAAGCGCGGTCTTCTCTGCGAGCTTGCCGCCGTACGCGGCGGCGCAGGCGCCGCACGCCCATACGTGCAGCTTCCCGTCTTCGCTATTCAGTGGCACCGGCTCCCTATGGGTTCCTAGCGTGACAGACATGGCTCTCCCCTTCGTGGCCGCCCGGCAACCAGGCTAAAGTGACAAGAGACATCGCGATCACGGCTGCGATCACGATGCGAATCGCAGAGGTCTCCAGCGCGCGCGGAGGGGTACCGTTCCTGACCCACTCCCGCAGGACTATAGCGTCGGCACCGAGCCACGCCAGCATCAGCATGTGGACAATGACCTGGAGACTCAGATCATGCATCGTCGGGGTCCGGTCCGTTCTCCCAAGTGATCTTGGGCCAATTCCTGAGAAGATCACCGAGCAAGCTGAACGCCCACTCGGTAGCCTCGTACCTGCTCATCATCCAGGCGTACTTCCAGCTCGACATCGATTTCACTATGTGGCGCGCCCACGCCTCGCCGGCGCCGTCCTTGCCGTGTCCATCTTCGTGACAAATCAGCCAGGCCAGGGTCACCTCATAGGCCTCGCGCTCGTACCGCGCCCGCCACTTGCGGGAGAACCAGTAGCGGAACGCGAACCGGACAAGGCCGTCCGCTTTCTTCTGCCGGTGGTGCTGCCCCTCGTGCCAGATCGTCGAGTCCCACGGGCCATGCGGACCATTCGTGACCCTCTTGTAGGAATCGCTCCGCATCAAGACGAATCCCGAAAAGAGAGAGATGTTGAGGCCGACAAGGTCTGTGAACCACAGCCCCCACGCCGGGTGTAGCGGGCGCATGGCTCCTATATCGGCACGGTAGATTCGTCTGCTCATTGTTCGATGCCCCTTTCAGATTTGTGCTTGGCTACCCACTCGGCTGCCACCTCGTCCGGGTCGTCCCCGTTGGCGAGGCACAAGGCCAGATGCTGATCGGCCATTATGGTGTTGGCCTCAGCGAGCCGGTCTTGCAGGCGCCGAATGTGGCGCTCCCTCTCCCAGGCGAACCAGAAGAGCGCGAGTATCATCCCCAGGTTGATCAATCCGATGTTGGCCGCGATCCAGCTCATTGCTCCGGGCCCTCCGTGTCGTCCGTGCCCGCGACGTACTGCTCGTTACCGATAGTGACTTTGACCGTGCCGCCGTTCTCTTCGACCATCTTGTCGGCCGCCTCTTTCGCCACCGACTTCCACCATTCACGTCGTTCAGCACGCAGACGGACAATCTTCTCCGACGCTCGGTAAAGCGTGGTGAGGAGAACAATCGACAAGATTGTGAGAGCAATCGTCATCACGCCTCCTGCACCTGTGAAATGCCTTCGCCGATCCAGGCCCAGAAATCTTCGAGCATCTCAAAGGCGTCGTAGGTCTCCTCGAAGAACGGTGTCTGCTCCTCTGGGTCGCAGGTCACTTTGCCCGACTCGACGTCCAACTGGAGCGTGCCGATCCGAACACTGTGGTCCGGGCTGCTCTCCCCATCTTCCGAGTTCCATGGTCGGAAGAAGATCTGCACCCGGTGCTCGGGCTTGCCCATCCGCCAACGGTGCTGTGTGTAGTAGTCTTGGTTCATTGTTCCTCCTCGGTAGTCACAAGTAGGGCGTCTTGATATCTCGGGTCCTGGAGCGCCTTGCCCCTGATGGGCGCATCAGAGCCGATGAGGTGGCCGATGATGAACCCAAGTAAGAGGTACACAACTGCGTCCCGCATCCTCTGAGGCATCATCGTCTCTCCTCCTCCGGCCACTGCATCCAGTCAGCGCGCGGAAAGCGATCACAGAACGGAGACCAGTCAACGGGGCGCGGCTCAGCGAATCGCCACTCGACGATCCCGGCTTCGCCGTCGTCATGCGCGTCGGTAATTACTGCGCGGGCTTCTTCCTTACTATTGGCCAGTACCGCCGCACAGATTTCGGTCTGAAAGATCACGTCTGGGGCGCCGAGGCGTTCGCCGTCGACCCATGGGGTGCCGAGGCGTTCGCCAGAGACCCACCACGGCAAGTGCAACTTGAACCCATACTCCCTGCCCCACCACGAGACCCACCACCGGCCCTTCGCCTTGGCCTCGTCGGTCAGCATCTCGAACGTCTGATGGCGGGGTGAGTCTTTTGATTCCTTGACGGCGCTAAATCCTGTGACAGCGTAGTCGCTTCCGACCTCCTTCGGCTTGTCGCCGGTGCCGCCGTACCATGACGACCACCACTGACGGCTTTTGATTGACGACCACCACCGGCGCAGCGTCTTCGCCTCTCCTTCTGGAGCAAGGTCGCGGTGGTTCGTCTCAGACTCGATGAGTCCCGCCGGGGAGATCTTGATCCGTAGGTTGGAACGCGGGGCGCTGACAAAGAGCACTCGGCTGCCGTCCATGTTGACGATGTGCCGCATGACCTCTACGTCGCCCCAGTAGAATCCTTGCCTAGTCTCTACGAGATCATCAGTCATCGCTTCCTCCTTGGTTCGGCCATCTCACTCCTACATACGCACGCAGCCACCCGACTGCATCTCACACGCCCTCTTTGAATGCCTTCTGGGCCGCCAACGCGCGGTCGAGGAGCAGTCTCAGGAACGAGCTGACCGTGGGCTGCCCTTCGAGTTCAGCCAGTTCCTGCGCCCCCTCGTATTGCTCATCAGTCACCAGGAACGCGATCCTCTGTGTCAAGTCTTGCTTCTTTAGCATGGTCGTCCTTTCAGGTCCGGCGCGGGGCTCACGCCACCGCGTTCTCCATTGACGGGAAGCCAGCGATCCCCTCGACGAGCGTGATCGTGCCCTTGGTGATCCCCAGCTCCTCGGCGAGCGCGATCTCCTCCTTCATGCCGGCCGTGATCTCGTCGCCGCAGATACCGAGGACATCGCAACGAGTCAGAAGCTCCCGGCACATCTCCATCGCCAGCTCCCGCTGCGTCTCCTCATCGATGAATTGTGGCAGGTAGATCTGCGGCGCCAGCGGTAGCAGCCCCGTCCTCGCCACCGCCATGCAGATCTTCGCCACCTTCTCGCGGTTGCTCTCCGGGTCGCCGGAGTAGGGGTGACAGATGTAGATGATCTTCACGACTGCTCCTCCTCGATCTGCGGCGAGAGCCCGTGCTCCGCCTCAAGCGCTTTCGCTTCTGCCAGGGCCCGGGCCGCCTCTTTCTTGTACTTGCGAGGGTGCATGCCACGATTCGCCAGGTCTGTCAGCCTGGTTGCGTGCCGGCGTTGCTGCAGCGCGGCCTGTGCGGCCTCCTGTGCCGCTGTCGGCACTGGCTTGTCCCAGAACCCCGGCGGGAACAACCGCGCCGCCTCGATGGCCAGCTTGGCCTTGCGGGCCCGCTTGGACACCCGCCCCGAAGGGCTGAGGACCCCGTGGTCCATCTCTGGCCGCGAGTGCTTGTCCCAGTCGGTCATGCCGTTCCCGCCGCATCAGCCAGCCGCGCCAGCACGTCCCCGTGACACGGTTGCGGCGCACACCAGCAGCCGAGAATTTTGCCCCGCAGCTCAGGTAGCGCGGCCATCAGTTCGGGCTGCGTCGCCAACCACTCTTCGTATCGCACGATGGCCTCTTTGCGTGAGGCAACCCGATACTGCGCCCGAGTGCCAAAGAGATGGCTGAACGGATTACCCCAACGCGAAGGGCGACCAATATAGACATCGGATCGCTCGCGCTTGCAATGTACGACCCTCGTCGCCAGCCGTGTCATGTCGCCCCGTACCACCAGAATCGTTCCCCAGCCTCGATGACCTGCGTCTTCCAGCGCTCCATCACGTCCGGGCCGTCGCAGTCGTCGCAGACCATGAAGTTCAACACGCCAGACTTCGTTCCGAGCACCCACCGATATCCGTCGCCGGCCTTGAACCGATGACCGCACAGGTAGCACCGGAACCGCTCGCCTCCCCGGCGGCCGCTCCACGGCAGCTTGCAGTCCTCCTGCGTGGCAACGTGTCGCTTCTGGTCGAGGAAGCCGATGTCCTTCTCTTTCGAAGCCAACCGAACCGGCCAGCGATGAAGTTGCGATCCGGAACGGCCCTGGCCGTCTTTTGCAAGGCTGGTATAGATGTAGGCCGTGAACGGCCACTCCGTCTTCGGGCGCGTGACCATTCCGACGATTGGCCCCAGCTCATACCCCTCCTTCGCCAACAGCTCCGACACGAAATCCCAGCGAGGATCCCCGAGCTTAGATCGCTTCGCGTACTGGGCAACAACACCAGCGTCTCCCACGCGCTCCAGCCTCACGATTGTCCAGGCCATCACATCCCCTCCTTCTTCCGGACCGCCGCTATCGCCGCATCCGCCGCTTTGTGCCACTCCTCGGTAGGGGTGCTCTGCCCCTGATCCTGACCGGGCACGTAGGCGGCCCACACATCGTTCTGGATAGCTCTGGGGACCATCCGCCAGTGCCGCCGGCACATCAGCATCTTGGTTGGGATGCTCATATTGCAGCCGTGCGCGTGACACACGTGCCGGATCATGTCCGCTTCCTTGGCCACTCGACCCGACCCGTGTCCTGTGACACCAAGCATGTCAGCATCTTGTCAAAGTCCTCTGAGGGCTCCGGCTTGACCTCAGTCATTACGCCGGCACGCGGATAGCTGTACCTGTTGAGGATGGCCAAGGCGGCGTTCAATTCATCCAGCCGAGCGAACGCCCACGTCCGATAATCACCAATTGTCGCATCCCCGGGCACGCCACCAGTGAGACCGTCGTTCATCGCCATGCGTAGCCCGGCCAGGCTGCGACCTGTCTCTTGGATACCCTCGCTTAGTAGCCCGGCCTCCCACCGTTCGAGGCGGTAGGTTGCGATCTGGATATTGTTGCGTAGCTCCCACCCGGTGATCTGCTTTTCCAGCGTTGTGACCTTGGTGCGGAGCGCGGGCTCCACGGTGGCAGACTTCTTGCGTCCCTCGTCGTATAGCTTTTTCACCTCGGCCAGCTCTTCGGCGCAACGAACCGACTCCTCCTCAACCTTCTGGAGAATAGCGAGCGCTCCCATCGCGACATCGCCCCCCTTGTTCAGGCGGTAGCCGTCGCCGTCCTTGACGATCCTGCCCAGCTTCAAAGCGTTCCGGAGTACCTGTGGACCGCCTATAGCTTCGCTGTCCAGCTCGCCAGCGGTCACCGGGGGAGATCTGTCAGGGCAGTTGTCCATGAGGAAGTCCACGACCTCTTCTACGTCGTTGAGATCCTTGTCGCTCAGCTCCGTCTTCGCAGCCTTTTTGGCCTTGGTGACGGGCTTATTCTTGACCGGCGCCTTCTTCTTGGGCACCTTCCTGGCCAAGGAGTAGATGCCCTTCTTATTCTTTCGCAACCAGCCCAGCTTCACAGCCTCCTCTGCTTCGCGATACACTGCATCGTTATCCAAGCCCGGAGCGCATTCACGCTGCTCCTTCATGGAGAACGGGCCTTCCTCCACGACGTAATTAACGATGTCCGGGATGGGACCAAGCGGCGCCTTCTTGGCCTTGGTAGCGGGCTTTTTCTTAGGCTTGGCCGGTATCTTCTTCTTGATCTCTACGGTCGATGCCATCGCCTTCGCGCGGGCCTTCTTCTCTGTCTTGCTCAGTGGCTTCGTCATCGCCTCTCCTCCTCCTGCGGGCCGCGCCCGCGTTGTGCCGTCATCAGATAGGCTCAATGCTCACACGAAAGACCGCGTCGTCGACGGTGACAACGAGGCCAGAGCGTTCGCCTGCGCGCCGTCCGGCGTGCCTGAAGGACATGGTGCTGACCTTGTGGCCCATGCGCTTGAACAGATTCTCGCTGTCGGCGAACTCGATGGCTTCGAGAAGCAACTGCTCAACGCCTTCCTCGGTGATGGCGTCCCGCTTGACGCCGTCCGCCTCCATCGCCTTGGCGTCATCACGGCCGGCAGCGGTCAACATGAGCCGCCCGCGCCCGTGCAGGAACTTAGGTTCCCCCTGCCGTATAGGCTCCCCTTCCCGTGGCCAGCCCCAGGACACCCACCGCACGGGCGCGGGCGTCCGAGGATCTCGTGAAGCACTGGCGTCGCGCTCAATCAGCGCCTCAGCGGTCCGGTCATTCTGGCTCAGATTTGCGTTGCCATGATGTAGCAGGCGCAGCAGCAGATTCCGCATCGCCCCCGAGTAGCGTGTCTTCACAGGCGCCGCTACCTTCTTCCGCGCCGCTGCCTCCGCCTTCTTATGCCGGGCTCGGCACTCCTCCCAGTACTTGACATCAATACCTAGCCCAATCGCAAGATTGCGGCCGGCATCAGTCAAGGCAGTAATCCTCCCTGATTGCAGATCAACTTTGATCAGGCCGCGGCGTACGAGTGCCGCCTGCTTGCGAACGCGCATATCTTTCTCCCCTAAGTCCACCACGATATCTTCTAAGGCTTCAACCATCAGATCGCTCAGCTTCAACTTCTTAGCAGTCTTCGCAGCTTCCCCCCGCGTCATGCCGCCCGCCTTCTCGGCGCGCGCCGAGACGTGCCGACCGTACCGTCCTTCGTGTCTAAGATTCTTGCCTCCATGACATCGCCTCCGTGTCAGTGTTGTGCGCTCGCTAGATCGTGAACGCTCCGTGAATCCCGAGGGCTGTCTGCCCCGGGTAGAACCGCTGTAGCAGACCCCAGACCTGGCGATCCGCAGTCGCGGGGAAGATGTTGGTCTTCCGTTCCTTGTCCCAGCGCCGGCCAGGGATCTCGCGCATGGCCTCGACGACGTTGGGGTCGAAGGGCGTCTTCACCACCAGGCCGGCGTCGCACCGGAAGACCGTGATGATCTTGAGGCGCTTGATGATCCGGGCCGCGAGCGCTCCGAACCCAAGCTCGCGCAGGCGCGCGGTGCAGTCGAGGACCGTGGCCCCGTCCTGGTCCTGGGCGATCTGGTAGACCAGCTTATTGGCCTGCTGCCGCGCCTCCGGGTCGAGGTCGTCGACCCCGTACTTCTTGCGGCAGTCCGGGCCCATGCCGGTCTCGACGCTGGTGGCGTCGACGAGGGGCCGGGCGCAGGCGGCGCACTGGGTGGCGAGCATTCTCGTGGCGGGTGCGTTCTCGTAGCTCATGGCGTCCTCCTGCCTGCTGAGAAGAAGTCAGCCAAAGCTGCACCGCGGTATACCTGCTTCGCACATTCTACGCTGTAGCGTGCGCTGTAGCGGTCGCAGTTAAAGTAGTCGAGCACGTCGTGAACCCGGTCGACGGCATCGTGCTCGACGCCGATATCCTCGAAGGCAGTCTCAACCTTGAGAACGGCAAAGACATGAAGCGCGTTGCTCGTCTGTGTGATCTGTCCGGCTGCCCTCAGCAGGCACACCGATGCTCTGGCTCGCCTGTTCGCGTATTGCTCACTCATGGCTTCCTCCCTCTATCTGAACATGGATCGTAGCCGCGCGAGGAATCCGCGTGGCTTGTGGATCGGATGGCGGCAGGTCGGGTCCGACGAATAATACACGATCCCAGATTGCTGCCCGTTCCAGTTCGTGATCGCGTTGCTCTCTCTCTCGGAGCCGGGCGCCCACTGACATTTGCAAGCGAGGTGGAAGCCACGCCCCATCCTGCCAGGCATGTGATGGATGATGATCGGTGGCTCGCGGCACTCGCGGGCGCATCTCATCGGGACGGGGTTCTTCATAAGGTTCTCCTACTGCTCGCCCGTCCCGCCGCCCTCGGTGGTCAGCCGGTGGATGGCGGCGATGGCATTCGCCCTTCCCGTGAAAGCAGCCGCGGATTCGAAGGAGTCAGGCTGGCGGTCCGTCCAGGCCTGGACCTCCTGCCTCTCGTCGTCGTCCCCCATGTCGTAGGCGCGGCCCAGGACCTGGTCCAGGGTATCGCGGGGGTCTCCAACTTGGTCGTGGATCTGCTTGCTGATCGTCATTCTGAAAAGCAGGGCGGGAAGGTTGTCGATCTGGGTCATGATCATGGTCGTCTCCGTGTTCTTGTGCGCTCCGTGTAATGCTGTTGTACGGCGTGTGCGCTGTGGAGTCAAGGCGATTGTGACCCTCGGTCACAATACTGTTCTCTGGGGCACCCCGTAGAGAACGATGGAGCACCATTGCCTACATCTCAACGGTGTTCCACGTAGAACCCTACTTGCACCGGCGCGGGGACCGGGGTAGCTTGTGACAGGGCGGCGGAGTTGGACGCGACGGCGCCCGTGCCCTCCCGATCCCGGTTGGTCGGTCTGTTCCTCCTGGCCGAAGCCTGAGCAACGCCGGGGGAGGGAGGGCATTTCTACCGCCGCCATTCTTGACAGCCAGCGCAGGCAACGGTACATGCCGAGCGGCGTTCATGCGGGGAGAGGATGGTCCTCACCGGGTCTCATAAGCTTGGCCTTGGTGGTTCAATTCCACCCCCCGCAACCACAGGAGGGAACCATGTCCATCACCAAGTTCGACAAGCTCCGCATCTGGGCACCGGAAGACGAGATCGAGCCGCAGGCCTTGCCCAGCTCAAGAACACTGCGAGCCTGCCCTGGGTCTTCCACCACGTCGCCGCGATGCCCGACGTCCACTGGGGCATGGGCGCGACGGTGGGCTCCGTGATCGCCATGAAGGATGCGGTCAGCCCGGCCGCCGTCGGCGTCGACATTGGCTGCGGCATGGCCGCGGTACGGATGGACCTCTCCGCTTCCGACCTGCCCGACTCGCTTGCCGACCTCCGGCACGAGATCGAGCGGTCCATCCCCGTCGGCTTCCATTGGAACAAGAAGATTTCGAGCGAAGTGCTGGGAAGCTCGCTGTGGGGAACGGTCAACGAATTGCAGCCGATAACAGCACAGCTCTTCGAGCGCGCCATGTTGCAGATGGGCACGCTCGGCGGAGGGAACCACTTTATCGAGCTTTGTCTCGACGAGAACGACGCCGTCTGGTTCATGCTGCACAGCGGCTCCCGGCACATCGGCAAGACGCTAGCCGACTACCACATCTCCATCGCCAAGACCCTCGCCCACAACGATGGTCTGCCCGACCCGGACCTGAGCGTGTTCCTGGCCGGCACCCCGGAGATGGCAGCGTACCGTAACGACCTGTACTGGGCCCAGGAGTACGCGCTCCAGAACCGGCAGTACATGATCCGGATCCTGTCAGGCGTGATGTTGCGGGCGTTCCCGCAGTTGAGCATGGCTGGCGACGAGTCGACCGATCATCTCGCCTTCGACGAGCCGGTCATGTGCCATCACAACTACGTCGCCGAGGAGACGCACTACGGCGAGAAGGTCTTCCTGACCCGCAAGGGTGCCATCAGCGCGGACAAGGGCGAGCTGGGAATCATCCCGGGCTCCATGGGCACGAAGTCGTTCATCGTCAAAGGCCTCGGCTGCGAGGAAAGCTTCCGGTCCGCGTCGCACGGCGCCGGCCGGCGGATGAGCAGGAACAAGGCGAAGAAGACCTTCACCGTCGACGACTTTGCAGCCCAGACCGACGGTGTCGAATGCCGGAAGGACAAGGACGTCCTCGACGAGATCCCTGGGGCCTACAAGGACATCGACAAGGTCATGGGCTACCAGGCGGACCTTGTGAAGATCGAGCACGAGCTGCGCCCGGTGCTGTGCGTGAAGGGATGAGCCATGAGTGATCAGCCCACCAACGACTTCAACGATTGGCGCCTGGCGTACCTCAGGCGGAAGCTCACCCGGCTTCGCAAGGACCCGATCGGCAACAAGTGGTCGATCCTCAGCGCCCAGAACGCTCTCGACTACCTGCTCCACGGCGAAGACGCCGCGTGGCGCAAGAAGGCGGGCTGGACATGAGCGAGCCCAGGAAGATCTCCCGCGACGAGCAGACCCTCCGTAGGAAGGTCAACCGGCTAAAGAGGACCAAGCGAAAGCTCAAGACGGAGATATGGCAGACCTGGATGAAGATCTACGACCACATGTACCCCAAGAAGCCCGAGGAGGACGAGCAATGAGTGATCGCGAAAGAGTAGCTTGGGGTGTGCTGCGTATGTGCATCTTCGCCTTCCTGGTGATCGTCTACTGGGAGCCGCTGCCGGGCATCGCCTGGTTCATGCTCTTCGTCGTCTTCACGGGCGGCGTCAAGATTCACCTCAGATAGGAGACACCGTGACCGCATCAGATATCGCCCAGCTCACCTTTCTAGGCTTAGTCTGGCTGTGGGTCGCCATCACTCTTGTGGTCCTGTGGCGCCAGGACAGGCGATTAGACAGAGAGGAAAGAGACCTGTGAGGATGAATCGCACACACATGAACATGGTCGGCCCCGGCAAGCGTCACGCGAAGACGCTCGTCGGCCGCGAGCGTCGGCGCCGGGACAAGACTGCCGCCACCGAGGGGATTGCCGAGATGCCCGACCGGATGGAGAGGTGGGACGATGGCGTGGATGCCGAGATCGCAGAGCAGCGCCTAGCCGAAATCGATGCACACCCCGAACGTGTTGTTCGCGGTGAGGAGCTTCGCCAGAAGATGAGACAATGGGAGGAGTCACCATGAGCAACATCGCGTCCGCAGCAGCTTACCCCCTCGAATGGCCCGGCGGCTGGCCACGCGTCCGATTCCACAGCAGCGCGCGGTACCAGACCGAGTTCGGCAAGGCGCGCGACGACCTCGTTGAGGAGCTACGGCGGTTCAACGCCACGCACGTCGTGATCTCGAGCAACGTGCCAACCCGCAATGACGGGCTTCCCTACGCCAGCGCCGGCTCCAGGCGCTACCAGGACCCGGGTGTGGCCGTGTACTTCACGATCCGGGGCAACCAGCAGGTGATCGCCTGCGACCACTGGGACTACGTCAAGGACAACATCCGCGCCTGCGGCCTCACCGTCGGAGCCTTGCGGATGATCAAGCGCGCCGGTGCGACGGATATCCTCGAGCGGGCGTTCAGCGGCTTCAAGGCCCTGCCCCCTGCGAACGGCCAGACGACCACGGTGTCGTGGTGGGAATTCTTCGGCGTCGACCCCAAGGCGACAACGCTCGCGGACGTGGACGCGATCTACAAGACCCGAGCCAGAAAAGCTCACCCGGACGCAGGCGGCACGGAAGAGGCCATCAAAGAATTGAATCAGGCCAAGGACAACGCCCGCACGGCGCTGACGGAGATGCACCCGGAGACCCAGCACACGCGGTGAGGGCCGTCCGTCGACCGTCAGGCGCTGGGGATGGGCTTGAAGGCTGCGTGGGGAACGTTGAGGTTGAGAACTGGCCGGGTCCAGCAGGTAGGAATGTTCACGACCGGCTCCTGATCCTTGGGAACAATCTGGCGAACGTGGACGTCCTCGGAGCCAGAGAGGCGCACGGTGTCGTCGTAGGCTTCGCTACACGACTCCCAGATGCCGATCAGCACGCCGGCCTGGATGCCGACCCACTTACCCGGGCAGGACTTCAGGAGCTTGGCACGGTTGGCCTCGTAGAACTCGACGTCGATGGCTTGCATGGCATTGCTCTTGCTTCCACGAATGAAGCCCAGGGGCAGGGTCTTACGGGTCTGGTCCTCGAACCCACCACGCGGTGACGGGACAACCAGACTGACTCTAGATCCGTCCACCACTCCGGGCAACGCTAGGATGGCACGGGCGCCGTCGCTATGCAAGAAGAGTGCCGATCATTGTCTCTTCAAGAGAGCCCCGGGCCCGGCGTCGTGTGGAGCCGAGCCCGGGGGCTTGAGGCCGGATCGTCAGGCGGCCTTCTTGTACGTGTCGGCCGCCTTGTCGGCGCGGGTCTTCATCTCGGCGATCTTGGTGGCGTGATCCTTGATGGCGGCGTGCACCTCCTCCCAGTTGTCAGCCGTGATCGAGTCCTCCATCCCGTTGACGACCTTGGCGTAGCGCTCCCAGGCGCGGCTCAGGGCCTCCAGGACGTCGGCAGGATTGCGGGGCGGCTTGCTCAGCCCCCAGAAGGTGAACCCGTTCTGGGTCTTGCCGCCCAGCTTCAGGACCTTGGCCGCCGCGACCGCCGCAGCCGACAGCGACTTATAGGTCTTACCGGCGTAGAGGATCCCGTCCTTCTTGACCGTGCATTCGCAGCGGACATCCCCGCGCCGGTCCAGCTTCTGGATCTTCGCGCCGACCGCCGGCATGCGAGGGTCCGGCCCAGGCTTGGCCGCCGTCGGGGCTGACGCCCCCGTGGAACCCCGCCGCGCTAGCCCCGGTGTTGGATCCCGCCGCACGATGGGCGTCGCCTTGGCCACCCTCTTGTTCCCAGCCTTCATGGCCGGGTCCTTGTTGGGGTTGGCCCCCTTGCCGGCCGGCTTGCCGTTCCCGTTCTTGGCAGGCGCCTTCGTGCCGTTCTTCCCGTTGGTACTCTTCTTGCTTCCGTTCGTGTTGCTCTTTGCCATGATCTCTCCTCCGTGTTGTGTGGGCAGCGAAATGCTGGCCCTCTCCGGGGAGCCTGCGACCGCAGTCACAAGCTCGGGGATGGGGTTAGTGTATCGCTGTCGTCGTAGGGTATCGAGGGCGTGCGCTGAACTCCCAAGCTAGGCCACCAGGAAGCGTGTGCAGCACATCCAACAAGTCATCGCGGGGGGCGTCCCCTGAGTAATAGAGACGGTCGCCGGTCAGCTCTAGGTGCAGCACCTTCCCATCTGGGCGTACGATTGTGACGCGGTGTGCGGTCCCGTTCTCACTGACAGCGTGGTGTGTGTAAGCAGCGTGCATCGTGTGTCTCCGTGCTGGGGTTGGTGTTCTCCGTTGCTGAGCCATGACTCACTCCGGTGCCAATCGAAGTCAAGCCCAGATCCTTAGATATTCTCAAGTATTTTCAAGGGCTTACATTGTCCAGTCATTACGCGGAGGTACGCCGTCAGGCGGGGCCCGCACGTCGCTTGACTGCCACGCCGGGGCCGGGCTAGCACCGACCTTTAGGCACGCGGATCTTCCGCTGACGCCTCTGCACCCACCGCGCTAGATCACGGCGTCTTTTTTCACACGGTCTCTCAGAGCCGGTATCGGGTCGGCCCACTTGCTCGGATCGCCGCGCAGGTGGATTCCGCTGTGCGGGCTCCCCCGCGCCGTCACCCAGCCCCCATTGATGCTCTTCCCGGCGGACATTATCTGCGCCGCCCATATCCACAGGTGCGTTCGGCCCTGCCCGAATATCTCCCGGGCAAGGATTATGCGCCCGCGCAGGCCGTGCTTCTCCACCGTGTGGTTCACCATCCACTCCTGAGCCGCCTTCACCTGCTTCAGCACACCCGTGATGGGCGCCTTCGTCTTCTCCAGCCCTGTCCACCGCTCGCTGACGCCGCACCCAAGACAATGCCCATGCAGTTCTCCGCCGTCGCCATCGAGCCACCGGTTGACTGACAGCGCGAACCCCTCCCACTTTCCTGGCGCAGACAGAGGCAGGTGATCTGGATTGTACTCCGGCTCCTCGACGGGGCACCCCTCCCGCAGCCAGGCCCGGCGTTCAGCCAGAGTCGTCATGCTGCTCTCCGGCGATCTCCGCCAGGAGCTTTCCGATCTCGGTGCGCATGAACTGCGTCGACCGATATTCGCCCATGTGAATGCTGTTGAGCCACCTGAGCAGCTCGCGGGACTTCACCAGCAGACAGGCGTGCGCCACCTGCTCGCTGGTGTCCTCCCTCGCACCCACCCGGGCGACAAGCATGCGCTTTGAGTCTAGGATCACGATCTCTTTGTCGACGTACTCCCAGGTCCACGGCCCGTCGACGAACAGGCTTTCCAGCAGTTGCTCCGTCCTATTCGTCATGTCTTCCCCTCCTCACCCGGCCACAGACCCTCCAGCGCCGCCCCGCGGAGCAGGTGAGCGACCTCGGCTGCGGTGCGGCCTGGGGCGTCGTTGTAGTCCTCTTCTTTGGTCACATAAGATTCATCATCCGCATCGTAGTCATCCGGGTCACTCTCGCGCCCAACTGGCACATTCCCGACGCCTCTACACGCTGGACAGACAATACGCGGCGCCCACTTTTTGAGCAGAAGCTCAACAGCCTGGATAGCAGGTTCGTATAATCCCGTACCGCTAGCCTCTTCTGAGATAGCACCTCTACCTGACCACTCTACCGAAGGGCGCCAGGAATAACCCACGTCTTTACCAAAAGAGTCATAGCCGTCTGCGTTCTGGCACCATGCCGTGAGCACGCGGTCGGCGGCGCGCAAGAGGATGTCGACGGTCCCGGGGGTCACACCTTCCTCTTGCCGATGCGGTCGAGGAGCGCCTGCGCTCGGTGGATCAGCACGAGCTGTGCTGTGGGGTTGGCGATCATCTCACGAAGCAAGTCCAGCGCCTCTACGTGATCGGCATCCCGATCACCGGACGAGCGCCTCATCTCCTTGAGCATGGCCATCCACTCATCGAACTCCTCGTCGCTCTCCCACAGGTCCTTGCCGGCTCCGATGAGCTTGTTCAGGTCTTGCGGGCCCGTGAAGCCTTCCTCCGCGGCGAGCTGTAGAGTGGCTTTCTGGCGCCGGAGCTTGTCCAAATCTTGGGGCCCGTCGCCGTCCTTCATCCGCCCAGCCTCTGGTGCCGCTCCGCGGCAAGAGCGGCCTGCGACTCGGCCTCGGACACCCGGAACTCCAGCGTGCCCCGTTCCCGCCGCCAGTCCTCGCGCTCGCTGCTGAGGGTCTGGCGCAGCTCCTCATTCTCGGTCTGGACGCCATCGCGCTCGTCCCGGGCTTCCTCGGTCTCGATGATCGATTGCTTGACCGCCCCGACCGCCTCGTCGAGCAGGATCTTCTGGCCCGCCAGTTCGGCCTTGGCCGCCTTGACTTTGCCACTCAGCTCCTCGTGCTCGTTGGTGGCGTCAAGGCGCACCTCCTCAAGTTCCTCCTTGGCCTCGTCCCGTTCGCTGATTGCTTCCTCGGCCTCTTTCTGTGCTTCCAAGAACGACGTCCGCAGGTCCACGATCTCGCCGGCCGCAGCGTCGACCGCCTTCTTGCTCGCCTCTACCTCCAGTTCGAGCCGCAGGATCGTCCGCTTGTGTTTGTCCTTCATTTCTGCCCTTCCCACGGGCGGCGCCCCGCCTTGATCGCTTCCCATTCTTGATCGGTCGGAGCCCGGAACTCACCGTTCGGGACAGAGGCACTGTCGTTGTCTTCCGGATCATTTGGGCGGACGCCCTCGATAGTGTAGAACCCCTCCCAGATCGAGACACCCAGGGGCGCGCCGTCAAGGCCGAGGTCAGCCAGGTCAACGAACCCACATTCTTGGATCTCAAACGCCAAATGGGGCCCAACCGTCCACAGCACAGCCCCGGTGCCATTGCCGTCGCACGCGACCACGGCCCGCGACGGCAGATCCCAATCGTCTGAATCCTCGCCGCGCCATTGGTCGTCGCTGGCCTTGTGCACGTCCTTCATCTGCACGTCTGTCATCGCCCCGCCCTCGCCGCCACAACCTGGCTCTCCAGGTTCCGCCGCTCATGTGCCGCCTGCGACCACTCCTCGTCGATGGTCTGCCGGAGCCCCGCCACCTCAGCTTGTGTGGACCTGATCACCCCGTTCGCTACGCCAAGCTCGCCCCGGACTTCCCGCAGCTCGCCGAGCGCTACCTCGTGCTGGACCTTCAGCCGCTCGGCCTCGTCGTGCTTACCATTGAGCACCTCGTTCGCTTTCTCCATCACCGGCGTCATGGCCGCTATCGCCCTGATCGACGTATCCCGCTCATCTTTGGCCTTTTCAAGCTCGGCCAGCACCCGATCCCGATCCTCCTGGACCTCGCGATGCAGTGCAAGCGCGGGCGCGTGCCTGGCCTCCAGGATCTTGATCTCGGCGTCCTTGCCCCTCAGCTCAGCCTCGAAGCTCGCCTGCGTCTCGACGTGGCGCACGCCGTACTTGGCGAACGGGCCGAGCCGATAATACCCGGGATACCTGGGATGCTTCTCCCAGTCGGCCCCGCACCCCTCCGGGCCCGTGTCATTGCCATCCGCCGTCTGGACATCGACGAACACGCACTCGTTGGACGGCCCGGGCAGAGCCGTGGTCACGAAGTAGAACTCTTGTTGCTCAAATTCATCAGTCATTGGCCTTCCTCTCTCGAGAGCACGCTGCGCCCGGTGCGTTCGTACACGGGATCAACCCCGAAATCGTTCTTGGCAAGTCCTTTCTCCATGTGTGCAACCATCCTCGTGTCGCCGGCCTCGCGATACCTAGCAAGCTGAGCCTCGTCCTCTTCGCGCATGTGCTTCGCACACCGGCGCCGTAACCAGCTATATCCATCCCACGAGTGACAGATGACACAACCATCGTCGCCCTCTACAATGCCTGCACAGCGAGGCGAACATACGTACCCTCCGTCTGCGTAGGCGCCACAGTTCTTGCATCTACTAGACATGCTTATCTTCCCTTTCGACAATCTCACCCAGCACTTTGGGGCTACTCATGTAGTGCTCCTCCAAATCAAGAGCCGCGATCTGCTCCTGGAGATCTATCATGCTGACGGCGCCGTGGGAGAATCTCAGCTCGACTTCGGTGTCCGCATCACTGCTGATGATCAATGTTGAGATGCCGTCATCCCGACTATCGCCCAGCTTCACTTGCGGCTTATGCATCCAGACGATAGTCCGCGTTCGACCACGTCTCAGTATTGGTGTCTGGCGTAAGCTCATACCCATTGGTTCGTCCTCCGTGTTGGCCGGGGAGCATTCCCGGTTCGGCCATACATCCATCACCGCCAAGCGAAGTCAAGATTCACGGCGACCTCGCACCACCACCCAGATCTGCCAGCCATTTCCACCCCCGGTTCCGAGCAGGGCCAGTGGCCCGTCAGCGCATGCCACTCCAGCTTTGCTGGCACTGGCCGCCGCCACTCGGCCGTCGTGACGCCGCATCCACCCCGGGTGCTGCGCACACGGTGGATCGGCACTCGCAGCCATGTGAAATTCTAGCAAATTTTTCGCACCACACTCCCAGCACGGCAGCACGGGCTCTGCGACATCGCCTCAGATAAGCTCGTGGGAATCGGCTAAGTTGGTAGGAGGGCTAGCTGGAGGCTGACGGCGCCCAACCCGGCCGCCTGACACAGCCCACAGCCCCCCACCTCCCCACGGATCGGCCCCCAGTGGGGGGTGCCTCGGGGCCAATGGACCACCACATGTTGTGGTCTTGTCCCTGTTAGAGCGTCTGCACCACTACATGTTGTGGTCGGCCAACGGCGGGAACCACCGACCACAACATGTAGTGGTAGGGGCCTTAAAGCGACGGTCCTGCATACCACCACATGTGGTGGTAGGGGTCTGTAGTTCAGGGGGCCCCGGGCCCTGGTGGGGGGATCGGCGCGGGGGTGGCGG
>LAZR01000240.1_pt1 | contig 52911 bp, 41 predicted proteins | sample 329461 | NCBI WGS metagenome assembly LAZR01 (sample SAMN03002196, study PRJNA259156) | marine sediment metagenome | biome: sea floor; feature: Hydrothermal impacted sediments; material: marine sediment; isolation source: Loki non-amplified sample from Loki's castle hydrothermal vent sediment ...
GGCCAGGCCCTGATAGCCTACGCTGACTGGATTGGCCGGAGCGGCAAAGCTGTTGAGCGTGCTGCCGTCAGTCGGGTCGATCTCGTGGATCGTCATCGCCCCGCCAACCACCTCAGCGGCAAAGGCCCGCTCCTCCACGCCAATCGGGGCCGTCTGCTGCCACCCGGCGGGCACGACCTGACGAACCTTGTAGTCATCCTGCACCAGCCCGGCGAAACGGTAGCGCCCGCGCTCGGTGGCCGGATCGATGATGCCGTCGCCGTTGAGGTCTTCGCTTGCGGTCGTGGCCGTGGCAATCACGCCGCTGGCCGGATTGACCAACTCCACCGTCCACCCGTTGACGCCAACCTCGACGCCATCCCGCACGCCATCACCGTCCAGATCACCGAAGACCTGCCCGGCGACCTCCGCGTCGGCCGGCTCGTTGCCGAAGTCCAGGCCCTCGTATGCCTGGCTGGCTTCAACAGTCAGCAGATATGTCTCGCTCACAGGAAAAGTCTGCGACCAACCGGCCTGGGCGACCTGGCGTACCTCATAGTCGCCCGGCAGGAGCGCATCAACGACATAGATGCCGCTCTCAGTCGCAGGATCGATCGAACCGCTGCCGTCCAGATCGACATCCATGGTCACTGCCGTCGCAACAACGCCCGACGTGGCGACATCAACCACCTCGATCGTCCAGCCGTTAATCCCGAACTCGCCAGCATCCTGTACGCCACTGCTGTTGAGATCGTTGAATATCTGGCCGAAGATCGTCCCGAGTTCGCCCACCCCAAAGTCCAAGCCCGACAGTGTTTCGCTCACCGCCAGCGTGGCCGTATGTATGCCGCCGGCAGGCGCTGTGACCGTCCAGCCCTCGGCCGTCACAACCCGGATATCAACCGTACCGACTCGCACGTAATCAAGCACATATAGGCCCGACTCCGTTTCGGGGTCGATTGTGCCGCTCTCGTCAAGGTCGATGTCCATGGTGACGGTCGAGGCGATGACGCGCCCGTCGATCGGATCGACGGCCTCGACGGTCCAACCGTTCAGTCCAACTTCGCCGGCGTCCCGAGCGAGATTGGCGTTGACGTCGTTGAAGAGTTGGCCGGTGACCACGCCGGCATCGGTATTGGCGAAGTCCATGCCGCTAAGCGACTGACCTACAGCCAGCGAGAAGGTCAAGGACCTGGGGCCGTATGTGGCGCCGAGGTAGACTAGCGGAGTGGTGATCTTGCCGTATTGCGGGCTGTACTCCGTGCCGTCCGACCCTATCAGGCCGAAAACGCGGTTGGCGTCGCCGGTGCGGCCAAACACTTGAATGGTCCGGGCGACCGGATCGTCGATGACCTCGATGGTGATGTCGTCGAAGTCCTTGTCCGCGGTGGCCCATTGCTTCTGACTGCCCATTCTCATGTCTTCGACGACAAACCAATAGCGATTGGGATCGGTCCCGGGCGTATAGGCGGGGAAATCTATGCCGTGCAGTGAGCCGCTCGGCAGCGCCTGGAAGACGTCATCGTTGACCTTCCACAATCCGGGCGTGGGGTCGACCTCGAGGAAGGACCCTTCGAGCCAGTAGGGCTCGTAGCTGAATATGTCGACAACGAAGTTTGTCCACCCAGCGTATATGTGCAGCTTCATGTCGAACGGCTCGCGGTATGTCTGCACCCACCCGTCCTGTTGCATTTCGCGAAGCTGGTAATCTTCGGCGGGCAGATCGGTGAAGGCGTACAGGCCGGCTTCGGTGATCGGATCGATCATCCCGTCGGTGTTGAGGTCCGCACTGGCCGTGACGGTTGTTGCGATGACAGCCCCCGTGCTGGGATCGACCAGTTCGATCGTCCAGCCGTCAAGTCCGGGCTCGGTCGGTCCGCGCAGGCCGTCGCCGTCGACATCGTGCCACTTCTGGCCGGCGACGCCGTTGGCCGGGCGGTTGCCGAAGTCGGCGCCCGTCTCGTGCTGGGCTACGGCAACGACAAACGTATAGCTTACGCCAGCGGGAACGGTCTGGGTCCATCCGTTCTGCCGGACCTGTCGGACGAGATACTCGCCCGGCTGCAGGTCCTCGAAGCGATACGTGCCGCGTTCACTCACGGGGTCGATCGAGCCGTTACCGTCGACGTCCTGGTCAGCTGTGGCGGCCGTGGCGACCACATCCCCGGTGGCGGTGTTGACCAGTTCGACGGTCCAGCCGTTCACGCCAGTTTCGGCAGGGCCGTGGAGCCCGTCGCCATCGGAATCGCTGAATATCTGGCCCGCTATCGACGGCAGCGACACGACGCCAAACGAGGCATCCCCGTATGTCTGGCCGCTGAGCGCCGCAAAGGTGTGTCCGGGCGCCGCCGGATAGGTCTGCGACCATAACTCCGGCATGACCAGGCGGGCCTCATAGTTGCCCGGCTTGATGCCGGCAAAGGCGTATCGGCCCGACTCCGTGTGTGGATCAATCGAGCCGCTTTCGTCCAGGTCCACGTCGGCGGTGATTGCCGTGGCCGCGATTCCGCCGGTGTCGACGTCGACTAGCTTGACGGTCCAGCCGTTCAGGCCGTTCTCAGCGACGCCCTGAAGGCCGTCGTAGTCGGCGTCGTCGAAGACCTGGCCGGCGGCCGACGCCCGCTCAAACAGGCCGAAGTCGACCCCGCTGACCGTTGCAGCCGCAACGGTGACAAACTGTGGGTAGCCGGTGTTGACGCGCTGGAACACGCTGACGGCGTCGTCGTACTCTCCGGCTGTATACACATACAGGCCATCGGGGCTCACGGACACGTCGCTAATGCCATACAGCCCGTCGACGCCGGCCACGCCGTCCTGATGGATCTCCTGCAGAGCCAGCAGGCCGGTGTCGAGATCCCGCTCGAAGACGACAAGTGCATTGTCATCATGGCCGCCAGCCAGCACGTGCCGGCCGTCCGGGCTTATGGCCAGCGCTCGCGTTGCTGCCAGGCCGTCAATCCCCCCCTGCCCGTCGACGTAGCTCGTCACGTACGTCAGCAGACCGGTGACCGGGTCCCTGTCGAACACGGACACCGCGCTGTCGCCGGGATAGGCTGTATAGACCTGCAAGCCATCCGGGCTGACGAGCAGGTCGCCGACGCCGGCCAACCCGTCGACGCCGTCCTGATTGTCGTAGAGCGTCTGGACGTGTGTCAGGCGGCCCGTGGCTGCGTCCCGGCTGAACACGACTAGAGAGCCCGGGCTGCTGCATGCAACATAGATGTTTAGCCCGTCAGCACTCACCGTCACCGCCCCCGGACCGGACAGGCCGGGAGCGTCAACGTCGTCGACCAGTGCCTGGTGCTGACTCAGAAGACCCGTAGTCGCACTGCGGACGAATACCAGCAAGCTGTCGTTCGCCTCACCGCTGGTGGTGACGTAGACGTAATTGCCGTCGGGGCTGTCCACCGCTGCCCTGGGGATGCCGTGGTCCAGCACGAAGTCCGACTCGGACCGGATGGCCTGGGCCCTCGTTACATAGCCGGTATCGCGGGAGCGGTCGTAGACAGCCAGCAGGCCCTCATAGTCGCCCCCGACGACAAGCAGCGACCCGCCGTCTGAGTTCATGGCCAGCCACACTGTCTCCTCGACGGCGTTGTAGTTGTTGCCCTCAACGACCTGTACGACACTCAGTTCGCCCGTCAGGCTGTCTCTCTGGAGAACAGTCATGGCGTCGTCGTACCGTGTGCCGACATACAGGTGATTGCCGTCCTGCGAGACGGTCAGGACGCGCGCGCCGTCCAGGTAATCCGCGCCGCCGACACCGTCTCGCAGCATCTGACTGAAGACCAGCTCGCCCGTTCCGCCGTGGGGCATGCTCTGTAGCCAATCCGGGGCGGCAACCGGCTGCACTCGGTAATCTCCGGCCGCGACGCTGGCGAAGCTGTACACTCCCATTTCCGTCTGCGGATCGATCGTGCCATTGGAATCCAAATCGATACTGGCGGTAACCTGCGTGTCGACCACCGTGCCGCTGGCCACATCCACCAACTCCACGGTCCAGCCGTTGACGCCAACATCGCCGATGTCCTGGACGCCGTTGTCGTTGATGTCATCGAACACTTGACCTTCTATGTCGCCGTAGGCGATGTCGGCAAAGTCGACTCCGGCCACATCCTCGCCGATCGTTAGCGAAACGAGGTGCGAGCCGATTGGCGCAACCTGCGTCCAGCCGGCCGGAAGAACGTGTCGCACTTCGTAGTCGCCTGGAATCAGGTCGTCGAACGAATACAAGCCGCTCTCGGTGTCGGCGGCGATGACGCCGTTGCCGTCCAGGTCGATGCTGGCTGTTGTTGTGGCGCCCACTACAAGGCCGGTGGTCGGGTCGACAAGCTCAACCGTCCAACCGTCCTGGCCGAGATCGCCGGCATCGTGCACGCCGTCGAGGTGACGGTCAGCGAACACCTGTCCGGAAATGTCGGCGAGCATGAAAACACCGAAGTCCAGGTCCTCGACCGTCTGGCCGTTAAGTGACAGGGCGTAGTTGCCCTCGGGGGTACTCTGTGCCCAGGCGATCGGTAGGACAACACGGACTTCATAATCGCCCGACAGGATTTCATTGAGGGTAAACCATCCCGCTTCCGTGGCCGGGTTAATGACGCCGTCACCGTCGAGATCCTCACTAACGGTCACGGCGGCAGCGACGACAATGCCGTAAAGGTCGATCAGTTCGACGACCCAGCTGTTGGCGCCGTTCTCGCCGGCATTAAGGACGCCGTCGTTGTTGACATCCACGAACACTTGGCCGCTCAATGCGCTAACCCGCGCATTGCCGAAATCGGCATCGCTGACAATCTCGCCGGCGGCCAACGTCTGTTCGATGGGCCCGACCGTATGGACGTGTTCAAAGACATCGATAACCGACGTGTCCGCCCAGGCTGAGGTGTAGAGGAATCGCCCGTCTTGACTGAGCGTCAGCGCCCAGGTGCCGACGAGCGTATCAGCTTGGTCAGCCAGCGTCAGTTCGCCGGTCGCTGCATCCCGGTGATACAACAGAAGGGAATTGCCGCTCCCGGCCGCATAGACGAACTGCCCGTCAGGGCTGATGGTCACGGCGTAAACCGCGTCGGCGTATACAGACCCCACTAGCGACAGTTCACCGGTGAGTTCGTCGCGGGCAAAGATCGTCACGGCGTCCTCAGCGGGTGAGACCGTGTAGACGTGTCGCCCGTCCACACTGCAGGCCAGATCCGTTGGTTTGCCCATCTGCGGCGCGTCGGTGCTGGCGTAGAGGGTCTGGAGATGAGTCAGGCGCCCGGTGACCGCATCGCGTGTGAATACGTAAAGGGCCTCATCACCGTCCACCAAGCGGGCACTGACGAAAGCGTGAGCCCCATTCGGGGAGATACGAATGACGTATGGCGCATTGAAATCATCGAGGCCGTTCGTGTCGTGTTCCACAACCTGTTCGACAGACAGCAAGCCGGACGCCGGATCCCGACGGAACACGGTTACCGCGCCGCGGAATCGTTCATCCGTAACATAGATGAATGCCCCGTCGGGGCTGATCGCCTGGCCTCGGGGGTAGCTCAGAGATGCGCCGTTCTCACCATCACGAAGGGTCTGCAAGAACGTTAGGTCGCCAGTGGCCGGATCTCGTTGGAACACGTAGAACGCATCAACTTCAGTCAGATAGACAAACAAACCATCCGGACTGACGATGACATTTGCGGCAAGGTTGAAGGCGTCGGGGCCGGCTGACCGGAGTTCCTGATCGAACGTCAACTGACCGGTGTAAGGATTGCGCTGGAAGATAGCCAACGCGTCCCCGAAGTTGTCGGTCACGTAAAGCTGTCGGCCATCGGGGGACAAGGCCGAGCTGGCGGCGCCGTTCAGCCCGCCCGTGCCGTCAGGCACTTGCTGGATCGGCGTTAGCTGTGCTGCCTCCTGGGAGGGAGCCGTTTGAGTCCAGCCCTGCCGAGCCACCTCGTGGATTTCGTAATCGCCCGGCAGGAGATGATCGAAGGTGTAGAGGCCGGCCTCGGTTTCGGGATCGATCGAGCCGTCGCCGTTGAGGTCCATGCTGGTCGTAACAGCCGTGGCTATCAGGCCGCCGGTGTCCGTGTCGGTCAGTTCGATCACCCACCCGTCCATGCCCGGCTCGCCGGCGTCCCGCTGACCATCGGCGTCGAGGTCTTCGAACTCTTGGCCGCTAATGGAAGAAGGATCGGTAACGACCACGCCGAAGTTCAAGTCCGTCACGCCGCTATCGCCGGAGAAAAGGGTGATATTGTGAGTGCCATCGGCGGGCAAAGTGAGCGTTACTTGCGAGTGGACAATCAGGCGGGTCTCATAACTCCCCGGCCGAAGACCGGCAAAAACATACAGACCGTTTTCGCTGGCGGGGTCGACAGAACCGTTGCCGTCCAGGTCGACCGGGCCGCTTCGAGTCAGGCCAAGGATCGCGCCCGTCTCGCTGTCGATCAGCTCAACCAACAGGCCGCCAACACCTTCCTCACCGACATCCCGCACTCCGTCGGCATTGTCATCATGGAACACTTGCCCGGACACGTCGACAGAAAGGAACGAACCGAAGTCTTGCCCGCTGATGACATCTCCGGCGGCGAGGTAGACCTGGTGGTACTGGCCATGCGGGAAGTCAAACACCGTCAGGCCATAGTAGCCCGTGACGAAGACGTGCTGATTGTCCGGGCTGATGGCGAGGGAATTGGGTTGCCATATGTTGTCCATTACTTGGGACAGGGCCAGCTCGCCCGTGGCAGCATCTCGATCGAATATGGCCAGTGAGCCATCGTCGTAGCTGACGACAAGCACATGTTGATCATCCGAGGTAACGGAGACAGCATAGGGCGTCTCCAGGCCGTCTATCCAGTCTGACCTATCCTGTAGGATCTGCCCGCGACTCAGTTCGCCAGTTATCTCGTCCCGCAGGAAGAGGGCAATGCTGTTGCCTCCGGTGGCAACAACGTAGATGTGTCGTCCATCGCCGCTGACGGCCAAGTCTGACGGGTTGTAAAGTCCATTCGGAGTTGCACCGAAAAGTTTCTGAATGTACGTCACGATGCCTGTGGCCGGATCGCGACTGAAGGTTGCCAGAATTCCGTTGGGTCTGTTGTAAGAATAGGCGTCGGAGATGACGTACACATACTGTCCGTCGGGCGAGACGGTCAGGCCATGGGGTCCCCAAAGGGCGTCATCGTTCTCGGCGCCATTGAAGACGGCCTGTACCTGCGACAGGAGCCCAGTGGTGGGGTCCTGTGTGAATATGGCCAGCGAGTCGTCCCAACTGGCGATAAGCACATCACGACCATCAGGGCTGAGGGCTATATCCCTAGGCGTGCCCAGGCCGACCACGCCGTCTACGCCTTCCGTTAACGTCTGCAGAAGCGACAATTCGCCCGTGGCCACATCTCTGCGGTACACGAGTAATGAGTAGTCCCCCGACGAACTACGCGCGTATACGTATAGGCCGTTCGGGTTGACCGCCAAGAAGCGTGCGACGTGCGGGAGGACCTGCGCTTCGGTCATCTCTCCGGAGACGGGATCCCGGCTGAGCACGGTCAGCCCGTCACTCGACGCGACGTAGACATGCCGCCCATCAGGCGAAACGGCCAACTCCTCCGGCCGTCTGAGGTTGTCAATTCCATTGACGCCATCGGCAAGGATCTGCTCGATCGTCAGATCGGCCGGCACGCCGACCGGCATGGATGCCTGCCAGCCGGTGGGAAGGACCTGACGTACTTGGTATTCGCGCGGCGCGAGGCCGGCGAAACTGTAAAGCCCGGCCTCGGTGGCTGGGTCGATCACCCCGTCGCCGTCGAGGTCGCTGGCGGCCGAGACGCCCGTCGCCACGACGCGCCCCAGCACGACGTCGAACAGTTCAACCGTCCGGCCATCGACGCCCAGTTCTGCGACGTCGTGAACGCCGTCCGCATTCAGATCGTCGAACGCCTGACCATGGATTTCTCCCAGAACAGCGACGAACAGGCCCAAGTCAAGGTCCGTCTGGTCCGCCCCACCGGACACCAGTGACAGATGTGCTCCCCCCGCCGGTGATGTCTGCGCGACACCGTCGGGCAGGACCAAGTGCAGCTCGTACGCGCCCGGCCAAATGTTCTGGAAAGAATATAGACCCGCTTCGGTCATCGGGTCGATCACGCCATCGCCGTCCAGATCGCTTTGATCGGCTATCATGCTCTCGACAGCGAAGCCGGTGGTCGTATCGATCAACTGCACCTGCCAACCATCGACGCCCGTTTCTGCGGGATCTCGCAGACCGTTGTTGTTGGCGTCGTTGAACACCTGCCCGGCGATCTCGCCGATCGTTTGCACATTGCCGAAGCTGGCATTCGCCGCGCCGCCTGGCCCGCCCATCAGGAAGGTGTGGTAATCGTTGAAGACGTGCTCGAAAACGCCGATGGAATCCTTGTTGTGGCTGACAACATACAGGAATCTGCTGTCAGCGCTGCTTGTCATATCATCTATCGCTCCCAGTTTCACGCCAGAGGCGGCACGATATGTCGTCACGTAGGTCAGCGCGCCGGTAGTTACGTTGCGGCGGAAGCTGACAACCCGTCCTGGGTTATACTCCGTGCCGACGAAGACATGCTGGCCGTCCGGGCTGACCTCGACCGAGATGGCATTGTACATGTCCTCGATGCCATCCTCGCCGTCCTCATACTTATAGTCAAAGGTCAGCTCACCTGTCGCTGGATCACGCTGGAACAGCGCGACGCTGTCCGTCCCGGAAAGATAGACATGCTTGCCGTCTTCGCTGATGGCGACGTCTCTGGCGTTCAAGCCGTCCACACCGGCTACGCCTTGGGCCAGGGTCTGCACATACGTCAAGTTTCCGGTCGCGATGTCCCTGGCGAATACAATCAAGGTGGGGGAGTACGATGCATATTGATCCGATGCGAGCACATACACGCTCGTGGCGTCCGGGCTCATCGCCAGATAGTCGGGGTTGAATAGGTCCGCCAGACCCTCTTGACCTCTGGCGATCACTTGCTGACTGGTCAGCCCGCCCGACCCATCGTGCGAGTAAACAGTAATGCGGTCGTTATAACCTGTCACGTAAACGTTGGCGCCATCAGGGCTGATGAGAATATCGTTGCCGTCGCTGCCGGCCAAACTGTCAACAAATGTAAGCCGACCGGTTTCCGCGTCTCGGTCGAAGACGACTATCCTGGAAGTGCTGCCAAAGAACAGATGGTTGCCGGCTTCGTCCATTGTCATGCCAGTCGGATAGGACAGCATGTTGATATCTTCGTGCGATATGCTCTGCTCGAACGATAATTCACCGGTCTGTCCATCACGGCTGAAAACCGCGATCGCCTGGTCGTACCAGGACAACACATACATGTGACGACCATCCGGGGAATTGATCACGCGTGTTGGATAGTCCAACCCGTCGACGTCGTCCACGCCATCCAACAGCACCTGTGTGAGGGCCAGCTGGCCTGTGGGAATTGATGGGGACGTTTGCGTCCAGCCAGCCTGGTCCATCTGGCGGACCTGGTATTCGCCTATAGTCAGGCCTTCGAAAGCGTACCAGCCGGCCTCGGTGACAGGGTCTATCACGCCATCGCCATTGCGATCACTGTCGGCCGTACTCATCGACTGGAGCCCCGCGCCTGTCGTCACGTCGACCAGCTCTACCGTCCAGCCGTTCAAACCGGGCTCGCCGGGGTCCTGAAAACCGTTGCCGTTGAGGTCTTCCCAGACTTGCCCTTCGATCGTGCCGTTTAGCAGCAAACGTGGTTCGAGGGCCTCAAAGGCCGGTCGATTTGGACAATCCCGTCTGTCTTCGCCTTTCATGACAATCTCCCTATAGCGATGCCCCGTATTAGACGCATGGCCTCCCACGAGAAGTCGGTGTTTTTTTCGAAGAATCCCCAGCCGGCGATCTGGTGGCGGCCCCGTGTCCGTCCATATCGCACCCGTTCAATGGCCACATCCCCGTGATTGACAATCCCATCATCTCCTCTACCAAAGGCCCGGGCCCGCATCCCACTGTCGCAGGAGCCGCGCACTGCCAACGGCCTCCGTCAGCTTGCCTCTCGTCGCTTCCGCCCTCCGGCTGCCTCAATCTGTACAGCCCCATCATAGAAGGACGTAACCGCCGAGCAGTACGCAAATTGTACCATGGCTACCCTTTACTGCAAGACATTCCCAGCAGCATTATCCGGGGCAACGCGACCCGCCGGAGCTACGATGAAACGACCAGCGGCGGCCGTCTCTGGCCCCTACTTCCCGGCGACGAATCTGTCCAACACCGACAGGTCGATCAATCTTCGCAGACCTGCCTGGCCGGTTGGTGTGGGGTGTTCGAAAGACGGGAATCTTGCAGGCTGGGGCGGCTCGGTGCTATAATCGGCCGGCCTGCCCGATGGAGCGGGTTGGGCGAGTCTGGGCGATCGTGTCGAGAAGGACATTCCTTTCATGTCAATCAAGGTCCGTTGCAGCCGATGTGCGAAGCGCATTTCTATCGACGAGGCGTTTGCCGGCGGCGTGTGCCGGTGTCCGTACTGCACGGCGATCAACAACGTTCCCGGCGGTCATTTGGCCGGCGGGCGGTCACCGTCGCCTGCGGCTACGCCGGCGCGAAAGGTGGCCAGCCGAGCGAAGGCGGCGGGCCGAGTGAAGGCGGCCGGACAGAAGCCCGATGCCGACATTCCCGTGGCCGACCGTGTTGCGCTGCAGGGCATCGCGGGGATCGTCCTGCTGGTGGCGCTTCTGGCGATGGTGGCGGGGGGGGTGTTTATCGCTGTGAAGATCGTCGGGTCGGAAGACGGCAAACCCGATGACGGCACGCCCGCGGTCCAGAGCAATCCCTTCATCCCCGCCGATCGGGCGATGGTGGTGGGCGATATCGCCGTGCGGCCGCCCGTGGTCTACGTGTTGGACGCCAGCGGGTCGATGCAGGCGGCCTATGCGTATGGGGGGCGAATGATCGACGCGTCGCTGGCGTCGCTGCCGGGTGGGGCCAAGGCCGGCGTCATTGTTGGCGCCGAAGAAGCTCCGACGGGGATCTCGGGGGGGTATGTGACCATGCCGACCGGCCGGGCCGCGGCGAGCCGGTTAATCGAATCCATCCGGCCCGCCGGGGGTGCGGATATTGCCGAGGCGTTGGAGGCGGCCTTGGCCCTGAGCCCGAAGACGATCGTTCTGCTGACACGACAATATGTCGACGACGCCTCCCTTCTGGCCCTGGCCGACCGGGCCAGGCAGCGGGGCGTTGTCATCATCGTCATCGTGCCCGGCTACCGGGCCGACGTCGCCGAAAGCGCCAGCGTCCTGGCCAAGCGAACGGGAGGGGAAAGTCGCGCCTATTCGCTGGACCAACTGAGCGAGTGGGCGTCCCAGGCCGGCGGGGCCGACTAGGCCGATCCGACGGGCGGCAAAAGCGCCGAATCCATCCTTGCCAAGGCCGCGCCCGTGGACTATGGAGTATCGCGTTTGGACCGGACAGGCCGGCCGACCACCGGCGAGAAGAACCACCACAGGCCACAGGAGAGGCAGATGATCATCATCGGTGAGAAGATCAACGCGACCCGCAAGGCGATCGGAGCGGCCATCGAGGCCGGCGACGCCGAGCTCATTATCAAGACGGCGACCGAGCAGGCCGAGGCGGGGGCCGACTATATCGATATCAACGGCGGCAGCCCCAAGGAAGGCCAGGAAGCCAAGAACATGCAGTGGCTGATGGACCTCGTCCAGGCCAACACCGACACACCCGTGGCGGTCGACTCGGCCAATCCCGAGGCGGTCAAGATCGGCCTGGGCCTGGCCAAGATAAAGCCGATCCTCAACAGCATCTCGCTGGAGACCGACCGGATCGAGCAGATTCTGCCGCTGGCCAAGGATCACGATTGCATGGTCGTGGCGCTGCTGATGAGCGACGACGGCACGCCGATGAGCAAGGACGACCGCGTCACCCGGGCCGACGACCTGATCGAAAAGCTCACGGGCATCGGCAAGAAGATCGACGAGATCATCGTCGACCCGTGCTTCCTGCCCGTCTCCGCCGACCCCGGCAGCGGGCGGACCGTCATCGACGCCGTTGCCGCCATCCACGAGAAATATCCCGACGTCCACATCGGCGGCGGGTGCTCGAACATCAGCTTCGGCCTGCCCAAGCGCAAGCTCGTCAACTTCGCCCTGCTCAGCCAGGCGATCTACGTCGGCATGGACACGGGTATCATCGACCCGTGCATTCCCGGCATCATCGCGACGATCCTGGCGGCTGAGGCGGTGGCCGGCAAGGACGAGTTCTGTATGGGCTACGTCACGGCCGAGCGGGAGGGCCGCCTGGGCTGAATCGCTCCGGCTTGTGCGCGGGGCAGGGGGGGCTTGTGATGCCGCCCCGGCCGTGGTATCGTTCGGCTCATGGCCGTCACCAAAGGGAAGATCCAGAAGAACCTCGCCGCCATTCGCGAAACGATCGCCGAACATTGTCAAATCGCCCGGCGAGATCCCAGCGAGGTATCGATTGTCGCGGTCGTCAAGTCGGTCGACCTGGAGACCATCAAGAACCTGCTGGACGTCGGGCTCACCGAGTTTGGCGAAAGTCGCGTCCCTCACATGGTCGACCGCGCCGCCGAGATCGACGCCCATCTTCGCCGCCGGCAGAATCCACTGCCAAGGCCGCTGCGGTGGCACATGGTGGGCCACCTTCAGCGGAACAAGGCCCGGGCCGCCTGCGGGGTCGCCGATGTGATCCACTCGATCGATTCCCTGCGACTGGCCGAGGAGGTCAACAAGCGGGCGGAGCAGGCCGACAAGGTGATGGATGTGATGCTGCAGGTCAACTGCTCGCAGGAGAAGCAGAAGTCCGGCTGCGCCGTCGGAGCGTCGGTGCACCTGGGCGAGATGATGACCTCGCTGAAGAACCTTCGGCTGGTGGGGCTGATGACGATGGGGCCGTTAACGAAGAATATGGACCTGTCGCGGCACACGTTCACGCGGCTGCGGGAGATCTTCGAGGAAATGCAATTGGAGAAGATCGGCGGGGCCGATTTTCGCCATCTGTCAATGGGGATGAGCAACGACTACGCCATGGCCGTCGAAGAAGGCGCCACCATCGTCCGCATCGGCACGGCGCTGTTCAAGTAGCGCCGAACCGCCCTGCTCAGGCCAGGGCCTGGATGATGGCCTGGCAGAAAGCGGGCAGATCATCGGGCTTGCGGGATGTGATCAGCTTGCCGTCCACGACCACCTCCTCGTCGACGTAGTCGGCGCCGGCGTTGATGAGGTCGTCCTTGATCGCCATGAAACACGTCGCGCGTTTTCCCCTGGCCGCTCCGGTCGAGCACAACATCCACCCGCCGTGGCAGATGGCGGCGATGATCTTATCGGCGTCGACGGCGTGCTGCAGGAACCGCACCATCGACGGGTCGCGCCGCATGAAGTCCGGCGCCCATCCGCCGGGGACGATCACGGCGTCGAAGTCGCCCCCGTTGACATCCGCAGCGGCGACATCCGAATCGCAGGGATAGCCGAGCTTGGATGGATAGCTCGCATGAGCCTTGGGGCCGACGCGCAGGACCTGGGCGCCGGCCTCGACCAGCCGGTAGTAGGGGTACCAGACCTCAAGCTCCTGGTATTGCCGATCCACCATCACAGCGACGCGTTTGCCCTTCAGCGACATGGCCGTTCTCCTTGCACCCAAGATCTCAGGGGTTGTGGCAGTTTCTGCAACAGACGATACGACGTCGAGGGCGTTATGGCAACAGGGAGGCGAAGGTGCGGGGGCGTCGGCGGCCGAGTGTTTTGAGTTTCACCATGTCGCCAGCGATCAGGGCCTGTTTCTTGTGGTGCGTCCATCGTTTGACTTGGCGCTCACGTTCGACAGCGTCGCCTCGGGATGGGAATCGCTGGTGATAGACAAGACGGACGGGTCGGCGTGCAGCGGTGTAGGCGGCGGCTTTTCCCGTCTGGTGCGCGCGAAGGCGAAGCTGAAAGTCAGCCGTCGAGCCAACATAGAAGCTTCCGTCGGCGCACTGGAGAATATAGGCGAAATGGGCCTTTTCGGTGGCCAAGAGATTGCCCTTCGACTCGCTGCGCTCGCTCAGGACATTCTCCATAGCTCCGCCTTCTGGCGGAGCGACGGAGAATGGAGCCGAGGGGAATCGAACCCATGACCTGCTGATTGCGAACCAGCCGCTCTCCCAACTGAGCTACGGCCCCATGGGTAGGCACGACTATATCGGACATCAGGCCGATTTCAAACAGGTTTCTCGCGCCCTTGCAGGGCGAGGGGGCGGGCGGTATTGTGGTCTGTGGCGGCGCAAGGCGGTTTCGATCTAGAGCGTGTTGTGTTGGCCCATAGCGCCGCGCGATACACCCGAATGCAATGCGATCTAACGTGTGAGGGCGAGGCCCTTTGGCTGATTGCGGGCCGGATGGATGATGACGAAACAACGGGCCACCAGGCGTTATCGCGTTCGACATCGCGCGGATTTTGCGCGGGTGTTCGCGGCAGGGCAAAGTGCTCGGGACGAGTTGGTCACGGTGATGGCCGTCGCTAACGGCTTGCGGCAGGCGCGGCTGGGCACGGCCGTCTCCAAACGGCTGGGCGGGGCCGTTCGCCGAAACCGGATGAAACGACTGATCCGCGAGGCGTTCCGGCTGATCCGGTGCGAACTTCCCGGCGGGTACGACTACGTGGTTCTGCCACGTTCCGGCGCCCGGCTAACGGTTGGAGGCCTGCAAGAATCTCTTCGACGCCTAGCCCCACGAGCGGCTGACAAGGCGGCGACGACATGACGGGCCGGGCAAATATATCCGAAAGCTGCCCATCCCCGTCAGTGGCGGCAAAAGTGTTGATTCTTATGGCGAGGCTGTATCAGTTGACGCTATCACCACTCATAGGCGGGCACTGCCGGTTCGCGCCCACGTGCAGCCGGTATTTCGTCCAGGCCGTCCTCCGCCATGGCGCCCTGCGCGGCGGGTGGTTGGGGCTGCGACGGCTGGTCCGTTGCCATCCTCTTGCCCGAGGAGGGGTCGATCCGGTGCCCTGAGGCTCATTGTGACGCCTCGACCAAGCCGATGTTGGAGGAAAGTCGTTGAGAGGTCCGACGAGGCCCGTCCCCCTGCCCCTTCCAGTCGGCTGGGCGAGTTTGACAAATGTTCCGGGATGGGGCCTAATGATACTGGGCCAATGAGTAGGCAGCAACTGACCCTCGTGGTGGGACTTCTGGCTGGGCTGATGGCCGGCTGTGGGGGGCATTACATCCTGACGGCGCCCGATCAGATGGCGCCGGCCGGCGGGGACGCGCCCGTTGTCGTCCGCCTTCAGCGGAACGATTTCTTCGTGCTGGACCTCGCCTGGAAAGACGAGCCGATCACATTTCGTATCCATGGCGGCGACGAGCGAAACGCTTGGACTGACGATCTGGGCTACGCCGGCACCCTCGTGCCGGCCCCGGAAACGCCCGGCAATTACGTCATGAGCATCTATTACAAGGACCCCGACGGCGAAGAACTGCTCGGGCAGGCGCCGGTCTACGTTTGGGATCCTGACACGCCGATTATCGCGATCGATGTCGATGCGCTGCCGATGACCGACTTCGAAGGCGACGCCAGCGATGCCGTCGAGGCGGTCACCCGGATGGCCAAGGCGGCGAACATCATCTACATGACGCGGCAGGACGTCAAAGACCACGCCTGGGTGCACGAGATTCTCGAGCTGGGCGGCTATCCGTCGGGCCCGGTGCTCAAATGGCGATCGCAGCGGTACGGCATCACCCGCGATACGTCGGGCCGTGTGCCCATGCTCAAGATCGAGTCGCGTCTGGTAAGCCAACTGGGTCAGTTGAAGGACGCCTTCGACGGCCTGACCGCCGGGATCACCGACAATACGCTGTCGGCCCAGGCGTTCGCCGACGTCGGCCTGAGCGTTCACATGGTCGGTTGGGCCGCCGACCCCGTGGGCGTCGAGGTCAGCCGGACCAGCTGGGCGGAACTTATCTCCAACCCGCCCGTCAAGCCTGCCCGCCGGTCTCGCCGAGCTGCCGCAGCATCCCGCCGTCGATCGGCAACCATCCGCCGGCCGTTGCCCGACCCATCGTTGCGACCGGCCGAGCGACCACGGGCCGAGAGGCCCGCACGCCCCGATCCGCGCCGCCGACTGAGCATGAGGCCGCGCAGCACCGAGCAGCCCGTGCGAACTGATAAGCCGCTGCGCACGAGCGAACGCCCGCGTCACATTGAGCAACCCGAGACCCGGCCGGCGACCGACGATCAGCGCCCTCGTCCTCGCCGACGGCCGCGGCGCGTCGTTCGGCGCGTCGTAACGACCAGGCCTCGCCCCGACGAGGCCGACGAGCCCGAACTGCCCCGTCGCCACCGTATCGTCGGCGTCGCCAAGGGCCCCATCGATCTGCGGGAGTTGCCGGCTACCCCGGACGAATGACCGGGGCGTCTGGCAATTCCGCGTCATCCGATTAGAATGATCGCCATGAAGTCTGCGCCGTCGGCAAATGTCCCGAAGCGAATCGCCGTCTTTCTGCCCGGTTGGATCGGCGATGTGGTTATGGCCACACCCGCTCTGCGGGCGCTGCGGGCCCATTTCGAATCGTCCTGGATTGCCCTGGTCGGCAAGGCGGGCGCGTTGGAGGTCCTGCGCGGAGCCGGCCTGGCCGACGGGACCATTACGGATACGTCGGCCGGCAGGTCGTGGCGGCCGCTGCGGCTCCTTCGGCCGGCCTGGCGCGTGCGGGGCGGGCGATTTGATCTTGCGCTGCTGCTGCCCAACAGCTTCCGAGTGGCGCTGCTGGCGATGATGGCCGGCGTGCCGCGGCGGCTGGGCTATGCCCGCGATTGGCGAACGTGGCTGCTGAGTGAGTCCCTGGCGCCGCCGATGGACGGGAAACGCCCGGCCGTCTACCCGGCCCTGCAGTATTACATAGACCTTGTCGGCCTGCTCGATGTGAGCGTTACCGATCGCCGGATGGCGTTGGCCGTGACTGCCGACGGCGAAGAATCCGCCGAACGCCTTTTGAGCGAGGCAGGCTGGGATTCGGCCCGGCCGCTGGTGATGCTCAACCCGGGCGGGGCGTTCGGCCCGTCGAAACGTTGGCCGGCCGAACGTTACGCGGCCATCGCCGATGCACTGATTGCAGGTCGCGATGCGCAGATCATCCTCAACGCCGCCCCCGGCGAACAGTCGGTCGCCGACGAGGTGGCGGGGCTCATGCAGAATCGCCCGCTGATCAATTTCGCCGAGCGTGACAATTCGCTCGCCCTGGTCAAGAGCGTCCTGCAACGCAGCCAATTGCTGGTGACCAACGACACGGGCGCCCGCCACATCGCCGCGGCGATGGGGACGGCTGTGGTGACGATCTTCGGCAGCACCGACCCCGACTGGACGACCATCGACTACGACCGCGAGCGAATCGTCCGAACCGATGTGCCCTGCGCTCCATGCCAGAAGAAGGTCTGCCCCAACCCACCCGGTCCGACGTTCCACCAATGCATGCTGGCGATCGAGCCGGCCGAGGTGACAGCCGCCGCCGAGCAGATCCTGTCGGGGCCGACCGATAGCGGGGGCCGGCCATGACAAACGTCGTTCGATGCGGCGGCCCGCTGCTGGCGATCATTCGTCGCGAGCATCTCGATACGGTCGAAGGGGCCTTCCAGTACGCCGGAGGCGAGGACCTGATCAAGAGCGGCTTGGGCACGCGCCGGCGAAGCAGGATCCGCCTGACCGACGATACGGGCCAGTCGCACACGCTCTACATGAAATGCTATGGCTGCGAGGGGCTGTTCACCCGATTGCGGCGATGGCTGCGCACGGGCCGGTGCGCGAGCCAAGGGGCGGCCGAGTTCGCCAACATCGAGCGCGTGCGGGCCCTGGACATCCGGACCATGGAGCCGCTGGTGTTCGGAGACGATTACGCGCCCCTGGCCGGCGGGCGCAGTTTCCTGCTGGTCGGCGAGGTCCCCGGGGAGGCCCTGGAACGGTGCGGTGAGGACGTTCTATCTCGCTGGGCCGACCGGCCCGAGCGGATCGACGCGCTGACCGACCAGTTGGCGGACCTTGTCGCGCGATTGCACCGTGGCGGCTGCGTGCATCAGGACCTGTACGCCTCGCACCTGTTCCTCGATGAGGGGGCGGACGGCGATGAGCTTTACCTCATAGACCTCGCGCGGGTGTTTCGCCCGCGATGGCGCCGATTTCGATGGCGGGTGAAGGATCTGGCTCAGTTGAAGTATTCCATGCCCGCTCGTTGGGTCGATGGGTCGTGGGAGCGATTCCTGACCCGCTATCTTGGGCCGGAGCAAACCGACTTGCGGGCGACGTTCGAAGCGGCGGTCGACAGGCGTCTTGGCTGGATGCAGCGGCGGCATGAGCGTAAGCGGAGCGCCGGGGCCGACTCCCGGCCGATGGAGGGCGGATCGTGAGGATTGCGCTGGTCATCGAGCGCCTGGACATCGGCCGCGGCGGGCGAGAAACGTCCACCGCCCAGATCGCCGCCGCCCTTGCCGGGCGCGGCCATGGCGTGACCGTGCTCTGTCAGCAAAGCTCCTGGAACTGTCCGGGCGTTGAGGTCCGCGCATTAGGCCGGCGTGGGTTGTCGCGGGCGGGCAAGCTCCGCCAGTTCATCGCCGACGTAAGACGCGAGATGGACGGCGCGGGCTTTGACATCGTCCACTCCGTCCTGCCCGTGCCGGGCGCGACGATCTATCAGCCTCGCGGCGGCACGATACCGGCCCAGCGGCGCGCCAGCCGGCGACGCCGCTCGCATCTCGGCGCCGCGATAAGCGCGTTGACTGAGCCGTTGAATCGCCATCGGGCGGCCATGGCAAAGCTCGAACGCGATGTCGTCTGCGATCCGGCTACCACCTGCCTGGCCGTCAGCGACATGGTGGCCGAGGAGTTCGTGGAGTTCTACGGCCGCTCCGAGGGTGTGCGGACGGTTTTCGGCGGGGTGGATCTGCCGGCGATCGACGAGGAGACACGGGCCCACTGGCGGGTGCGACTTCGCCAGAAGCTGGGCGTCACCAGCGGTGATCCGGTCTTCCTGACGGTGGCGGTGAATTACGAATTGAAAGGCGTCGCCGAGACGATTGACGCCTTTGGGGCGTGGCGACAGCGGGGCGTGGCTGAACATGCGCGCCTGATGATCGTCGGGCGCGATCCGGCGCTGGCCGAAGGATATCGGCGGATGGCTTCACTTCGGGGTATCGGTGGGCAGGTCACCTTCGAACCGCCCACCGACGAGATGTGGAAGCTCTATGCCGCCGCCGACGTCTGTGTCCTGCTGAGCTGGTACGATCCGTGCAGCCGGGTCGTGCTGGAGGCGACGCGGCTGGGCATTCCGTCGATCACGACGGCTACCAACGGCGCGGCCGAAATCGTTCACGCCGGCGCCGGCGTCGTCGTTCGGTCGCCGGGCGATCGGGCGGGCGTGGTCGCGGCGATGACAATGCTGGCCGACCCAGACCGGCGGGCCGAGTGCGCCAACGCTTGCCGACGGGCGGCGGATGGGTTAAGTATGGGCCGACACGTAGACGAACTCATCGACACCTACACTCAGGTAATGACCACATGACAATCGATCAACCATGGGTGCTGTTTGGCGTGTTTCCGCTGGTGGCGTACCTGGCCGGGTCGATCCCGTTCGGGGTGCTGATCGCCCGGTCGCGGGGCATCGACATTCGCGCACATGGCAGCGGCAATACTGGGGCCACCAACGTCCTGCGCATCGTGGGCAAGCGATGGGGGATTCTGTGCTGTGTCCTGGACGTGCTGAAGGGGTTGCTGCCGTCGTTGGCGGCGGGCGTGCTGCTGACGGGCCTGAGCGGCAAGACGGCCCCGACCCCGGCGCAGCAGCTCAGTTGGGTGCTGGTGGCGCTGGCGGCGATCTGCGGGCACGTGTTCAGTGTCTGGCTGAAGTTCCGCGGCGGCAAGGGTGTGGCGACGGCGTTTGGGGTTGTTGTCGGCATTTGGCCGTTCTTCACCGTGGCGGGCCTGGCGGGGTTGGGGGTATGGATCGTCGTAACTCGCGTCAGCCGCTTTGTTTCGGTGGGCAGTATGATGTCGGCCCTTTCGCTGGCGCCGCTCTTTGTGGCGTGGAACTGGATGATACTGGGATGGACGGCGGTGATCGACCTGTGGCCGATGGTGGCGATGGCCGTGGTGATGGGCCTGCTGATTGTCATTCGCCATCGCAGCAATATCGCCAAGCTCCTGGCCGGCACGGAAGGCAGGATCGACGATCCGCGCGGGCAGGAATGATGCGGGAGGATTTCTCAAGCTGAGTGCTTGCGGCTGTTGCGGCAACAGGGCATGATGGGGCAGTTCAATGAATAGACGCTCGGGCGGCCGCAGGCGGCGAATGTGTAATCGAAAGGAGTCGACGCATGTTCTATCATCTGTCCAGACTGTTGGGGAAGCTGCAGGCGAAACCCGTCCAGTCTCTGGTGACCGCGGCGCTGGTGGTCCTGATCGTCAGCGTGATCGTCTATCGTCTGGCGGTTTGGCTGCGACGGCGCCGAACGGCGCACAAGAGCTGGCTCATGTTTGTCAGCGATGCGTCCGGGTCGGTCGTAAAGGTGCTGATCGGCTTGGTGGTCATTGCCGCGATGGCGCTGCACCTGTCATTTCAGGGGATCGAGTTCGAGCGCAAGCGGGGCGGCGTGACCGAGCGGAACTACCAGGCGGTCCAGACCATCTGGGGGAGGCCGCACGTTCAGAAGGAACTGAGCGCCAAGCTGACCTACTGGACGGAGCACACCTACAACAAGGACGGCCTGGAGATCGATCCGGCCAAGCTCGAGGCCACCACCCAGCCGGTCGGGTTCCGCAAGGCCAAGAAAGAACATACGGTCAAAGGCAACCCCATTGTCTCGACCGACCATGAGATTAGACTCAGCCTGAACTACCGCCGCAAGGGCGGCGCACTGTATCCGGGGTTCGATACGGTCTGTCAGTTTCGCTATCGCCTGCTCAACTTCAGTGACCGTCAATTGAAGGCCGTGCTGAGCTTCCCCTTGCCGGCTCGGCAGGGGCTGGTCGACGATCTGGCGATCATGATCGACGACCAGCCGTATGATCGGCCTCTGGAAATATCGCGTGATACGATCCGCTGGCAAATCGACATGGCGCCCGGCCAGGCGCGAGGCCTCACGGTGAGCTATCGTAGCCGCGGACTGGACTATCTGCGATTTAACCCCGGCTCGGGACGTGAACTGGCCAACTATCGCGTGCGGATGATCTGCGAGGGGATCACCCGGGAGCAGTTGGACTATCCGATCGGATGCATGACGCCGACGTCGATCGAACAAGAAAACGGCGCGATGGTCCTGACGTGGGAACTCCGCCGGGCCGTGACGCGATTGGGAATGGGATTGATTGTGCCCAAGCCCGAACAGGCCGGTTACCACGTGGCCCGTGTTCTCGCTGCCGCCCCGTGGGGGCTGGTGCTGCTGGTGGGGCTGGTGATGGTCACGTACCTGACGGCCGGGGCGCGGTTGCGATGGCCGGCGCTGTTGCTGCTGGCGGTGGCGTACCATCTGTACTATCTGCTGATGGCCCATATCGGCGACTACCGGCCGGGCCTGATCGGGGCAATGGTGATTGCCGCGATAGCGCTGACATCGCTGGTGACGATCGTGCAGTTGAGCTTCTACCGCGGCCTGTCGCGATGGGCCCCGGTGGGCGTGTTCCTGGTGTTCAGCATCGTCTATCCGCTGCTGAGGATCAGCGAGGAAGCGGGCCTGCTGACGACGTGCCTCTATGTGGTGTTGCTGGGCTACGTGGTCGTGCTGGCGGCAACGGCCGGACGGCGAAGCCGAGGCGGCGGAGGTGCGGGGCAGCCCTAGTGGTCGCTGAGACGCTTCTGGATGAGCTCGGCGCGGGCTTCGGCGCGCTGGCGGGCGTTCATTTCCCGCTGGAGGAATCGCTGCAGATGAGCGGGCTGGGTCAGCAGGAACAGTTCGTTGACGGTCTGCAGGGGGATGTCCGTAATGCGGCCGAGGTTGACCCCCAGCCGCACCAGCGACAACAGGTACATCATCTCGTCGCTGTTCATCATTCGGGCCGATCGCAGCAGGGCGATCGCCCGATAAATCTTGTCATCGAGGCCCGTTCGCTCGGGGCCGTTGGCCAGGGCGTCGCGGGCCTGCATTTCGTACTGAATGTACCCCGGCAGGGCCTGCTGGGTGAACTCCTCGACGATCTGCTGCTCGGTCTTGCCGAGCGTCGTCTGATTCGATAGCTGAAAAAAGTCGCCCGCCGCCTTCGTGCCCTCGCCATACAGGCCTCGAAGCGCCAAGTGCATGTCGCGTGCGGCGTGGAAGACCTTGTCGAGTTCGCCGGTGAGTTTCAAAGCCGGCAGGTGCAGCATGACGCTGATCCGCAACCCCGTGCCGACGTTGGTCGGGCAGGCCGTCAGGTAGCCGAACCGCCCGTGGAAGGCCCAGTCCAGGCGCTGTTCGAGGGCGTCGTCGATCCGGTTGATCTGCTCGATGGCCTGGTCGAGCTGCAACCCGCTGCGGAGGACCTGCATGCGAAGGTGGTCTTCCTCGTTGACCATGATGGCGACGGTCTCATCGGCGCTAATGGCGACGCCGCGGGGATATTTGGCGTTGGCCAAATGCCGCGAGATCAAATGTCGCTCGACCAGCATCTGGCGATCCAACGGCTTGGCCGCGGTCAGGTCCACGTAGAAGCCGTTGCCCATGACGTCCGAAGCGACAACGTGCTGTCGCAGGCGCTGTTCGAGCTCGGTCTGCTGGCTGGGCGTGCACTTGGACAGAAACGGCATGCCGGCCAGGTTCCGGGCCAGCCGGACGCGGGAGGAGATCACGACCTCGTGGCTGGGCCCGCTCGCGCGGAGCCATTCGGAAGCCTGTTGGGTCAGATCGGCCAGCTTCATAGCTCTTCCAGTTCGTGAATCTGGTCGCGCAGCACAGCCGCACGTTCGTAGTCTTCGGAGGCGATGACGCGTTTGAGTTCGGCCCTCAGCCGCAAAATGGAGGTCGCCTTCTGCTGGTCCCCGCCGGCGCGGTGGGGCACCTTGCCAACATGCTCGGTGGCGCCTTCGTGGGCGTCTTGCAGCAGCGGCGTCAAGGGCTCGGCGAAGGCGTCGTAATCATGCGGGCAGCCCAGTCGGCCTTCCTCTTGAAACTCGCCGAACGTCGTGCCGCACACATCGCACGCCACCGTTTTCGACGGATCGGCGGATGTGGTCGACAGGATGAACTCCTCCAGCAACTGGCTGATGGGGACGTCGGCCTTGACGTGGATTCCTTCATCGGCGGCGCAATCGGCGCAGAGGTGCTTGACCACCGCCTCGCCGTCATCGGAGATATCGGTCAGGTGAAACGTAGCCGGGTTGTCACATCTGTCGCATTTGAATTTCATGGGTCTATTATCATCCTAGCGCCCCATTGACGCAGCGTCAAGGATGCAGGGCTGTCGGGCGTCTAGCTTTGCCCGTTGGGCAGGTAGGCGGCACTGCAGCCCGGCGCCTCGGTGACCTCCAGGCGATCCAGCTGCGGCCCGTCCTCGCCGGCGCCGAGGGCGCTGCCCAGCGCATCGATCAATCGCTCGGCGATCAGTTTGGCGACGCGCTCGGCCGACGCCCGGCCGTCCACGAACGCGTCCAGGTCATTTAGGTTGGTCCCCTCCAGGTCCCGCGCGATGTCGGCCAACGCGTCCTGGACGAGCACAAAGTCGATGACGACGCTCATCGTTTCGTCAAGCTTTGACGAGCGGAAGGTCGCCGTGATCACCCAGGTGTGCTTGTGGGAAGGCTCGTGGCCTCCGGCGGGCAGGGGCAGGGCATGGGTTGCGGTGAAGGCCTGCTGGATGGTTGCCTCGTAGGTGCTCATCCACGTTGCTCCCTGTCGGCGCGTCCAGCTAAATCGCCTTAACGGCCGTGATCGTCGTAGTCAGCACAATATCCTCGACGCTGCAGCCGCGAGATAGATCATTGGTCGGCCGGGCCGGACCCGCCAGAAGCGGGCCCAACGCCGTCGCCTAGCCAAGGCGCTCGACCAGCTTATAGCCGATATTGCCCGACGACAGGTCCGGAAAAACCAGCGTGTTCGCCCGCCCGGCCACCGGCGAGCCCTTGGCCGACACGGCCCGAGGCGAACGTTGCGGAGACGCCGTGATGCCGGTAGGATGGCTGCCTGTGTTGCGGCGCGAGCGTCGGCTACCCAAACGGCGCGACATAATAGCGACGCTGCGCCGGGATGTCGAGGACATTGATGGATCAGGAACAAATACGACAAGTTCGACATCGGCTGGCCATCGAGAAGGGCGGCGTGGAGATTCTGACGCTAGCGGCGATGGTGGCGGTGTTTGCCGTGGCGGGCCCGCTGGTGCGGCGGATGGACCCGCTGTCGGCGTGGGCGTTTCTGCCGGCCGGCGAGTGGGGCCGGTTGCTGACGACCGTCCAGTTGCTGTGGGTGCTGGCTGCGGTGTGCGGAGCGGCAATGGTGTTCGCTCGCCCGGAAGGGGTGCTGACGACGGTGCTGGTGGGGCTGGCCGGCATGAGTGTCGCGTCGCCGCCGATGCGGACGTTGCTGTGGCGACATCAGGACCACCTGTCGGGATTCTACCTTATCCTGGTGGGCGAACTGGCCCTGCTGGGCGTGGCGATGGTGGTGGCGGCCTCCATTGTGGTGATGGTCGGCCGGCTGACCCGGCCGCTGGCGGGCCGGTGGGCGTGGCGGTCGCCTTTGGCGGTCGCGGGCATCGACCAATCCGATGCGATCAATGACACGGCGCGGATACGCGACCTGCCGCTGTACAAGCTGAGCCCAGACTTGGCGATAGTGGTCTGGGCCGTGCTTTCTCTGACAGGCCGAGCGCCTGCAGGCGGGGCCGCGATAGCCGGGGCCAAGGATCCCTCTGGAATCAAACGGCGGGCGGCTTGTGCAGGCGTAACGCTGGTGGTGGCGGTGGGCCTGCTGATCGTGCTGATGCAGACGGCCGAACGATATCAGGTGCTGTTTGCGGTGGGGGCCAGTTTCTTCCTGGCCTCGCTGCTTGCCCACCAAATCTTCCCGACGGCGTGCGGGCCGGTGATGTGGGCGATGCCGCTTGCCATAGGCGTAGCGGTTTATGTCCTGGCCGCCTACACGGCTGGCGGCGTGGGCGCGACATCCATGGATTGGCTGGAGACGCCGCGACTTGCCCAGGCCTTGCCGATCGACTGGATCGGCGCCGGCGGCGGCGGGGCCGTTGCGGGCCATTGGGTCAGCACCCGCATGCACGAGACAAAAACTCTTGAGCACTATATGCAATCGCTCTAACCGCCCCTGTGCGGCCCGAAAGGATAGTCACGATGTCCGGACCCATCATCGGAGCGCAACTGTACACCTGCCACGACTACACCCAGACGGCCGCCGACCTGGCCGAGACGTTCAAGAAGGTGGCGGCGATCGGCTATACGACCGTTCAGCTCTCGGGCATCGGCCCCGATCTCGACCCCAACGACGTCGCCAAGATGCTGGCGGACAACAATCTGACCTGCAACGCCACGCATATGGGGTGGGACGAGTTTCTCAACGATCTCGACACCGTGATCGAAAAGAATAGGTTGTGGGGCAACCCGCACCCGGCCATCGGCGGGCTCGACCACAGAAAATACGGGACGCTGGACGGCATCAAACAGTTCGGTGAGGAAGTGGCCGGCGTCGTCGAGAAGCTTGCGCCCGAGGGAATGGATTTCTCCTACCACAATCATCACGTGGAGTTCTTCAAGCTTCCCGACGGTCGCACGTGGCTGGAAGCGCTTTACGATGAGATCAGCCCCGACGTTCTCAAGGCCGAGATCGACACCTACTGGATCCAGGCCGGCGGCGGAAGCCCGGCCGCTTGGCTGCGCAAGTGTGCGGGCCGAATTCCCATCGTGCACTTCAAGGACATGGTCTTCCGCGACAACGAAGTGGTCTTCGCCGAAATCGGTGAGGGCAATCTCGATTGGCCCGCGATCATCCAGGCCTGCGACGACGGCGGCTGCGAATACGCCTTCATCGAACAGGACGACTGCTACGACCGCACGCCCTTCGAATGCCTCGAGACCAGCTACCGCAACCTCGAGGCGATGGGGCTGGGCTAGGGAAGTGAAGTACCCCATTCCAACTGACCAATGACCAAACAGCGCCGTGGCAATCGCGAGGCGTCTTTGGTCATTGGGCCTTGGTCATTGGGCATTCGTTAGGGCTGTTCAGCTTCCGTACAGCCTTCCCTCATCAACCATCGCCAGATAGTTATCGACAGGGATGTAGTTCGCCGGGGTGTTGCCGGTGCCGAGGCAGTAGCCGCCGCCGGGGAGGCATTTGTCCAGCGTGTTACGGACGCGGGCGCGGATGGCCTGCTCGTCGCGGCGGCAGAGGAAATCCACGTCGATCCCGCCCAGCATGGCGATCCGCCGGCCGTAGGTGTGCTTGACGTCGCAGACGTCTTCGATGGTGTCCTCGAAGCTGTGCTTGCCGTCGATCTTCACGTCGTCGATGAGATCGTCGATGATGCACGCCAGATTTCCACAGGCATGCAGGATCAGGGGCCGGCCGGTGTCGTGGGCGATTGCGGCCAGTTCCTTGTGGCCGGTGAGGAAGAAGTGCTTCATGTCCTCGGGGCCCAGGAACGTGCCGTTGCGAAAGCCCATATCGTCGGAGGGGAAGAATATCTTGATGCGGTCCAACTCGACGATGCGCGGGTAGATGACGCGGTAGTACTCGAGGATTCTATCGCGGATGGCCTCGACCAAGTCACGCTGGTCGAACAGCGAGAGGCACAGCGTCTCGTAGCCCATCAGCCACGTGAGGTACTCACAGTAGTGGCCGATCTCGTGGCAGGCGATGCACATGTCGTCGGGCAGGTTCTCCTGGTACCACTCCAGTTCACTGGTGAGGTCGCCGGCGTTGGGGTCGGGCCATGGGTATTTGTCGAACTCTTCCCACGTGGTGATCGGCCCGCGAGATTCGTCGATGAAATAGCGGTCCCCCCTGGAGACCTCAGCGGGGGCGGTGTCGGCGATGGCCGTGGCCGAGAACGTCCAGTTCTGTCCCACGGTTCCGCAGTAGACATAGTCGAACCCCAGGAACCGCAGGAACTTGATCAACAGCCAGCGGTGGAAGTCCGGATCGTTCTTATCCAGCCCATCGGCCAGGTCGAACCGGTCGATGATGGCGTTTCGCAATTCACCGTCGTGGAACAGTTCGATGTGATAGCAGCGGTCGGGCGTGCCTTTGCGCAGGATATTATCCACCAGTCCCTCCCAGTTGGGCTGGAACGGTTTGGTGAAGCCCTCGAACGTCGGCATCGTCAGTCCTTTCGGTTCGCTCGCTGCGGGGCGGGTGAGCCATCATAGTGCAGCGGAGAGTGGCCCGCGCGACGTCGAACGCTCCCCTGGAGAACGATCAGGCGTTGACGCACCGTGTCGATAAACTCCTGGGACGTCATGTTGCGGGCCTGCTCCTGGGAAATCGGTCGGTCGTATTGGACCACAACGCTGCCCATGGAGGGGATCTTCTGCGATCGCGGCCAGCACTCAAAAGCGCCGTCGATGATGACGGGCACGGTCCAGGTGGCCGCTCGCTGGGCCAGCATCGCCACGCCGGGCAGAAATTTTCCGATCCGTCCGTCGCGCGTGCGCGTGCCTTCGGGGAACACCACGAGCGTTCGGCCCGCCTTGAGGCGTCGCACGGCCTCTTTGAGGGCGGCGTTGTCGGAGCCTTGGCGCCGAACGGGAAATGCGTTCAGCGATTCGATCAGCCATTTCATCGGCTTGGTGCGAAACAGTGATGCGCGGGCCATGAAGCTTGCCGGGCGCATCAGGGCGAACGCCGCCAACATCGGATCGAGAAAACTTTGATGGTTGCAGATGTACAGCACGCCGCCTTCGCTGGGCTCATACCGGCGGTTGAACACCCGGACGCGCCAGAAGAGGCACATCATCACCTGGACGAGTCGCTGGGCCATGCGATACCAGATCGATAGCGGCCGAACGTCGAAACTTAGCTTCAGTCGATGCAGATCGGCGTTGGGATAGCTCGACAGCGTCATCGGCATCGGCGTGTCTCCACCCACCTCAGCAGTTCGCCGAAAACCTGCTCGACGGTCTTGCTCGTGGTGTCGATTTCGATGGCCCCATCAGGCTTGACCAGCGGCGCGATGGGCCGGCTGCGGTCGCGGCCGTCGCGCTGAAGCACGTCGGCCAGGACCGTCTCCAGCGCCACCGGCTTGCCGGCGGCGGCCAGTTCGTCGCAGCGGCGGCGGGCGCGGACCTCGGGGTCGGCGTCGATGTAGAACTTCACGTCGGCATCGGGGAAGACGACTGATCCCTGGTCGCGGCCCTCGGCGACGAAGCTGCCCAGTTCGGAGCCGATTTGCCGCTGAAGTGCGACAAGCACCTCTCTGGCGGCTGCACAGCCGGCGACGTAGTGAGCGTTGTTGGTCACGTCGAGCGAACGGATATCGTCGCTGACGTCCTCGCCGTCGAGGGTCACCCCGACGCCGTCCTGCCGGCAGGTCAGCCGGATATCGGCGTGGCGGGCGAGGTCGGCGATCGCATCGGGATCGGCCAACTCGATGTTCTCACGAAGCGCTTTGAGCGTCACGGCCCGATACGTCGCGCCGGTATCGAGATAGGCGATACCGAGGCTGCTGGCGAGCATACGGGCGGCGGTGCTCTTTCCGACGCCGGCTGGGCCGTCGATTGTGACAATCATGGGCGAGAGTTTACCCCAACTCGCCTCCGCCGCCAAGCGGCCTGACGAATGCGGCGGCCTGTGGGGGCAGGAAAGGTCCGCGGCTACTCGCGCGTGCCGGTGGGCTTGAAGCCGCCGATGGTCTTGAGGTAATTGGCGCGCTCGAAGGCCCCGGGCTCGGAGCAGTTCGCGTGGCTCAGGACCCCCCGCATCCGATCGATCGATTCGTACTCCTTGGCCCGGAGGATTTCGACAAGCCCGTCAAGGACGGCCGCCGCGTGGGTCGGACCGTTTTTCAGCAGGGCCGATGTCATCATCACCACATCGGCCCCGGCGAGGATCATCTTGGCGGCGTCCTCGGCGGTGTGGATGCCCGTCGACGCCGCCAGCGACGCCTTCACCCGCCCGCGTAGAATCGCGATCCACCGCAGGGGCAGTCGATTCTCCTGCGACGTGCTCAGGTCCAGTTGGGGGGTGACGTCCATGGTCTCGACGTTGATATCCGGCTGATAGAAACGGTTGAACAGCACGAGGCCCTTGGCGCCGGCGTCGACCAATTTCTTGGCCATTGCGGCCGGGGCTGAGAAAAACGGTGACATCTTCACGGCCACGGGGATCGAAACGGTCTGGACGACCGAATCGACAATGGCCGTGTGGGCGCCTTCGACCAGCTCGCCGCATATCTTGGGGTTGGTGGGCAGGAAGTTGACGTTCAGTTCGATCGCGTCGGCCCCGGCGGATTCGACCTGGCCGGCGTAATCGGTCCAGCCGGTGTCGGAGACGCCGTTGAGCGAGGCGATGACGGGGATGTCAACGGCCTTCTTGAGGGCGGCGATGTGATCGAGGTACTGCTGCGGGCCCGATTGAAAATCGCCCATATCGGGATAATAGCTCAACGATTCGGCGAATCGGTCGGCGCCGTAGTTGAGGAAGTATTCGAGCTGCTCGGAGTCCTGCTGGATCTGCTCTTCGAACAGCGAGGCCAGCACGACAGCCGCGATGCCGGCATCGGCAAGCTGTCGGACTTTTTCGGTATCCATGCACAACGGTCCGGCCGAGGCCGCCAGTGGATTGGCCAGCTTCAGCCCCATGTACTCGGTGGAAAGGTCCATTGGGAGTCCTTTCGTAAGCAGTAGAGTTGTCACCTGCACGGGCATGATAGCAGTGGGCCTTGGGTTCGGCTACGCTCGCCGTGGAAAATCTTGACCCCCGCGCGGCGGGCGTCTAGATTCGTTTCACTATCAGTTCGGAGATAACCTTATGACGCCGTCGAATGTGCAGCAGACCCTGGTGGTCCTCAAGCCCGACACCGTGCAGCGCCGGCTGATCGGGCGGATCGTCGATCGATTCGAGCGGAAGGGGTTCAAGATCACCGCCCTGAAGTTCGTGCAGCTCTCGCAGGACCAGGCCGAGCGGATGTACGCCGTTCACGAAGGTAAGGAGTTCTACGAACGCCTGATGCGGTTCGTTCTCTCCGGCCCGGTCGTGGCGATGGTGCTGGCCGGGCCCGATGCGGTCGAGGTTGTGCGCGGTATGATGGGCCCCACCGATTCGGGACAGGCCCAGCCGGGGACGGTTCGGGGCGATTTCGGCATGGGCCAGCCGATGAACCTGGTGCATGGCTCGGACAGCGCCGACTCGGCGGCAAACGAAATCGCCGTGTTCTTCGAGCCCGGTGAGATTGTCGAATACACATTGGACACCGACGCGTGGACCCACGGGGGCTAACGCACGCTCATGGACGACGCCAAGCGCATCGAGCAGCTTCGCAGCGAACTCCGCCGCCACGACCGTTTGTATTACGTCGAGGCCGCCCCGGAGATTTCCGACCGGCAATACGACGAGCTGCTGGCCGAGCTGACGTCGCTGGAGGGGCGGCATCGGGACCTTGTTACGCCTGACTCGCCTACGCAGCGCGTGGGCGGCGAGCCGATCGAGAGCTTCGAAACCGTCACGCACGCGCTGGCGATGCTGAGCATCGACAATACCTACAGCGCCGACGATGTCCGCGAGTTCGACAAGCGTGTCCGCAAGGCGCTCGGTGGTCGGCCGTTCAGTTACCTGGTGGATCCGAAGGTCGACGGCGTCGCCGTATCGCTGCGTTACGAAAGCGGCCTGCTCGTCCTGGCGGTCACGCGGGGCGACGGCGTCCGCGGCGACGACATCACGGCCAACGCGCGGACGATCCGGGCGATCCCGCTGGCCCTGGAGGGGGAGGGCATCCCGGAGGTCATCGAGGTCCGCGGCGAGGTGTATTGGCCCCGAAGCAGGTTTGCCGCCACCAACGCCCGGCGCCGCGAGCAGGGGCTCGACACGTTCGCCAACCCCCGCAACGGAGCGGCCGGGACGCTCAAGCAACTGGACTCGGCCGTGGTCGCCGAGCGAGGCTTGGCTTTTCTGGCGCACGGCTTTGGCGAGATGTCAGGGCCGGCTCCTTCGGCAGGCTCAGGACAGGCCCTTTCGACAGGCTCAGGACAAGCGAGCGAGATCATGTGGCAGTTGAACGCATGGGGCATTGCAACCAGTCCCGACGCCCAGGTGTGCGACGACGTCGAGGCGGCGATGAAGGTCATCGGCAACTGGCCCGCCCGGCGGGACGAGGTCGATTACGAAACCGACGGCATGGTTGTGAAGGTCGACCAGCTCGAACTCCGCGACCTGCTCGGGGCGACCAGCAAGGCCCCGCGATGGTGCATCGCCTACAAATACGAAGCCGAGCGGACCGAGACCGTTCTGCGGGCCGTCGATCTGCAGGTGGGGCGACTTGGGACGATCACGCCGGTGGCGCGGTTCGACCCGGTGCAGCTGGCGGGCACGACCGTCTCCAACGCTTCGCTGCACAATTTCGATCAGATCCAGCGGCTTGACGTTCGCGTGGGGGATACGGTCATCGTCGAAAAAGCCGGCGAGATCATTCCCCAGGTCATCCAGGTCGTCCACGCCAAACGGCCTGTCGACGCGCAGGTTATTCCTGCGCCAAGCGAGTGTCCCTCGTGCGGCCACAGAGTCGACCGCGATGAAGGTGGCGTTCGTCTGCGTTGCAGCAATGCAGAATGTCCGGCCCAGATGTGCGAGCGCCTTCGGTTCTTTGCCGGGCGAAACCAGATGGATATCGAGAACCTCGGGCCGGCTGTCATCGATCAACTGGTGGATTGCGGCATGGTTCGCAGCTTCGCCGACCTTTACACGCTGAGGGTGGACGCTGTCGCCGGGCTGGATCGGATGGGGGACAAGTCGGCCGCCAACCTCATCGCCGCCATCGAGGCCAGCAAGACTCGGCCGTTGCAGCGTGTGCTGGCAGCGCTTGGGGTCGCCCATCTGGGCAGCACATGGGCCGAACAACTGGCGGCGGCCTTTGCCGATATGGACAAGCTCCAGGCGGCTTCGCTGAAGAACATCCAGGGAGCCCTGTCCACGCGGAAACGGAGGACCGAAAAGAAGATCGCCGAGCGCATTCGAGATTACTTTCAGACACCCGAAGGTCAGCGTGCAATTGAGGAAAATCCACATGGGGACGCTTTTTCAGCCTGGGTGCAGGCCGTGGCGATTCCGCATCTGCACGAGAAGAGACGGCAGCGATTGGCGAGCGGGTATGGCAGTGCACGTGAACTTGCCGAGGCTTCGCTCGCCGACTCGCCCGACGAATTGATGGACACGCTGTCGGAGGCCGGTGTGATCGCCAAGAGCGTTCACGACTACCTGAGTTCTCAGGCGGGGCAGGAAACGGTGAGCGGGCTAAGAGAAGTTGGATTGACCATGAAGGCCGATCTGCCTGCGTCGGCGGCCGGGGCGGGGGCGTTGGCGGGCAAGACGGTGGTTGTGACCGGTGCGTTGGCCCGCTTCAGCCGAGGCGAGGCGGAGGCGGCGATCAAGGCGGCCGGGGGCAAGGCGGTCTCCAGCGTCTCGAAGAAGACCGATTTCGTCGTCGCGGGCGAATCGGCGGGCAGCAAGCGGGATAAGGCGGCCGAGATGGGCGTAGAGGTGATCGACGAGGCGGAGTTCCGCAGGCGGCTTGACGCGGGGGCCTAGGCGGCGCAAGAAAAACGGCCTGCCGAGAACAGTGGGCAGACCGAAAGTTATGACAATGGCCGTGTGCGGGCCTTATCAGCCCCCACAAGATCAACTGCCGCTTAGCACATCGCCGCAAAGCTAAGCAGGATCAAGAACGCCATCCGGAACTTCTTTCGCCATTCGCTTGGCATGGGATCGCCTCGCATGCAATCGCCAGAACTAATGCTGACGACACATTATAGCACACCATTGTGCTTTCGTCTACCGGCAAAGTTTCCCCACCAAGAACAACGGCCCCAATGTTCGTAAGTGAGCAAGAAGCCGTTGGTTATGTTGCGGTTGGATCTTGGGTTGTTTATCTCTTGGAGAATTGGAATCTCTTGCGAGCGCCAGGCTGGCCGTACTTCTTGCGTTCGACCTGTCGAGCGTCGCGGGTGAGGAGGCCTAGGTGGCGGAAGGTGCTCTCGAGTTCCGGCATCGCCTTGGATAAAGCCCGCGCAAGACCCAGAGAGACTGCGTCGGCCTGACCGGTGGTCCCGCCGCCGCCGACGTTGACCCACATATCCCAGGACGCCATCATCTCGGCCGCCTCGAGCGGGGCGACGATGGCGTTCTGATCGCGCAGGGCGGGGAAGTAGGCGGCCGGCTCGCGCTTGTTGATAAGAATCTTGCCGCTGCCCGGGCGAATCCGCACGCGGGCGACGGCGCGTTTCCGCCGGCCTGTTCCCCAGATGTAGTGCACGCCGTCAGGAAGCGCCGGGGCTGTGCGCTTCGGTGCGGCGGGCTTTTCCTCTTTAGGGGCCTCAGCCACAGGGGCGTCGGCTTCGGGGGCTTCAGCCTTGGGCTCTTCCTTTTTGGGGGCTTCAGCCTTGGGCTTTTCCTTTTTAGGGGCTTCAGCCTTGGGCTTTTCCTTTTTAGGGGCTTCAGCCTTGGGCTTTTCCTTTTTAGGGGCTTCAGCCTCGGGCTCTTCCTTTTTAGGGGCTTCAGCCTCGGGCTTTTCCTTTTTAGGGGCTTCAGCCTTGGGCTTTTCCTCTTTAGGGGCTTCAGCCTTGGGCTTCTCCTTTTTAGGGGCTTCAGCCTTGGGCTTTTCCTTTTTAGGGGCTTCAGCCTTGGGCTTCTCCTTTTTGGGGGCTTCAGCCTCGGGGGCGTCGTCGCCGGCGGGCTGGGGGTCGGCTTGCTGTGTGTCGTCGTCCTTAGCCATAGGGATGGTTTCCGTCAGATCTCCAGCGGCTGAGGCTGCTGGGCTTGGTGGGGGTGATCGCTTTCGGCGTAGACCTTCAGCTTGGTCAGCATCTGGTGGCCGAGCTTTGTCTTGGGCAGCATGCGGCGGACGGCCTCTCGGATCACCCGGTCGGGGTGGCGCTGGAGCATTTGCTCGAGGGTCCGGACCTTTCGCCCGCCGGGATAATGGCTGTAGCTTTCATAGATCCGCTGCATGGGCTTGTTGGCGCCCGTGACTTTGATCCTGGCGGCGTTGGTGACAATCACGAAGTCACCGCAGTCGACGTGTGGCGTGTATTCGGGGCGGTGCTTGCCCATCAGGATCGTCGCGATCCGCGTGGCCATCCGTCCGAGGACCTTGTCGGTCGCATCGACCAGATGCCACTTGGCGACCAATTCGCCCTTCTTGGCCATGTAACTTTTCATAAGTCGTTCTATATTCCGTGCGCCATGCCCGGGTAGGCCGAGCGGCGCAACCAACGGGAACCCCGTATTATGCGGGACGGCGGGCGGATGTCAACGCCAATTTGGGCGGTTTCTTTCGTTCGATTATCCGTCGGGGTCTTCTTGTTTTTTCTGTGACTTTCTTGACAAGCTATGGTCAGCAAGGGCCTAATATTGATACAGATCACCTCATGGCGCTGCCGTCTGTATCTCGGACGGCGACCCCCGCACGGCTTCGGCGCCATGCAAAACAACTCGGGCGGGATGGTCCCGCCTTCGAACAGACATGGATGTCCGGACGAAGCACCACCGCTCCATCGGCCCGGCAGGATGAACAATTCTTGAGTGAGACGTCGGCCGACGGGCGGCAGGGCGCAGAGGAGACCGAAACATGCGTATGACGATCAAGCTGTTACTGTGCGCTGCTGTGTTGGCAGGCGGTGTCGCCCGCGCCGACTCGCTGAGTGAGCAGCAACGCGCCAAGCGGAAGCTGCTGGCCTATCGGGCCGCTCGCGCCGACGCGATCCGCAAACTGGCCGAGCGCATCAAAGGCCTGATGATTACGTCGGAAACCACCGTGGCCGACTTTGTGACCGAGAGCGATCAGATCAATACCGCACTCAGCGCATTCCTGACGGGCGTCCGCGAGAAAGGCAAACCTCGCTACAACGACGACGGAACGTGTGAATTGACGATGGAGGTGACGCTGAAGACCATCATCGTCAACTTGAAGACCATCCACAATCGCTACTACAAGGGCAACACGATCAAGGCGAAGGACTTCGAGCAGATGACGGTCACCAACAAGGTGCAGGTGCTGGAAGAGACGGGCATGGGCGCCGAGCCCGAGCCCTTCGACGAAGGCGCCATGGTGCCCGTCACCAGCGGCAATCTGGCTGTAGCCAGCCATCTGGCGGGCCGGGCCAAAGCCTACTGGAATGCCCACGTGACCGGGCGGGGACGCCTGATGGCCGTTCGCGCCGCCCGCGTGGAGGGCATGCGCCGCCTGGCCGAGCGCATTGGCGGAGTCTTCATCGACTCGGAAACCACCGTTCAGGATTTTGTGGCCGACAGTGATTTCATCAACCTGGCGACCGGCACATTCCTGCGAGGCGTGCGGGAGACGGGCATCAAGTATCACATGGACGAGTTGATCGTCGAGGTGAGAATGGAAGTCACCCTCGTGGACGTGCTGACGTCCATCAAGAGCTGGATGAAAAGCACGCAGAAAGGCGGGCAGCTCAAAATCAAGCGGCTGGAGCAGGTCATCGTGACCACCAAGAAACGCGTGATCGCCGAGACCGGCATGGGGATCCCGCCCGAGCGGTACCTCAAGGATGTGCCCACCGAAACCATTGTGCTGATGAAGCTGGCTACCAATTCGCCCGCATGGGTCAGCACCAGCAAACGCGTGGTCGGCCAGGGCGCCTTGGACATGGATGCCGCCATCGCCCAGGCCAAACTGATGGCCTACCGGGCGGCCGAACTGGATGCACGCCGCAGGTTGGCCGAAGAGACCATGGGCCTGATGATTACCTCCAGCACGTCGGTGGCCGATTTTGTGACCGCCCATGACGAGATCCGCACGGCCATGCTGACGTTCCAGCAGGGCGCCCACGTGGTGAACGGCTCGCAAAGGCTCATGGACGACGGCACGGCGGAAGTGACCGTGGAAATCGACCTTGAGCCGCTGTGGGAGACGATCCTGATCTATCAGCGGAAATACCGCGTTACGATTCGCTGACCGGCGACGACCGAACTGGCGATTGGAGAAACACGATGCTCAAGAAAATCCTGATGACGCTGCTTCTCGGCGGCCTGTTCTTGTCGCTGCCGCTGCTGAGCGGGTGCGAAGAGTCGACAAGCGAGACGCAGCTCGAAGTCGAAGTCGAAGAAACCCATATGGTCGTCGAGTAGATTTCGACGGCGAAGTGGGTCTTTCAACTGCGCAGCGCCGCACGCCCGGACGACGGACGGGCGGCGTTGCGCCATATGTAAGGGATACATCCAATGCGCAGAACGCTCGCGATGGGGATGACATGGGTGGTGGCCCTGCTGCTGGCCGGCTCAGCCGTCGGTCAGAACGTCGTCCAACGAGGCGACAACCTCGTTGAAGTGACCGTCACCGGGGTGGGGATGACCAAGAAAGAGGCCGTCAACGACGCCCTTCGCAAAGCGGTCGAGCAGGGGGCGGGGACCTTTATCTACTCCCAGTCTCAGACCGAGGACTTTGTGCTGGTGCGCGACACGGTGCTGGCGCGGTCGGCGGGGTTCGTGCAGGAAAAGAAGATCCTCTCGGCCCGGGAGGATCCCATCGAAGGCACGTGGGAGGTGAAGCTCAAGGCCGTTGTCTCCGTCCAGGGGATCGAGGATACCTGGGGCGTCGTCAAGAACCTCCTGGCCCAGATGGGCCGGCCCAAGATCATGGTCGCCATTACCGAGGCGATCGATCAGCAGGAGCAAGCGGATGCCACCGTCCAGACGCGGATTGAGAACCTGTTGCTTGAGAGCGGCTTTCGCCTGGTCAACAAGGAGCAGCTCAGCGCGATCGAGAAGAAGCAAATCACCGCCGCCGTGGTGGCCAACAAGCCCGAGGCCGTCCAGGCCATCGCACAGAAGTTCGGCGCGCAACTGTTCATCACCGGCAGCACCAGCGCCGCCAAGGGCGCATCGGGCGGGGCCTACGGCATAGACATCCATCGCTACGGCGCCGACGGCGATATCAAGTGCTATCGCAGCGACACGGCCGAGCTGCTGTCCAGCAGGAACGGGCGAGCGTTCTCGGCCGATCGGACAAAACGGCTGGCCGCCAAGAAGGCCCTGTCGGAGCTCGGCAATGCGATCGGCCCCATCATCCAGCAGGATATTTTGTACTACTGGCAGGACGCCCTGCAGGGACGCGGCAGCGCCAAACTGGTTGTCGAGGGCATCAATTTCGACGACGCGATGTCGCTGGAGGATGCCCTGGGCGCGCTGGAAGAAATCACCTCCGTCGATACCGAGTTCAACGATACGATCGCCGAGTTCGAGCTGGAGGCGAGCCTCCCGGCCAAGAAGCTCGCCCGGGCGCTCAGCAAGAAAATCAAAACGATCAAGATTACCAACGTATCGCAGAACGTGATCAAGGCGACCTACCGCGGCGACTGAGAAGCTTGTGGCATGGGCGCCTGCCTGCCGGTAGGTAGGTTTCGCCCATGCGTCGCACGGCCGTCTCGGCCGTGCATACGCCCGCCCGCAGAAAGGACTATCCATGCAGTATGACGTTGGCCGCATCGGCCGCGTGATCGTCGCACGCGGCTACGACGGGGAGGATGTCTATGCGGGGATCGAACAGATCGCAGCCCGGGAGAATATTGCCGGCGGCGTCGTGATCGTCGTGGGCGGCCTGCGGCGCGGGAAGGTGGTCGTCGGCCCCAAGAACCTCACCGGCCCGCCCGAGCCGATGTTCCGCGAGTTCGACGACGCCCGCGAGATCGCCGGCGTGGGGACGATCTTCAGCGACGACACCGGCCCCAAGCTGCACCTCCACGGCGCGATCGGCCGCGGCGATGACGTGATCGCAGGCTGTCCGCGCGGCGGGGCGGACGTATTCTGCGTGCTCGAAATCGTGATCATCGAGATCGAAGGCCTGACGGCCTCTCGATCGATCGACCCGGAATACGGCCTGAAGCTGCTCGCCCTCGCCGGCGCCAACGTCAAGAGCGTCTAGGCTGCATGTCGCGAGTTGGTCGAGGGTGTCTTATCAGGGCTTGGGGCGAGGAGCTTCCAGGGGTCGCCGAAGGAGTTGAATGCGGCCTGGACGGAGCGTCAGGGAAATGCTGTCGGGGCTGACGATGAGGGTATCCTCCACCATCTGCGCCCGGTCAATGTATATGGGGGTCAGGTCCGTCCGGGCCGACGTCCACGTCGCGGTTCGCCGGGCCGTCAGGATCAGGAATTGGCCGTCGTCACTGATGCGCGGCAGGACGATCTGCTGCGCGTGCATGAAAACCAGCGCGGCGATCAGCGAGATGGCCACAACCCCCATGATCGCCGCCAGGCGAACGGTTGGTCGGCGGATCAGCAGGGCGCCGGTCATCACCACCAGCAGGGCCAGGCCGATCAGCATCACTCGCCGGCGGATCGAGGCCGGCCATAACGGGCGGTCGCTCTGATAGGGCTCGTAAGCGGCCGGATCGATGAAGGCGGCGGGGTTGACGAGGCGCTCGGGCCAGTAGATGTCGGCGGTGGCCCTGAGCGGCTCGTCCGTGCGGGCATCGCCGGTGGTCAGTTCAATGAGGTAGGTCTGGCGAATGGCGACGGCCGGCAGGACGACAGGCAGAGAGGCGGCGCTGCCGGGTGCGACCGTAATTGGATGGACGAACGTGGGGCCGCCGAGTTGCCAGCGAATAGTCGCCGAGGCGATGGCCGCGGGGGAGTGGTTGTGGATCATCAGGATCGCCCGGCGGTAGGGGGCGTCATCGGCGGCGTCATCGGCGGGCGACAACGTCACTGTCACCTGCTGCTGGGCCGGCGCGGCCGAGCAGTGCGCAGCTGCGGCCAGCAGCGCACAACCGGCCAGGATGAGTCTAGCCCGCGTCATTCGACCGGCTCTCTGCATGCGGCCACCAGCAACTTGGCCCGCAGCACCTCGGCGACCGACCAGGCTTGGGCGATGCAGCCTCCGGGCTGACGGGGCTCATCGCCGTCGAAAACTTCGCTGATCGTTCCCAGCCCCGCCTCGCCCAGGTGCGCGTCGAACTCCGACAGCCACGACTCGGCCTGGTCGGCGGCGGCGGGGGAGTGCTCGTGGACCTTCAGGTAGGCTTCGATGAAGGGCCCGATGAGCCACGGCCAGACCGTGCCCTGATGGTACGCGCGGTCGCGGGCCAGGCGGTCGCCGCTGTAGGACCCTCGATAGGCCGGGTGCGAACTCGCCAGCGTTCGCAGCCCAACCGGGGTCAGCAATTGCGTCTGCACGACACGCACAACGTCGCGCTGCTGGTCGGTTGACAGGGGGCTGTATGGGAGAGAGACGGCGAAAATCTGGTTCGGCCGGATGGCATCGTCGATGCCGTCAAGGCAGAGGCAGTCGTAAAGGCATCGCTCTCGCTGGTTCCAGAACGTCTTGGCGAAGGCGGGGGCGATCAGTTCAGCCAGGTGGCCGTGTTGATCGGCCAGGCCGTCGTCGATACCGCGGCAGCGATGCTCCATGATCCGCTGGGCCGCATACCACAGAGCGTTGATCTCGACGGCCTTGCCGTAACGCGGCGTGAACACATCGTCGTCGACCGCAGCATCCATCCACGTCAGTTGCGTCTGGGGCGATCCGCCCATCAGCAGGCAGTCGCCATCGGCGTGGATGTCGAACCGCGTGCCGTCGTGGTAGGCCTGCAGGATGGCGGCCGCTGCCGGCAGGAGTTGCTGCGACCAGAACTCGGTATCGCCGGTCGCCTGCAGGTATCGCTCGGCCGCGATGATAAACCACAGCGACGCGTCGATGCTGTTGTAGTGCGCGCTCGTGCCGTCGTCGTCGAAACAGTTCGGCGCCAGCCCGTCACTGATCCAGGCGGCGAAGGTCTTGAATACCTGGCGGGCCACGTCGAATCGGCCCGTGGCCAGGCACAACCCCGGCAGGGCGATGAAGGCGTCGCGGCCCCAGTCGGCGAACCAGTGGAAGCCCGCCAGGATCGTCGCCGACGATGGGGCGTTGACGAACTGGCGACGAACGATAAAGGCGTCGCCGGCAACGGCCAGGCGCCGCGCCGTGTCGTCGGCCTTATCGCCGACCGCCGCTGCCGCCGCGGCCAGGCGCTGCCGCCGCCGGTCGTGGGTCGAGGCGAACAGGATTCGCCCCGCCTCGTCCAGGCCGCCCTGCACCTCGCAAGATTGGCCGTCGGCGAGCTCGCAGATGAACATGCCGGGGGAGTAGGTGTCTTCGGGCTCGCCCTGGCCGCGGGCGATGTCGGCGCGGTAGCAGAAGGCGTACCACCATTGCGGGCTGGCCTGGAAGGCCGCGCCCGTGCTGGTGAGGTACAGGCTGTGGGCAAGGTTCGTTCGATCGTGAACGACCACGCCGTCATCGATGCGGTCGAATGTCATGCGATGGGGCATCTCGGCGCTGCGAACGTGGTGGTAGTCGCGCAGGGCTGCGAACGGGCGAACGTGCAGCGTTGCCGATCCGCCGCGCAGCGTGTAGCGGATGACGACGGCGTTGGCCGATTCGGCCAGGATTATCTTCTTGGTCAACTCGAGATCGCCGATGCGGAAGACGAAACGCGGGGCGACGTCGTTGACGAACGTCTCGAGATGCCGCCACCCCTGCGGCGACATCGCCCGGTCGAACTCGTTGGTGGCCAGCTCATGGGTCTGGCCGGAGGCGTCCAGATGCTCCATCACCGTCGCCAACGCCATGATCCGCCCGACGGGCGGCTGTGCGGCGGCGACTAGTAACCCATGGTATCGGCGAGTGTTACAGCCGGTTATGCTGGCCGATGCATAGGCGCCGATGCCGTTGGCGATCAGCCATTCCTTGTTCAGCAGCTCGTCCAGATCGCCGTCGCGGCAGTCGATCGTCAACGGGGGCGGCAGCTTGTCGTTGGGGGGGTGGTTCATCACCGCCAGCATATCAGCTGATCGGCGAACGGGCAATGAGCCGGCCGGCAACGAGATGACGGCTGGTTCATGATTTCAGATAGATCGGGTTGGTCCAGGCGGATCGGCCCGTGGCGTCGGTGACGACAGCTCGGACGTAGGGCCAGCTTGATGGCGTCTTGATCTTGAAGCTGCTGACGCTCTTGCCGTCGCCTGCCTCACGGCGCTCGCCCTGGCCCGGGCCGGACTTGAATGTGATCCGCGCCGCCGGCGAGCAGCGCAGCGTGATCTTGCCGTCGGTGACGCGGAAGTCGTGGACCTTCGGCCCGCAGGACGCGTAGGTCGCGCCGGTGCGAACGGCCTTGAGGACATTGGCGACCGTCAGCGACCGCATCTTCAGCCACGTCCAGCCGCCGAATGTGTCGGTGGCCCCGGGGCGGCCGCCCGAGTGCGTGTCGTCGACGGCGACCGCCGGCAGGCGCCGGTTGCGGTCGAGAATGTAGGCCCATTCGTTTTCGCTGCATCCCCGCCCGGCGCCGGCGTCGCAGATCGTGTTCCAGACCTCCACGGCCGCGACGTCCTTGAGATCTTTGTAGTCGGCGAACTCCATCCCGCACCAGAACGGATGGCCCAGGATCGTCAACCCGCCGACTTTGGCGACCTGTCGGACGCAACTGACGGCCTGGTTCTTGGCGCTGGTTGTTTTCGGCTTGAAGCCGTGCGGCACGTTCAGGGCGACCAAGTGAAAAGAACTCTTGTAGGTCGTCATCGGCGGATGAAGCTCCGTCCCGCTGATCACGAGCAGGCTCTTGGTGGACAGGGGCCGGACGTCGTGCGTGGCCCCGTGGTCGGTGATCGCCAAGACGTCGTAGCCCTTGCGGCGGTAATTGGCGACGACCTGGCGGGGCGGCAGGGCCCCGTCGGAGGCGTTGGTGTGGGTGTGGAAATTGGCTTTGTACCACTGGCCGGGCTGTTCGAAGGGGTTGACGAAACGGGTCATACTGAACGGTCCTTTCCGTTGGCCTCGCGTTGGATTGCAGCGCGGCGGGGCGGGTCCGCCTCCGCCGGTCATCTTGCTGCGCGTGCCCGAGTGGTCAGTCGGTGGGCGGGTCGTCGGTCGAGCTGTCGGCCGGCTGGTCGTCCGTATCGTCGGCGTCGCCGGGCTGGTCGGTCGGCTTGTCGGCCGCCTGCTTGGCCTTTTGGCGGACGAGTTCTTTGCGGACGCGGGCCCGGGCCAGAACGTATTGTTCTTCGGCGTCGACCTTGAACGCCTGGGTGTAGTAGCTCTCGGCGTCTTCCAGCCTCCCCAGCGCCTCGCACATGACGCCGGCGTTGAACATCGAGGCGTGGTCGGTCTTGCGCTTGGCGATGGCGCCCTCGAAGCACTCGAGCGCTTCGATGTATTCGCCGGCGACGGCCAGCTTTCGGCCGGTCTCGGCGATCTTGGTCTTGCCCTTGGGGAGCTCCTCGGGGATCGCGACTTCGTGCGGCGTGATCTTGCCGATGAACTCCTGCACGCACTCGTCGACGAGATGGCTGAGGACCTTGTCGGCCGGCGGGAGCTTGTCGCCGCCAAAGCCCAGCACCTTGCCGATGCCGTCACCTTTGTTTTCCTTGTCCTTCTGGGAGTCGTAGTCGCGCGTCACCGACAGGGTGGTCAGCATCTTGCCCGTACGGCTGTTGGTCAGCGTGAAGCTGATGGTCGCCTGGCAGTATCGCTTGGTGTAACGGACCTTCTTGAGCCCGCGGCCCAGCACGTCGATCGTCGTGCGGGTGGCCTGTTCGTCGCGGGCGGTGACGGTCACCGAGCCGTAGACCATGGCGTCCAGATTGGCCAGCTTGCCGAGCTTGACAGCTGTGGCGCTGTCGGCGATGGCGAGTTGCAGATCGCGCTCGGCCAGGACCTGCTGGAGGTGCTTGCGGTCGATCAATTCGTAACGCTGATACTTCCTGTTGAACTCGTCCAGCTGCGAGGCCAGCCGGTCGGAGGCGATATCGCACCACTTGGCGTCGCGGCTTTGAGTGGTGGTGAACTGGGCGATGCCGATCCGCCTGATGCCGGCAGGGATCTCATACTCAGCCGGGCGCTCGTAGGTCAGCTCGACAACCTTCTCACCGGCTGCGGCAACCGCGCAGATGCCCGAGACAATCAGGACAGCCATGAACGTCGCAGAGATGCGGGGAGTCATGACAAGCTCCTTTCAGCCGACAATCATACCGCCCGGGGCCAGGGACAGGCAAGATTTCCACGGGCGCCAAGCTGCGTCAACGCCCGGGCCGGGTCTCTGAGGACCCACAGCTTGCTGCATCAATCCTGTGAGTCTTTGGGTCTGAAGTGCAGGAGGGCCCGATTGACGTCCGGGTAGATCTGGAAAACTTTGTTCAGGTGCATCATGTTAATCGCGTCCGCCACGCGTGTGTGCACGCTGGCGATCTTCACTTCCCCGCCGGCCTTCTTGGCACGCTTGTGCAGTTGGAGCAGTACGGTAAACCCATAGCTGGAGATGTATGTAAGGTGTTCACAGTCAACGATGATCTTCGCCATTCCTCCTTCGATGAGTCGCAGGATATCGTCGGTGAACTGGCCACTGGTCTGGCGGTTAAGACCGCCGTCAGCGGAGATGACGATCACGTCCTTCTGGACTTCGTGGTAGTAGAATTGCACGTCCAGATTATAGCTGCCTCCAGCCTGCAATGTCATGGGGCAAGCAGCGATATCGATGTCTTCGGCGACGGCAGAGCAGTTGGGCCATGGCCCAACTGCGTTCGACTGTGGGCGGACACAGAATGCAAGAAGAGCCGCCAAAGGGCGGCCCTTCTTACATCGGGGCGATTGTCGATCGGCGCGCGCCGCAAGTCAACGGTTCACGCGGATAGGCGGGTAGCGATCACTTGAAGGGCTCGCAAACGCGAGCACCCGCCGGAGTTCCGAAGGCATTCTTTTCATCGGCCGGGGCGCGCTGAACTGTTGTGCGGCGTCCGCTGCAACCGCAGTGTGTGAGACGGTTTGCCGGTTGCCGCTTGTCGGTGGGCGATCGCGGGCGTTATCCCTTGCCATTTCGGCAATTCCATGGTTTAATGGGATAATCGGAACTGGATGCGTAACATGTAGTAAGTCACGATTCTTCACAGGAGGGTCCTGAGATGAGGAACGGTTACTTAGCAATATTGGTCTTGTGCGCGGTGACGGCCGGCTGTCAGCAGACTGTACTGAACTGCGACGGCGGCTTTCGCGAGATAGCGTGGCGGACCAAGATCCAAGACGTCCAAGACGATCTGCTGCTGACCTGTCATACCGAGTACAAGGACCGGTTCAGCCGAGAGGACGATGAGATGACGCTGGGCCCGATCATCGAGCAGGACGAGCAGGGCAAGCCGGTCGAGCAGGGCCGGGCCATCCCGCTGTACAAGGTGCGGTACGCGTTCTGCGAGGGCGAGTTCTACGAGGTCTCCATCTACGTTGACCGCAAGCACCGCGCCGAGTTGGAGCGGATCTTTGCCGAGCACTTCGGCGAAGGCCAGCGGACGCCCGACGGGACGTACTACTGGCGCAAGGACGACGTGGTCGCGAAGATCGTCAACGCCCCATTGCTGTGGAAGAAGGTCGAGGGCCGAATCACCTACCTGCCGGTCACGGAGGACAAGCCCGCCTGCGTGACGACCGATCGGAAGGTGAACATCAGACCCTTGCCCATGCCGCCCACGCTGGCGTGCGCGAAATAGGGTCAGGGCGTTTCGGTGTCGCCGGCGCCGCCGAGAGTTTCGATGAGGTCGTCGAGGATCTGATTCTCCAGAGCGTGATCGTAGCTCTGGGTCTCCCACATCTCGTTCTGCTCGGATGTGGTGGCGGCATCCATGTCGGCGGGTGTCTGGTTGGGGACCGAATCGTAGTTGTCCTGGTAGGCCCGGCGTTCGCGGTTGATCATGACGCCCTTGCGCTGCACGGCGACCGATGCGACGGCCATCAACTGGCCGCCGACGTGGGTAATCTTCAGCATGGCCACCCGTCGATTTCCCGAGCGGCCCAGCAGGCCGCCGCTGCGGTCGGTGAATTGGGGTTCGCTACGGATGATGCCATCGTCCGCATCCGCCGAGGCGACGTGAAAGTAATGCGACAGGACCGTTCGGCCGGCGCTGAAGGCCTCACTGAACGATGCCGCCGGCAGCGGCCGACGCGTGCCGGCGTCGTCGCCGAAGAAGAAGGCGACCATGGGGTTGCCCGATCCGGCGGGATCGATATCGCCGGGGCATCCCGCCAGCAGGACGCCACCCAGGGCCGTGGCGATGGCTGCGAGGATTATTCTGTGGGTCATGGTTATAGCTCCCAAGCAATTCGGTGATAGGCCGGTCCGGTAGGGGTCGAGGCGGCTATTCCTCGTCCGTTCGCCAGGCCGAGTAGTTCGGTGATTCCTGTGTGATGGCGATGTCATGGGGGTGGCTCTCGGCGAGTGTCGCCGGCGAGACCCGCAGGAACTTCGCCTCGGTGCGCAGGTGCTGGATGGTTTGCGTGCCGCAGTGGTCCATGCCGCTCTGCAGGCCGCCGATCATCTGGAAGACGAAATCCGCCAGCGTGCCGCGGTAGGGCACCCGACCTTCGACGCCTTCGGGAACCAGGCGATTGCCGTTCGCGTCATCCTGGCCGTAACGATCGGCCGAACCGGCCAGCATCGCGTCCATCGATCCCATCCCGCGGTACGTCTTGAAACGTCGGCCCTTGTAGATCACCAGCCGGCCCGGCGATTCGTCCAGCCCGGCGAACAGGCTGCCCAGCATCACGCACGACGCTCCGGCGGCGATGGCCTTGGTGATGTCGCCGCTGTGGCGGATGCCGCCGTCGGCGATGACGGGCGCGTCGTGGGCGTCGCCGACGCGGGCACAATCGTGAACGGCCGTGATCTGCGGGACGCCGACGCCCGTGATCACGCGCGTCGTGCAGATCGCGCCCGGACCGATGCCGACTCGCAGGCCGTCGGCGCCGGCTTCGAACAGGTCTTCCGCCGCATCGGCCGTGGCGATGTTGCCGCCAATGACATCAATATCGTGCGTGGCCTTGATCTGACGGACCGTCTCGAGCACCACGTCCTTGTGGCCGTGCGACGTGTCAACGACGATCACGTCAACATCCTCGCCGATCAGCTTCTCCACGCGGTCGAAATCGAGAATGCCCACCGCCGCCCCCACGCGCAGTCGCCCACGCTGGTCCTTGCAGCCGAGAGGGAACTGGCGAAGTTTCTCAATGTCCCGCATCGTGATCAGCCCGGCCAGGTGGCCGTCGCTGTCGATGAGCAGAAGTTTCTCGACCTTGTGAGCGTTGAGGATCTGCTCGGCTTCGTCCAGCGACGTATTGGGTGAAGCGGTGACGAGGTTCGTCTTGGTCATCACCTTGTCGATCGACACGTCGGCGCCGAGAAACTTCATGTCGCGCCGGGTCAGGATGCCGACCAAGTTCCCGTCGGCCTCGACGATTGGAATGCCCGAAACGTTGTATTCGCTCATGACCCGGCGGGCGGTTTCGCTGGATTCGGTCGGCGGCAGCGTGATCGGGTCGGTGATGATGCCGTTTTCCGAGCGCTTGACCTTCGCCACCTCGCGCGCTTGGGCATCGATCGACAGATTGCGGTGAATGATGCCGATCCCGCCTTCCTGGGCCAGCGCGATGGCCAGGGCCGATTCGGTGACGGTGTCCATCGGTGCGGAAACGAGGGGGATCTGGAGGCGGATGTTTCGCGTCAGAGGCGTGGCTAGATCCAGGGAGTTGATGTCCACGGTGGAGCGTGCAGGCGCCAGCAGCACGTCGTCAAACGTGAAACCGTCGCCGATGATCTTGTCTTTCATGGCCTCTCCCCGCCGGTCGTCTGACGCGGCTCGGCGGTCGATAACCATGTAGGGTATTGACGTACGGGATGGGTTTCAAGAAAAATGCCCCCATGAGCGACTGGGAGCATTTGAAAACCGTCCTGAACGACCTGAAAGCGGGCGACTTGCTGCGCACGCCAGCCGTGCTGGACTCGCCAGTGGGCGCCCGCGTTGTCGTGGGTGGGCGAGAGGTGGTCTGTCTGTGCAGCAACGATTATCTCGGCCTGGCCGCTGACGAGGCGGTCAAGGCCGCCGCCATCGAAGCGATCAACACGTGGGGCGTCGGGGCGGGGGCCTCGCGCCTGGTCAGCGGCACGCTGCAGGTGCATCAGCAGCTCGAGCAGCGGCTGGCGGCCTTCAAAGGCGCCCAGGCCGCCGTGGTGACCTCGACCGGCTGGATGGCCAATCATGTCGCCATCTGCGCCCTGGCCGGGGCGGGAGACCTGATCCTGTGCGACAAGCTCGACCACGCCAGCATCCTGGACGCGGCGCGCCAGAGCAGGGCGGCTGTGCGGACCTACGCCCACGGCGACCGGGGCCGCTTGCGGCGCCTGCTGGAGCGACACCGGGCGGACTACCGGGAGTGTCTGATCGTGACCGACTCGCTGTTCTCCATGGACGGCGATCTGGCCCCGCTGGAGGAGTTGGTGGAGCTGAAGAACCGATTCGACGCGAAGCTCATGATCGATGAGGCGCACGCCACGGGCGTATTCGGGCAGACGGGTCGGGGGGTTGCGGAGCACCTGGGTGTGGATGAACACATCGACGTGACGGTCGGGACGCTCTCGAAGGCGCTGGGGGCGATGGGGGGCTTTGTGGCCGGGCCGGAGGTGGTGATCGATGTCATCCGAAACACCGGACGGGCCTATATGTATACGACCGCTCTGCCGCCGGCGATGTGTGCGGCTGTGCTGGCTGGGCTGGATATCGTCCGCGACCAGCCCCAGCGGCGTCAGAAGCTGCTGGCGATGGCGGCTGAACTTCGCGACCGGCTTGGCGCGGGTGGGCTCAGCACGCTCTCCTCCGCCAGCCAGATCATTCCGGTCGTCATCGGCGGGGCCGCCGAGGCGGTGGCCGTGAGCGGACGTCTGCTGTCGGAGGGTTTTCTGATCCCGGCGATCCGTCCGCCTTCGGTGCCGCCCGGGGCCAGCCGGCTGAGGATCAGCTTGTGCGCCAACCACGACCCGCAGGACCTGGCGCGGCTGGCCGACGTGCTGACTTGACTGGCCCGGCGGCGGAGGGACAATACCCCCACAGCTATGAACACCCGATCTGAAGAACAACTCGTCATCGGCCTGGTGGGCGGCATCGGCGCCGGCAAAAGCACCATAGCCACGGAGTTTGGCAAGTTGGGGTGCGTGGTGGTCGATGGGGACGCGATCGCCCACGAGCTGCTGGGCCAGACCGACGTTCAGCAGCAGATTCGCCGGCGCTGGGGCGCCGATGTCTTCAATGCTGACGGCCAGGTCGATCGGCCCGCACTGGGCGCGGTGGTCTTCGGCGATCCAGCCGAACTGGCTGCGCTCAGCGCGATCCTGCATCCGCTCATTCGCCGGGAGGTCGCCCGGCAAATCGCCGAGGCCGCCCACCGCCCCGATGTTCCGGCTGTGGTCTTGGACGCGGCGGTCCTTTTCGAAGCCGGCTGGGACGACCTGTGCACGCACACGGTGTTTGTCGACGCCCCTCTCCAGGTCCGTCAAGAACGCGCTTCCAGGCAGCGCGGGTGGGATGAGGCCACCTTCGCCGCCCGAGAAAACGCACAAATTGATGTGGACAAGAAGGCGAAAATGTGCGATGATATATTTAGTAACTGTCCGAGTGATCCCCCCCTTGGCCGAACGGTCCCTCAACTTCTGGACCGGTTGGCGGACCCAAGTGACCGCCAGTAGGACAAGAAGCCGAACATCGCAGTCTGTGTGATTGCGATCACTCCGAGCGAATGCGTGCAAAAGGCTGAGCTGGTCCTTTCGTGAGGGCATCCCACCGTTGACCCGGTTGTTGGACGCCGGGCAAGGCCAAAGAGCTGTTGGCCGCACACCAGACAGGCGGCCGACCGATGCATGCGACACGTCCATACAGATGAGGCAACGCCTCAGGAGATGCACCGACATTATGGCTGATGCAAAGAAGAAAAAGACCAAGCGGACGAACCGAAAAACCGATGACGCCGACGAGACCGTCACCGATGTCGTCAACGGCGCCGAGGCCGACGATCCGATCGACAGCGATGCTCCGCAGACCTCCTCGCCAGAGGCCCCCTCTGAAGAGCCCGCCTCCCAAGAGCCCGCCTCCGAGCCGGCCGACGACGCGATTGCCGACTTCGACAAGGAGATGCACGCCAAGTACGAGAAGGTCAAGCGAGGCGACCTGCACCTCAAGGACCTTCAGAAGATGGAGGTCGCCGAGCTTCACGAGTTGGCAAAAGAGGAAGGGCTGGACAACGTCGCCGGCATGCCCCGCCAGGAGCTGGTCTTCCGCCTGCTGCGAGAGCGCGTACAGAAGAACGGCCTGATGTACGGCGAAGGCGTGCTGGAGATCCTCCCGGACGGGTTCGGATTCCTCCGCAGCCCCGACTACAACTACCTGCCGAGCCCGGACGATATTTACGTGTCGCCCAGCCAGATTCGCCGGTTCGGCCTGCAGCAGGGGCATATCGTCGCCGGGCAAATCCGCCCGCCGAAGGAATCGGAGAAGTACTTCGCGCTGCTGCGCGTCGAGGCGATCAACTACGAAGAGCCCGACAAAGTCCAACGCAAGACCAGCTTTGAAGACCTCACCCCCACCCATCCCGACAGGCGCATCATCCTGGAAACGACCCCCGAAGAAATCTCGATGCGCGTGATGGACATGGTCACGCCGGTGGGGTTCGGCCAGCGCATGCTGATCGTGGCGCCGCCGCGCACCGGAAAGACCATCCTCCTTCAGAAGATCGCCAATTCGATCGCGGCCAATCACCCCGAGGCCTACGTGATCATCCTGTTGATCAACGAACGCCCGGAAGAAGTAACGGCCTTTCAACGGACGTGTTCAAGCGCGGAGGTGGTCTCGTCGACTTTCGACGAACCGGCAACGCGGCACGTGCAGATTGCCCAAATGGTCAGCACCAAGGCGCGTCGCATGATGGAATACGGCAGGGACGTGGTGATTCTGCTGGACAGCATCACGCGGCTGGCCCGCGCCCACAACGCCGTGGCGCCCATGTCGGGCAGGATCCTCACCGGCGGCGTCGAGGTCGGCGCGATGCAGGCGCCCAGGCGTTTCTTCGGAGCGGCCCGCACCGTTGAGGAGGGCGGCTCGTTGACGATCATGGCCACCGCCCTGATCGACACCGGCAGCCGAATGGACCAGGTGATCTTCGAGGAGTTCAAGGGCACTGGCAATAGCGAGCTCCACCTGGACCGCCGCCTGGTCGACCGCCGCATGTGGCCTGCGATCGACATCAGCCGATCGGGCAGCCGAAAGGAAGAACTGCTGCTGGACCCGCAGGAGTACAAGCTTGTGACAGCTCTGCGGAAGGTCCTGGCCGAGATGGACCCGGTCAGCGCGATGGAACTGCTGATCGGCAGGCTCAAGAAAATCGACACCAACGCGGAGTTTCTGATGTCCATGGACGTGAGCTAGGGGGGGCGGCAGGACAAAGGATTCGACCCCCACGGCCCGTTTCGGCGGGCCGTTTCTTTGGAAAGACAACCGATCATGACCTATCGCGCGGTGTGTTTCGATCTGGACGGCACGTTGCTGGACACGCTGGAAGATCTGGCCGACTCGATGAACCGCACGCTGCGGCGGTATGACCTGCCGGAGCATCCGGCCTCGGCGTACAAGCAGTTTGTCGGCAACGGCATGGGGGTGCTCGTTCGGCGAGCGGCCCCGGCGGCGCGTGACGACAACGAGTTGGCCGACAAGCTCATCGCCGGGATGCGGGCCGAATATGGCAAGCGATGGGCTGAGCGGACGCGTCCCTACGAGGGCGTCGGCCAATTGCTCGACGCCCTGACCGAGCGGGGCGTGACGATGACGGTCCTGTCGAACAAACCGCACGATTTCACCGCGTTGTGCGTGGCCCAACTGCTGCCGCACTGGAAGTTCGAGCGTGTGTTCGGTGTCGCCGATGACGTACCGGCCAAGCCCGACCCCTCCGGCGCCCAGCGGATCTGCCGGGAACTGGACGTGCCGGCGGAGCAGTTTCTGTACGTGGGCGATACCGGGACGGACATGGATACGGCCACGGCGGCAGGCATGTTCGCCGTCGGCGTCCTGTGGGGATTCCGCGATGCCGACGAACTCACCGCCCACGGGGCCCGCAAGCTCATCGCCCACCCAACCGAATTGCTCGAGCTGCTGTAGAAGTGAGGCCATTGTCTACAGCGCGTCGATCGCTTCGCGGAGGGCCTGGATGTGATCGGGGCTCGTGCCGCAGCAGCCGCCGATGAAGTTGGCCCCGGCCCCGGCCAGGGGCGCGGCGAAGGCGGCGAACTCCTGTGGGGCCATGGGGAAGGTTGTCTTCCCGTCGACGACCACCGGCAGGCCGGCGTTGGCCTTGATCCACACCGGCAGATCGGTCGCCTGGGCCAACAGGCCCGCGACCTTCACGTAGTTGTCCGGCCCGGCCCCGCAGTTGGCGCCCACCGCGGCGGCGCTGCAGGAGACGGCGGCGGCGGCGAGATCGGCCGGGGTGTTGCCCATCATCGTAGCGGTCTGGTCCGGCCCGGAGGCGAACGTCATCGACATGACCACGGGCACGTCGACGACGGCGGTGACGGCCTTGACGGCCAGCACCGATTCGTCCAGTTCGTTGAACGTCTCCAGGATAATGGCATCGGCGCCGCCGCGGCAGAGGGCCTGGGCCGCCTCGGCGAAGGCGGCCGACAGGTCCTCCTCGGACGCCTCGCCCATCATGACGATCTTGCCGGTCGGCCCGATAGAGGCGAACACCTTGGCGCCATCGCCGGCGACCTCGCGACTGATCGTGGCGCCGGTCTCGGCCAACTCCGCCGCGCGATCCTCAGCGCCGTGCTGGGCCAGGATGTAACGATTGGCTCCAAACGTGTTGGTCAGAATAACATCGCTGCCGGCCTGGATGTAGCTTCGGGCGACCTGGCGGACGGCGTCCGGGTTGGCTGTGTTCCACAGCTCCGGCGGCGTCCCCGGCGGCAGACCCAGCGATTGCAGTTGGGTGCCCCAGGCGCCGTCGGTCAGGCGGAGCTTCCGGGTGTAGTCGGTCAGGTTCAGTGTCATTGCGCGGGCTGCTTTTGCAGGTTTTGCAGGACGGGCTCGTATGTCTGGACGTTCTTGTGCAGTTGAGGTTGATTGGGATCGATCTGCAGTGACCGGTCCCAGGCGGACAGGGCGTCGGCGAGAACCCGCGGGGCCGGTTGCTCTCCGGCCGTGTAGATCGTCAGCAACGTCTCGCCCAGAAGGGCCCAGGTCCCGGCATCATCGGGCTCGATCCGGACGGCCTGGTTCAGCGCGGCGACGGCATGGCCGTAGCTGCCGATGGCGCGAGCGGCTGCAGCAAGATTGATGCGGGCATCGGCGCTGTCGGGGTTGAGCTTGGCCGCCCTGCGAAACTCAGCGAGGGCTTGATCGCAGTGCTGCAGGTCCATCAGGACGATGCCTAACTGCATGTGGGCCCGGGCGGATCGGTCGTACCGGGCCAGCAGACGTTGCCACGCGCGGCGGGCCTGGTCGAGCTTGCCCTGGGCCTGAAGGGAAGCGGCCAGGTTGTGCATCGCACGTCGGTGGTAGGGGGCCAACTCCAGCGCCTCGCCAAAGGCCCGCTCGGCCTGACGGTAGTGACTCAGACGCATGTGGGCGACGCCCAGATTAAACCAGGCGGTCGTATCGTCGGGCCGGTGAGACAGGATCGCCTCGCAAGCCTTAACGGCCGAGGGGTAGTCGCCAGTGGCGGCATAGGCCGTTGCGAGGCCCTTCAGGACTGCGACGTCGTCGGGATTGTCATCGAGAAGGGCTCGGAGGATGTCGATCGCCCCGGTGCAGTCACCGCTGGTCAGGGCGGCGTTGGCGGCGGCGAGGCCGCGGGGATCTTCGGGCTCGGGGGATATTGCCTCAGCCGATATATCCGGCTCGGCCGGGCGAGAGGTCGGTGGCAGGACGGGCTGCGGCGCCGGCGTCACCTTCGGGGCGGTGGCGGTCGGCGCAGGCGGTGCAGCCTGGGGGGGCGGGGCT
>LAZR01000241.1_pt1 | contig 52872 bp, 48 predicted proteins | sample 329461 | NCBI WGS metagenome assembly LAZR01 (sample SAMN03002196, study PRJNA259156) | marine sediment metagenome | biome: sea floor; feature: Hydrothermal impacted sediments; material: marine sediment; isolation source: Loki non-amplified sample from Loki's castle hydrothermal vent sediment ...
GCCGTGGAACTGGAAGGCGCTACACCCTGAAGCAAGCAGTCAGGCCGCATAAACCGCGGTGCCAATGGCTTGGTTACTATAGGCCAGCGTCTTGGTCTGTGGGAACCGCCCGCCGTTGTCGCGCGCGAGCAAGGTCAGGTCGCGTGGCTGCGCGCTGAGCCCCTTGGCAACCGCGCCATCGCCTTGCGCGTTGCGCCCGTGGCATTGCACGCAGTTCTGCGCGAAGAACGCGGCCCCTTCAGCACGGTCGGGGGCGTCGGGCATCGGCTTGGCGGGCATACAGGCGGCAAGGCCCAGCAAGAGCGTCGCGCCAAGGGCTGTGGTGATTTTAGTCATATGATCCTCCGGTAGGTCAATGGGATGCTTGCCCTTGGTACGGGTCTTCGCCATGATCCAGATCAAGTAATTGAATTAATTAGGGCATATCATGGCACATTATGCAATCGTGATGCTGTTGGCTGGCATCGGTATTCCGGTTCTGGCCGCGCTGAACGCGGGTCTTGGCAGCCGCATCGGGTCTCCTGCGGCGGCGGCAACGGTGCTGTTTGTGGTCGCTTTCGCGGTCAGTCTGGTGGTCGCAATGCTCGTCGGCAGACAGGGGTTCGCGCAGATCCCCGCAGCGCCGAAACATTTGCTGCTGGCCGGTTTTCTGGTGGCCTTCTACATCTTGTCGATCACCTTTATCGCGCCGCATTTCGGCGTGGGCAACGCGGTGTTCTTTGTCTTGGTGGGACAGCTGTTCAGCGCGGCGGCGATCGACCATTTTGGCCTGTTCGGCGCGCAAGTGTCGCCCTTGGGTGCCGCGCGCGCGGGGGGTATCGCGGTGATGTGCGCCGGCGTGTGGCTGACCCAGCAGGCCTGAGGGTAGAGGCCTAAAGGCTGACCAACTGCCCTGCATCCAGACGGATCTGACGGTCCATCCGCGCAGCCAATTCAAGGTTATGGGTCGCGATCACCGCAGATAGCCCCGTGCCGCGCACCAGCGTCATCAGCGCGGCAAAGACCTGATCCGAGGTGGTCGGGTCAAGGTTGCCCGTCGGTTCATCCGCCAGCAGCAGCCGCGGCGCATTGGCCAACGCACGACAGAAAGCGACCCGTTGCTGTTCGCCGCCCGACAGCGCCGCGGGCCGGTGGTCAGCACGGTGGCCGATACCGACTTCGTCCAGCAAAGACCGCGCACGGGTCTGGGCATCGGACTGCGACACGCCATTGGCAAGCTGCGGCAGGACGATATTTTCCAGCGCCGAAAACTCGGGCAGCAGGTGGTGGAACTGATAGATGAACCCCACATCGCGCCGCCGCACGCCTGTGCGTTTGCGATCGGACTGCCCCGTCATATCGGTGCCGCCGATTTCAACTGTCCCCGCGTCGGGCGTATCCAGCAGCCCTGCGATATGCAGCAGCGTCGACTTGCCCGCGCCTGACGGGGCGACCAGCGCCACGACCTCGCCCGGGGCGACAGTCAGGTCAATGCCGCGCAGCACGTTGACTTCGTTCGGTTGGCCGGGGTTGTAGGATTTTCCGATCCCCGAGAGCCGCAAAACAGGATCATTCATAGCGCAGCGCCTCGACTGGGTTCATGCGCGCGGCACGGCGCGCAGGGAAGATGGTGACAACAAAAGACAGCCCGAGCGACAGGCCTATGGCCGACATCACGTCACCGAATTGCAACTTGGCCGGCAGGAAATAGATGCCGCGGATCGACGGGTCCCATGCGTTGCCGCCCGAGAGGTAGTTCACGGCGGCAAAAATCTGATCAACATACAGCGCAAAGAGACAGCCCAAGATCACCCCCATCGCCGTGCCGATGATGCCGGTGAAGGCCCCGCAGATAAAGAAAACGCGCAGGATCGACCCTTCGCTCAGGCCCATGGTGCGCAGAATACCGATGTCGCGGCCCTTGTTTTTGACCAGCATAATCAGGCCCGACACGATGTTCATCGCCGCGATCAGCACAAGGATGCTGAGGATCACGAACATCACGCGGTCTTCGATATCAAGCGCGTTCAGGAACGACCCCGACGCATCACGCCACGTCCAGATCATGCCGCGATCCCCTGCCGCGGACAGCAACGGCACGGTCAGATCGTCCACGCGGTCGGGGTTTTCGACCATCACCTCAAGCTCGTCGGCGACGCCTTCGCGGTTAAAGAACGACTGCGCCTCGGTCAGCGGCAGATAGGCGCGCGTACGGTCGATGTCATAGCGACCGGCGGTGAAAATATAGGTCACCTCATAGCCATTTACCCGTGGCGAGGTGCCAAAGGCGGTTTTCACCCCGTTCGGAGAAATGATCTTGATCGTGTCACCCAAGCCGACCCGCAGCGCCTGTGCCACGCCGGACCCGATGGCAATGCCCTGTTCGAAATCGGCCAGATCACCTTTGGCGGTTTCTGGGTTGGCGATGCGCGGGATATTGGCCAGATCGGCGGCAGCAATGCCGAAAATTTCGATCCCCGCGTTGGCCTGCCCCTTGTTCGCCATCACCTGACCGCGCACCAAGGGGGACACGTGCGTGACGCCCGGCACTTGGGCCACGCTTTCAGCCATCTCGGTGTAGTTCGCAATCCCCGTCTGGGAGACACCATTATCATCCACGGTCGCCATATTATACACGGTCACATGGGCGTTGGCCCCAAGGATCGTGTCGACGAATTCAGCCCGAAAGCCCGAGCGTACGGCAAGGGTCGCGATCAGGGCAAAAACCGCCAAGGTGATCCCGATCAAGCTGATCCAAGTCATCACGCTGACGCCGCCTTCGGCGCGACGCGCCCGTAGGTAGCGCCAGGCGATCATCCATTCAAAGGCAGCGAAGGGCGGTGTCGAGGAAACTGGTTTGGCCAAGGGATGGCTCCGATCTGGGATCAATCGCGCGCAACCTCGCGGTTTCGGCGCATCGGGTCAAGCGAGGAGTGGTTGCGCAGCAGTCTGCAAGGCGGGCATAGGCGGTAAGGTCAGCGGCCCTGCGCCGGTGTGAGGGGGCGCCGTCGTCGGAACGGGGCGCGCAGCAGCCGCAGCAGCAGCCCCAGACCCAAACCGCCCGCAACAAAGCCCACGCTCGCAAAGATAACCCCCGCAAAGTTCAAGGGCACGGCAGGCTGGAACTCCTGCCATGCCGCCCGCGCAATCTGCGGGTCGGACATCTGCGATAGGTGATAGGCCCGCATGAACGGCCCCTGCCCCTGCAATCGGGTCAATGCGGTATCCAATGCATCGTAGCGTGCAAATGTCTCGGCCATGTCGGTGCGACGTCGCGCCATAAAGGCGGTGCCGGTCATCTGCGCCAGCGCATCACTGCGCGACAGACCGACCGCTTGGGCGCTGGCATCGAAATCGGCAACAACCTCGTGCAGGGCATCAACTGCACCGCCCAACCGTTGCAGGTATTGTTGCGAGTATTCGGGGAACTGCGACGTTACCGCAGCCCCCGCCACACCGCCAGCAAGCGTCAGCGCGCGCAGGATCATGAAACGCCCCAAAGGTCCATTATGCAGCGTTCCATGATCCGCCTCCGTTTCTAAAAGGTCCGTCGTTCAAGGTTAGGCGATACCGCGATAGATCTCGGCGATCTTTTCAACCGCGGCCTCGGGTGTCATCTCTTCGCTCTCGCCGGTGCGGCGCGAGGTGAGCTCGACCACGCCGTTTTTCAGACCCCGCGGCCCAACGGTGATCCGCCACGGCAGACCGATCAGGTCCATCGTCGCAAACTTACCGCCCGCGCGTTCTTTGGTGTCGTCATAAAGCGGATCCAGCCCCAAGGCCTGCAGGCTGGCATAAAGCGCGTCACACGCCGCATCCGCCTGATCGTCGCCCTGCTTGAGGTTAACGATGCCTACGTGGAACGGCGTGACGCCTTCGGGCCAGATGATGCCCTTGTCGTCATGGGATGCCTCGATGATCGCGCCCAGCAGACGGCTGACGCCGATCCCGTGCGACCCCATGTGAACCGGCACAGGCTTGCCATCCGGCCCCTGCACGGTCGCGCCCATTGGTTCGGAGTACTTGGTGCCGAAATAAAAGATCTGCCCCACTTCGATCCCGCGCGCGCTGCGCTGGCGTTCGGCTGGCACTTCGGCAAAAAGCGCCGCGTCGTGGGTTTCATCGGTGCGGGCGTAGCGCGAGGTGAACTCCTCCATCACGGCCTGACACTGGTCGACGGAATCATAATCGATCTCGCGGTCGCCGAACTTGAGCTCGGTGATCTGGCTGTCATAGAACACCTCGGATTCGCCGGTTTCCGCCAGCACGAGGAATTCATGCGTGTCGTCGCCGCCAATCGGGCCGGAATCCGCGCGCATCGGGATCGCCTGCAAGCCCATGCGCTCGTAGCTGCGCAGGTAGGTCACCAGATGACGGTTATAGGCGTGCAGCGCGTCTTCTTTCGTCAGATCAAAGGTATAGCCGTCCTTCATCAGGAACTCGCGGCCGCGCATGACGCCGAAACGGGGGCGGACCTCGTCGCGGAATTTCCACTGGATGTGGTACAGCGTCATCGGCAGGTCCTTGTACGACCCCACATGGCTGCGGAAGATATCAGTGATCATTTCCTCGTTCGTGGGACCATAAAGCATATCGCGGTCCTGACGGTCCTTGATGCGCAACATCTCGGGGCCGTAGGCGTCAAAGCGGCCGGATTCCTTCCACAGGTCCGCCGATTGCAGCGTCGGCATCAGCATCGGGATGTGGCCGGCGCGCTGCTGTTCTTCGTGCACGATGGTTTCGATCTTGCGCAGCACTTTAAAGCCAAGCGGCAACCACGAATAGATCCCCGCAGCCGATTGCTTGATCATGCCGGCCCGCAGCATCAACCGGTGGCTGACGATCTGCGCCTCGGACGGGTTTTCCTTGAGCACAGGTAAAAAATAACGGGACAGACGCATGATGATCCTCTCAGAGTGAATTGGCACCTGACTATGATAATCCCCGCGTCGAGACAATCACCAACAAGCGGGCACCAACAAGCGGGCACCAAGACGGGCGCACGCTTGGTGATTGACGCTTGGGGCGCAGACGCGTTTCTTACCGAGATCGCCAAACCACAAAGGACGCCCCATGACCATGATCCTAGAGCCCGCGCGCGAAACCCCTGTGATCCACGAGACCGGCGTGCTGGTGATCGGGTCCGGCCCCGGCGGTCTGGCCGCCGCCCTTGCCGCCGCACGTGCGGGGGCAGAGGTGACGCTGCTTGATCGTTTCGGCTGCTTTGGTGGCAATATTACCGTGGTCGGGGTCGAAGGCTTTGCCTGGTACCGCCATGAACAGACGATAGAGGCCGGCGGCATCGGCTGGGAATTCGAAGAACGCGCAAAGGCGATGGGGGCTGCCAGCCCCGAATCCCAATCGCTCAGCTACGAGCTGGACAGCGAGGGATTCAAACTTGTCGCCGACCGGCTGGTGACCGAAGCAGGCATTCACCCGATGCTACACCGCCAGTTCGTAGCACCCATCATGGAGGGCGACACGATCAAGGGCGTCATCGTCGAATCAAAAGCGGGCCGCGAGGCGATCCTCGCCAAAATCGTGATCGATGCCACGGGCGACGCCGATGTCGCACATCGCGCTGGTGCCCCCACACAGAAAACCCCGATTGAGGACATGCAGGCCGCCTCGGTCATGTTCCACATCGCGGGCGTCGACAAGGCGGCCTTTATGGCGGGGGTCAAGGCCGACCCGCAGACTTACGCCAATTGGTCCACGGGCGAATGGGTGGTCGAAACCGATGGCAAGGAAGACGCGATGTTCTCTCCGTTTCTGGCCAAACCCTTTGCCCAGGCTATCCGCGACGGGCGTATGCCCGCCAATCTCAACACCATCGGGGGCACGTGGGGCGCAGTGCATGACAGCGGCGAGATGACCTATATGAACCTGATCCACCTTGCCGAATGCGACGGCACCGACCCCGACAGCATGACCCGCTTTGAAATCGAGGGCCGCGCCCAGGCGATGCACGCGATTGACGCGCTCAAGGCGTATACACCCGGCTGCGAGACCGCGCGGCTGCGCAATTTTGGCATGAGCATCGGCATCCGCGACACCCGCAAGATCGACGCGGTCTATAACATGACCGAAACCGACGTGCGTCAGCAGGCCCGTTTTGACGACAGCATCGGCATCTACCCTGAATTCATCGACGGCTACGGCGTGCTGATCATCCCCACCACGGGGCGCTACATGCACATCCCCTACCGTGCGATGCTGCCCAAATGGGTCAAGAATCTGCTGGTCGCAGGCCGCGCCATCGGCGGCGACAAGATCGCCCATGCCGCCACCCGCAACATGGCGTGCTGTACTGTGGCGGGCCAAGGCGCGGGCGTCGCAGCAGCAATTGCGCTGGCGACAGGCTGCCCGCTGGACGCCGTTCCGCTAGAGCGCCTGCAAAAAACCCTGCAAGATCAGGGCGTCCGCGTGTTCTGACCCGCAAGGGCTGCTTCCAAATGGTAAAAATCCTCGCCGAAGGCACCTGACACGTCCACGCGCGCAGGCCGTCCATTTCACCACGGGCCTTGAAAAACGTGCCCCGTTGCGCAATGTCGACCCAAACCAAAGTGCGAGGACGCGGCATGGGCCTGCCAATCAGAGATCAGATGAAATACTGGGGCATCGCCGGGGCGGTCTTTCTTGTTGTCTTGTGGTTCACCGGCGACATACTACTGCCGTTTCTGATTGGCGCGGCGATTGCTTATTTTCTGGACCCCGTGGCGGACCGGCTCGAAGCGCTCGGCTTGAGCCGCGCGATGGCCACGATGGTGATCACATTGATGGCGCTGCTGATCTTTGTACTGATGGCGCTGTTGGTGGTCCCCGCGCTGATCAACCAAGCCGTGAACCTGATAGAGGTAGCACCCCAGCTGACGCGCAACTTCACCAATTTCCTGACCGAACGCTTTCCCACGCTGCTGGTCGAAGGGTCGACGCTGCGCAGTTCGATCAACTCTATCGGGTCTACCATTCAGGAACGTGGCGGAGAGTTTCTAAACACCGCAATCGCCTCGGCCGCGACGGTGCTGAATGTGCTGCTTTTGTTTGTGATCGTGCCGGTGGTTGCGGTCTATCTGCTGCTGGACTGGGACCGGATGGTCGGCCAGATCGACCGGTTACTGCCACGCGATCACGCGCCAGTGATCCGCCGACTTGCACGTGATATCGACCGCACGCTGGCGGGATTTATCCGTGGCATGGGGACGGTCTGCCTGATTCTGGGCACCTATTACGCCATTGCCTTGATGTTGGTGGGGCTGCAATTTGGCCTTGTTGTCGGCTTTATCGCCGGTCTGGTCACCTTTATTCCCTATCTCGGGGCTGTTCTGGGCGGTGCTTTGGCCATCGGTCTGGCGCTGTTTCAATTCTGGGGGGATTGGTTCTCTATCGGGATGGTCGCGGGTATCTTTGTGCTGGGCCAGATGATCGAGGGGAATCTGCTTACGCCTAAATTGGTCGGTAACTCGGTCGGGCTGCATCCGGTCTGGCTGATCCTCGCGCTGTCGGTCTTTGGCTCGCTGTTCGGGTTTGTCGGCATGCTGGCTGCCGTGCCGATTGCCGCCGCCCTTGGGGTGATCGCGCGGTTCGCAACCGAACAATACGTCGAAAGCTCGCTCTATCAGGGCACGCAACGATCGACTTTGGACGAAACGGCGGACTGATAGCATGGCACAACAGCTTGGACTTGACCTTCCCAGCCGCCCCGCACTGGGACGGGACGACTTTTTTGTCGCCCCGTCAAACGCGATTGCTGTGGCGATGATCGAGGGCTGGCAGGCGTGGGCCGGCCGCAAGCTGGTGCTGACCGGCCCGCCCGGGTCGGGCAAGACCCACTTGGCGCATGTCTGGGCCAACCTGTCGGGCGCACAGATCATCGACGCGGCCGATATTGCCACTGCAGATATCCCCGCGCTGGCCCAGGGGCCTTTGGCGGTTGAAAACATCCCCGCAATCGCCGGTGACACCACCGCCGAGACAAATCTTTTCCACCTGCATAATCTGGCGCTGGCCGAGGGTCACAGCCTGCTGCTGACCGGCGCGCCGGCGGTGCCCCACTGGGGACTGCACCTGCCCGACCTCACAAGCCGTATGCGCGCCGCCACGGCTGCAGCGCTTGAAGCGCCCGATGACAGTTTGCTGACGGCTGTGATGGCCAAGTTGCTGGCCGACCGGCAGCTGACGCCAAAACCTGATGTGATCCCCTATCTGCTGCTGCGGATGGACCGGTCCTTTGCGGCGGCGGGCGATCTGGTGGCTGCGCTGGATGCCGCCAGTCTGGCTCTACAAAGGCCGGTGACACGCACCCTCGCGGCACAAGTGCTGGACAATGGGATTTCCGCTGCGCGATAGTCTTTATAGATCGCGTCACAAACCCATTACATTCCAACGCCATAAGGCCGTCATGACAAACGCTGACTTTCTCGAATCCGCCTTCGTACCGGCCCAAGATATGCCTGAACTGGATATCACCGGACCGGGTCGCTTTTACAACCGCGAGCTCAGCTGGCTCGGGTTCAACTGGCGTGTGCTGGAAGAGGCCAAGAACCCCCGCGTGCCGCTGTTGGAACGGCTGCGCTTTCTGTCGATCTCGGCGGGCAATCTGGATGAATTCTATACCGTGCGCGTCGCTGGCCTGCGCGAACTGGCACAGGCGGGCAACACAACGCCTGCCAGCGACGGGCTGACCCCTGCTCAGCAACTTGTGCTGATCAATGAAGACGCGCGCCGGCTGATGACCGAACAGCAAAATGTTCTGGTCGATCTGATGTCAAAGATGGACGATCAGAACATCATGCTTGAACGCGCCGCTGATCTGGACGCGGCCGACCTGGCCTATCTGGATGATGTGTTCTTGCACCGCGTCTTTGCCGTGCTGACCCCGCTGGCCATCGATCCCGCACACCCTTTCCCGTTCATTCCCAACACCGGCTATGCGCTGGCGTTGCAATTGGAACGCACCAGCGACAAGCGCCCTTTGCAAGCCTTGCTGCCAATTCCGGCGCAGATCGACCGGTTTGTCTCCCTGCCTGCCCCCGCAGGATCGCTGCGCTTCCTGCCGCTCGAAGATCTGCTGGTGCTCAAGATTCCCGGTCTGTTTCCGGGCTATAAGTTAAAGGCCCATTTCGAATTTCGGGTCCTACGTGACAGTGACCTCGAGGTCGAAGAAGAAGCCGAAGACCTTGTGCGCGAATTCGAAGTCGCCCTGAAACGCCGCCGCCGCGGCGAGGTCGTGCGTCTGACCCATTCCGCCGGAGCGCCTGAAAAACTAAAATCCGTGGTCATGGCCGAATTGGGCGTGCGCCCGCAAGACGTGATAGAGCTGGACGGGATGATCGGCATCAGCGATCTGGCGGAACTGGTGGTCGACAGCCGCCCCGATCTGCTGTGGCCACTATTCACGCCGCGCATTCCCGAGCGGGTGACCGACCACGAAGGCGACATGTTCGCGGCGATCCGGTCCAAGGACATGCTGCTGCACCACCCCTACGAGACGTTCGACATGGTCGTGCGCTTTCTGGCGCAGGCCGCACGTGACCCTGATGTGGTGGCGATCAAACAGACGCTCTATCGCACCTCGCGCGACAGCCCCATCGTAGAGGCGCTGTGCGAGGCCGCCGAAGACGGGAAATCGGTTACCGCGCTGGTCGAGCTCAAGGCGCGTTTCGACGAGGCCGCCAACATCCGCCAGTCGCGCCGGTTGGAACGCGCAGGCGCGCATGTGGTCTATGGTTTCCTTGACCTCAAAACCCACGCGAAAATCTCGACCGTCGTGCGCCGCGAAGGCGATCAACTGGTCACCTATACCCACTATGGCACCGGCAACTACCACCCGATCACCGCACGCATTTATACCGATCTGTCGCTGTTCACCTGTGACCAGAAGCTGGGCCGCGATGCGACCAAAGTGTTCAACTACCTATCAGGCTACGCGCAGCCCGACACGCTGGACAATCTCGCCATATCGCCCATCACGCTGAAACCGCGTCTGCTGGCCATGATCGCCGCCGAAGCCGAATATGCCGCCGCAGGCAAACCGGCAGAAATCTGGGCCAAGATGAACTCCGTCGTCGATGCGGATGTGATCGACGCCCTGTACGCCGCAAGCCAAGCAGGAGTAAAAATCAGCCTCGTGATCCGCGGCATCTGCGGCTTGCGCCCCGGCATCAAAGGCCTGTCCGAAAACATCCGCGTGAAATCCATCGTCGGGCGCTTTCTGGAACATTCGCGCATTGTCTGCTTTGGCAATGGCCACGGGCTACCGCATAAAAAGTCGCGGGTCTTCATGTCCTCCGCCGATTGGATGGGCCGCAATCTGACCCGCCGTGTCGAAACACTGGTCGAGATCGAAAATCCTACCGTTAAGGCACAGATCACCAGTCAGGTTATGGCGGCCAATCTGGCAGATGTGGCCCAAAGCTGGGTCATGTCGCCCGATGGAAGCTTTGAACGTCCCGAAATTGCCGACGGCACATTTGCGTTCAATTGCCACCGCTTTTTCATGGAGAACCCCTCCCTCTCAGGGCGCGGCACGGCGGGCGCATCGGACGTTCCGAAACTGACCCATACGGAAGACTGACCGCTTCATTTTGCCTATGTAAACTCTCGCCGAAGGCGCATCTATCCGCCCGCGTTCCCGCTGGCGTTTATACACCCTCTATCCCTTGAGGATTTTCAGTTGCCTGCCCGTCTTAGCGATTGACCTAGCAGCCCGGCTGGGCCACCTTGCCCCCCCAAGACCAAAGCCCCCGCAGGAGCGTTCGTGGCAGATAGAACCGACACCCCTCCGCCCTCGCCCGTCCCTGAAACGGGCGTCGCTGATTTAGGCTTGTTCGGAAAACCCCTGTTTCTTGATCCGTCCGCCCGCGCGCTGGCGCGTGTCGGTGTGGTGGATGTGGGGTCGAACTCTGTCCGCTTGGTCGTCTTTGACGGGGCCGCGCGATCGCCTGCGTATTTCTATAACGAAAAGATCATGTGCGCGCTTGGGGCCGGCATGGCTGAAACCGGCCACCTGTCCCCCGACGGGCGGGTCCGGGCGCTTTCTGCCATGCGACGTTTCAGCAAACTGGCCCAAAGCATGGGCCTGTCAGAGCTGACTGTTGTGGCCACCGCTGCGGTGCGCGACGCCAGCGACGGACGCGACTTTTGCGACGAAGTCCAGCGCGAGACGGGCTTGAAAATATGGGTTATCGACGGCGAAGAAGAGGCACGGCTGTCCGCACAGGGCGTCCTGCTGGGCTGGCCCGGTGCCTATGGGTTGGTCTGTGACATCGGCGGATCCTCAATGGAGCTGGCCGAGATTTCCGGCGGGCGTGTGGGCAAACGTGTGACCTCAGCGCTTGGTCCCTTGAAACTGCGTGACATCAAGGGCGGGGCCAAAGCGCGTCAGGCCCAGATCAAGACCGTGATCGAAGGGCTGGCGGAAAAGATGGGCGCACAGCGCGACCGCCTGTTTCTGGTCGGCGGGTCATGGCGTGCGATTGCGCGGATCGACATGGTGCGCCGCGGCTATCCGCTGCACGTGCTGCATGAATACCGTATGACGCCCACATCGGTGCGCGAAACGGTCAAGCACATCCAGACCAGCGACCACGAAGAACTGCGTAAAATCAGCGGCGTATCGGCCAGCCGGATGGCGCTGGTGCCCTTCGCCGCTGAAGTTTTGTCACGGCTGGTCAAGACATTCAAACCCAAGGATATCGCGATTTCCAGCTACGGCATCCGCGAGGGGATGCTGTACGAACAGATGCCGCAGCGCCTACGTGACCGTGATCCGCTGATCGAAGCCTGCCGCTTTGCCGAAGCCAAAGACGCGCGGTCGCCGGGGTTCGGCAAGGCGCTGTTCGACTTCATCCTGCCGCTTTATAAATCGGCGTCGCCGCAGCGCAAACGACTGGTCAAGGCTGCCTGCCTGCTGCACGACGTCAGCTGGCGCGCGCACCCCGACTACCGCGCCGAAGTCTGCTTTGACAATGCCACCCGCGCCAATCTGGGCGGGCTGAAGCATGCTGAACGGATCTATCTGGGGCTGGCATTGCTGCACCGGTATTCCAACAAGCGCGAAAACACCCGTTTCGAAGACCTCTATGAAATGGTCGATGAAAAGACCCGCAACGAGGCTGAGATTCTGGGCAAGGCCATGCGCTTTGGCGCCATGCTGTGGATGAACCCCGAGGAAGAGCGCGGCCACATGCGCTGGTTCCCCAAGAAAAAGCTGCTGGAGCTGTGGCTGACCGACGACATGATGCCCCTGTTCGGAGAAGTCGCTGAAGCGCGGTTGAATTCCCTCGCCCTATCGCTCGGGGCCGAGGTGCAGCTTAAAACCTGCAAATAGTAAGGTGAGTCAGAGCCGGATCGAACTGTCAAAGGTCAATCTGTGGCACTTCGTCCAGATAGATCGCGGGCGGAGGCGGTGTATCTTCTGGGGTCTCGGCTTCGGGCGCGGGGTCTGGCTTGCGACGGATCACGATATCGCCGTTGGGCATCTTTTGAGGTGGCTCATAGACACTCCAATCCTCGACCTCATCCAACAAATCGGTGAGCGCGGGCCCCATTTCGGACACGAAATTGCGCAATGCGGGGCTGGCCTTGCGGCCCCAGTCGCTAAGCCCGTCCAGCGTGGGGGCCATCTCTTTTTTCATGCCGTCAAAGAAATTTCTGGCCCCGCGTTCCATTAACGAAAAGCCGGAGGTATCGTCGTCACTCTCCTGTGCCAGCGCGAAACCGGACAGACAAATCAAAGTGGTGGTCAAAAGAAACTGTCTCATGCCTAAGACACTGCCCTATTTCCAGACACGAGGAAAGCGGGATTAAGCGGGCGTCGATAGGTCCAGATCAATCGTCACTGGAAAGTGATCCGACGCCGTGATTAACGCATCGCGCAAACCTGCATCGGCCCAGCATTCCGGATCGTCCATCGGGTGCCAGATGCGCCACTGGGGGTGGTGCGCGGTCAGGGCCGGGCTGATCATGATGTAATCCAGCAGCGCCTGAAGATAGCGTTTCTCGGGTGCGATCCAAAAGCGCGAGGTCGTGGGCATCGCCCCGATCCGCTGCCCCAACGCACGGGTTGCATGTGGGTCGAGCAAAGCCCGATCCTGCCGGTGCCCCATCACGATCTCTACCGAGGACCGCCCAAAAAGATCCTCGAAACTGTCCAGCCCGGGCCCGTCGTTCAGATCGCCCAGAACCATCAACGGGGTTCCCGCGTCTAACCGCGCATCAATGCGGCGGCGCAGCCAGACCGCCTGCGCCAGTTGTTTGCGCCGGTTTGCGATTCCGATGCGCAGCGCATCTTGCGGCGTCTTGGCCCCATGCGGTGCTTTGGATTTCAGATGCGCGCCGATCATATGAAAAGCGAACCCGTCACGGGTGACGATATCCAGCTCAAGCGGCGGCTTAGAGAAGACCACGTGATCCTCGCGCGCGTCGATATCCAGATCAATGGCCAACGTCCCGTCGAACCGCGGCGCGTCCCCCTGCCCGACCGATCCAGCGGGCGCATGGGTTGCCGATAATTGGTCCGGATCGAATAACAGCGCGATTTCCTGCTGTGTATCATTGGCAAACCCGATCAGGGCCTTGCGCGTGCGCAGATTGAAATGCGTGGCAAAACGTTCCAGCGCAGCCACCGTCCCGCGCTTGCGGCTTTGATCGGGGGCCTCGATCACCATCACCGCATCGGCGTCCAAGGCACGAAACACAGCGCCCAAAGCCTGTGCTTGCTGCGCACGGGTAATATCATGGCGGGCGGACCAGCCGTCATCCAGCAGCAGATGGTCATTGTCGTCGAACAAACCGGTAAACCATTCGACATTATAGGTCGCGATCCGCATTACCGCGCCTTGCCTGACCAGGTCTCCCATGCGCGGTTGATGTCGATCATGCGCTTTTCGGCCATCGCCACGGCCTCTTGTGGCAGACCGCGGGCGACCAGCGCGTCAGGATGATTGGCCCGCACCAGCTTGCGCCACGCCGCGCGCCCCTCTTCAAGCGAAGCATCGGGTCGTATGCCCAAAACCGCATAGGGCAAAGGCGATGTATCGGGCACAAACCGCGCCCGAAGCGAGGCAAAGTCGCTGTCATCCATCGCAAAAATCTGCGCCACCCGCACCAAGAACGCATCTTCATTCGGGTGGTACATGCCGTCGGCCATGGCGATGTGGAACAACCCTTCGATCAGATCGTGCAGCATCTCGGGCTGGTCCGCAAACATCTGCGCAATGCGTGCGGCGTAATCCTCGAAACCGGCCACATCATGACGCGCCAGATTGAACACCCGCGCCGCACCTTGCTGGTCGGCCTCGGCGATCTGGAACACTTCGCGAAAGGCGGTAACTTCGTCGCGGGTCACCTGCCCGTCGGCCTTGGCCATCTTGGCCCCCAGGGCAATCACGGCAATGGTGAAGGCCACCGACCGTTCAGGCGGGGTGCGCAGACGGTCGAAAACAGCCGACAGCCCCTCACCGGCGGTGAGCGCTGACAAAGCTTCGGTAATGCGAGACCAAATAGACATGACGCCCACCATACGGGGCAGCGCCGGAGAAGTCAGCGGGGCGACAGCATTTTCTGCATCAAAATTAGGTCAAGCTGCTGGCCGTTCTTCTGCCCGATGCGCGGCATCCTGCCCACCTGGCCAAAGCCAAGTGCGGTATGAAACCCGATAGCACCGGGATTGGCCCCGCTGATGGCCGCCACCATGATGCGCCGCCCCTGTGCGGCTGCGGCGTCAAAAGCGGTTTGCATTAGGGCGCGCCCCACGCCGGTGCCCTGCACGGATTTGTCCAGCACGATCGAATGTTCCACCACATCGCGGTATCCCGGCCCAGAGCGAAAGGGGCCGAAAGTCACAAACCCAACGATCCCATCTGCCTCTGCGACCCAAAACTGGTCTGCACGCGCAGCGATAAGATCCTCGACCTCGGCGGCCGTTTTAACGTCCGTGGTAAAGGTAAACAGTGTATCGGCGATCATGCCATTCCAAAGTGCGGCCACCGCAGCCCCATCGTCACCGCACGCCGTCCGCAGTATCACGCCAACACGCCCCTGCCTGCAGGGGTATCAAAGGTTGCAAACAGCCCTGGCGTTCCGACCTCGAACATGACCCGCGCATCCTTCAACAACGGTGCCAACGCAGCCGCTAACGCCTCTGCCTGCGGATGCTGCACCATGAATGTCACCAGCCGACAGCCCGAGTTATCAAGCCGTTGGGTCGGATGTGCATCCCCATCCCACTGCATCAAAGCAGGGGCGCAATTATCATAGGGCAAGACACCGTTTTCCGGCACGGCCATACGCCAGCTCAAATCACCGCGTTGTAACTGTACCGGCGCGCCATAGCCTTCTGGCAAAGCGTCCAGCGCCGCCGCCAGATCATCGCAGCGGCAAATCCAGTTGGACAGACGCGCCGGCCCGTTGAACCGATCCAGATCAAACCACCGTGCATAGGCGGGCTGTGGCGCATCGGGATCAACAGCAATCGCCTCTAGATAAAGCGCATCTGACAGGCCTAACAGATGGTTATGCGTCCCAAATACCGCATGCGCGCCACCCGATTGCAACGGGACCCCTAGCACCTGCGCGGCATAGTCTGATGCTGCCTCAAGGCTTTCGCCTGCGACTGCAAGGTGATCCAGTTCAATCATGCTTCATGCTTCCAAATGATTCGAATCCTCGGGGGAGTGTGAGGGGGCAGACAGCCCCCTCGCGCCCAGCTCAGTCCCGCGCGGCGCGGATTAGTTTCAGGATATCCTGCGCCGCATTCGGAATATTGGTGCCCGGTCCAAAGATCGCCTTAACCCCCGCATCTTTAAGGAACTTATAGTCCTGTTGCGGGATAACGCCGCCGCAGATCACCAGAATATCCTCGGCCCCTGCCTCTTTCAGCGCTTTAATCAGTTGCGGTGCCAGCGTTTTATGGCCTGCCGCCTGTGACGAGATACCGATGACGTGCACGTCATTGTCCACGGCGTCCTGTGCGGCTTCGGCAGGGGTCTGGAACAGCGGGCCTACGTCTACGTCAAAGCCGATGTCGGCAAAGGCCGTCGCGATCACCTTGGCCCCGCGGTCGTGCCCGTCCTGACCCATTTTTACCACCAGCATACGCGGGCGGCGGCCTTCGGCTTCGGCGAAGTCTTCTACGGATTTCTGAATTTCCGCAAAGCCGCTGTCGCCTTCATAGGCTGCGCCATAGACACCGGCCAGCGTTTTGACCTCGGCGCGGTGACGCCCGAATTTTTCTTCCATCGCCATGCTGATCTCTCCTACGGTGGCGCGGGCACGGGCAGCTTCAACCGCCCCTTCCAACAGGTTTCCGCCCTCGGAGGCACGACGGGTCAGTTCGGCCAGCGCGGCGGTACATGCCGCTTCATCCCGAGACCCGCGGATCGCTTCCAAACGCTTGATCTGGCTGTCGCGCACCTTGACGTTATCCACATCGAGAATGTCGATCTCATCCTCGACCTCGCGGCGGTATTTGTTCACGCCGACGATCACCTCGGTCCCGCGGTCGATCTTGGCCTGACGGGTGGCGGCGGCCTCTTCGATGCGCAGTTTTGGCATGCCGGAGGCGACGGCTTTGGTCATACCACCCAGCTCTTCGACTTCCTCGATCAGCTTCCAAGCGGCGTCTGCCAGATCGGCGGTCAGCTTTTCGACATAGTAGCTGCCCGCCAAGGGGTCCACGACATTGGTGACGCCGGTTTCTTCTTGCAAAATCAACTGCGTGTTGCGGGCGATGCGCGACGAGAAATCCGTGGGCAGCGCAATCGCCTCGTCCAGCGCATTGGTGTGCAGCGACTGCGTGCCGCCAAGCACTGCGCTCATGGCTTCATACGCCGTGCGGACCACGTTGTTATAGGGGTCTTGTTCCTGAAGGCTGACGCCCGAGGTCTGACAGTGGGTCCGCAGCATAGAGGATTTGGGGTTCTGCGGTTTGAATTCATCCATAATCCGCGACCACAGCAGGCGCGCCGCGCGCAGCTTTGCCGCCTCCATGAAGAAGTTCATGCCGATGCAGAAAAAGAAGCTCAACCGCGGCGCAAAACGGTCGACATCCATGCCTGCGGCAATGGCGGTGCGCACATATTCGCGGCCATCGGCAAGGGTAAAGGCCAGTTCCTGCACCAGGTTCGCGCCCGCCTCTTGCATGTGGTAGCCCGAGATCGAGATGGAATTGAATTTCGGCATATGGTCCGACGTGTATTCGATGATGTCGCCAATGATCCGCATCGAGGGTTCAGGCGGGTAGATATAGGTGTTGCGGACCATGAATTCCTTCAGAATGTCGTTCTGAATGGTGCCCGACAGCACGGATTTATCGTGCCCCTGTTCTTCGCCCGCGACGATGAAATTCGCCAAAATCGGGATCACGGCGCCGTTCATCGTCATCGACACCGATACTTTGTCCAGCGGGATACCGTCGAACAGGAGCTTCATGTCCTCGACGCTGTCGATCGCAACGCCCGCCTTGCCCACGTCCCCTTCTACGCGGGGATGGTCGCTGTCATAGCCGCGGTGGGTGGCCAGATCGAACGCGACCGAGACACCTTGCTGCCCTGCTGCCAGTGCACGGCGGTAAAAGGCGTTCGATTCCTCAGCCGTCGAGAAGCCTGCATATTGACGGATGGTCCAGGGACGGCCAGCGTACATGGTCGCCTTGACGCCACGCGTAAAGGGCGCTTCGCCGGGGATGCCCCCGAGGTGATCCAGCCCTTCGGTGTCTTCGGCCGTATAAAGCGGTTTGACATCGATGCCTTCCAGCGTGTTCCACGTCAGGTCATCCAAGCTACGCCCCCGCAATTCCGCCTCAGCCAGATTGCGCCAGTTTTCTTTGTCCGCTGTCATGGTGGTGTCCTTTTCTTCTGTCGCCTTCCGGCCAGCTTGTGCTGGCTCTTGTGGCGGTTGAGTTCTTTGTCAGGGTCGCAAGACCATCGGCACCGGCGGTCAGCCAGAACAGATCGTCCGCATAGGTTTCGCGCAAGGCCGCTGTCTGGTCTTGTGTAAAAGGTTGCCAGTGGCCCAGATCATCGCTGGGCAGCTTTGCCGCTTCGGGGTCCATTTGCGCGTGCAAGGCGGCCACGTCCGGACGGCGGTTCAGCCAGTATCCGTTGTTTACGACAGGTGCAGCACGCCCCGTCAGTTGCGAAAACAGCAGGTCGGGGTGGCCGGCGAAGTCGTCATAGCGGGCGACGGTGATTTTCGCTTCGGGCAAGGCGCAGGCAAGATCGGTGATGACATCGCGCCAGCCACGCGGATCATGGGCGATCAGGTCGAACTGATCCGCATCGGGCACCGGATGTCCGCGCCCCACGGTATAGGCCAGCGCAGAGGTCCACCACTGGTCGGTTTGCCGGATGGCCAGCACCACCTGCGTCACGCGCCCGCCAAAGCTAGACCCGAACCGTGCCATACGTTCGCCAATCGCAGGAAAAAGCCGCGCGCTGCGCACCGAATGACGTGCCGACCCGATCATGTTCTCGTCTGAAATCAGCAGTTGATCCGCACCAAGCTCGCGGGCCTTGCCCATCAGCAGCGAAACGCGTCCGTTGACCAGATTGGGGTCGGCTCCAAGGCCGCCGGAGGCAGAAAACAGCCCGGTAAAAAGCCCCCCGCGAGTCTGGCGCGGCCCCCAGACGCAGGTGCCACGCGCCGCGATCTCCTCTGAATGATCGGCCAGATAGTGTTGAAAACTGGTCGTGCCTGTCCGGTGTGCGCCAACGTGAAGAAGGATATCCATGATCTGCTTGCCCAATCCTTGAAAGGTGGTCAGCCAAAAAGCCCCACCAAGTGTGTGAGCCACAGTCATGCCTGCAAACCTGTTGCAGAGTGCTTAATATGCGCAGATGTCGGGTTGTGCATCGCAATCGCGTCGCGCAATCTTATATCTGTACGGACAGGAGAAACGATGAAATCAGTGATAGCCCTTGTTTTTGCAGGATTGTTTGCGGTCTCGGCGGGGGCGGAAACGGTCTCTGAACCACAGGTTCCCGACTTGTTCCTGCCCGCCGATATGGAAAATTTGAGTGAATTCCACTGGAAAAAAAGGCCCATTCTGGTCTTCGCAGACAGTGAGGACGATCCCGCATACCAGACCCAGATGGAACTTTTGCGCGAGCAGCCCGAAGACCTAGTGAGCCGTGATGTCGTCGTATTGACCGACACAGACCCCGCCGCACGTAGCACGCTACGGCTGCGGATGCGGCCACGCGGGTTTATGCTGGTGCTGGTCGGCAAAGACGGCGACATCAAGCTGCGCAAACCCCGTCCCTGGGACGTGCGCGAGATTACCCGCAGCATCGACAAAATGACCATCCGGCAGCGCGAAATCCGCGACGCGAAGGAACAGTCAGGTAAAATCTTTGACTGAAGGCACGCCAGCCGCAACGATATGGGGCGGTGCTGCGCAGGAATCCCCCGCAGCGCCGTATCGTATCCCATGATCACAACGGCTGGCATGGTTTTTATTCAAACTCGATGATGACATCATCCACAGCAAGGCTGTCGCCCGCTGCGGCGTTGATCTTGGACACTTTGCCCTTTTTCTCGGCGCGCAGGATGTTCTCCATCTTCATCGCCTCAATGGTGCACAGGTTCTGGCCTTCTTGGACTTCGTCGCCCACCTCGACGTCGATCTTCACCACCAGACCCGGCATCGGGCACAGCAGCAGCTTGGATGTATCGGGCGGCAGCTTTTCAGGCATCAGACGCGCGAGTTCTGCCTGACGGGGGCTGCGCACATGCACTTTCATATCCGCGCCACGCGCACGGACGCGGAACCCGCCCGAGATCTTGCCGACCTTGAACACCAGTGGCGTGTCATCGACGGTCATTTCTGCCAGCTGGTCGCCCGGCGTCCAATCGCCCGCTACCCGTAGCGATGTGCCGTCGTCGAAGGTGACCGTAGCCCCCTTGGGGTCCGCTTGGATATCCACGTCAAACGAGTGGCCTTGCACCGCAACATTCCATGCAGTGCCGACCTTGCGTTCGTGGTTATCCATACGGCCCGACACGCGCGTCCGGCGGATTTCTCCGACGCGGTGCATGGCTGCTGTGGCGGCAGCAATGCGACGCAGGTCTGCTTCGGGCAGCTCTACCCCGTCAAACCCGTCCGGATACTGCTCTTCGATGAAGGCGGTGGTCATATTGCCTTCGACAAAAATCGGGTGATCCATCACGGCGGACAGGAACGGCAGATTGTGCCCGATGCCTTCGACCTCGAAGCTGTCGAGCGCCACGCGCATCCGTTCAATCGCCTCGGCGCGGGTCGGTGCCCATGTGCACAGCTTGGCGATCATCGGATCGTAATACATCGAAATCTCGCCGCCCTCATAGACGCCGGTATCGTTGCGCACGGCCATGTTGCCCGATGGCGCGTCGCCTTGCCATTTATCGTTGTCAAGCAACGGGCCTGCCGCGATCTCCATCGGAGGACGGTAGCGCGTCAGACGTCCGATCGAGGGCAGGAAGCCGCGATAAGGGTCTTCGGCATACAAACGGTTTTCAATGGCCCAGCCGGTCAACTTGACGTCGTCTTGGGTGATCGTCAGCTTTTCACCATTGGCGACGCGGATCATCTGTTCAACCAGATCAACGCCCGTAATCAGTTCGGTCACGGGGTGTTCCACCTGAAGACGTGTGTTCATTTCAAGGAAGTAGAAATTCTTGTCGCCGTCCACGATGAATTCGACCGTACCGGCAGAGGTATAGCCCACGGCCTGCGCCAAGGCGACGGATTGCTCGCCCATGGCTTTGCGGGTGGCTTCGTCCAGGAAGGGCGACGGGGCCTCTTCAACGACCTTCTGGTTGCGGCGCTGGATCGAACATTCACGTTCGCCCAGATAGATGCCGTTGCCGTGGCTGTCGCACAGGACCTGTATCTCGATGTGGCGCGGCTGGGTGACGAATTTCTCGATAAAGATACGGTCGTCGCCAAAGCTGTTGGCGGCCTCGTTCTTGGACGACTGGAACCCCTCGCGGGCCTCTTCGTCGTTCCACGCGATACGCATCCCCTTGCCGCCGCCGCCCGCAGACGCCTTGAGCATCACCGGATAGCCGACCTCGTTCGAGATTTTCACCGCTTCGTCAGCGTCGGCGATCAAGCCCATGTAACCGGGCACGGTGGAAACGCCCGCCTCTTGAGCGATTTTCTTGGAGGTGATTTTGTCGCCCATCTTCTCGATCGCGCCGACGGGCGGGCCGACAAAGGCGACGCCCGCAGCGGCAAGCGCTTCGGCAAACTTGGAGTTCTCGGACAAAAAGCCATAGCCCGGATGCACAGCCTGAGCGCCCGATTTCTTGACCGCCTCCATGATCTTGTCGATCACGATATAGGATTGGTTCGCAGCGGGAGGGCCGATGTGGATCGCCCCGTCGGCCATCTGGACGTGCAACGCCTGCGCATCCGCGTCTGAATAGACAGCGACGGTTTCAATGCCCATCTTCTTGGCGGTCTTGATAACGCGGCAGGCAATCTCGCCGCGGTTGGCGATCAGGATCTTATTGAACATCGACTGTCCCTTTTGGTCTTGAGTGAACGGAAAAACCCCGCATCAGCACGAGGCTGAGCGGGGCAAAATCTTGAGCAATACAGCTACCGCGGCGCGTGGCCGCAGCAGATGTCAGATTATTGGCAGCGTACCGCGCCGGACTGGCAGGCCAGTACGTTTGCGCCGGCACCGATGGCTGCACCTTGTGCAAGGCTACCGCCTGTAACCGCTGCGGCACCAGCGCCCACGACACCACCGCCAAGCGCTTGCTCGCCCAGAGTGTCGCCACAAGCGGCAAGGCCAGCGGACGCAGTAACGGCGAGAAGAATTGTTTTGATGGACATGGGTATAAACCTTTTATTGAACGTGCGTTATTCGCGATGTGATACTGCTTAACGCATGATTTCAAAGAAGGTTCCACAGCCGTCGGGAAAAGAGCGTGCGCCCCCGTCAAACTGGGCGTACTCTTGCCCAATACGCAAAGCGCATGGCGAAAAGCAGCCTGAATGATGGGGGCAACACGCATGGTTTAATCCTCGAAGGCGTCTGGGAACGACGCACGGGCCAGCGCTTCGTTGATGACCAGCATCGCCTCGTAGTCGGCAGGATCAAACGGATCGTCGACCGCAACCACTTCGCGGCCAAACAGCCACGACAAACGCCCGGCATCAAGATTGCCCCTCTCGAACGGCTGGTCGCCAAACGCTTCCCAGAGCGCGCGCATAAAGGCGGTGTCAACGCGACGGTCCGCCGCCTTGCGATCAGACCGGCGTTCGCGACGGGTCAACGGTGTGATCCCGCGCGGGTTGGCGCGACGAATGACGAATTGATAGTCTGAACCGGGCATACGCCCCGGGAAACCGCGATGCTTCAGCATGATGCCCCCCAAACTACAGGGGAAATGCGCGGTGAAACCCCTGCGTTAATTACCGCAGAGGGAATGGAGACAGGCGCAGACGCCTGCCCCCAGCAAGTCTTACTTGTACTTGCCTGTGTACACGGGCTCAACCGAGATGGGCTCGGGTGCGACCACGACATATTCTTCTTGCTGCTTGGGTGCGCATGCCGAAACGGCTGCGATAAGGCCGAATGCGGCCAGCATTGTGATGCTCTTGGACATCTAAGTCTCCTGTCACTGTTAAAAGGGCCCGGCACTGCCTCATGCCAATCAGACCCCGGTTTTAAAGTGGGCAATACATCGGTATTCCCCGCCGCGACATTATCGCAGTTCAAAGCGGTTGGATACGGTGTGGTTTCCAATCCGCCCAAATGTGACGCCAAAGTCGCAGTTCGGTGCGCTGGTGCCGCAGCGCTCGCAAGATGTTGTGGGTGCATCAAAGACCCTCCCAGATACAGGTGTCGTTGCTCAGGCGAAACGCCTCGAAAAACTGTGTGGCCTCGGGGTCTGATACCCCGAATTCCGTGACGCGATCAGCCAAAGAGATCACAATGACCTCTCCGTTCAGCGCGTGTTGCGCCATATAGGGAATGGCCAGCGCGTCGCACAGATAGGTCATATCGGCCCCTACCTGCGCAAAGTCCACAGCGCCTGTATCACGCGCGATATAGGGCGCGACGAAACGGAAGCGCAGCCATGTTTCGGTCGCCACCTGATCAACCAGAACCTCTTGCAGTTCCAGGCTTTGCCCCGACGGCATGTCAACCGCGCTGGCCGCGACGGCACCTGCGGATGTCGCGGCAAACAACACCGATGCAGCAAGCCACGTCACCGCCGACGCCCGAAGGGGGCGGTCCGTGCAGCTAAGCTGATAAAGGGCGGGGCGAACTGTCACGCAAAGAGGTCTCCTGCCCCTCGGGGCACCTGTCGGGGCACCGCGAGGGATGCGCGTTAAACAACGTTAAAGCGGGATGTTGTTGTGCTTCTTCCAAGGCATCGCGGCTTTCTTGTTGCGCAGCGAGGCAAAGGCGCGGGCAATCCGCTTGCGGGTCATGCGTGGCTGGATCACTTCGTCGATAAAGCCGCGTTCTGCCGCGACAAACGGGTTTGCGAAACGCTCTTCGTAATCGGCGGTGTGTCGGGCGATCTTTTCGGGATCATTCAGATCGGCACGGTGGATGATCTCTGTCGCGCCCTTGGCCCCCATCACAGCGATCTCGGCTGTGGGCCAGGCATAGTTAAAGTCCGACCGCAGGTGCTTGGACGCCATCACGTCATAGGCCCCGCCATAGGCTTTGCGGGTGATGACCGTCACCATCGGCACTGTTGCCTCGCCGTAAGCGAACAGCAATTTTGCGCCGTGTTTGATCACACCGCCGTATTCCTGCCCCGTACCGGGCAAGAAGCCGGGCACGTCGACCAACGTCAGGATCGGAATCTCGAAGGCATCACAGAACCGCACAAACCGCGCGGCCTTGCGCGAGCTGTCAATATCAAGACACCCCGCCAGCACCATCGGCTGGTTCGCGACGACGCCCACAGTGCGCCCTTCGATCCGGATAAAGCCGGTCAGGATATTCTTGGCGAAGTCTTCCTGAATTTCGTAAAAGTCGCCTTCATCCGCGAGCTTGTGGATCAGCTCTTTCATGTCATAGGGCGTGTTGGCGTTGCTCGGCACCAATGTATCCAGCGACGCCTCGATCCGGTCAGGTTCATCAAAGAACGGGCGGACGGGTGGCATGTCGCGGTTATTCGCGGGCAGGAAATCGACCAGACGACGGACTTCGGCCAGCGCTTCGACGTCATTTTCAAACGCGCCATCCGCGACAGAGGATTTGCGCGTGTGCGTGGACGCGCCGCCCAGCTCTTCTGCGGTGACCTGTTCGTTGGTCACGGTTTTCACCACATCAGGGCCGGTCACAAACATGTAAGAGGTATCTTTGACCATGAAGATAAAATCGGTCATCGCAGGCGAATAGACCGCCCCGCCCGCGCACGGCCCCATGATCACGCTGATCTGCGGGATCACGCCCGAGGCTTCGATATTGCGCTGGAACACTTCGGCATAACCGGCAAGGCTGTCGACACCTTCCTGAATACGCGCACCACCGGAATCGTTAATACCGATAACCGGCGCACCATTCTGGATCGCCATGTCCTGAATTTTGCAAATCTTCTGCGCGTGGGTCTGCGATAGCGATCCGCCGAAAACGGTGAAATCCTGACTGAACACATAGACCAGACGACCGTTGATGGTGCCCCAGCCTGTGACAACGCCGTCGCCTGCGGGTTTTTGCTGTTCCATCCCGAAATCGGTGCAGCGGTGTGTGACGAACATATCGAATTCTTCGAACGACCCTTCATCAAGTAACAGGTCGATCCGCTCGCGGGCGGTCAGCTTGCCACGGGCGTGCTGCGCGTCGATACGCTTTTGCCCTCCGCCCAATCGAGCGTCGTCGCGGCGGGTTTCAAGCTGTTCCAGAATATCTTTCATCACGCACCTCTATAAGATTTCCGGTATGCTAGCGTCAGGTCCGCGCGAACCAAAGCCCATTTTTGCAAATTTGCAAATAATATACATAAGATAATTTGCTAATTGAAAACTTGCAAATTGTTCGGTTACCGTATGGTTCTGGATAGACAAGGTTCAACCGCAGGCATACTTATACGATATGGCCAAGGATAACCCCGTCCGTTTTCTGGATAAAACCTCTCCCCCGCATATTTCGACGTTAATCCTTTTGTCGGGGATTGGCGCGTTGGCGATGAACATGTTTTTGCCAAGCCTTCCCGCTATGGCTGAATATTTTGACGCCGACTATTCGGTCATGCAGCTGTCAGTCCCGCTTTATCTACTCTGCAGCGCGGTATTGCAGGTCATTATCGGGCCCGTTTCTGACAATCTGGGGCGGCGAAATGTGCTGCTGTGGGGGCTTGCGATATATATGGTCGCGACGGTCGGGTGCATCTACGCGCCCACGACCGCCGTTTTTCTCGCGTTCCGATGCGTTCAGGCGATCGTGGCCGTGTCGATGGTGCTTAGCCGTGCCGTGGTGCGCGACATGTTCGCCCAAGACAAAGCCGCGTCGATGATTGGCTATGTCACGATGGGCATGGCGCTGGTGCCGATGATCTCGCCTGCTGTGGGCGGGTTGCTGGAACAGTCGTTTGGCTGGCAGGCAACCTTCTGGGCAATGTTCTGGATCGGTGGACTGGTGCTGGCGATTACATGGTTCGATCTTGGCGAAACCCATGTCGCATCGGGCCGCACACTGGCCCAACAATTTGCCGAATACCCTGAACTGCTCGGCTCGCCGCGGTTCTGGGGGTATTCGATGGCCGCAGCCTGCTGCTCGGGCGCGTTCTTTGCCTATCTGGGCGGTGCGCCCTTTGTCGGCAGCGTGGTCTTCGGCATGGAACCGGCAGAGCTTGGTCTTTATTTCGGGGCGCCCGCCGTGGGCTACTTTCTTGGCAATTTCATCACGGCCCGCAAGGCAACGGTCGTCGGTGTGAACACGCTGGTGCTGTGGGGCTGTCTGGCCAATGCTGTTGGTGGCTCTGTCTCTATGTTGATCTTCTTGCTGGGCTATGGCTCGCCGCTGTCGTTCTTTGGGATGATGACGCTGGTCGGGCTTGGCAACGGGCTGTGCATCCCCAACGCGACGGCGGGCCTTTTGTCGGTGCGTCCGCATCTGGCGGGCACGGCATCGGGGCTTGGCGGGGCCATCATGATCGGCGGCGGTGCAGGGCTGAGCATTCTGGCCGGTGCCCTGCTGAGCGAAGAGACAGGTGCCTACCCGCTGCTTTGGATCATGCTGGCCACAGCCGTCGCAGGCGTGGCGTCGATACTGGTCGTGATTCGCCGTGAACGGGCGCTTGGCATCACCTGACAAACCTTGCCGCGGCAAGTTTGCAAAGATACGGTTGGTATAACAGCAAACTTTGCAAAGGCCCCCTCCTGATGGCGATCCAAAAGCTTTACGCTGGCGCAAAACTACGCGAGCTGCGCACCAAACTGGCCCACACCCAAAAAGAATTCGCCGCGCGGCTTGGCGTGTCTCTCCCGTACTTGAACCAGATGGAGAATAATAACCGTCCGGTCAGCACCACTGTCGTGTTGGCGCTGGCGTCCGAGTTCGGGTTGGATGTCACCGAACTGTCGAGTGGGGATAGCGAACGGTTGGTCAGTGACATGCGCGAAGTCCTGTCTGATCCGGTGTTCGAGGGCGATGTGCTGCCGTTGGCGGATGTGCAGCTGGCGGCTTCTAATGCGCCGGGGCTGGCGCGGGCGTTCATCAAGCTGCATCAAAGCCACCGACAGACACAGGAACGTCTGGCCTATCTGGACGAAGCCTTGGGCCGCGAGGATGCCCGCCCGTCCCCCAGCCCATGGGAAGAGGTGCGCGATTTCTTCCATTATTGCGACAACTACATTGATGCGGTGGACCGTGCCGCCGAATATTTCGCCCGTGACACCGGCAGCGGCCAAAGCCTGCGCGACACCACCAAAGCCGCCCTATCCGCCGCCGGGATCACGGTCGCGTTCGACGAGACGGACGCCCTGCGCCGCTATGATCCGGCCAGCGGCGTGCTGCATGTCTCTGCCCGCGCCTCGCACGCAACGCAAACCTTCCAGATGTTGTTGCAAGTCGCGCTCGTGCGGCAGAACGACCTGCTTGAAGCGACACTGGATTTCGCCCGCTTCAACAGCCCTGCTGCCCGTGACATCGCGAAGATGGGGTTGGCGAACTATTTTGCCGGGGCCGCATTGATGCCCTATGGCCGCTTTCTGGAGCACGCTCAAAGCTGCCGTCATGATCTTGAGGTCCTTGCGACGCAATTCGGAGCCTCGATCGAACAGGTCGCGCACCGGCTGTCGACGCTGCAACGCCCCGGATCAAAGGGCATTCCGTTCTTCTTTGTGCGCGTGGATCAAGCCGGCACGATCACCAAACGCCATTCGGCGACGCGGCTGCAATTCGCGCGTTTTGGCGGAGCTTGCCCCCTATGGAATGTGCACAGTGCGTTCGAAACGCCGGGGCGTTTTTTGCGCCAGCTTGCCGAGACGCCGGATGGGGTGCGCTATATCTCGCTCGCGCGCGACATATCGAAACCGGCGGGGCGGTTTGGCGCACCGGTGCGGCGCTATGCGATTTCGCTGGGATGCGAGGTCCGCCACGCGCCCGCGCTGGTCTATGCCGACGGAATGGATACAACACGCGCCTCTGCGTTTGAGCCCATCGGTATTTCCTGCCGCATCTGCGAGCGCAAACATTGCCATCAACGGTCGGTGCCGCCACTGGAACGTCAGTTGGTGGTGGATCCGAACCTGCGCGACGTGCTGCCCTATCAGGTGGATTGACCGTTTACCGCTTTGCCGCCCGCCATCCTGCGGCACGTGCTTGCGCAGCGGTGCAGAACCAATATTCACCCTTATCGGTGCGGATCACGGTGCGGTCATAATCGCGCTGACCCGGCATGTGGAATATCCGCGTGCCCTTGCTGCTGACGTTGCCTTTGATCTGGCAACCGCCCGGACCCGCTGACGCGGCGGACTTTGTCGCTGTTTTCGACGCCTTGCGAAAGACATCAGGGCGCTGCGTTTCATAAGCGTGTACCCCGCGCCCTGCCCGTTTGGCTGCCGCTTCGGTCTTGACGTAATCACGGCTGTAGCGCGCATAGGAAAACGCCAACCCTGCCGCGACCAGAGCCTGCCCCATATCCTGCCCGAGCGCTTTGCAGCGTGCCACGGTCCGACCATAGCGGTCGGTATCGACCCTCACACAATCAGCGCGTTGCCCGTCATAGCTTTGGTGGACCAAGGACGACACCCAAGCGCCGCAGTTCAACACGGTACCATCCGCAGCGGTGCAGGGTTGATCCCCCTCGACGGCGTCGATACCGAACAGCCGGATGCGGGTTTTGCCAAGGGCGATTGTATCGCCGTCAATCACCCTGATCACACCGGTGATACGCGGTTCGACCGCCGCAGACGGCTGCATGGTTGCGACCACAAAAGCCGCGGATAATAGTGTTTGAAGTATTAATTTCATATCCGGCTGATTGGGACGTTTCCGCGCCCTAATCAACCGGAGATGTTAACGTAGGTTAATTTTCATTAACCACAGTGTCATGTCGTCCTTGTCGCCCGATAGCGCCTGCCTTAGCGCTGCGAGGTTTCCCAATCGGGGTGGATCCAAGGCGCGTCATTTGACGCGGCCAACGGGTCAAGCCCCAGCACATGGTCCGAGATTTTCTCGCCAACCATGATGGACGGCGCATTGAGGTTACCGTTGGTGATCCGCGGAAAGATCGAGCTGTCGGCGACGCGCAGCCCCTCTACCCCGATCACGCGGCCCTGAGGATCGACGACCGCCTGCGGGTCATCGGCGCGACCCATGCGGCAGGTGCCACAGGGGTGATAGGCGCTTTCGGCATGTTCGTGGATAAAGGCATCAAGTTCGTCATCGCTTTGCAGGTCAGCCCCGGGCTGGATCTCGTGTTTGACGAAGGGTTTGAACGCGTCCTGCGCAAAGATCTCGCGGGTGAGACGAATACAATTGCGGAACTCCTCCCAATCCTTGTCTTGCGACATGTAGTTGAAAAAGATTTTCGGCGCGTCGGCCGGATTGCCCGAGGCCAGCGTGATCGACCCGCGCGAGGTCGACCGCATCGGCCCCACATGGGCCTGAAACCCGTGCCCTTCGGCGGCGGCCTGCCCGTCATAGCGTACGGCAATCGGCAGGAAGTGATACTGGATGTCAGGGTATTTGATCCCCGCCTTCGACCGGATGAAGGCCGCGCTTTCGAACTGGTTCGACGCGCCCATGCCGGTTTTAGTAAACAGCCACTGCGCCCCGATGACGGCCTTCGAGAAGATGTTCCAGTGCTTATAAAGCGTGATCGGCTGGCTGGCCGCCATCTGGATATACAGTTCAAGGTGGTCTTGCAGGTTTTGCCCGACGCCCGCGCGGTCGGCGACCACGTCGATGCCGTGCTCTGCCAAATGGGCCGCAGGGCCGATGCCCGACAGCATCAGCAGTTTAGGAGAGTTGATCGACGACGCCGCGATGATGACCTCGCCGCTGGCACGCAGAACCTCGGTCTTGCCACTGCGCAGCACCTCGACCCCGACAGCGCGGCCGTCTTCAATCACGATGCGCTGAGCCAAGGCACGGACGAGCTCGACGTTGCCGGTCTTTTGCGCAGGCCGCAGATAGGCGTTGGCCGCGGACCAGCGGCGGCCTTTCCAGACAGTCTGCTCCATCGGGCCGAAGCCTTCCTGTTTCTCGCCGTTATAGTCGTCGGTTGCCTCATAGCCCGCTTGCTTGCCCGCCTCGACAAAGGCTTTGAAGAGCGGATTTTCACGCGGGCCACGGCTGACATGCAATGGGCCGTCTGTGCCGCGCCATTCGGGGTCGCCCCCGTGGCCGCCATCGTGCCAGCTTTCCATACGTTTGAAGTAGGGCAGCACATCGGCATAGCCCCAACCATCGGCGCCCTGTTCGGCCCAATGATCATAGTCCATCGCATGACCGCGCACATAGACCATGCCGTTGATCGACGACGATCCACCGATCACCTTGCCCCGCGGGGTCGCCAGACGGCGGTTGTTCAGATGAGGTTCGGGTTCGGACTGGAACCCCCAGTCGTAGGTTTTCATATTCATCGGGTAGGACAGCGCCGCAGGCATCTGGATGAACGGCCCCGCATCGCTGCCGCCATGTTCAATGACCAGAACCTTGCGCCCCGCCGTCGCCAAACGATACGCCATCGCACAGCCCGCGCTGCCCGCCCCTACGATAATAAATTCAGCTTCCATCTTATCGCCTTTCTTCCGTATGTCTCGGGCGGGTCAAGGCGGCCCTAGGCCGCCGCGCATCTGGCGCGGCTTGTCCTTGATGCGCTCATGACTTGCATCCCAACATTTACAAGGAACCTTGAGGATCAGACCGATCCCAAAGGCCCCTCGCAGCACCTTTACCTGCGCCTTAGAAAGGCGCTTCCATATCGCCCATGCGCACGTAGACGGTTTTCAGCTGGCTATAGTGATCAATCGCCGCCTTGGAGTTTTCACGCCCCACACCGGAGTTTTTCATGCCGCCAAACGGCGCTTCGACCGGCGCATCGTTATAGGTGTTGATATAGCAGGTGCCCGCCTCGAACCCTGCCGCGACGCGGTGCGCGCGGGACAGGTCTTTGGTGAACACACCGGCGGCCAGACCGAATTCGGTCGCATTGGCGCGGGCCATGACCTCGTCCTCGGTGTCGAAATCCAGAACGGACATGACCGGCCCAAAGATTTCTTCACGCGCGATGGACATGTCGTCGGTCACATCGGCAAAGACGGTGGGCTGCATGTAGAAGCCATCGCGGTCAATCGTCGCCCCGCCATAAACCAGACGCGCGCCTTCGGCCTTGCCCTTTTCGACATAGCCAAGCGCGATCTCCATCTGGCGCTTTGATACCATCGGGCCAAAGCTGGTGTTGGGGTCCATTGGGTCGCCAATCACAGCGTTTTCCAGACGTTCCGCCAACCGCTTGAGGAAAGCTTCCTTGATGTCGCGGTGCACAAAGACGCGGGTACCGTTCGAACAGATCTGACCTGAGCTGTAGAAGTTACCCAGGATCGCGCCGCTGATGGCGTTTTCGATATCGGCATCTTCGAACACGATCATCGGGGACTTGCCGCCCAGTTCCATCGTGACGTGCTTGATGCCTTCGGCAGCGGCGGCATAGACCTTGCGGCCCGTGGGCACAGAGCCGGTCAGCGATACTTTGTCGACGCGCGGGTCGGTCACGAGGGAGGCCCCCACTTCGCCCATGCCCTGCACAACGTTATAAAGACCGGCGGGCAGCCCTGCCTCGACCAAAATTTCCGCGACCTTTAGCGCACACAGCGGCGTCGTCTCGGACGGCTTGAAGATGATCGAGTTGCCACAGGCCAGCGCTGGTGCGCCTTTCCAGCATGCGATTTGGGTCGGATAGTTCCACGCCCCGATGCCGACACAGACCCCCAGAGGTTCGCGTCGGGTATAGACCCAGTCTTCGCCCAGCTGGATATGCTCCCCCGTCAACGAGGCCGCCAGACCGCCGAAATATTCCAGCGCGTCGGCACCGCTGGTCGCATCCGCGACAGAGGTTTCCTGATAGGGTTTGCCCGTGTCATAGGTTTCGAGGATCGACAGATCGTGGTTACGCTCGCGCATGATGTCGGCGGCGCGGCGCAGGATACGGCCCCGTTCGGTGCCGGTCATCGCCGCCCAACCAGCCTGCGCATCACGCGCGGCGGTGATAGCCTTGTCCACGATTTCAGGCGTGGCAGCGTAGACGGTCGCGATCACTTCGCCGGTGGCCGGATAGATCACCTCGATCGGGGTGCCATTGGTGTCTTCGACGTATTCGCCGTTGATGAAATGGCTTGCTTTGGGTTGCGTTTGCATAGGTCTCTCTTTTTCGGTTGGGCCCCGCCCGTACGGCGGGGCCTGAAAGGTTTAGGGTTTATTCGGCAGCCACATTGGCATTGCCGTCCAGCCCGTGCAGGTGGCGGCGTTTGACAAAGAACATATAGCCAAGCGCCAGCAGGTAGATGCCTATTACGATGGTCCCGACCCACTGGATTTGCAGCCACTGGCTTTGGAACAGCAGGGTCAGCACGAACAGGCCGATGGCGTTGGCAAAGACGTAAGACACCGTGCCAAAGCGTTCTGTCGTGAAGTTCAGGTTATCGGTGTAAAGGCGGATCAAACTGTCGAAGGAGTTGATCACGAACACGATGCCCACGATGGTCATAGCCCAGTTCGGGAAGCCTTCGGTGCCGATGCCATTCAGGTGGTAGTAATACAGCACCGAGAACCACAGCCCCAGCGGGATCGACGGGAACACCAGCAAGGACGCCAGTAGCTGCCACGTCTTCAGCCCGCCCACAAAGCGGCTCACGAACTGCCCGATCATGATCGACCATGCGAACCACCAGAACAGGTAGAATTCGTGGTAATCCGTCAGCGGGATGACGAATTTGTGGATGTTGGTGAAATAGCCGCCCAGATTGCTTGCGGTTGACGCGAATTCGCCCAGTCCCATGCCGGCGTTCAGCCACATGTAAGCAATCAGCGCCAGAAACAGCAGCGTCGAGCTGACAGAAAGCACGCGCACGAACTTGAGGTCCGTCGAACTGAAGGCCGCAATCAGGATCACGAGGAAGCAGATCAGGTAGAAGACCGGCAGGATCGTCTCTCCGTCGCCGACCTCGGCGATGTAATACGGCATATAGATCAGGAACAACGCACCGGTGAAGGCACATGTGGTGATGATGACGATGTTGTTCAGCAGCTTGATCGCGGGAATTTCAAAGAACTTCACCCGCGGTTCGATTGCGCAGAAATAAAAGGTCGTCAGGAAGTAGAAGGCCCAGATCAGAAAGCCCCAGAACCCGAATTCGAGCGCCAGCGGATTGGTGAACGCATAGGCAGGCTCCGCGCCCGTGTCCGCATAAAGCGGATAGTCAAAGGCCAGTGGGAACATGATCAGCCCCACATCCAGACCCGAGGTGAAAAGGATCGCGATAAAGGTGAACAGCGGCACCGGCGTCACACCGGTCAGCGGCAGGTTCCACCACTTGATCGTACAAAAAACGGTTAGGCCCAAGGCCATGATGACCCCGAACGAAATGATGGTCGTTAACATATTGTCCCTCCGTGTTTGGGGTGCATTATAATTTTAAGTGCCCGCACCCCTTGGGCTGTCGTTCTATTCGCCGCGCGGAAAACGTTTGTTGTCTTCGAGCACGTTCAAATCCATGTGGTTGCGCATGTACTGCTCTGACGCTTTGCGCAGCGGCTGGTGATCCCAAGGATAATATCCGCCCTTGCGCAGCGCCTCGTAGACGACCCAGCGGCGGGCCTGACTTTTGCGCACATCAGCGTCAAAGGCAGCCAGATCCCAGCGGGCATCAGCCTTGGCCGACAGGGTCAGCCGCGTCCCCTGATGGGCGGGTTCCTCGGCAAGGTTGGTCAGCTCGTGCGGATCAGCGTCCAGATCGAACAACTGGTCAGGATCAAGGGCGCAGCGGTTGAACTTCCACTTGCCATAGCGCAGCGACACCATCGGCGCGTAAGACGCCTCTGCCGCGTATTCCATGGCGACGGGTTCGGTGCGTTCCACCCCCTGCCCCATGGGTACCAGCGACTGCCCCGTGGTCCAGTCCATCAGCTCGTCCATCGACACGCCGGCCAGATCACAGACCGTCGGGCAAACGTCGATATTGCTGACCGGCGTGGTCTGCAAACCGGGTGCCATCTGCGGGGCGGCGATCATCATCGGCACGCGGGACGAGCCTTCGAAAAAGCTCATCTTGAACCAAAGCCCCCGCTCGCCCAGCATATCGCCGTGGTCCGAGCAAAAGACGATAATCGCCTCTTGGCGCGTGTCTTCGAGAGTTTGCAGGATCTCACCGATCTTGTCGTCAAGATAACTGATGTTGGCAAAATAGGCCTGACGCGAGCGTTTGATGTCGCGTTCAGTGATGTCAAAGCTGCGCCAGTCATTCGCATCAAAGATGCGTTTGGAATGGGTGTCTTGATTGTCGTACCCCAGATCGGGCACCGCGGGCAGCAGGTGCTCGCAATCGTTGTAGAGGTCCCAGTATTTCTTGCGCGCCACATACGGATCATGTGGATGCGTAAAGCTGGCTGTCAGGCACCACGGACGCGGATCAAGACCGCGCGACAGGTCGTAAATCTTGCGCGTCGCCTCGTAGGCCACGGCGTCGTCATATTCCATCTGGTTGCTGGTTTCCGCCACGCCCGCACCCGTGACCGACCCCATGTTGTGATACCACCAGTCGATACGTTCGCCCGGCTTGCGGTAATCCGGCGTCCAGCCAAAGTCGGCGGGGTAGATATCGGTGGTCAGGCGTTCCTCGAACCCGTGCAACTGATCGGGGCCGACGAAATGCATCTTGCCCGACAGGCACGTCTGATAGCCCGCGCGGCGCAGATGGTGGGCGTAGGTGGGCACGCTCGACGCGAACTCTGCCGCGTTGTCATAGACGCCCGTGGCCGACGGGAGCTGCCCCGACATGAACGCCGCCCGCCCCGGCGCGCACAGCGGGCTGGCGGTATAGGCGTTCTTGAACCGCGTCGACCGCGCCGCCAGCTTTTTGAGGTTCGGGGCATGCAGCCACTCGGCGGGGCCGTCGGGAAACAGCGTGCCGTTCAACTGGTCAACCATCAGGATCAGGATATTGGGCTGGGTCATACCGCGGTCCCCACGAGCATATGAAGGACGGATAAGGCACGGTCACTGGCGGTGCGCGCATTTCCATCATCGGACAGGGCGGCGCGCAGGTACAAACCGTCAATCAAGGCAGCCAGCGTGTCGGCATCCCCGGACGGATCGTCCGAGATCGGGCGCAGCGCATAGGTCAGGTTCGACCGCAAGCGCCGCTGGTACACCACGAGCAGGCGATAGGTTTCAGTATTGGTGCGCGACGAGGCATAGAGCGTCATCCACGCACTGACAGTGGCCGGATCGAAATAGCTTTCCTCAAAGCTCGCGCGGATGATGGCTTCGGCGCGCCCGAGGGGGGATTTGGTCAGCCGGAGTTCGCGCCGCACCTCGGCGCTGTATTCCGATAGGATATAGCGCATGGCCGCCAGAAAAATCTGATCCTTGCCGCCAAAGTAGTGGTGCGCGAGCGCGGATGACATACCAGCGCGGCGCGCGATCTGGCCAACCGTCACATCCAAAGACTGTGCGGCACCGATTTCGGCAATCGTCGCTTTGACCAATGCGTCGCGGCGAATAGGCTCCATTCCGACTTTGGGCATAAAGAATCCTTAGTGGTTTGATAGCGTCTGGCTATCAAATCTACGTTTATTGACTGACAAGTCAATAAAAACCTCAGGGTGGATCAACCCCCGATTTAGTCACATCCAAGCAGCCGGTGCCGCTAAAATTTCGTCGCCGGTGCAGCGGGTGTGATCTGGCGTTTCAACATCGCTTCGCGCCAGGTGATGAAGGTGACAGAGCCAAGGATCACGGCACCACCAAGAACAACCCAGATATCAATGGGTTCGGCAAAAGCAATCGCGCCAAGCGCCGTTGCCCATACCAGCTGCAGGAAGGTCACAGGTTGGGTCACCGTCAGGGGTGCAGCAGCAAAGGCCAACGTCATCGTGTAGTGACCTGCGGTTGCAAAGCAGGCGACAGCGGCAAGGATTCCGATCTCCTCCCATGTGGGGGTAATCCAGGATGCCAGTGCAAAGGGGGCCAGAAACAGCGTCACGAACAGCGACATCATCGCCACGACCACCGAGGGGCGCACCTCGTCCGCGAGCACTTTGGCCAGCAAATATGCCCCGCCAAACACCACCGCCGCGATCAACATAGCGAAATGTCCGCTGGTCAGTTCCCGAAACCCCGGCCGCAGGATGATCGCGGCCCCGACCAACCCGAGCACAACCGCAATGATCCGGCGCAGCGCAAGCGTTTCGCCCAAAAACAGCGCGGCCCCGACGGTAACATAAATGGGCGCGAGATAGTTCATCGCCGTTACCTCGGCGATAGAGATGCGGGTCATCGCGTAGAACCACAAGATCACCCCGATCCCGTGCAGCCCGCCCCGAACACTGAAAAGCGCCCATTGCCGGCGCGACAGCTTGGCCTCTCGCAGCGCGCCTATGGCAGGCAACAGGAACACCAGACCAAAGCCGTAGCGGATAAAAGCAGCCTCTGAGGATGGCAGGCGCGGCCCCATATGCTTGACCAAAGCGGTCACACAGATGAAACAAAGGCCGGTCACGACCATCCAGAAGATACCGGTGACGGGGCTTTGGGGATGTGCAGTTTTCATCTGCGCAACATTCCGCAATGCTTTGGCAAGAGCAAGGTCACATCAGTAGAAGTTTCAACGCAATGGCCCACATTGTCAGGGCGATGACGCCGTCCAGTATCTGCCAGCTGCGCGGCTTGCTGAAGAACGGCCCCAACAGCCGCGCGCCATAGCCAAGTGCAAAGAAGAAGACAAAGCTCGAACTGACCGCCCCCAGCCCGAAGGCAAAGCGGTTGTCATATTGCGCAGCAATCGACCCCAGCAGCACAACTGTATCCAGATAGACGTGCGGGTTCAGCCAAGTCAGTGCTAATAGGGTCAGGATCGTGCGGCGCAGGCTGGTCGGCGCGGTGCCATCGACCGACAGCGCATGCCCCCCCTGCCATGCAGACCGTGCATTCTGGAAGCCATACCAGATCAAGAACGCCGCGCCGCCAAAGCGCATAACCGTCTCGAACCACGGCACCGCCACGGCCAGCGCGCCAAATCCTGCCACCCCCGCCGCGATCAAAACGGCATCGGATAGGGCGCAAGTCAGGCACACCCAGAAAACATGCTGCAACCGCAATCCCTGACGCAGCACAAAAGCATTCTGTGCGCCGATGGCCAAAATCAACGTTAGACCAAGCGCAAAGCCGGGGAAAAAAGCGGTCATGTCTGGAGGACTCCGTCGGGAATTTGGGGTGGTATCGGCAGGATGCGACACCGCCGTTCACCAAAAAGCAAAACCTTCCCCCGCTGCAACCCCAATTTTATTATTGCGGGCGCGAAACATTTGCGTGATTGGGCCCGTTACTACTAGCGAACCACAGATAGAGCGCCTATCTGACCCCTCTAAGACAACCAAGGAATACTGTCATGTTCGACAATAAACAGAAGCTGGAAATCAGCCAGGATGAATTGGCGCTCATCGAAGCAGCCCTGCACACGCAATCCAAGATCCTAAGCGTGCAGGCAAGCGCAGGCGGCTCTAAGGCGTTGGGACGTTTGAACGACGTCAAGCGCGTGCTGTCAGCCATTGCGCAACAGCGTGCCCCCGAGACAAGAGCCAAACCCGCATGGGGTGGTCTGTTTCGTATGGCGCGACTTCTGGGATAAATTCTGGCCCAAGCGCTGATTAAAAAAACCGCCCCACTGGCAAGCCAGGGGCGGTTTTTTTATGTCTCTAAAAGCGTGGTGACCAGTGCATGCAAAGGCAAACCCCGCGCCCCGACAGATGTCAGAGGCGGGGCGCGCTGCTTACAGCTGTTCCATCACCTCGTCAGAGGCTTCGAAGTTCGTCGTGACGCGTTGCACATCATCGTCGTCTTCCAGGGCGTCGATCAGCTTCATCAGCTTCTCCATCCCCTCGAGGTCCATCTCTGTCGTGGTCGTCGGACGCCAGACCAGCTTGGTGCTGTCGGATTCGCCGAGCTCGCCTTCGAGAGCGCTGCTTACTTCGTTGAGGTCGGTGTCCAGGCACCAGATCACATGCCCCTCGTCCGAGCTGTCAACATCTTCGGCACCGGCTTCGATCGCTGCCATCATGACCGTATCGGCATCGCCGACGCTGGCGGGATAAGTGATTTCGCCCTTGCGGTCGAACATGAAGCCGACGCTCCCTGTCTCGCCCAGATTGCCGCCGTTCTTGGTGAACGTGGAACGTACAGTCGACGCGGTGCGGTTGCGGTTGTCGGTCATCGCCTCGACGATGACAGCAACACCATTGGGGCCATAGCCTTCATAGCGGATTTCTTCGTAATCCTCGCTCTCGCCGCCAACCGCCTTCTTGATCGCGCGATCGATGTTGTCCTTGGGCATGGATTGGCCCTTGGCCTCTTTCACCGCAAGACGTAGACGCGGGTTCTTGTCCGGGTCGGGTTCGCCCATCTTCGCCGCGATGGTGATTTCCTTGGAGAGCTTTGAAAACACCTTGGCGCGCAGTTTGTCCTGACGGCCCTTACGGTGCTGGATATTTGCCCATTTTGAGTGACCTGCCATGGTGACCTCATATGCTAAAATTCAGTGTTGGCTCTCTATACGGCAGCCTAGGCACCTGAACAAGCCACCGCGCACGCAGAGGGGATGGCTGCGTTTGGGGCAGACAGCCTGTGGTGCGGCTGCTAGTGCTGCAAGCGCAGTTCACCCAAGGTATGCCGAAATGACCACTGACCAAATCATCCTGTTTACGCTATTTGCCGCCGTGTTTGGCATGCTGCTGTGGGGGCGTTTTCGCTATGACCTTGTGGCCTTTTCCGCGCTGATGGTCGCGGTGGTGCTGGGGGTCGTTGACAGCAAGGACGCCTTTGCGGGCTTTGGCCACCCCGCGACGCTGGTGGTGGCGCTGGTGTTGATCGTATCGGCGGGGCTGACGCGGTCAGGCGCGGTGTTGCTGATCACCCGCACGCTGGTCGATGCCTCGCGCAGTTTGGGCGGGCATATCACCCTGATGGGGGTGATCGGCGGGGTGCTATCGGCCTTTATGAACAACGTCGCCGCACTGGCGTTGCTGATGCCGGTCGACATCCAGACCGCTCGCAAGGCGGGGCGATCACCGGGGTTAAGCCTGATGCCCCTGAGCTTTGCCACGATCCTTGGCGGCATGGCGACGCTGATCGGGACGCCGCCCAACATCATCATCGCCTCGATCCGACAGGAATCCCTTGGCGAGCCATTTCGCATGTTTGATTTCGCCCCCGTGGGCGGGATTGCGGCGGCGGCGGGGCTGGCCTTTGTCGCGCTGATCGGCTGGCGCTTTATCCCGCAACGCGAAAACAACGTATTGGGCCCCGAAGACCTGTCCCCCTATCTGGCAGAGCTGACGATCCCCGAAGGCAACGCCCAGATCGGCAAGCGTCTAGCCGAACTTCAGGATGTTGCCGATAAGGCTGATGTCGCCATGCTGGGGGTGATCCGCGACGGCAAGCGCCGCTACGGCCAATCGCGCAACCTGCCCCTGCGCGCGGGCGATGCGCTGGTGCTTGAAGCGACCCCGGACGCGCTCGACGAGTTTCGCAGCACGCTGGATTTGCACGTCGCCGACGCCGACCGCGAGGACCGGCTGCACGCCGATGGCGAAGGGGTCGAGATCATCGAAGTCGTGGTTACCAGCGATTCCCGTATGAATGGCCGTTCGGCACAGGCAGTTGGTCTGTCGTGGCGGCAACGCTCAGTGCTGCTGGGGGTGTCGCGGCGCGGCAAACGCATCACGTCGCAGCTGCGCAAGACCGAATTGCAGGTGGGCGATATTTTACTGCTGCTGGTACCCCGCGATACCGCCTCCCATGTGGTTGAATGGCTGGGCGTGCTGCCATTGGCCGACCGCGGGTTGGCGGTGACTGAAAACCACAAGGTCTGGCTTGCCATCGGCCTGTTTGCCGGCGCGGTCACGGCGGCGAGCTTTGGGTTGATCTATCTGCCTGTGGCCTTGGGGCTGGTGGTGATTGCCTATGTACTGGCGCGGATCGTCCCGCTGTCGGAACTTTACACTCATATCGAATGGCCCGTCGTCGTCCTGCTAGGGTCAATGATCCCGCTGGGGGCTGCGCTGGATAGCTCTGGCGGGACGGAACTGATTGCCGGTGCGCTGGTCGGATTGACCCAAGGGATGCCCGCGTGGGTGGTGCTGACCGTGTTGATGCTGGTCACGATGACCTTGTCGGATGTGTTGAACAACACCGCCACCACCATCGTCGCCGCCCCTGTGGGCATCCAGATGGCGCAAAGCCTTGATGTCTCGCCCGACCCGTTCCTGATGGCGGTCGCCGTCGCGGCTTCAAGCGCGTTTCTGACACCCATCGGACATAAGAACAACACCCTGATCCTCGGGCCCGGGGGCTATAACTTTGGCGATTACTGGCGCATGGGGCTGCCGCTGGAGATCATCGTCGTAGCGGTATCTATTCCGGCCATTTTGGTGTTCTGGCCGCTTTAGGGGCAGAGCCAAGTGAAGGAGCCGGGGGCCAGCCCCCGGACCCCCGGAATTTAATCCATTTGGAAGCGCGGGCTGTGCGCTACCAGAACAACGGGATCATCAGGGAGACGAGCAACGACATCGACAGGTTCAAGGGAATGCCGATGCGCATGAAGTCGGTGAAACGGTAGCCGCCCGGACCGTAGACCAGCGTGTTCGTCTGGTAGCCAATGGGTGTCGCGAAGGCGCAAGACGCTGCGATCATGACCGCGACCACCAAGGGGCGCGGGTCCATGCCAAGCGCGGACCCGAGGCTGATGGCAATCGGCGTCATGATCACTGCCACCGCGTTGTTCGACACGATCTCTGTCAGGATTGTCGTCAGCAGGAACACCGCAAAGATCACATAGAAGGGTGACAGAGTGCCGAGGAAAGGCGCGATGTTGTCAACGATCAGGCTGATCGCGCCGGAGTTTTGCAACCCCGCCCCGACCGCAAGCATCGAGAAGATCAGCGCCAGCAGCCGGCCATCGACGAAACTGAACGCTTCTTCCGCGTCGATACAGCCCGTGACCAGCACCAGCGCCACAGCAAGCACCGCCAGCAGCAGGATCGGCGCGACGTTCAGCGCGGCCAAGACCACGATTCCCACCAGCGCCGCTATGGCGATCGGGGCATGCCCGCGCCGGAAGGCCCGCGCCGAAGGCTGCGAGACGTCGACCATATCCATGTCTGAGGCAAGCCGCTGGATATCCTCCATCGCGCCTTCGAGCAGGAGCGTGTCACCGACCTTGACGATGAGGTCGTCAAGCTGGCGGCCGATGTTCTGGTTGCGGCGGTGCACCGCCAGAGGATACACGCCGTAGCGCCGCCGCAAGCGCAGCGCCCCAAGCGTGCGACCCACCATTTTGCAGCCCGGTGTAATCAGCACCTCTACGGTAGAGGTTTCAACGGCGGAAACCTGATCGACACGTTTCAGTTCCTTGTTGGCCTGAAGGCTCAGCAGTTCCGTCATCTGGGTCCGCAGAACCACACGGTCACCGACCCGCAGTTCGACACTGGCAAGGTCGCGGCGCAACGACTGATCGCCGCGCACCACGTCTATCAGCCGCACGCCTTCGCGTTTAAAGAGCTGCACGTCCAGCACCTCGCGTCCGATCAGGTTGGAGTCCGGCGGGATCACGGCTTCGGTGAAGAACTTCATCTTGGACCGGTCCGACAACATATTCGCCATACTGTCACGCGCAGGCAGCAGCTTTGGCGCGAAGACAGCCATATAGATCAGGCCCCAGGCGCAGACCACCAGCCCGATGGGCATGATTTCAAAGATGCCAAAAGGCTCCAGCCCCTGCGACCGTGCGACACCATCCACCAAAAGGTTGGTCGAGGTCCCGATCAACGTCAGCGAGCCACCCATGATCGCGGCATAGCTAAGCGGGATCAACAGTTTGGAGGCTTTGGTGCCAAGCGTCTGGCTCAGTTGCACCACGACCGGAATCATCACCACCACCACAGGCGTGTTATTCATAACCGCCGACGCCGCCATCACCGCTATGATCACGCCCACCACCGCGGTTTTCGGATGCGTCTTGGCATAGCGTTCGGCCATGCGCGTCAGCACGTCCAACGCACCTGTGCGCACCAGCGCCCCCATCACGATAAACATCGCGGCAATGGTCCAGGGGGCCGAGTTCTGAAGCACCGCCTGCGCATCATCATAGGGTAAGATGCCAAGCGCCAGCATGATGGCCGCCCCCGATAGCGCCACGACCTCGGTCGGGAGGGATTCGCGCAGGAACATGACGAACATGATCACAACAACGGTCAACGCCAGGATTGCAGAGGTGCTATCCGACAGGTTTAGAAAGTCCATTCAGGTATATCCGGCCTTGGGCAAAGGAAAATCAGACTGCAGTTTCGTCGATTGCTTCGTCCACGGCAAGCGCCGCCTTGGGGCAACTGTCAGATGCCCCTGCCCTGCGCTATTCCGGATACGGGTCTGTCATCCCCCGCAGCATGGCGGTTATGGGGCGCTTTGCTGCAGCTTGCCGCCCTGACGCACAGGCACGATGCGGGTCGCCTTGCCGGTGCGGTCGTCCGTCTCGATATAGACGCCGGACAGGGTCGCTTCTTCGTTGGCGGGGGTGAACCGGTCCTTGGGCATGCCCGTGATAAACCGGCGCAGGGGTTCGGTCTTTTCCATCCCGATGACCGAATGATAGTCGCCGGTCATTCCGGCATCCGTCAAATAGGCTGTCCCGCCGGGCAGGATCATCGCGTCAGAGGTCGGCACATGGGTATGCGTGCCCACAACAAGGCTGGCGCGGCCATCGCACCAATGCCCCATCGCCATCTTTTCGGATGTAGCTTCGCAATGCATATCGACAATCACCGCAGAGGCCATGCCCCCCAGCGGATGGGTTTTGAGCACGGGTTCGAGCGCCGAAAACGGATCGTCAAAGGGGCGTTTCATGAAGACCTGACCAAGCGCTTGCGTCACCAGCACCTTGCGCCCGTTCTGGGCGGTGAACAACCGTGCGCCTTTACCCGGTGCGTTTTTGGAAAAATTCAGGGGACGGATGACGCGCGGTTCTTGTTCGATAAAGCTCAGCATGTCTTTTTGATCGAACGCGTGGTCGCCCAGGGTCAGGCAATCTGCGCCCGCGTCCAGGAGCGCTTTGGCGTGGCTGCCAGACAGCCCCATGCCAGAGGTGGCGTTTTCACCGTTCACCACGACAAAATCGAGCTTCCATTCCGTCCGCAAACGGGAAAGGTTTTCGCTGATTGCGCGGCGGCCCGCGCGGCCCATGACATCGCCGAGGAAGAGTATTTTCATACCCCCAGCGTTAGGCTGCGCAGCGCCCGAGGGCAAGGGGCGGCGCTGGAGTTTTTACGCTTGTGCCAGTCGGGCTAGGCGATCTCGATCACGCCCGCCTCTGTCACGATCAGATCAAGCGGCTGGTCTGTGGTTTCAAGCGGCAGATCGTCAACCTCTTGTCCCGCAAAGGCAAATCCGATCGCCAAGGTCGCCCGACGTGCGCGCAGCTGTTCAAGCGTGCGGTCGTAAAATCCGCCGCCATACCCCAGACGCCCGCCAGAGCGGTTGAACGCCAGCAGCGGTACAATCACAATCTCGGGGTCGAAAAAATCATCCAATGCAGGGATTTGCGCCCCGAATGCACCGTCCACCAGCGCGGTCTCGGATGTCCAGCGCGAAAACCGCAAGGGTTGCGCCGGCCCCATAATCACCGGCACACCCACGGGCCCATGCGCGGCCGCTTCGGCCATGGCAGGGCGCGGGTCGATCTCTGTGCGGATGGGGAGAAAACCGGACAGTGGCACGCCGCGATACCCTGCCAGCACTTCGCTTAAATACCCCGCCTGGGCTGCATTTGCCGCATCAAACAGCGGCTTGCGACTGGCGAAAGCCGCCTTGCGTGCCGCAGCTTTGGTCGCAGCCATATCCATTACAGCAAAACCGCAGCGGCCAGCCCGAGAAAGGCAAAAAAGCCCACGACATCCGTCACTGTTGTCACGAAAGCCCCAGAGGCAAGCGCGGGATCGACGCCGAAGCGTTCAAGCAGGATCGGGATGCCCGTCCCTGCCAGTCCCGCCACAACCATATTGATGACCATCGCTGTCGCGATCACATAGCCAAGCGCGGGTGACCCGAACCACAAAATACCCACGACCCCCATGATGATCGCAAAAATCAGGCCATTCACCAGCCCCACCAGACATTCACGCCGGATCACGCGCCAGACGTTCGATCCGGTCAAATCCCGGGTCGCAATGGCGCGCACGGCGACGGTCAAACTTTGAGTGCCTGCATTGCCGCCCATAGAGGCGACGATGGGCATCAAAACGGCCAGTGCCACAATCTGTGTAATCGCGGCCTCGAACTGCGAAATCACCATCGACGCTGCGATCGCGGTCAAAAGGTTCACCGCAAGCCAAGGCAAACGCTGCTTGGTCGTCTCTATCACGCGGTCGGACAGAGACCCCTCCCCGACACCGGCAAGCCGCAGAATGTCTTCTTCATGTTCTTCGTCGAGCACCGACATGGCGTCATCAATGGTGATCACACCGATCAGACGGCCTTCGTCGTCGACAACCGGGGCCGAAATCAGGTGGTACTGGTTGAACGCATAGGCCACATCGCCTTCGTCACGTAAGGCGGGGATGATCTGAAATGTGTCTTCCAGAATATCACGCATGGGCGTAGCGCGCTTGGACCGCATCAGTTTGCCCAACGTAACATTGCCCACCGGATGCAGACGCGGATCGACCATAACAATGTGATAGAACTGGTCAGGCAGGTCTTCTTCGGGGGTAGCGCGCAGGTGGTCAATCACCTCGCCCACCGTCCAATGCTCCGGTGCCATCACGACCTCGCGCTGCATCAAACGACCGGCTGAATATTCAGGATAGGTCAGCGCCTGCTCAACCGCGACCCGGTCTGCATCTTCCAAGGCACCCAGAATAGTTTCGGCCTGCGCATCCTCAAGGTCTTCGATGAGGTCGACAACATCATCGCTGTCCATGTCGCGCACAGCATCCGACAGCACCTCGGGCGTCAGGATCGCAACGACTTCCTCGCGGATCGATTCGTCGAGCTCCGACAGGATTTCACCATCGAACTCACGGTCATAAAGCCGGATCAGCTTGGTCCGCTCAAAAGCGCTGATCTGTTCCAGAAGGTCGGCGATGTCGGCCGCATGCAGCGGTTCCATCAGCTCTGTCAGCTTGGCGGCGTCGTCGATTTCCACCGCATATAGGATGGATGCCACGGCCTTTTTGTTCAGCCGGTATGCCTCGGCTTCATCTTCAGCATCGGGGGAGAGTTCAAGTTCCTGCGCGTCGTCAACCATGGCTGCCCCCACTTGCGAATTTGTGCAGACCATATGCGGGGCAAAGCGCGGATACAATGGCGCGGAACCGCATCCAAACGGATTGTAGCCGCTGCAGGCTGGGGTTAGACAAACCGCATGAAAACACAAACACTCCTCCTTGGCCAAACGCTCCGATTTACGGGCAATCCCCTCTCTGACCCGTGGGAGGATACAGTCCGTATCGACAGCGACGGCGCGGTTCTGATCGAGGGCGCGCATATCAAGGCCGTGGGCCGCGCCGGCGATCTGCGCAAAGCACATCCGCAAGCAACGGTGAAAGACTACGGCGACCGGCTGATCTGTCCGGGATTTGTCGACGCCCATGTGCACTATCCCCAAACCGCAATCATCGCGAGCTGGGGAAAACGGCTCATCGACTGGCTCAACACCTACACCTTCCCTGAAGAAATGCGCCTGTCCGACCCTGAATATGCCCGCGATATCGCCGGGCGCTATCTGGACCTGACACTGGCCAATGGTACCACCACGGTTTGCTCTTTCGCCACCATCGCCCCCACCAGCGTCGACGCCATATTCGAGGCAGCGGCAGCGCGTGGCCAAAGGGTCGTAGCGGGCAAAACCTGCATGGACCGCAATGCACCCGACGGGCTGCGCGACACTGCGCAATCCGCCTATGACGACAGCAAGGCCCTGATTGACCGCTGGCACGACAACGGCCGCGCCAGCTATGCGATCACGCCACGATTCACGCCCACGTCGACGCCCGAACAGCTGGCGGCGCTCGGGGCGCTTTGGTCGGAATGCCCCGGCTGCCTGATGCAGACGCACCTGAGCGAACAGGTCGACGAAATTGCCTGGGTCAAAGACCTTGTGCCTCATGCTCGCGATTATCTGGACACCTACGAGGAACACGGGTTAGTGCGTGACCGCGCCGTCTTTGGTCACGCGATCCATCTGACCCCGCGCGAGATCGACCGCCTTGCCGATAGCGGCGCATCCGTTGTGCATTGTCCGACATCGAATACTTTTATCGGGTCAGGTTTGTTCGACATGGCGCAAATCGCGGCGCGGCGCATCCCTATCGGTTTGGCGACAGACACCGGCGGCGGGTCGTCGTTCTCGATGCTGCGCACAATGGCTGCGGCCTATGAGATCGGCCAGCTGCGCGGCACCCCCACCCATGCAGCGCAGTTGATGTGGCTTGCCACCGCCGGCTCTGCCCGCAGCCTGCATCTGCACGACAAGATCGGCACGCTCGCCGAAGGATACGAGGCCGACATCTCCATCCTTGACCTCGCCTCCACCCCTGCGATCAAGCAGCGAAGCGAGAACGCCAAAAACACCTGGGCCCAGCTTTTCGCGACCATCATGATGGGCGACGATCGTGCGATCAGCGATGTCTGGGTCAACGGGGTGCGCCGAGGCTGACGCCAGCCTCCTTCATTTTGCCCCTTAAACTCCCCGCGGCGCGTCCCGCACGAACAACAGGCAGCGCCGCCGCGGGTCTATCCTAGCAGGGCGCAGCCAATACCATCGCCCAAATGCGGTCTGGGCTCTGATAGAGACCAAAGGCGCGCGCCTTGCGGCTCATCATGTTGCGGAAATGCGGTGGTGACTGCGCCCATCCCTGCATCGCCTGCGCCAGTTCCCGCTGACCCTTGGCAAGGTTTTCAGCGACATAGCACCATTGATACCCCTGCGCGCGCACCCGGTCGCCAACACTTGATCCATCAAGACCGCTGTGAGCGAAATACCCGTGCCGGGCCATGTCCAGCGCATGGGCGCGCGCTGCAGCCTCCAAGCGGGACGAATAAATTAACGGGGCGACGCCCTCGCGGGCGCGCATCGCGTTCAGCGTTTGCACCGATAGCGGGTCTGCCGCGGCAGAGCAGATCGCAGCAACGATCACCCCAATCGCGATGCCAAGCGGTCTAGCAATACGTGTTATCAAATCACCCTCGTTCCACAGCACTTATACAAACGGATTTCGTTCATAAACTCGCGCTGCCAAATGCGGTATCAAAGAGTATCGCGAAGGGCCCGCGCCAGTTGGTTCTGCCGCGCGATTTGCGCGGGCAAGTCTATCGTCACAACCTGCCCGTCCCTTACCACACTGCGCCCTTCGACCAGTAGATCCCGAACCGTCGTTGGTCCCGCAAGCAACAACGCGGCGGGATCCCAGCTGCCCGCGCTTGCAATCCCGCTAACATCCCAGATGGCGATATCCGCTCGCGCACCGACGGCGATCCGCCCGCATTCGGGCCGTCCTAGAATATCCGCCCCGCCCCGCGTCGCGATCTCTAGCGCCTCACGGGCACTCATCGCGTCGGCCCCGCCCGAGACCCGTTGCAGCAGCATTGCTTGCCGGGCTTCGGCCACAAGATTTCCGGCATCATTGCTTGCCGACCCGTCGACCCCAAGACCCACCGGCACACCTGCATCCCGCATAGCCCGAACGGGGGCTATCCCCGACCCCAAGCGGCAATTCGAACAGGGACAATGCGCAACGCCTGTCTTTGTTTGCGCAAACAACGCGATTTCGCTGGGATCAAGTTCGACGCAATGCGCGTGCCAGACATCGGGACCGACCCAACCCAGATCCTGCGCATATTGTCCCGGGCGACAGCCAAACCGCGCCAGCGAATAGGCAACATCTTCGGCATTTTCAGCGAGATGCGTATGAAGCATGACACCCTTGTCCCGTGCCAACAGTGCCGCATCACGCATCAACTCCCTACTCACAGAGAAAGGTGAGCAAGGCGCGATCCCAACACGGCACATAGAGGATGCCGCGCCGTCGTGGAAACCGTCGACCAGCCGAATACAATCCTCCAGTATCGCCGCCTCACGCTCGACCAAAGCATCAGGCGGCAAGCCGCCGTCGCTTTCTCCGATGCTCATCGCGCCGCGCGTTGGCTGAAATCGTATCCCCAGCTCTGCGGCAGCATGGATCGTATCTTCCAGCCGGCTGCCATTAGGATACATATAAAGATGATCCGAACTTAAAGTGCACCCCGACAAGGCAAGTTCGGCGAGCCCGACCTGCGCCGAAACAAACATATGATCCGGCGTGAAACGCGCCCAGATAGGGTAGAGCGTCTTCAACCAACCAAACAGCAGCGCGTCCTGACCACCCGGCACTGCCCGCGTCAGGCTTTGATAGAGGTGGTGATGGGTATTCACCAACCCGGGCGTCACCACACACCCTGATGCTTCAATCACCTCCCCCTCGGTTGACAGGTTATGACCTACCGCTGCAATGACACCGTCAGCCAACAGGACATCAGCCGCGACCAATTCGCGACGCGTGTCATCCATCGTAAGAAGATAGTCGGCGTTGCGTATCAGCAGTTCGGTCATACCGGACAATTCTTAAGGAACTCTAAAGCTTCGGCGTGTATTTCGCGATTGGCTGCCGCAATTGCACGGCCGCCGTTATGCGCCGGGCCACCGTCCCAGTCCGTCACGATACCGCCCGCTGCCTGCACCACAGCAATAGGTGCTTGAATATCGTAGGGTTGCAGCGAGGCTTCGATGACCAGATCGACCTGACCTGAAGCCACCAAAGCATAGGCATAGCAATCCATCCCAAAACGCGTCAGCCGCGCCTGTTGGGAAACTTTGGCAAAGGCCGCACCTTCATGCGCCGAGCCGACTTCGGGAAACGTCGTGAAAACAGTGGCTTGGGCCAAGGGCTGGGGGCTTCGCGTTTGCAGGGCGTATGCCCCCGACGGTCCCATGACCTCGGCCCGTTCGCCATACCCTAAAAAACGCTCGCGAATATAGGGTTGGTCGATGATGCCGAAGAACGGGCCGTTCGCATCGCTGAGCGCGATCAACACGCCCCAAGTGGGCGTACCGGATACAAATCCGCGGGTTCCGTCGATCGGATCCAATACCCAGGTTAGTTCGGAAGTTCCTTCGGTGGAGCCGTATTCCTCGCCCAAGATTGCATCGTCTGGCCGTTCGCGCTCTAGAATCTCGCGCATTGCCCGTTCGGCTGCTCGATCAGCTTCCGTAACCGGATCATAGCCGATTTGAAACTTGTTGTCCGCAAGCAGATCAGGTTTTCGAAAATGGGGGAGTATTGCCGTACGCGCTGCATCAGCCAGTAGATGACCCACACGAAGTATATCGGGATCCGAATGCAAGTTCTGTATCATGGCTACCGATCTGACACTTTCGCCAGATCCTTGCAAGATAACAGTTTGCGTTAGCGATTAAGCAACATCACTCAGCACACGTGCCAATTCGAACAACCGCCGCCGCTGGTTTTCAGGGATGGCATAATAGGAGCGGATGAGGTCCATCGCTTCTTTATCCCCGACCAGATCCGCAGGTATGTTTTCCAGCCCCTTCTCGGCTTGAGGTTTTTCCGCCTCTAGCCCCTCGAAGAAATGGGCTACATTGACGTTCAAAGCAAAGGCAATATCCCAGAGCCTAGAGGCGCTGACGCGGTTTGCGCCTGTCTCATACTTCTGGATTTGCTGAAATTTTATGCCAACAAGCTCTGCCAGGCGCTGCTGGGTCATGCCGGTCAACCAACGGCGCTGTCGTATCCGCTGGCCAACATGAACATCTACTTTGTGAGGCATCACGATCTTCTTTCTAATTCAGCGCCCATAATTTCGACGCTTGCATTTGTATTATTGAGGAAGTGACCAATTCACGTGGTCCTTTCCGACAAAACGTGCTACTTACAAATCTCATCGCTATGCGCAAATAAAATGAAAATGGACATACGTTCAGTTATCATCCTATTCATCTGCGACACCCAATCACGCGTTGATTTAGCGGACGGATTACCCCTTATACGAGAAATAAACCTAGCGGGCGAAAGTTAAATTGCATATCTTCTTTGCCAATTCTGCACCTATAGTTAAGCTGCATCCCTGTTTACCATTCGCCTCAGGTGACCTTTCTTTGCTTAGGTGAAAATCAGATTATCTTATCTATCAACACTATAGACGGCACGGGATGTGACACTTTGACATCACCGGGTGGTACGCGGTGTTTCGCCCATAGCATAAATTAGCCGCGCATATGGCGCGGGTAACGATAACGTTATGTAAGTATGGCCAGCAGGCATCTCCGAGAATCATCAGGTTCATAGCCGGATGATTGCAACACAAACCTTAACACATCGTGTAGGGCTTGATGCTTGCAGACGCGACTTAATGCGCGTTCGCGATTTCCTAAAACAACACTATCGTTAGGTAAAACTTCATAGTTGTCTCTTAGCCTTGTTCAAAACGGGAAAGAAGCCCCCTACGCTTCTCTCTCTTCACAGTGCGTAAGGTGGATTGTGCGACATTTGGCATAGCATCGCCTCGAACTTTCGCTACCTCGCGTATTTGAGTACGAAACTACTTGAAAACAATGGCGTGGATGCCGATATTTGACACAATACCAAGGTCGGAAAACCGACTTTGCAACACGTCTATTATTTGGAGGATATTCATGGCCGACGTGAACACAATCCGGTCCGCTGCCGGATCCCGCGCCGCCGCTATCGATGAGGGGCTGCGCACCCATATGAACAAGGTGTATGGCACCATGTCTATCGGCATGTTGATCACCTTTGCAGCGGCTTGGGCCATTTCTGGTCTCGCTGTTACAACTGATCCTTCCGCTGCAGCGGCGCAGATTGGTCCTGACAAATATCTGACAGCTCTAGGGGCTGCTTTGTATACGTCGCCACTGAAATGGGTGGTGATGCTTGCTCCGCTCGCCTTTGTGTTCGGCCTTAGCGCTGCAATGAACAAGATATCGGCTGCGACGGCCCAAACGTTGTTCTATGCCTTCGCTGCGGTTATGGGCGTCTCGATCAGTTCGATCTTTTTGGTCTTCACCGGATATTCGATCATCCAGATCTTCCTTGTTACCTCTATTGCTTTCGCTGGTCTGTCACTTTGGGGGTACACCACCAAAAAGGACATCTCTGGCTGGGGAAGCTTCCTTATAATGGGGGTGATTGGTCTGGTGGTCGCATCGATCGTGAACATCTTCCTTGCCTCGCCCGCGCTGGTTTTCGCGATCTCGGCTATTGGCGTTCTTATTTTTGCTGGTCTTACCGCCTATGATACGCAAAATATCAAGAACACCTATCTCGCCCACGCGCACCACGGTGATCAGGAATGGTTGCAAAAATCCGGCATCATGGGGGCCCTGAGCCTATACCTGAACTTCATCAACATGTTCATGATGTTGCTCCAGCTGTTCGGCAACCGCGAGTAAGACACGTTGTCTAGCTTGATACGGCAGACATAAGCATATCGCCCACCGGCTTTCGATCCGGTGGGCGTTTTTTTTGTCCTAAATACACGGGAACTTTGGCGGGTGAAAATAGGTCTGAGCTGAACAAGCCTCGCCCGTTCAGACCAATTTGCTCCGTTAAGACATAACTTAGAACGGATGCTCGGGCCGTGTACGAGACACCTCCCGCGTTGGACTTAGCGGCCTGCGGCGACCCTATACCGCCACTTCGAAGATGTGGCCCAGTCCAGCGGTTACCGCCATCGCTAGCACCCCCCAGACCACGGCGCGGATGTGCTCGGCCTTCCAAACATGGCGGCGCTATGATGCGGCGCGGCAGGAGATGATCGAGACGCAATTGGACCGCATCCTCGCCAGTCCCACGCTCAGCCGGGACACGTCAGAAATGCTCAGCCGCATTCGCGGTGCCTGAGACCTTGACCCAAACAGAGGCCATGGCGGCCTATGATTACCGCCGCCATGGCCGCAGTCGAGCCGCAGTATTGGTGCTGCCCGCAATTTGGGCAGGACTGACCGCGGCGTGGGTTTGGTTGGATGCGTCGGGTTGGATCATCGGGCTGCTGGGGCTTGCCACCCTACCCGCCCTGTGGGAGGTTTTTACGAATCCCCCAAGCGGCCTAACCCTGACCTCTAGCAACCTGTCATGGTTCACCGGAAAGCGCGACGCAAAGATCGCGCTGTCGCAGATAGATCACATCCGGCTCGATACACGGCTGGACATGTCAGTCCGCGCCACAGTGGTCCTGCTGTCGGGCCGCAAGATCAAACTGCCGTTCGAGACCACGCCACCGCACCGCGCCTTTGAAACCGCGCTTCATGCACGTAGCGTCGCCACGCAGCGACATCACTTCACGCTAATCCAATGATTAAGGTCGGCTGCGAGGCCGCGTGGTCCCTAAAGGCTTGCAATAGGACTGCTGCCGCAGCCAGCGGGCCATATCTTCACGTTTGGACGCACTGCGCATCGGTCCCCAATCGGCCCCGACCCCGCGCCTGCCATCTCCGGCGATCACGCCGTCACGGGGCACAGTTGTGGCCATGATCCGTACGGCGCAGCTTAGGTTCGCGGCCCCATTCTTGAGCCCATCGCCGCTGCCCGCATTGCATTTATAGCCCCGCGCGGTGCCGGGCAGGATTTGCAGCAGCCCATACCACCGCCCCCCGCCGCCCACGGCCCAAGACCGATAGGTACTCTCATGTTTCGCCAGCGTCGACATGAACCCAACCCAGAAGGCGCGCCGCTGGCTGTCTGATGCTGTCGGATAGGCTGGGCACCATTCCTCCACATCTGCGGGCACCATATCCACCAAGGGCTTGCCGTGAGATTTCAGTGCCGAGATTGCCGCACGGGTCCAAAGGGAATGCCCCCGCATATGCTGCCAACGCGTCCGCGGCAGGTTGCCGGGGCGCGCCGACGGGCGCAAGGAGGTGGTAAAGGGCGCAGTCTCAAGTGCGGGAGGGGGTGTGTCGGCCTCAACTTCGTCGGGAAAGGACAGTGGCACCGATGCGGTCTGTACGACGACCTCAGCCTCGGTCGCCGAAACGGGGCCGGGTTGTTTGGAAAGGTCAGCCAACAAAAAGCTGGGGCTGGCGCAAAGAATTAGGGCAATCATGGCAGGTTTCATGGCGCGCATAAAACCGCCCGAAACGGCGCTTGG
>LAZR01000242.1_pt1 | contig 52866 bp, 83 predicted proteins | sample 329461 | NCBI WGS metagenome assembly LAZR01 (sample SAMN03002196, study PRJNA259156) | marine sediment metagenome | biome: sea floor; feature: Hydrothermal impacted sediments; material: marine sediment; isolation source: Loki non-amplified sample from Loki's castle hydrothermal vent sediment ...
CCTGAAGCCCGATCCGGACCAAAGAACCGAGCGACTAGGCGAGCAGATCGACTCCCCTGGCCGCTCTAAACACGACCCGATTGAAAAGGAATCGAGCAATGCCTGAAGAGAAGTCTACTGTGCAGTATCGTCTGGTCCAAGGTCATTCGGCCTACCGTGTCGGCGATGACGGGAGTGTGTGGAGCCGATACCAGAAGACTGCCCCCGCCATGAAAGACGGGCGTTGTACTGGTCCGCAGTACATCTTGGGAGACGACTGGCGGCCCCTGCGACTTGGTCACAACCGCACAGGATACCCACGGGCCGCGATCTTCGATGGTGCTGGGCGGCAGGTAAAACGGATGGTCCACCTTCTGATGCTAGAGGCGTTCGTGGGTCCCCGGCCGGCCGGTCCGGTGGCCTGCCACGCGAACGACATCAAGACGGACAACCGGCTGAGTAATCTCAGGTGGGATACTCCCAGCAGCAACTGGGACGATCGTCGACGAAACGGCCGAACGAGCGGCAAGAAGGGAGAGCAACACCCAATGGCAAAGCTCACGGAGTCAGACGTCCGCGACATTCGCAGTCTTGACGCCCGTGGCATCCCGTCGATGGCACTTGCCGAGATCTACTCGGTTCGCGCGTCGTGCCGAGCACGGACTCGGAAGCTATCCGTTTGATTGAAGCGGGCCAGACGAACGAAGCAGTTTGTGGTGTCTTTTCCGAGCTGGAGGCCGAACCCAAGTTGCGTTGGAAGGAGTCCTACAAAGAAGTCCTAGGGCTCGAATTGGTTCAGGAGGCCGGACTTGATGCGTGAGATAGAAAGTGATTCCTAATGCCAACCCGAGGCCGCAAGCCCAAGACTCGTGCCCAGAAGGAACGCGCCGGCAACCCCGGCAATCGTCCGCTGAACGACCGCGAGCCCGAGTACGAACTGAAGGCGCCCCGTTGCCCCTCACACTTGCCGGCCGAGGCCAAGGCGGAGTGGAAGCGGCGGGTCCCCGAGCTGGCGAAGGCGGCGGCAATCTCGCCCTGCCACATCGCCGTGTTGTGTGCCTACTGCGAGGCATGGGCTCGCTACGTCAAGGCCAGCAAACACGTCCAGGAGTTTGGCGAGGTGATCATGTCGCCCAAGACGAAGACGATCTACGCCTCGCCCTACCTGCACATTCTCACGGCGGCGGAAAAGCAGATGGTGGCCTACGCTACCGAGCTGGGCATCACGCCGTCCAGCCAGACCAGGATTGTCAGTGGCAAGCTTCGGGGTGGGAGCGGCAAGAGCGGCAAGGAAAAATTCTTCAAGCCACGAATCGCGAAGATGGGATAGGCATGGGCAAGGCGGCGACTAACCTACTTGACACGATCCGGATTCTCCCCGGCTACGATCCTTACGATCAGGCGGGCGAGTGCGTGTTCGACGCCGACTACGCCCGGTACATCCTGGAGTTTGTTGAGAAGTGCTGCACGCACGTTAAGGGCGAGAAGGCCCGAAACAGGGAGCCACTCATCCTGGAGCCGTGGCAGCAAGCCGTCTTCGCCAACCTCTGGGGCTGGCACAAGCCGGACGGCTCCCGCCGTTACCGCGAGGCGATGGTCTTCATCCCTCGCGGCAACTCCAAGACGACCATGGCGGCGGCCATGGTATGCGTCGGATTGTACCTTGACGACGAGCCGGGCGCCGAACTCTATTCCAGCGCCGCCGAACGCGACCAGGCCAGGCTTTGTTTCGACGTCGTGACCGGCATGATTCGCAACGAGCCGATGATGGAGCGGCGGGCCAACCTCTACAAGTATTCGATTGTGGTTGGCGATAAGAGCTACAAAGCTCTCAGCGCCGAGGCGGGCAGCAAACACGGGTTCTCGCCGCAACTGGTGGTGAACGACGAGCTACACGCCCACAAGTCGCCCGAGTTGACCGAGGTGTTGATGACCGGAACGCTCAAGCGCACCTCGCCGCTGGTCGTGCATCTGACCACTTCGGACTACGAGCGGGAGGGCTCGATCTGCAACGACAAGCACGACTACGCCACCAAGGTCCGCGACGGCGTGATCGACGACCCGGCCTTCCTGCCGGTGATCTACGAGGCCGGCAAGGAAGACGACTGGCTCAGCCCCGACGTGTGGGCCAAGGCGAATCCGAACCTGCACGTGTCCGTACCGCTGGATTACCTCCAACGCGAATGCAACCGCGCCCGCGAAGACCCCAGCTATGAAAACACGTTTAAGCGGCTCCACTTGAACATCCGCACGGAGTCGGTCAGTCGGTGGATCACCACGGAGAAGTGGGACGCTTGCGTGGCGGCTATCAGCTTGAGCGACTGCGAGGGCATGTCCTGTTGGTGTGGTTTCGACATCGCCAGTACCGAGGACTTTAACGCCTTCGTGATCGCGGTCCCGCAAGAGAACGGCGAGACGTGGATCTTCCCGTTCTTCTGGGTCCCCGAAGCGACGGCCCGGCGCCGCGAGCAGGAGCGGAGGATCCCTTACGACGCCTGGGCCCGGGCCGGCCTGCTCACCTTGATGGAAGGCAACTGCACCGACCCGGCGCGGTTACACAAGGATGTGATGGACATCATCAACAGACACAAGCTCAACGTGTACCAGATCGCCTGCGACCGCGCCTTCCAGGGTCTCGACGTGATCCAGCGCCTGGACGTCGACGAGGGTATTGAAGTTTTCGCCCACGGCCAAGGCAGCATGGGCATGATCCCGCCGACCAAGATGACGAAGACCGCCATCTTCAACAAGACGCTGAAGCACGACGGCAACAAGGTCCTGCGTTGGATGATCGCCAATACGGTGGTGCATCCCGGCGAGTGGCGAGAGTACCCGATGAAGGGCAAGTCGGCCGACAAGATCGACGGCGTTGTGGCGATGGTGATGGCCGTTGGGTTGGCGGCGTTGGGCGAAGGCGAAGGCGAATCTTTCTACGAAAACAACGAGATTGAGTGTTGAGGATGATTCCGTGCACTGGGAGAAGACATGAAACGACCAAAAGATTTGCGAGTGCTTGAGGTGTCTCAACCGGCCGGAGACAGTGTATTTCAATCGAAAAGATCCACCCGCCGTTCCGAAAACCCACCTGCCTGCCCGGCCCGCCGCCGCCGGGCGATGAGTGATAGTTCCCGTCCGTGGAGAAGAGCATGATGAATCTTGACGAGGGCTTTTGTTTTGAGTGTTGTCAGCCGGGCGAGTGTGTTCGGATGATCACAGAGCCGATTAGTCCTGGAGCGATTGTGATGTACCTCTGTCAGACGTGTGCCGAGAAGGCGGCGTCGATGTTCCCTATCCGTGGAGAAAGCGAGATGAAAGAGAACTGTCAAAACTGTCGTTACTCGGCGCCAGTAACGAAAGGCGATGGAAGCTGGAGGCAGGCTCCCAGTTTGTTGCACACCTTAGTGTGTCGACGGAACGCGCCTGTTGTGCTGACATCCAAGGATTGTCCTTACCAATACCGGCCGATGACTAGCGAGCAGGGCTGGTGTGGCGAGTGGAAGGCTGAACCCGCGACAACGTGTACCATGCACCTTGACCCGGGGCTGGAGTGCTTGGACAAGACGCCCGAGGAAGACCCATGCGAAAAGTGCGTCCAGTGCGGCGGGACCCTAACGTTTTCTTCTCGGGCTGTCGGCGATGGGTACTGTCACCGTTGCGGGCATAAGGTGTCGGCAACGGAACGGTTCCGTGAAAGTCAAGTCACGGAACTGAAAGCCGTTATCCGATTTGCGCTGGACAAGTGCGTGAGCAGGGATGAGGTGAGCTTGAACAATCCATACGCATTCGCCTGCCTGCGGAACCCAGACTGGCACGACTTCGCCGCGATGGCCCTCAAGGCTGGCGTGTTCGTCATGAAACCAGAGGGGGATTCGTAGATGTACGACAACCCAACAAAACAAACATGGCGACGGAGGGGGCGGAACTGATGCACCTCACGCAATTCATTTGTTTCGAGCTCGGCCGCGAGTGCAACCTCGGCCACTTGCATGCCAAGTGCCCCAACACGCACCCCGACCGCTACAAGCACGTCGACACCTCGCAAGCCATGTCCGACGAGACGATTGTCGACACGGCAGTGGCGTTGATCCAGGAGCATGGCTTTCGCGGGCTGATAGGGTTTCACTACTACAACGAGCCGACGTTGGAAATGGAGAGGATGTGGCGAGTCGCGGCAAGGATACGCACAAAGGAAACGTCGGCGAAGTTCGTGCTGTGGACCAACGGCACGTACGCCCCACCTCCCTACGTCGACGTTGTTTGGTCGTTAAGCCTCTTCGACGAAATCCACGTCACAAAGTATGAGCAGAGCAAATCGCTCCCTGGGTCTCCGCTGGCCGAAAAGTCTGGGCGGTTTGTCCACCAGTGGCCTTTCGACGATCGCCTTTCCACCACCGGCGACGAGCCCGGCCGCCCGGAGTTCGACGCGCCTTGTTGCCGCATGTTCACCGAGATGATCTTCGACTACTATGGCAACGTGCATTTGTGCTGCTACGATTGGCGAGGGCTGGGAACGACGCTGAATGTCCACAAGCATTCGTTGAGTCGGATCATTGGCCGCTGGCAGGCCATTCGCGAAAACTTGTCTGGCGGCATCATGACCCACCGTACCGACGGTCCCGTGCCGATTGTCTGCCGTTCCTGCACCGCCCCCGGCCGCAACACGGGTATAACCGATTTCGTCAAGGCCCCGGCCGAGGCGGCTAGGGCGTATCGCCAGGAGGTGTTGAACCGTGGGAAATGAGTTATTCGGTGTGCGCATGCAATACAAAAAGCGGCCTACGTTCCCCGTTGCTTTCGGGCCGTTCGACAAGCCAGAGGACGCCGTTCGCTGCGTGGTTGTGCTAGCGGGCAGAGACGATGTCTTGGCCGCCACAATTGTGTCCAATGCAAAAGGCGTGGCCAATGACTAACCAACGCAAAATCGCCGTGGTGTTCGTGGCTTATGGCTGCGTGCCTCAGCATCGCCTAGACGATCACTTCAAGTGGAACGATGCAATTTACAGAGAATCAAACGCTACAGTTCTGGTGGTAACGGACGCTTTGTATGAACTCATGCATCCGAACGGAACACAGAGAATCTTGCCGAAAACGTCACTTCCGCAGCTTGATGGAAAGGTAGTGTTTTCTTTAACCAAGACGAAAAACTTTGGAGTCAACTACGTGCTGGAATACTGGACCGATGTCGACGTCATCATTTGCACCGACGTGGACGTTGCCTTCAGCCCCGCCGCATGGGACATCATGTGCGAGGTGGAGCACGGCCAGGCCATCATGCCCGTCTACCACCTCTGTCGAGATTTCGACAACCGCCACCAGGAGCCCAGCCGCGTCGACTACGGCATGACCGGCACGACTGCCATGGTGGCCGAGCATTGGCGAGAGATCCAATACGACGAGCGTTGCGTGGGCTACGGCGCCGACGACGGGATCTTGCTGCGCGACATTCAGCGGGCGGGCATCCAATTGATCCCGCCCAGGAGAAAATTTCCCATCGCGCCTGTCGTCTGGCACGTCGACCATACGCTGGCTGCCGTGGACAACGTGCCGGGCGGCGGGCGGCCCGATTGCTGGGGCCGGGCGGAGGGATTCAATCCGGACAATTTTGAGGCAAATCGGAAACTTCACGATAACCGCTAATCGACGCGAATAAGGAAGGGGAAGTGATGGGCTGTGTACCGATGAGGCCGCTGGTCGTGGAAGTCAAGCTGCCCGCCGAGTATTTCTTCGAGTTTGCCAATGGATATTTCGGTCTGCGGCGTGACGACATGAGGCTGATAGTCCCAGAGATTCCAGAGATCAAGTCCGCCCATAAGCGGCTGGCGTGCCGCCGGCCATTGCCGGGGGAGGAGTGAATCATGGGGACATCGCCACACGTTAGAATCTGGCGGCGACGGCTTGTGTTATCACATTGCCCTCTAATGCTCCTGAGCCGTATAGTTACTCGCGAGCGTTTTGGTTTTTTTGTGAAGTCTTTCAAGGTGTCGCCGCGCTACAACGGCAAATATTGCTTTGAGTTCACTGTTGAGAAGAGAGATAGACGACTTGTCATCACTGATTGGGACGCCAAGAAGGCGAGGTGGGTCACGGGGTGGTTTCATCCATACGGCAAGTTAAGGTGGCGCGACGTGGCCCGTGTGTTGTGGATGGTTTGGAAGAGCAAGAGCAATCCGCGAATAATAGTATGCGAAAAGCCGGACGTTAGCGGCCGGCCTGAGAAGACATTCATCGTTAGGGGTGACGGCACGATAACCGATATCGAGGTCTTGTCGCACGACAAGATACCAAAGCTCGATGAGCCGTTGACGGATTCCATTTCCAGCTTGCGGTGCCACATAAAAACGGCGACCATAAACCCAAGCGATCCATGCCAGTGGACCGTGGTGTGCAAATATCGAGCGGTTGACAATGAGGAACCCCCATGCCCCTAAAGATCATCTTCCTAGACGTCGACGGTGTTCTGAACTGCACGCCCTGTGTACCGACAGGTTGCCCGCGAATCGTACCCCATTTGGCCGAACAACTGAATCAGATCATCCGGCGAACCGGCGCCACAGTTGTGATGATCTCGACTTGGCGAAACTGGACACACCTCGGATGGCTGAGCTTGGAGGGGTGGCAGTGCTTGCTCGGCACGCATGGCGTGGATTGTAAGGTGGTCGCCGTGTTGCCGCAGGGCGACAAAGAGTCGCGGCTGTTGGAATGGCTTGGGCTGCGAGGGCAGGTCGAGGATTTCGTCGTATTGGACGACAAACGAATACACACCCGCCAGGTCGTGACGGACGGATACACTGGGTTGACGACCAAGAACGTCGAGGAAGCCGTGAGAATTTTGGGAGAGAAACCATGTCCCTAAAGATCATCGGCATCGGCATGCCCCGAACCGGCACGGCTTCCCTCTGCGAGGCCCTGCGGATCCTGGGCTACAACGCCATCCACCACGCGCCGGAACGGATCGACCTGGATACAGTCAACGCGGACACGTTCGCGGGATTGTATGACGACGTGGACGCTGCGGTGGATATGCCGGCGGCGTTCTTCCACCGGGAGATCGGGCAAGCGTATGCAGGTTTAGGCGTCAAGTTCATCCTGACGACTCGCGACACGGACGAGTGGTGGGAGTCGATCAAATTTCACGCCAACAAGATTCGGGTGTCGGCCGACGTCTCTCATATCCGCTACACGGACAGGTTGCATCAGTTGCTGTTCGGCTGCGCTGAGCCGCATGAGTTCTTATGGAAGCGTCGATTCGTCGACTGGGCGACGGAGGGGATTCCGTACTTTTCCTGGGACCTCGCGAGGGTGCTTTGTATCGACATTTCCGCCGGCGACAAGTGGGAGCCACTTTGCCGTTTCCTCGGCAAGCCGATCCCCGACGTGGAGTTTCCATGGCGCAACAAAAAGGAGCTACCCGAATGAAGGTCGCCATCGTTGGAAACGGTCCGTCGGCCAAGGGCAAGGGCGCCGAGATCGACGCTTGTGATTTCGTGGTGCGGATCAAGGCGTGGTGGCGGCACGGCGCCAAGGACGCGGGCGAGAAGATCAACGCATGGGCGTGGTACGGCGACCATGCGGGATTACGGGAGTGTCCCGTAGGGATGGACGGCGAGGTGTGGTTTACGCAGTGCAGCAACCAGATCCTAGCTCACGACCCGGATAAGCAAGAGCGTCACCTAACGGCGTTTGCAAACTATTCCCTCGGTCGTCCAGCCAGTTGGTTGTCCAATCAAGAGTGGGACCGGCTCGTAGCGCGGCGCGACTCGCACCATCCATCCACCGGCATGGTTGCGGTTGCCATGGCTCTTGCTCGGTTTCCCGGCTGCGAGTTACACCTGTTCGGCTTTGACTCGACCACCCGAGATCGGCCGGATTTTTACGATGCGAGAAACGCCGACCTGAACGCTCTCGACCCGCATCGCCAGCTATCGGAGAAACAGATGTTTCGCCGCATCGGCGACGGCACGTGGCTGGGCGAACCAACCACCGCAACCCTTGTCTGGCATGATATGCCAAGATTGGATTGAGGAATGAATAACGAGGAAATGGCCGAACGTTACCGCAAGCTGTACGCCGGCGTGGTGTACGACGCCATGGTGTTTGATCTAGGTGTTCGCGAAACGGCTTGCGTGATGGATCTGGCTGTATCGCGGCGCAGTGGGCCCGTGACGCCGCTAGTTGGGCCGGCCATGACGTGTGCCGGGTGTACGCTCGCAACGCCTGATGAGATCAACGATACGATCCGCCTAGACATGCTCGACGCAATGACGCCGGGGTGCGTGCAGGTTCTCGCCGCAGATGAGTTGGCGGTTGCACATTTCGGCGAAATCTCCGCTATGTTGGCGACTAAGCATGGCGCTGTGGGCGCGGTTATCAACGGCGCAACGCGTGATCTCGACGCAATTCAGCAGGCGGACTTTTCGCTGTTCTGTCGCGGCTCAAAACCGCAAGACGCTTATGGACGTTGGCAAATTACTGAGTTCGATGTGCCGATAACCGTGAACGGAATACTGTGGTGTTCCATGAAGATCAACCCTGGGCAGTGGATCTTCGCGGACGGCGACAGCGTGTTGGTGATTCCTGACGGGAAGGCCGAGGCCGTGCTTGTGTTGGCCGAGAAACGCGCGGCGAACGAAGACGAGGTGCGGGCCGCGATACTCGCAGACGAGGAGCCCAAGGACATCTACGCAAGGCTGGGCCGATGGTAGTAAGCCCCGAGCACATGCTCGGCATCACAATGCGACACGTGGAGCAGAATGCCATCGTTGGTGATTACATGGAGTTCGGCGTCTTTCGCGGAAAATCATTTATCTGGGCATATCGGGCAGCCATTGCGAGGCGACTTGACCAGATGTTTCTGTGGGCGTTTGATTCGTTCCGCGGGTTGCCCGAAGTGGGTGACGATGCGGGAGAGCAACGAGAGATTGATGATTTCTACCATGGTAGATACGCGTGTTCCGTCGACGATTTCAAGAACGAATTGCACAACGCACAGCTTGACCTTGCAAGAGTGAAGATTATCGAAGGGTGGTACAATGAGACCCTAGTTGAGTCAGAGCGTGATAAGTGGGGCGTTTCGCAAGCGGCCGTTGTTTGGGTTGATTGCGACCTGTATGAGTCGGCCAAGCTTGTGCTGGAGTTTGTTGTGCCGTACTTGCAGGTTGGCACGGTGTTGTGCTTCGATGATTGGTTGTGTTTTGACGGAGACCCACGGCAGGGAGAGCAGCGAGCCTGTTCAGAGTGGCTGGTGGCACATCCAGAGATCGGGCTATCAGAATTTTATAGGTTTGGAAAACGAGGAAAATCATTCGTGGTGTCGAGGGCAGCCTCGGCATTCCAAGGAGGAAATAGCGATGTCTGTTGAGATTGTCGCCGAGTTCACGACGAACCATTTAGGGAACATGACGTTGCTGCATCGCATGGTTCAAAAGGCGAAGGCCGCCGGCGCTGATAGTGTCAAGCTGCAACGAAAGGATATCGACGCATTTTACACACAAGAGCAACTCGACAGGCCATACGCGAGTCCCTGCGGTAAGACTTACAGGGAGTATCGTGAAGCGTTTGAGTTGTTCGGCAATGATTGGCAGGAAGTTTTCTGGTGGTGCGAGGGAAACAAAATCCCCTGGTTCGTGACACCACAAGACCTGCTTTCACTGGAATGGGCCGTCGGCCCTTGTTACTGTGGCGAGTCGAGAATTAAGCTGTCATCGACCAATGCCCGAAACCGCGAATTCGTTCAACACGCTGCCAACGTCATCCCCACCGATTATGAAATCGTCGTGTCCGTCGCCGGACAAACCCTGCCAGAAATCGAGAGAATCGTCAACCTTTTCCGCGATCACTGCCGCCTCTGGATCCTGCATTGCGTGGCCGAGTATCCGTGTCCGCCCGAGCGGTTGCGGCTGGGCAACATCGCCGAGCTGCGGAAGCATTTTGGTTGTGACCAGATTCACATTGGCTACTCGGGTCACGAGGTGGGGTACCTTCCGACACTGGCGGCGGTCGAGCAGTTTGGCGCCGAGATGATCGAGCGGCATTTTTGCATGTCCCGGAATTCATTCGCTCATCATATCGAGTGCAGCCTGGAGCCGGACGAATTCAAGGCGATGGTAGACGCCGTTCGTGATGCCCACGACAACGGCAACCAGGCGGCCTACGAGTCGGTCCCCGCCGAAGCCTACCGCACTGAGTTCGGCATCAGCGAGCAAGAGCGCCCCTTCTTGGAGAACCAGCAATATGGCCGATGAACAGTTTTGCAACGGACGAGTGGTGGCCGTCGTCCATGCCAAGCGACACAGCAGACGCCTGCCGGGAAAGAATCTGCGCATACTCGGCGATAAGCCGATGTTTTGCCACGCGCTAGACACGGCGATGTCCGTCGGCGTCTTTGACATCGTGGTGATCGACAGTGAGGACGATGAGATTCTGCGGATCGGCGAAGAACGGGGAGCGACGCCAATGAAGCGGCCAGGGCCATTTGCAAACGACACTACGTCGGGCGATTACTTGGCGTGGCGACAATGCAACAAGTTCTGGCGAGCGTCTTGCGTCGTTCAGATTGTTCCGACGTCGCCATTCATCAATCCCGAGTCGGTTTCGGGCGCGATCAAGAAGTTTCAGTCCTCGGATGACATCAAGAGTGTGGTAGGTTGCCGAGAACAAAGTCTCTACACGTGGACTGACGGCCGTCCGGACTACCGCCGTCATGGCTACCTGCCGAACTCCGACCAGTTGGACATCACTCTGCACGAGACTACCGGGCTGTACTTGATGGATCCCGCTATGGTGATGGAGCAAATGGGCCGTGTCGCCTCTGGTCACTGCGTGCCCTACCTATTATCCCCCGTCGAGTCGATCGACATCAACAACGAGGCCGACTGGGAGTTGGCCCAACTGGTCTGGAGAGGACTGCATGCCTAGTTTTCGATTCACCGTCCCCCGCCTGATTCGCAACGGCGGGCTGGTTGCCGGCCTCGCACTGATCGTGGGCGGCGTGGCCTGGCATGACGTGCCGGCGGCCGCTGCCGTGCTCGGATTGGCGCTGACATTTGGGGCGATAAGTGGTATGATTTTGTGCAGGAGGAAATGAGCGATGGATGTTTGTACGGTGTACGTTGTCGGCTTGATTACAATGGCCATGTTGGCGGCTTCTCTTTTCATGATATTGCGATTCATGGGAGCGAAGCCGCTGAGTTATTGGACGATGGGCAGTGTGGTCGTCATCGGCGTATTGCAAATAGTTTTGGTCCCTTGGTTTCCGCTAATTGCGTTCTGCGGCCTACCGCTCCAGGTGTTCATTTTGCTTGTTATGACGGTTTGCATATGTGTGTTTGGCATGGAACTCTGACGCTGTCGCAAGTTCCTCCTATTCTGTACGTGAGGTGATTTATGCTCGACACACTCCTCGGCCTCGCGCCGCAAGCCAGTCACGATTCGGCCAACAGGAGCGATCACGACGACTTCTGGTACAACGACGTCGGCCACCGTACAACCGCCGGGATCCGCGTCTCGGAAGAATCGGCGATGACCTTCGCCACGGTCTGGGCTTGCGTCAACGTCGTCGCCCAGACAATCAGCACGTTGCCCGCCAAGGTGTTTGACCGTAGCGATCCCAAGTCCCGCGTGCCGGTTGACCATCCGCTGAACGAGATTCTCTCCACGAACCACAAGGGCGACGCGCTGGGGCTAACGGTTCGCGAAACGATGCAGCTCAACCTCGAATTATGGGGCGCCTCCTACGCTGAGATTATCACCACGCAACGGACTGGCGAGCTAGTTACGCTGATTCCAATCCCCTCAAAACTCGTCAAGCCGGAGTTCGATCGTCTAGGCAAACGGATCTACGTCCTCGCAGGGATGGGCGAAAACAATCGCGCTATCCCTGAATCGCGGATGTTGGTACTACCCGGCCTGTCATTCGACGGGCAAAACTTCTTGAGCCCGATCGCCTTCAATCGGGCAAGCATCGGCCTTGGCGTGGCAGTGCATACACAGTCAGAGGCGTTCTTCGGCAACTCGGCGGTAATGGGCGGCGTAATCCAGGGAGCGCCGGGGAAAGGCTTGAGTGAAGAAAAGGGAAAGCAGTTCATTGACTCAATCAACCAGCATTTCCGCGGGCCCCGTTCGGCGTACGGATGGATGCTGCTCCGTGAAAATATGGAGATGAAGCAGTTCGACATCCCCACCGATGACGCCATGTACTTGGGCACGAGGCAACAAACAAAGATAGACATCTGTGGAATGTTCCGCGTGCCTCTGTCGATGATCCAGGATCTGAGCAAGGGCACGTTCAACAACACCGAGCAAATGGAGTTACAGTGGGTGAGGGGTGGTGTAACGCCACGTTGTATTCGTATCGAGACGGCGTTCAATGAGAAATTCCTCTCTGGCACGCCTTTGTTTCTCAAACATAACGTGAACGCGTTAGCCCGTGGCGACATGAAGACCCGGGCGGAATTCTACGATCGAGGCGTGTTGACCGGTTGGCTTACCCGTGCCGAGGTTCGTGAGTTGGAGGACAAGCCATTTATCGAGGGATCGCAACGGCTACTTGTGCCACAGAACATGGCGGTGCTCGACGAGGAGGGAAACGCCATCCCCGTATCCGGTGAGCCAGATCAACCTCTACGGATTGAAGGGCCGCCCGAGGAATCGGATGACGGCGACGCCCAGGCCCAAGCTTCCGCCGATCTGGTTGAGGCGTTCCGGCCGGCGGTCGAGGATGCGGCGAAACGCTTGGCGACGAAGGAAATCAAAGCCGTGACGAACGCAGTTAAGAGGCTTGAGAAGAGCGGAGACCGAGACAAGTTCAAGTCGTGGGCGTGTCAATTCTACAGCGATCATGTGTCATTCAGCCAACAAGCAATGGCGCCAATCACTGAATCGTTTAGCGGCGCCGCGGGCTGCGATCCAGTCACATTGTCGATCCACGTAGCTACCGACTGCGCGAATCAAGCATACAAGAACCTGTCAACGTTCTCCGGAGAGACCGGTTTGCCGGCGAACTTTTCTGAGCACGCCGGGCCATTTCAAGTCGCGAGCGCAAACGAATTGACAACGTCAATCCTAGCCGCATTTTCCCAAGCCCTGCGAGGTGTTTCCGATGACCAATCCAATTGACGTCCATGGCATGCTTACGCGATTGAGCGGCTCGCCGCTGTTGATGTTGCGCGAAGCGATCCCCGCCTTGATTGCCAGGGTACGCGGGATGGTAGTTGTCGAAGTTGGCGACAGCCCCCACAAGGTCGTCCTCTACTCCCGCGACAAGAACCCGCCGCCCCCCCTGCCTGAATCTCGCGTGCCGCGTTTGCCTCGCATCGACAACGCGGTGGCCGTGATTCGCGTACAGGGTGTAATGGGTCAACGTCGTAGCGGCGACTGTTGGGCAGGTACGTGTACGGAGGACGTCTCCGCCCAACTCTTGGAGGCCGATGCCAATCCCAACATAGGCGCCATTGTGATGGACTTCGACACGCCCGGAGGGATTGCCTATGGTCTACCCGAAGCTGCGGAAGTCATGCGGCAAGTTCGCCAATCGACGCCGATCTACTCGCTAGCCAATCCCATGTCTGCCAGTGCCGGCTTGTTCCTGAGTTCTCAAGCCAGCAAGGCGTTTGCCTCGCTCTCCGGCCTGGTCGGCTCGCACGGCGTGCGGATGACGCACATCGATATCAGTGAGATGTTGGCCAAGGACGGGGTCAGGGTCACGTCGATTGCAACCAGCGACGCCAAGACGGAGGGGTCGATGTTTGAGCCGCTCTCCGATCCCGCTCGCGCTGAAATGGAGCGGGTGGTCACCCATCACATGGGCATCTTCACCGAGGCCCTGGCCTTGGGCCGCAACGTTACCAAGCAACACGTCCTGGACAACTTCGGCCAGGGCCGCATGATCGAGGCCATCGGTCCCAAGAACGCCAAGGATCGAGGGATGATTGACGGCGTGGCCACGCTCGGCGAGTTGCTTGCCGGGATCATCAAACCGCGAGAGAGTAGGGGTCGCGCCCGCTCGCTGGCGTCGGCAATTGCGATTGAGGCGGAGTTGGGAGCATGACATCGGCCAATCTGACTGACCGCCAATCTGAAATCGTGGCGTACGTCCGCCAGTTCGCGGAGGTCCACGGCAAACAGCCCACGGTCCGCGAGATTGCCGCTTGGGTGGGCGTGGCGCCGCCGAACGCCTGGAAACACGTCAAGCGGCTGGAGGCGTTAGGCATGCTCTCTCGCACGCCAGGCGTCGCCCGGTCGATTAGGGTAACAGATGTTACCCTTTGACATTCCCCTGCCCCATGATATTCTGAACCCCAGAACATACCAAGGCGTCGCGCCTCACTTGGTGGCCGAGTTTCATCTCTTGAGCGCGACGTAACGGTGTACTGAGTAGCTCGCCGAGACGGGCGCCAGGCATCACGACACTCTACATCCTCCATTGGACTAGAGCTGTCGGGACGCCTAGCGCCCGTTTTTCATGCGCACTCGACTCCCGACGGCGGGAGAAGAAAGCGTATGAGTAAGCTCAGTGAGCTAATCGAACAACGCAAGGACGCCATCGCCGCGGCCCAGGTCATCCAGGCCACGGCCAAGGACGATGATGACCGCGACCTGACCGACGAAGAGCAGAAAGCGGTGGAGGCCCATGTAGCCAAGGCCAGGTCGACTCGCGAGGAGATCGACAAGCTCAACGCCAGGCGCGACGCGCAGAACAAGTTGGACCTGGAGCTGGCCGCCGAGGCCGCGCTGGACAAGGCCGTCACGCCGCGAATCTCGGCTCCTCCGAATCTCGGCCCCTCCCCCAATCCCGGCGCCAATATCGGGAATCCGAGGCTTGCCTCTGAGGACGATCCGCAAGGCAGCTTTGCGTCGCATACGGAATTTCTGTTGTCCGTGCTTGCTACCGGCCAGGCTCAAACCATTACGGACGATCGGCTTCGCCCGTTGGCCACCGTTGGCTCTGATGAGGCCGGCACCTATGGCGACCCCGTCGGCGGCTTCTTGGTCCCGAGCAGCTTCTCGCCAACCCTGTTGACAGTGAATCCCGAGGCCGACCCCACGGCCGGCAGGACTACGGCCATTCCGATGGATAGCCCGGTGGTCGAGATCCCGGCTCGGACGGACAAAAACCACTCTAACAGCGTCTCGGGCGGCCTGCGAGTGTATCGCCGGGCCGAGGCCGACACCTCGCCTACCAGTCGTGTCGAGTTGGAGCAAGTGGTACTTCGAGCCAGCATGCTGTTTGGTGTGTCCCACGCCACGGAGGAGCTGCTGTCTCGATCCGCAATTTCCTTCATTGCGTTGCTCCAGGCCGGTTTTTCGGATGAGTTCAACTCGAAGATGCTACGCGAAAAGCTGAACGGTTCCGGCGTCGGGATGATGGAGGGCGTGCTCACAACGCCGTCTCTGATTACCGTCGCCAAGGAAACCGGCCAAGATGCCGATACCATTGTCACCGAGAACATCATCAAGATGCGAGCGCGGTGCTGGGGTTTCGGCTCGGCGATTTGGATGGCGAACCACGACACTTTGCCGCAGCTCATGACGATGACGCTCGATGTTGGCACGGGTGGCGTCCCCATCTGGATTCCGTCGATCCGCGAAGATGCACCGGACCTCTTGCTCGGTCGTCCGATCTTCTACTCCGAGCACATGGAAACGATTGGGGACAAGGGCGACATCTTACTCGGCAACTGGTCGCAATATCTCGAAGGCTTGCTTTCCGGTCCGCAGCAAGCGGAATCCATTCATGTCCGCTTTGTGAATCACGAGCGGACGTTCAAGTTCTGGATGGAAAACGATGGTAAATGCTGGTGGAGAACCGCTCTAACACCAGACAATGGGTCGACGCTCTCTCCGTTTGTGACAGTGGCGGCCCGCTAGCCCCTGGTCTGATCCCATTCTCAATTAGAAAGGAGTGAGGCCAATGGCTTCCCCCCAAGCGAGCGACAAACTTTTCTCGAATATGGCGCAATACGCCTACGATCACGATCCGGCGAACAGTACGGTGGCCACCGAGATTGCGTGGGTGGACATGCGAGATTTCCAGAATTTCGCGGTGTTGCTCTTCACGTCGGCACTAGGCGGCAATGGCCCCACGGTGTTCACGATCATCGCGAACGCCGAATCCGACGGTGGCGGTACGGACGTGGCGATCAAGTCGCACGCCGTTGGCAGCGCTCCGGATGCCGTCGGTGATTTCCTCGTGCTGGAATGCACCGCAGAGGAAATCGCTCAAGAGGCGTCGGACGCCGGTGTTGCAAACGTCCGTTATGTCACCGCCGTGGTGACGTGTCAGCACACGGACGACGAGGCTGTCGTTGTGTACACCCGCGCTGGCGCCAAGCGACCGACGGACGGGTTGACTGTTGATGTCGTAGCGTAACTGAAACCCACAGGAGGAATACCATGGGCGGACCGGCCATTAACGCATCGAAGCCGAGGCAGCGGGAGTCAAAGCCCATTGCCTCGGCGCCGTCAGAAAATGAACTTCGGGACAAGATTGCCTCGCAGCTTTTCGTCACGCTCTTTGGTTCTGGTCGTAACCGAAAAGCCACCCATATCGCGGAACTGTCAATCAAAGCCGCGAACGATTTTATCACAGTTCTCCATCGCTAACAAAGGACAACCCCGAGATGGATACCAAGCTTTTCGGACGCAACCAAAAGGGCGGCATGTTCAACATTCTCGACCGCGAGCAGTTCCCTGCCGGTAAAATCTGGTGGGTCGACTCGGTGAATACCGCCAACGGATCCAATTCGTCCGGCTTCGGGCAGAATCCAGACGCCCCGTTTTTGACCTGGGCCACGGCGGTCGCCGCCGCGTCGTCCGACGATTTCATTTTCCTGATGCCCGGCCATACCGAGACTATCGGAGTGACGGGCGCTGCCGCCTTGACGCTGAGCGTGGCCGGACTGCGAACCCGCGGGCTGGGCGGCCAGACCCGTCGTCCGCAGATTCTCATCGACGGATTTAACGACACGTTCATCTCGGTTACGGGCGCCGATACTGTGATCGAAAACGTCGATATAAAGGCGGGCCACGCGGACATCGCCAAGGCGATCAACGTTGCCGCCGCCGGGTTTGAGCTTCGCGGATGCCGGTTCGAGGAGAACACCACGGGCGAGAATTTCAAGATCCAAGTACTCACGACCGCCGCCGCCGATGACATGATTATCGAGGGCAATTTCTTCACCACGGTCGACTCGGCCGGCACCGAGGGGATCGAGCTTGTCGGCGCGAACGATCGCGTCATCATCCGCGATAACTACATCAAGGGGCCGTTCTCCGTGTCCGCGATTTCCGCGACATCGAACGCCTGCCTTGACATGCAGATTGTCGGGAACCGGATCATCAACACGCTGGCTGGTGACGACCTCGCCGGATGCGTGGATCTTGTCGCGGCGTCTACGGGGATCATGGCCTACAACGCCATGTACATGGAAGACAACACCGACATTCTGACGGCCGTCGATGCGGCGAACCTTGGCCGAGCCGAGAACTTCGTCGCCAACGAGTACGGTCAAGAGGCCGGTCGCGCCGCCGTGGTATCCGCATAAGGGAGGTGATCCGTGGCTTTACTCGTCAAACGCGACCATGACAAGGTGAATATCCAGGCGGCTATCACGACGACCGGCGCCGTCTCCAGCACGAACACCGACGCGGTTCGATTGCCCGGCATGGTGAACGCCATCGTGTTTGTCTGCGACGTCTCGGCCGCCGCCACCGATGCGGGCGATACGTTGGACATCAAGGTGCAGACCAAGATCGACGGTACGAATTGGGTCGACGTGATTCACTTCACCCAGATTCTTGGCAATGGCGGGGCCAAGCGTTTCATCGCCAAGCTACTAGCCAACACGGCCGAGACATTGTTCGCCGACGCTGTCCTGGCGGCCGGCACAACGGTGCGTCATTTGCTGGGCGATGAGTGGCGGATCAACTACGTGCAAGTCGACGCCGACGCGAATTCGTCCTTTACCTGGAAAGTGACGGCTTGCCCGATGTGATTCCTCCTGGCCCGCTGCTCGGTCGGTTTTTTCACGGAGCTGGCCGGGTGGCGGGTTGGTTGGAAAATGTACTGGAGGAAAACATGGGACGCGGATATTTCGACATCACGCCTGAGTTGCTTGTGAGTTTGTGCAAGGCGCTTGACGACACGCAAGAGCAACGGTTTTACCGTGTCATCGATGATCCCATTCCACGTGATGCCTCTGACATTTCGGCCGAGTCGCACATGGCCGGCAGTTTTCGGCTAAATGACGACCGACTGATTCGCATCTCTTTCTCTTCTGCGCAAGCGAAAGACGGCCAGCGATTCACACCGACGTTGACAAGCGAGGCGGCCGAGGAGGCGCTGAGCGATGTTTAAGCACGTGATGTGCATCAACCTGGAGAGGCGGCCGGAGCGGTGGAAGCGGTTTATCCACGGTTTTCCAACCGACACCAGGTACTATCACCCTCATCATTACCCAGCCGTCGACAGTCGCCTCGCCAAGCCCCCGCCCTGGTTCTCCGACGCCTGTCCCGATCCCGGCGCTTGGGGATGTCTCCGCACGCACCTTCGCATCTGGGAGGACGCCTTGTCCGGCAGATGGGACGACGTCTTGGTATTTGAGGACGACGCTATCTTCTGCGAAGGCTTCGCCGAGAAGTTCGCCCGGTTCATGGCCCGCGTCCCCGACGACTGGGATCAGATCTACTTGGGCGGCCAGCACTTGTACGCCATCGACCAAAACGGCGACACGCGGCCCGGCTTTTCCTCGCCGCCGCAAGTGGTCAACGAATACGTGCTGCGCTGCGAAAACGCCAATCGCACCCACGCCTACGCGATGCGCCCCGCCATGATGCAAGCGGCGATTGACACCTGCGCCTTGTTGCCGCCGGGCATGCCGACCAGTCGATCCTACCACGTCGATTTCCGGTTGGGATCCTTGCACCCGACGCACAAGGTCTACGCCCCTCGGCAATGGCTCGTGGGCCAGGAACACGGCAAGTCGGACGTTTTGGGCGGGCGGAAAGACCACAAGCAGAAGTGGTGGAACACGGACGAACGAGGGACGCCGTTTGTTGTGCGGCCCGCCGAGTTGGAGGCGGTGGCATGACGGTCTGGATTCAGCGTTCCAGCAACACCTCGCGCACGCAGCCCGACGATGAGCCGGTAACAGTTGACGAGGTAAAGAGCGATCTGAAGATGAGGGGGATCAACGACTATGATGGCCACATTAAACCCTTGATTCAGGCGGCAACACAGTACGTCGAGGAACAGCGGCTATGGAAAGCGCTACTGACGCAGACCTGCATTGACAAGTTCGATGATTTTGGCGGCGAGTTCGAGCTAGCTTGGGAGCCCGTGCAGAGCATCACGTCGATCACCTACCAGGACACGGACAACGCTACGCAGACCTTGGCGACCAGCGTCTACGAGTTGGCCACTCGCAACGGCGCTGGAATCGTGCGGCTGAAGTTTGACCAGGTGTGGCCCGTCGCGTTGTCACATCCCGACTCGATCACGATGACCTACGTGGCCGGCTTTGGCGATGATGCGGCGGACGTGCCGGTCTCGATTCGGCAGGCGATTCGCGTCTTGGCCGGTGATTGGCAACTGAACCCCGATGGTGACACGAGAATCCCAATACAAGTAGACGGCCTGCTGAGTGGCCAGGCGGCCATGAGGATCTTGGCATGAGCAAGCGGACGAAACGTATTGGCCGTTACGAGCCTGTGCGGTTCATGCAACAGGCGTCGGCCCGTACGGCCGATTCGTTTCGTGAGCGGACGGAGGTGGAGACGGAATACATCCGCCGCGACGCGCTGGTGATGGAATTGCGAGGCACGGAGAAAGTGGTAGCCGGGCAACTGGAGGCAGACGCCACCCACCTGGTGTACATGCACAGCGACACGGCGGCCCGAGCACTGACGCCACGCAACTGGATTTTGCGAACCTCGCAGGGCAACGCCCGGCTGAACATCCTTTGGATCCGCGCGGTGGGCAACGACGGCATGGAACTGGAGCTGCAATGTAACGAGAGGGATGAGCCGTGAGCAGCCTGAACACCGCGCCTGAGCGACCCGTCTACGCCGAGGGTGAAGAGAACCTGGAGTCGGTGAGCTTCGACGGCGTGTTGGATTCCGGCGAGTTGCTGGCCAGCGTGACTAGCGTAACGGAGCTGACCTCGACCGACCTGACGATCAGCAATGAGGCTGTTTCGACGGCGGCCTTGATTATCAACAACGTGACCGTCATCACCGGCCGGGCAATTCAATTCAAGGTGGTTGGGCAGTTGGTGGCCACGGGCAGTTACACGTTGAAGCTGATCGTCGTGACCGACTCGTCGCCGGCGCAGAAGAAAGTGAAATTCGTGGAATTCGTAACGAAGGGATCATGAGCAATGGCGTCCGAAGTTGTCCAATCATTGTGCGCCAAGCTGTTGACCATGACGGCAGTGACGGACCTGGTGGGCACGGGCAACGACGCGCGGATTGAAAGTGAACTGGCGCAGGACGTAAGCGTGCCGGCCAACGGAACGATCGTGGTTGAGTTGGACTCGACGAATCCATCCAACGATCTAGGGGGACTCGGCGGCCTGGATTATCACGACGTGAACATCCTCGTACGGGCGCCGACGCCTGCGGCCGCCACCGCACTGGCCGAGGCGATTCGCCGCAACGGCACGGACCCTGGCACGGGCCTGGCGGGATACAGCGGCACGCCCATTGACACGAAAATTGATGCCACGCTGGGGGGGACTACTGGGCCCACGAAAATCACCCGAGGCGACGGCTCGGCGAGGCCCTGGTGGGATATCAATATGTCGTTTGAGGTATCGCACAACGAGGTGGTTTGATGGCGCCAAACATCCGGCTGGTCGGTGTCTCGGAACTAACCGCGAAATTGACCATGATCGAGGTGGTGGTGTCCAAGAGGGCGGCTAGGGCGGGCGTCAACGCGGGGCTCAATCCCATCATGCGAGCCATCAAGGCGGGTGTGAACAGTACGTCGGCGTCGGCCGAGGCCAAGGCTGCTGCTAGGCAAACTGTGGGTAAAAGGTTAGCGACCAGCAAGGGCGTCGTCACCGCAGCCAAGGTTGGATTCGGTGTAGGTACAAAGGGCCAGCGGCGGAGGTCAGAAGAGAAGGCGAAAGCAAGATCATCTAGTGGCGGCGTAGGTATCGGCGGGAGAAATATTCACTGGTTGGTCATTGGCGTTGCCTCACGAACACAGCGGAAAACAGATAAGTGGACAGGAACTTTTAGTGGCTTGTTTTTGGGCGTGATTGCGAGTGCGACTCACGTGGCCGCCAACGCTGTAGTTCAGGCGGCGCGCCAAAAGTTTTGGCAAGTTATCAAACGGGAAGCTCTACGAAAGGGATAGTCATGGCAAAAATCAAGGGCAAAGGTACCGTGCTCAAACAAGACGTCGCCGGCCTGGTTGCCGTCGCCCAGATCATCAGCCTGAACATGGACGGCATCGAGTCGGAAACGTACGAGGCGGACACGCTGGACAACACGTCCGCGGGGATCCTCTACAGCCAAACAGGCCGAAGCGAGGGCGGCTCAACTTCAGGTGAACTGTTCTGGGATCCGGTTCTCGCCGGGCACCAGGCGATGACCGACATCATCATCACGCCGGTTGAGACGGCATGGGAGCTTAGCTTCGCGGACGCCGCAACCACCCTGTGGAGCATCCCTGGCGCTGGCCTCGGCCTGGGTTTGTCGTTCGTCTTGAACGATGGAGTCAAGGCGTCATTTGAGATTAAGCATTCCGGCCTTCCCGGATTTACCACGTAAACCTTTCATGACCGGAGGAAGCCATGAAGTGCAAATTGGTCACGGAAATATCGGCGGGCGTCCACAACCCGGAGCCATACGGCACGCCCCTTTTGCCTGGGCATATCATCGATCTGCCAAAGGCGTTTCGCTTGGTACAAATGGGCGTCGCCGAGCCGGCCGACGATGAATGCCGGATACGGGCCAACAGGACTGAAGAGCAAATGGCCGAGGCGCAGCGACGATACCCAGTCATTGCCAAGGGCATTTGTCCCAAGGATCGCGAGGACTTTTTCGCCGGCAAAATGGATGGCTACAATGACGATGGGTCGTCGATCCCCGGACCCAACGCAGGGCAAGACGAGGACGAGGAGGAAAATGAAGATGAAGATGAATGATGCACCCTTAGCGGACGTGTCGGCGATGTTTCCAGGCAAGGTCAGGCGACGGTACCTCGATATAGAACTGCCGGTTGCCAAGATCACGGTGCGAATCCGGTCGTTGCTTGCTGGCGAGGTCTCGCGGTTCCACGCTTCGCTGCTCTCGAAACGGAATCGCAAAATCATCCAATCGCGGCTGGAGGACTCGACGGCCCGGCTGATTGTGTTGTGCGCCGTTGACGCAAACGGGACGGTTTTGTTGAACGAAAGTCATGTGCTACAGATTATTGAGGAATGGGACAACGCCGATGTGGCCTGTCTTTCCGACGCATGCACAAAGCACTGCGGAATGGATCCCGACGAGTTTGAGGATCTGGCAAAAAACTCGGGGGAGATCTCGTTCGCCTCCGAGAGATCCGCATCGCCCGACAGCATCGCCGGATAGATGTTGACGGGATGCTCGATTCGCTCACGGTTGAGCAATGGAATGAGCAACTGGCGTTCGATTCAATCGAGGGCGACTCGCTGGAACGCATCGCCGCGATCCTCAAGCTGGGTTTCGCTGCGATCTGCCAGGTGTGGGGCGCCGACCTGACCGTTGACCATTTTGAGCCGCTTGAGAGCAGGAAGTCAGTGGAGTCGGACGGCTACACGCCGCCCAATGCCCAAGTGGCAGTATTGCGTACCCAAATTGATTCCACCGGGCGATAGACCATGGCAGTGATGGGTGATCTTGTCGTACGCTACGGCGCCACAACCGCGGGCTTTGATCGCGGCACGCGAAGGGTTCGCGGCGGGCTTGCGTTGATCACTCGGAGCGCCATGCGGATGATTAGCACACTGGCTCCGTTTGCCGGTGGATTCATGTTCATCCAAATGGCCCGATCGGCGGAAAAGTTCAACCAGAAGATGCGGCAGTCATTGGCGATCATGGGCGACGTCACGAGGTCGATGCAAAAGGAGATGTCGGCCGCCGCGTTCCAGGCTGCGAAAGATACACGGTTTTCCGCTGCTCAAGCGGCCGAGTCGTTTTTCTTCCTTGCCTCTGCGGGTCTCACCGCTGAACAATCGCTAGCCGCTCTGCCCGCTGTCGCCGCGTTCGCGCAAGCCGGTAACTTCGACATGGCTCGGGCTACGGATCTTTTGACGGATGCACAATCCGCCCTTGGCCTAACAGTAGACGATTCAGCGCAGAACATGCGAAACATGATTCGTGTCTCCGACGTGTTAGTGAAAGCTAACACGCTAGCTAACGCATCGGTTGAGCAATTTTCCGAATCATTGACAAACAAGGCGGCGGCCGCACTTCGCATCGTGGGAAAGGAGATTGAGGAGGGCGCGGCCGTTCTTGCCGCATTCGCCGACCAGGGACGCAAGGGCTCGGACGCGGGTACGGCGTTGAATATCGTCATGCGCGATTTGCAAACCAAGGCGCTGCTGAACAAGAAGGCGTTCGAGGCGGCTGGGATTGCGGTGTTTGACGCCGCGGGTGAGATGAACAATATCGCCGACATTATCGGCGATCTGGAGCGCAGACTCGACGGTATGTCGGACGCGCAGAAAAAGGCGACGTTGATGCAGCTCGGCTTTGCCGACAAGTCGGTGATTTTCATTCAGACGTTGATTGGGACGTCGGATAAGATCCGAGAATACGAGAAAGAGTTACGCAAGGCGGGCGGTACCACACAAGATGTGGCGGACAAGCAATTGACGCCCATGCAGAAAGCAATGGCGAAGATGGGCGCAGCGGCGACGAGGCTAGGGACAATATTCAACGAGACCGTGGTTCCGGCCGTAACCGCTTTTTTGGGTGTTATCACGCGAATACTAGATGTTCTGGGCCCGCTCACGCCGACGATTTTGTTCACAGCCGGAGCGGTGTTGGTCTATGCGGCGGCCGTCAAGGCAGCGGCCGTGGCGCAAGCGTTCTTGACGGCTCTAGCTGGGCCAAAGGGTTGGGTTGTCATTGCCGGCGCCATCGGTGTCGCTAGCTTGGCGGTTGGGGTCATGGCGGCGGAGTTGAACACAGTCGCGCGCGAAGCCAGCGCGGCAAAACAAGAGATGGAGGGATTGGCGAAGGCGGCCGAAACCGAAGGAGCCCGCGCCCCAGGGGGTGGGCGCGGGCTCCTGTTAATCCCGCTGGCCGATGAATCCGGAAAAAGCTTCTTGAACGCCGGCGGCGCGGTTGGCTTTTTTGCCGCGAGGGTGCAGGCTGCACAGAATCGCATAACGAATCTCAACGCCAGTATAGCGAATGTACGGGCGGAAGGGGAACGCAGCGCCAGGCTAGCGAATGCACGGCCGGAAGGGGAACGCGTCGACATACTTGCCAATATGCGCCTCGGCATACGCGTGCAGTTAATGAAGCGACTCAATGCGGCAGCTCGGATAGAAGAATCCGCAGGTGCGGCGCTCCTCCAAATGATAAGGCGGCTAACCGACACGTTTGGTGATTATGCCACGGCGATCCAATTTGTCGAACGCGGTTTAGCCTCTCTGGTAACGCCAGCGGAGGCTTTCCGCAGAGAACAGGAACAGATAGCCTTAGCCGTAAAATTGGGGCTTGGCGGACTGACAGAGGGGCAAGGGTTAGAGTTGTTGGCGCAAGCCGCCGAGCGACTCGATGCGGCGATCGGTGGCCCGGTGGCCATGATAGCCAAACTGAAAGACGAGCTGCGGTTGATGAATAAAGAGGTCACGGAGAGCGAATTGCTTTTAGAAAAATTGGCGAAGGCCGGCGCCAGTGAATCTCAGATCAACACTATACGAGATTTGCAGCGCGAGATCGCCGGTCCCCCTAAGGACCTCGGCGGTATACGTGTGCCGGTATTCGAGGCGCCCGCACAAGCCCAGGGGCCGCAGTTCGCCGGCGCCGTGGAGAAGAGTAGCACGGGCGCGTTTAGCGCGGTGATCGCCACCTTGCGTGCGGACAAGGATCGACACCAGGCGCAGATCGCGAACAACACGGCGCGAGGGGCAGACGCAGGCGAAGAGGCCAACCGGAACCAGGAGGACAAAGTTCGCGTGGCATGGGAGCCCTAGCAAATGACCGTTACCAGCGTAGCTGAAATAGCGGACGGCCGAGATACGTCGGAGGTGAGCATTGCCGGTGTCGCCGAGGCCCGGCATACGAGGGTGTTCCGCATCGTCACCAACAACCGGCACGACGCCGACCTGGACATTCTCGGCGCGTCGGGCGTGCCGAAAGACGGCGACGTTCATCCCGACGATCCGATCGCGTTTATCCGTGCCCGCAACGCGGTGATGAAACACCCGCCGTTCGTGTGGGGGATGAAATGCCGCTACTCGACCGGCAGGGAGATTTCCAACAATCCACTCGCCGACCCGGCCATTATCACCTGGAATACCGAGCAATTTCAGAAATCGTTTATCGAGGACACCAATGGTAACGCCGTGCTCAACTCAGCCGGTGATCCGTTCGACCCGCCGCACATTATCGACGATGCCCGATGGGCCGTGTCCGTTCGCAAGAATGTCTCGGGCGTGCCGCCGGCGATTCTTAGCTACCGCGAGGCGATCAACAGCAACGCGTTTACGATCCAGTCAATTCCGGTTGGGATTCGGCGGGCAAAGATTTCGTCGATTCATATCGGCGAGGTTCAGTATCGCAACTCCAACCCCTTCCTGGTGTTTTCCTACATCTTGCAACTCAAGGACTCGACGGAGGACGACTGGCGGCCGCGACTGCTGGATCAAGGGTTGTACGAGATCGACGGTGTTGATCGCAAGCCAATTTTGGATAAGGATAAAGAACCCGTGACAACCCCAAAGCAGCTTGATGGAGCGGGGGCGGCGGTCGCGGATCCAACGATATTGACCGCCGTGTTCGGCACCTTCCCCGGAAACCGCGAACTGAATTTTAACGTTCTACCGATGACATAGGAGTCGATCATGCCAATGAGAACCGACACACTGAGAGTCACGGGCGCCTTCAATCATGCGAATGACTTTCAGCCCGACATCGACCCGGGGCAGCTTGCGCAGCGGTCGACGCAGGAATACGGGATCGACCTGGCAAACCCGGTGGCCCACCAACAAACGGCCAACGCGGCGGGCATTGGCATTACCGGCACCGCCGACAATTTCGTGACATCCGTCGAAAAAGTCGGGGCAATCATCAAGACGACAATCCTGATTGACGTGGACGGCCTCAACAGCGGCGGGACACCCGATGATGTCATAGGCGCGGACGGCGCGGGCGTGGCTCATCTAGGGCAGATCACCGCCGCCGTGAACGGGACGATCTTCGCCGGTAAAGTCACTTGTCTCCAGACTCCCACCGTAGGGGAGCCCGACATCGATCTGTGGTACACGGATGACGCTACGGGCGTAGAGGACACGCTCATTTCAGCCATGGCCAACCAGGTTCAAAGTACCAATCACGGAGATTGGACCGCCGGACAAGTAGCAGTCCTGACCGCGTTTCCGCCTGCCAATAAGTACCTGTATCTTGGCGGAGGGGCCGCGACGGACGCGACCTACACGGCCGGCATTCTGCTCATTGAACTCTGGGGGACCGATACGACAGGCGATCTGGCTATCATCCGCGGTGCGCTAGGAACAAACGCCCCGTCGCTCCAGACTGAGGATCTGCAAAAAGTCGGTGTCACCTGGCGATATCGACGCTATGAGGTGATCCTGCCGCCGGAGTACGTCATCGGCCAGACGGTAAAGATTCGGCTAATAGGCGGGATGATTACCACGGTTGCGGACACGACGGCTTTCGTGGATGTCGAGTGCTACGAAAACGAGGAAGATAATTCGGTTTCCGCCGACCTATGCACGACGTTGGAAACGACCATCAACGCGCTGATTGCCTCGCCCACGACCGTGGATTTTACAATCACCTCGTCCACGTTGTCCCCCGGGACCGTGCTGGACGTTCGGGTAGGCGTAGAGGTGACGGACGCCGCTACGGCAGCCGAGGTGATTGGGTGCATCACCAAGGTCAGCCTGCTCTGCGACACGAAGGGTTAGATCCATGGGCGGCCCTATAGTCGAGATCGACCTGGACCAGATATCGCGGATCATTCGCGCTGTCGAGCGAGTGGAGAAGCTGCCTCCGAACCCGCCGGCCGGCCGTCCCCGCGGGCCGGTCCCCAAGCCGAATCTGCGACACTTCGAGCTGGCCGCCCATCTCGTCCCCGGCGGATCGGCGCTGGCCTACCCTCGCGACTTCGACGGCACGGACGATTATACTACCAACCTGTCCGGTACGAAGTTCACCGTCCACGACCTGCTGGGCATTCACCGCGGCCGAGCCCAAGGCGCCTACTCCTCGCCGCACGATGACGGTTCCCGTGGCATCGCCGAGAAACGCAACGGGCTTTGGCAGATCATCGCCATGCAACCGCACGCGCTGAAAATCGAATGTTTGACGAATGGCGCGGTACTAACCACCGACGCGAATATCACGGTCGACAACGTGAAGATTCTCTTTCCCGTCGGCGCCATTTTCGCCGAGGGGTTGCCTACTGAAATCGTCAATCGCTTTAAGGACGAGGCCGACACCAACGCGATCGTCACCGCGTCCTGGGACGATGACATCGCCGACGATGGGGTGGGCAGCGGCAGCGGTGGAACGGGCAGTGGCGGCAGCGGGGCCGACGGCCGGTATGCGTGCGACGACATTACATGCCCAGCGTAACAAGGAAGAAGCTCATGACCCCAGCCAAACGTAGAGTACTCAGCATAACCGCCGTGGCGACGATCTTCGGGGTTGCGGTGGCGATCTTCGCCGCCGCCATGCACGCCGGCCGGGGCATGGGCCAGGTCCAAGGCAACACGACTCGGATCGAAATCCACGAGAAGAAGATCGACGACATCGAGACCATCGTTGTCAAGACTCACACGATAGTAATCCGCATCGACGAGCGAATGAACCGAGAGCATCCCTAGCCATGGCGAAGCGACTCGTCAAACGCAGCGAGCTGTGGTTGCCGCCGCATGTGCGACGCGGGCCGAGCATGCCACCGACGGGGCGGAGGTTCGTGAGTCGGCGGTGTTGCTGTGAGAAAATGCTTTGCGGTTCATGCACAGATTTCACAAAGACGCCGCAAACCCTGAGCATTGTCATAGCCGGTGTTGTAGAAGGGACCTGTGGCAGTTGCGCATCGTTCAACGGCACGTTTATTTGCCCAGGGGATCCCCTTTTTACTGGTAGTGGTTGTGATTGGGTGTTTTTATGGACCACTTGCGGGTCTCCCTATGTTCGGATTGAAATGGGCGGCGGCCCCGGTCCTATAAGCGTGTACTTTCCAGGGGCTACTTTCCGCCTGTTCTCCCCCCCTGAGGATTGCGAGACATGGTCTAATCTTAATATCCCGCAATTTGGTATTACGTCTAGGGCTGGGTGTGATTTCACTAATGCCACTGCGTTGGTAACGGCACTCTAGGTTCCCTAATGGAAGCGAACTCACCTTGTATCGAGCATGTCGGCGATAACACATATCGGTGCCGCAACCACGGTTGGGTTATCCGTACCGACACGCTGCCGATTCACTGCGCGTGCGGCCAACCCCACGGCGTCGGCTACCACCTCAAGCGGCTCCTCGCCCGCATCCTCCTGCTCGGCCGCGCCGGCTGCGGATGCGACGTCCACGCCGCCGAGATGGATCGCAACGCCCCCGACTGGTGCGAGGCGAACATCGACACGATCGTCGGCTGGATGCGGGCCGAGGCGAAGAAACGCAAGCTGCCGTTCTCCGTGCGAGGCGCCCGGCTCTTAGTTCGCGTGGCGATTCGCAACGCGCGGCGGGAAGAAGCGCGAGAATCCAAGGCGCTTTCCCTGACGACGCCCCCCCGATTAGAGAAGCGCGAGAATCCGAAGAGCTTTCTCTGGGGACCACCCCCCGATTAGAGAAGCGCAGAATCCCGTGGAACATTTCCGGGATGACGCTCCTCGCATAAAGAAATGGAAAATTCCAAGTCAGATTTAATTGAGTCGTCAGGCAGGACCCCCCGATTAGAGAAGCGCGAGAATCCGAAGAGCTTTTGCCAGAGGCAGCCACTCAGAAAAGAAGCGCGAGAATCTCAACAGCTTTCTGCAGCCACCACCCCCCGATTAGAGAATCGCGAGAATCTCAACAGCTTTGCGGGTCACTGGCGGCCAGCCTATCGTCCCCCACCTTTGGCACGAAAGTCAAGTCTTTGGGGCCGTTTCTGCACTCTCTAGAGTGTCCACTAAGTATTTCGGGAATTCTTTCTAGGAATATATACCGCCAAAAGCATACGGGGGGGTTGCTAGGTATGCCTGCCAGGGTACAATGCCAACAACCTACCCAGTAACCCACGAGGCGATCATGGCGAAGAAACGCAAGAAGAAAGTCCAACCCGCGATTGAGACCGTCCCCGAGAGCCTGCACAGGCTCCGAGAGGCCCTTGGACTATCGAAGCGGGCAATGGCGGCTAGGTGCGGAATGCACCAGCCCGAATACCTGCGGTTAGAGAACGGGGTGCGGCCACCCAGGATTTCCACGCTCCAGCGAGTGGCGGACGGCGCGGGCGTGCCGTTGACGATCACGTTCGGTGATCCGCTCGCCTAGGAAACTCACCCCCCCTTTGCCGAAAAACGGACTTACCCCCCGTACCCTCTAATGGAAACTCAGTTATTTTCCATATTTCTTTCGTGCTAGACAGGTATACCCAAAGCGGTATATACCCCGGGGGGCATGGCCTATAACACATTAGGTATAGTGGGAAGGATTTTGCTTGATATGCTTGTATATAACACTTTAAGAGCACCCCACTAACGGGGCAATTTCCTTAAGGGTAGAGAGCCAAGACAAACAAAAACACGAACGAAGGAAACGAGACGATGAAAAGCACACGACGAACCCTGAGCCGCGAAACACTGGCCAGCCTGGGACGCAGGGAGCTGGTAGCGATCCTCGCCGACCGACTGAACGCCCACATCGACGACAGCACGATGAGCGTGAGCTACCTGCGAACCTGGACGATCGAACTCTGCCACGGCTAGGGACGAGGGGGAGCCCCGGGCACAAGCCCGGGGCAATTGGGATCTAACCAGGAGAAGACGATGGCCGGATACGCCGACGATTTCAGCCGATCGAGAAATGCTGAGTCCGCCGAGCGCCGCAACTGCTTTCCCGCTTCGCGCCTGGCGAAAAGGCTCGGCGTGCGGACTGGCGCGATCAAAGCAATTCTCAAGCCGAGTGAATGGCATCATACATCGGGCCGGTACAACACTACCGACTACTACGATGGCGACCTGTTGCTGGCAATTGATATCAATGATGCGGCCGAATGGGGATATGACACCGATGAGATTGCCGAGGCGACGGAGCAACTCGGCCAACTGCGAGCTTGGAAACCGCCCGCCAAGCAGGAGCAGACTTGGACCGGCTGCGCCGTGACTTGGCTAGCCTGGGGCGGGACCCGCAAGCGGCCGACGGCCACTGAAGAGACGGCCGAGAATTGCGAGGTGACGTGGAAGGGCGGCAAAATGTGTAGCATTACGCTCGCGACCGGCGTGAAGCTACGAAAGGGCGTCGAAACTCGAGGATTCGAGGTCCGCGACAGCGATGGCAATCGTCTCTCATTCTAACCAGGAGAACGGACAATGACATTTACCCGTGAAAACACGACAGGTTACACCGACGCGCAACTCGACGAGATCAACGCCAAGTGGGCCACTATCGTCGAGACACTCGGCCTGGAATGCGAGACCGAGGAGTATGACGAGACTTACGGCCGGTTTTGCTCAGCCGTGTGCCGCTACGACTACATGACCGAGAGTGGCATCGACTGGGTCGCCGTCTTCGTACGGATGGACGTGGCTGTCGATTTACGAGGGCAATGAGGACCTAACAAGGAGCAAGACGATGACCCTACTCGATGCACGAGTGTTTTTGGACGCGGACGACCGCTGGCGAAATCCGTTAGACGTTGAAGGCCGGCCACGATCGTACATCACCCGCGAAGGCGCCGCTAGCGCCATGATAGACTCGGCTGAACGGTTGCTCGCGCTGGCGAAAAGCGAACTTACACGAGCAATCGCGTTGCTTGAGCCTGAGGTGTTTCAGGCCGTCGCTATGGCGCCGCATGGGCAGGTCCGCGTGCCGGTGGATGCCGAGGCGACGGATGACGCCTGACCTACCGCGAAAACAATCACGATTGGGGCTTTCGGTTTTTACCCCCAAGGGAGACGAGATGAGTAAATCAACACACTCGCCGGGACCGTGGAAGGTCGACCATGAGAATCGAATTATGGGGCCCGAAAGGCCGGTCGCAATTATTCAGTGGGGTGTGGACTGGAGAGCCAACGCCAGCCTGATTGCCGCCGCGCCGGATCTGCTGGCCGTCGTGCAGAAATTGGTCAAGTACAACCCCCTTCACAGCGTTGCCACATGGGCGGAATGGGACGAGATGATCCGCGATGCCAGGGCTGCCATTGCCAAGGCCACGGGCGAGAAAGCCGAGGCAGGCTCATGAACCCCCCACGCCGATCCCCTAGCGAGGATAAAAGGCCCCTGTGGTTCACGGAGGATGAGTTGCTGGGCAAGATCGCCAAAGAGGAAATCGACGAATACCTCCATCGACGAGGTAAACCTGGAGGTCGCGGCACACTCGTTCAACTAGAGTCGAGAACTGTCTGAGTAATCCTGTTTCACCCCTACCCCCCAAGGAGAACCTACCATGTTTTTTCGCTCACTTGTCAATTGGCTCAAGCAGGCAGTGATTCGCACGGCGTTCGCCGAACTGTCGTCCGAGTTGGAGTCAGGTGGCGCCGTAGCCACGGACCCGCCCCTGTTGACGCTGGAGGTGCAGTCCACACCGGTGGAGCCCGAGAAGGCGGCAACGACCACCAAAGCGAAGGGCCGCAAGGCAGCGAAGAAGTAGCGACTAGGAGGAAAAGTTGATGGCCGGAGAACACGCGCAATACGAGTGCCCCGAGTGCGGGAAGCCGACGTTACACACCCGGCCCCTCGTGCCATTCAACGACATTCTCCATCTACTACTCTCGGCCTTCTTGTGCGGCGCCTGGATACCATTCTGGCTGCTCCTGTCGGCGTCTCACAACAAGTATCCCGAGCCGTTTCGTTGCACCCAATGCGGCCACGTCCCCGGCCATCTGCCGGGCGCCATCACGATGAAACAGCACGCGGCCAGCGTCGCCGCGAAGCGCACGGCGAAGATCGACGCCTCAATCCGACGCGAGCAGAAACGCCGCGCACAAGAACCGTGGCGACGAATGCGGCAAGAGCGGCGGAGGGCCACCAAAGCCAAGCTAGCGGCCTTAGCCCGGCGGCTACCGGGCCAGGTCGACGCGGCCATGCGTGCGGCTGCTGGCAAGGGGAACGACATCCTCTATCACTTTTTCCAGGTCGCGCTGGGAGTGGTTGTGATCGGCGGCGCGGTGCTGGCGTGTTACGCGTTCCTTATCTGGCCCTGGACGAAGTAGCCAGGGCGTTAGACAGGCGCCCTGGGGGCATTTTTCGGCCCCGTGAAGGCGATTTCAAAGAAATATCCACGTTGTAAATGGGTACTATAGTTAGACTTGCGGCGCCACTTGTTTGAATCTCGCCAAAAAAGGGCTTGCTATCTATTTTCTGATTGGCTAATTTCCAACCATGCGATACCGAGTGCGAACCTTCTGTGAAATTTCCGGGCCCCGAGCCGCCAGATCCTGTTCGCACTCGATCATTCAGCGGTGCGGGGCCTTTTTTTATTGCCGGAGACTGTCAATGCCCCAGCAAATCGTAATCAACAAATGCTACGGGGGCTTCGGCCTCAGCGACGAGGGGTATGCGCGACTGATTGAGCTAGGTGTTCCCGCCGGGCAGTACAGCCCAGACGAAGCCGGCGGAGAGGTTATCTACGACCGCTACTTGGAAGCTGACCCGGATGAAGTCAGCATAGCGATGCGACGGCTTGACGGCCGCTACTGGGAGACGTGGCTACGCGAAAAACGAGACCGTCCGCTGTTGGTCCAAGTTGTCGAGGAACTCGGCTCCACGGCCGCGAGTGGCCACTTCGCGGAACTGACGATCGTCGAGGTGCCTGATGGTGTGAAATGGCAGATCGAGGAATACGACGGGATTGAGCATGTAGCCGAAACGCATCGCACGTGGAGCTAACCCCCGCGTAGGTCCGCTCGTCTCGACCTCCCCGGCGAGGCGAGTGGGCCGTTTTTTGACCGTCCGAAAGTGAAATCATGCCGTACATCTGCTACCACGACAAGACATTCAGCCCGGCCCACGAGGTTATCATTGCGCAGGCCAACCAGATCATCGACGAGTACCTGGCTCAGGGTTACCGGCTGACACTGCGACAACTGTATTACCAGTTCGTCTCGCGCGACTGGCTGCCCAACGAGCAGCGAGCATACAAGCGGCTCGGCGGCATTGTGTCCGACGCCCGCAACGCCGGCCGGATCGACTGGGCCGCGATCGAGGACCGAACGCGAGACCTGCGGTCACTGCCACACTGGGACTCCCTGGCTGAAATCCTCGGTTCGTGCGCGTCGCAATTTCGCTTCGACGCATGGGCGGACCAGCCGAATCGTATCGAGGTCTGGATCGAGAAAGACGCGCTGCTCGGCGTGTTCGAACCTGTCTGTCAGGATCTGGACGTGCCGCTCTTCTCGTGCCGCGGTTACACCAGCCAAAGCGAAGTGTGGGCGGCCGGTCAGCGGCTGGCCGAGCACATCGCCAACGGACAACGTCCCGTCGTGTTACACTTCGGCGACCATGATCCGTCCGGCATGGACATGACGCGAGATATTGCCGATCGGCTCTCTCTGTACGCCGACTCTGTCGTAGAGATCCGGCGGCTGGCTCTTAACCGAGACCAGATTGACGAATATGAGCCACCGCCGAATCCAGCCAAGATGACCGACAGTCGATTTGCGGCCTACGTTGATCTGCACGGCGACGAAAGCTGGGAACTTGACGCTCTGGAACCCAGCGTGTTGGCCGAATTGGTCGACTCGGCCGTCCGTAGCCACCTCGACCCGGATCTATGGGAGGCGGCCCAATTACGTCGAGAAGCCGCTCGCGATCACCTCCGGAAGATTGCCGCGAACACGGAGGAACCCGGGTCGTGACCGTTCCCGCCCCAATCCCATCGCGCAAAGAAATCCGCCGGCTCCGCGACGAAATCCGGGCAGGTTGGTCAGTGGGCGAGGAACGCAAACGTCGCGGCCTGCCAACCGAGCCCCGGCCCTACACGTTTCCGCGACTGACGACGCAACGGATCGCGGGAATGACACTTTTTAAGCCCGACTGAGAAACATAATGAGCAAAGCCACCTGCTTGGCGCCTGACTGTGAGGCCACCTCCCGTTGCCGAGGCAACTGCTCGCGTCATTACAACTCGCTACGCCAACTCATCCTCCGCAGCAAAGAGAACGACGAGCCCGTAACGTGGGAGCTTCTGATCGACGCAGGGCTTGCCACGCCAGCGACGGTTGATCATCCGTTGTCTGGATTCATCACGGGCGTTCTGGCCACGCTGGCTGAACGTCGCAGGAGCAAGGAATCCACCTCATGAAACCATCAATCTACCTCGCCTCGCCCTACTCCCATCCCGACGCAGCCGTGCGCCAGGGCCGCTACGAGGCGGTGTTCGCCGCCACGCGACGGTTGATGGCCGGGGGAAACCTCGTGTTTTCGCCGATCGTCTATTCCTATCAATTCGCGCTGCTGGACAGACCGGAGGCCTGGGACAGTGGACAAGAATTCGGAATGGGAATGCAATTTTCGTTCAGGGAGTTGATGCTCTTGGCGTGTAGGGAGTTATGGATTTACACCTTGCCCGGGTGGCAGGAGAGCATGGGAGTGTCAGCGGAAAAGCGCATCGCCTTCGACACCGCGATTCCTCTCCGATACGCCAAGCCGACCGACGCCGAGCTGGCCTTGCTAGAGGGGCCTACGCCATGACCATCTACCCCCTGGTCGCCGCGGCGTGCTTGTTGCTCGCCGTGTTGCTCGGCGGCGCCGGGCTGGTGTACTGGATCGGTCAGGTGATCGATGATCGGCACAGGCGGCGACCATATGAGTCAATCAAGCCGGGACCACTCAACGAAATGCGAGGCAAACGGTGTACCTCGGGAAGTGCCGCGGCGCGAGGTTTGAAGACCGAATAAGTCGCTGCCTAATGAGCCTTTCCTGCCGAAGTGAGCGTGAGGGCCCATCGGTATAATCTTTCGCCGTGACAGCCGGGAGAGACCGGCATTTATGTGACGAAGGAACGGCAAGCGTCCGTTTAGCGGTGGACGTGTCGCGAGGGCTCAAACCCTCGGACAGCCAAAGCCGAGACCACGAAACACCCGGCTCTGCTCGTGGTGGCAGGTGCGACTCCTGCCCGTCACCTTTTGCGGCGTGGAAAAAGGAGGAGTGATGTTGACAAGAAATGAAGTGCGCAAGTTGGCTTGGCTCCAAATCTCCGGAGTAGTTGAAGCAATGGCCTTAGATTATGCATTTGGCGACGAACTAACTGATCTAGCTTTTGATGATGGATGCAGTTGGGTTACCGGCGTGCTGGAAGACGTACGATCGCAAGCGGCTAGACGCCTGACCCCAAAACAGTTGAGAGGACGTGCAAATGATTGTCCTTCGTGAACTCACCTCCCACGGTCCTCATTATAGGTATTGCCAGTATCTCTTCATCGGTGCTCAGGTCTGGCTCGATTTCTTGGGCGATACGGATCATTGGGCCCGTTGTCCGAAAATTGAGGAGCGGGGAATCCGGCCCGCCTCTGCCGGGTAGGAATCGCTAAGACAGTGAGTAGGGTCACGACCGATTGGAGTCCTCCCTACGGCGTACAGATCACGCTCCCCGAGTTGATTCGAGCAGGTGGAAAGCCTGCCTTACGCAAGAAACGCAAGAGGATCCAAACCCATGACCGACGGCCCCAAAATCAAGGCAATTGCCCCATGGTTCGGCAGCAAGCGAAATCTTGCGCCACTGATCGTAGACGCGATTGGCAATCACCGCGTGTACTGGGAGCCATTTTGCGGGTCGATGGCCGTGTTGCTGGCCAAGCCGCCATGCAAAATGGAGACCGTCAACGACCTACACGGCGACTTGGTAAACTTGGCGAGTGTGATTCAGCACGAAAAATACGGACCAGGCTTGCATCGGCGATTATCCCAAACGCTTGCGTCCGAGGAGCTATTTTGGGAATCGGTGACTGTTGTGCGGGCCAGCGAACCGTGTCCCGTGCTTGATATTGATCGGGCGTACCACTACTTCGTCGTCTCCTGGTTAGGCCTCAACGGCATGGCCGGCCGCGACGGATTGCGCGGAGATGCCTTCTGCGTCCGCTTCACTGCCACTGGCGGACAAACGGCTGTGCGATGGGTGAACGTCGTGGAGTCAATCGCCGCGTGGCGCACTCGGTTGCGGAACGTGACCATTTTGCGTCGCGACGGATTCGGCATAATCAGCAAAATCGCCGACGCGCCGCGGACCGCAATCTATGTTGACCCGCCCTACATCGTTAAGGGGGCTAGGTCCAACTACAAACACGACTTCGACACCGCCGATCACCAGCGTTTAGCTGATGCGCTGGGGCGATTTCAACACGCCCGGGTAGTGGTCAGCTACTACGATCACCCCGACCTCGACAGGCTGTACCCAGGCTGGACGAGACGAACAAAAGAGGTCAGCAAGGCCATGGCTCATCAAGGCAAACGCGGGAAGAACAATACCAAAGCGGTGGAAGTCCTGTTAATCAATCAACCGAAACTGCCGCTATTCCAGGAGCCAAACCTATGACCGATGTCGCCGACCTGCTCGACGCGCTAGAGTTCGCCGAGGGCGCATTGCTGGATTCGTTCGCGTCGGAAGACGGACTCGACGGCGAGGCTGCGCGGCGAGTCGCGCTCATGTGTAGTGATCTACTGACAAAGCATGGCCGCATATCGGCCTACGTCGAAACAGGCAAGGGGCCTGTGGTATAAGGAGCTACCCAAATGAAACCCAAAAAAAGCCACCGGATGAGTCAGTACCAACGGACACGCCTTGTTATCGAGATGGCCAGTCGCGTACCCAGCAGGGGAATCGGACGACACATGCCCATACCCTAAACATGGCGGGCGCGCGGGATGGCTTAGCGGCTGGATCAACGCGAGGCTGAACGCCAAACTTGCCCATATTTTCAAGCTACACGGAGTGAAACCATTATGACCAGCGCACAGGATGAAATCGCCCGGGAAATCGCCGAATCCAACGAGCAGACCCGCCGCCAATGGAGGGTTAGTGGCGACACTTGGAATATGGGCGGTCGCCAGGATCGTCACGACGCGATCGTCGCGCAGCTTCAGCTGTGCGGAAGTATCGTAGGCGATTTATCGCGAGCGTTGGGGTTTAACCCCGATGAAGTACGCCTCCTGGCCGCGACTAGTAGCGATCTAGTCTGGTTTCATCTGCTCGATGGGCGAGAGTGGGTTCGGCTATCGAGGATGTTTGCCAACGGGAGGGCCGAAGCGACGGAGGGGGAACGGACGCCACCCATCAGCACGGATGACAAGGACCGGCCAGGGGTGCCGGGAGTCGCGCCGGCAATCGACGACGAGGTCCGTGAGTTTTACGACGCGATGGACGGGGTGTTAGGGTGTCCCGACTCGCCTGCGAAGGAGAAGGGCGAAAGGAAGTCGCCTGATTGCACGGAAGCTCGTAGCCCGGTCGACCGCACGGAGGCGGCCGGCCGGATTGAGGAGGGCGCGAAACAGGGGGCTGCGCGACGTGAAAAGACGGTTAAGCGGTACCTGGGCGACGGCGTGTTTGCCGAGTACGACGGGCACAGGTTGAACCTCACAGCAAAGTTCGGCGGGGCCGACGGGCTTGTATTCCACACCATACACCTTGCACCTGATGTAATGGACGAGATGGTACGATTCAACCGCGATCTGGCGAGCGAGGTGGGCGGTCTGATTTGCTCGGTTTGCAATTCCCTGGCGAAGACGAGATGGGGGTATCTGGCCGGCGACCTTAGCCCGTGCTGCGGGAAGGGGCGATTGAAGAAAGCAGAGGATGCGGAAGACGCAGACGGCCGCCAAGCAGGCACATTGCCATTGTCTTCGCTCTCCGAATCCGACTACCTCTTCATGGCCGGCGCCGTCGGCCTGTCTCTGCGACAACATACCCAAGCAACGCTGTCAGACTTGGCGACGGTGGCCGTTGTCACAGAGGGTCAGATTCGCGCCTACGTCGGGGAGGTCGATCACCTTTCTTTTGGGCCTTGCGGTCATTGTGTACGGCGAAGACCAGAATGATCTGTCAACACTGTCAGGGCGAAACGTCCAACTGCGATCCTAGCGATCATTTTTGCACGATCTGCAAAGCCGATCCGGATAACCCGGAATGGCTTGCGGAGAAGGACGAGGCGGCGGATAACAGACGACGGGATAAGGAGTTGAGGAAATGACCCGACAAGCAATATTTACGATATTTGGTGACCCGATTCCGGGGGCGCTGGAAGATCTTGCGGACGCGGTAAATAGCGCACTGGAGGACGCAGAGCGCTCGACGGAAAAGAATACAGAGTTCCAGCGGCGTATACAGTGCCAGGCCGGCGAGCTGACCCGACAGGAGCGACTGCTTGCGGACGCCACGTACCTCAAGCCGCGAAATCACGGAGGACACTTCTATCCATACCTCGGATACGGGCCCTCTGGTTGTGACTACTGCGAGTGCTGCGTGGGTGGTTTCAGTAACAGCGCGCCTAAGGGAGTCGACCAAAACGGCGACTGTCCGGGCAACCCCAAACTGCGAACGGCGTATGCGCTGCTAAAGAAGCAGGCGGAAGCCTCGGTGGCGGCGGCTGATAACGAGCTACAAAACAACGAACTAGGCGAGGTGAAGTGATGGCGAAAGATCGTTACAGCCACGAAGCGCCGACTATCCCCGGTTGGTATTGGTGCCGAATTCAAGCATGGGAAGGGGTTGTGCATGTAGATCATCACATGATATTCGAGAGCGAGGGCCCAGAGCCTGACGGTCTGGACGTTAGCTGGATGACTACACCCGGCAGAACCGCGATTCTGCATGAAAGTGAGTGGTCAAGCGAAACAGAGTGGGCCGGTCCAATCGCACCGCCCGCCAAAGACGAGGTCGACCACCTGATTCTCGACCGCATTCACATGCGGCTGATGGCGCTACACGACATTGTCGCCCAAGAGTACGGCGCAACGCCCATATACCGCGAGATAGTCCGGAAAAGTGAGTCTATCGAGTTCATCGACGACGACGGCGTTTGGAAGATTGTCGTCAGGCCGATTGAGGGAGGCCGAGATTAGATGGAGACGACGCTTGAAATTCACCAGCCGCCGATCCGAGTGCTTGAATGCAAGCGACACCAGGTCGCCGCCTATTGGTTCGCGTTCGACAAGCCGGCCACAATGCTAGCGATGGACATGGGCACGATGAAGAGCAAGGTGGCTATCGACCTGATGGCGAACTGGGACTGCCAAACCGCGCTGGTTATCTGTCCCAAGAGCGTGCTGGGCGTCTGGCGGCGTGAATTCGCCAAGCACGGTGGCGGCCGATTTGATGTCTGCATCCTGGACAAGGGGACCGTCAAAGAGAAGACGGCGCGGGCTGCGGATCACATCAACAATAGACGCGGGCCCCGTGTTGTCGTCGTCAATTACGAGTCGGCCCGAGTGAAGGAATTTGCCCAACGAGCGCTGCGCCCTCGCTGGGACTGTGTGATTCTCGACGAGTCGGCGCGAGTAAAAGCACATAACACAAAGCAATCAAAGTTCGTCGCGAAACTTGGATTGCACGCGAAACGGCGGTTGTGCTTAACCGGCACGCCAATGCCGAACACCCCGCTGGATCTATTCGGGCAGTTCAAGTTTCTCGATCCGAGTATTTTTGGCACGTTGTGGACGCCGTTCAAGGCACGCTACGCGGTTACAGGCTGTGCGGCCATCCCGCAGATGATAACTGGGTATCAGAATCAGGACGAACTCAAGTATCTGATGAACACGATTAGCTTTCGCGTCGGGGCCGAGGTACTCGATTTGCCGCCCGAGCAGCACCATGTACGCACGTTCGCTCTCTGCCCCAAGGCAATGCGGCATTACCGCGACCTTGAGCAGGAGATGATTACCGCGGTTGCCGACGGCGTCTGTACTGTGGCTAACTGTCTGGTGAAGACGATACGGCTACGGCAGGCGACCAGTGGGTACGTTGTCGAGGATGACACGAAACGGATTCACAGGATAGACGACGGACGTCAAACCGAGTTGATGGACACACTGGCGACTATCGACTTGATGGACCCTGACGAGCTCCATCCTCCGATTGTCGTCTTCGCCCACTTCACTCATGATTTGTCGCGTATCAGCGAGGTGGCCGAGGGCCTCGGCCGACGATACGGAGAGATCAGCGGCGCCAACAAGGACGGTTTGACGTCCAACGCCACCATGTCGCCTGACATCGACCTCCTAGGCGTGCAGATTCAGGCTGGCGGCGTGGGCGTCGACCTGACGCGGGCAAGGTACGCGATCTACTACAGCCAGACCTACAGCCTGGGCGACTACCTGCAATCGCTGGCCCGCCTCAACAGGCCCGGCCAAACGCGGCCCGTGAGCTACTACCACCTTGTCGCCGAGAACACGATCGACGTCAAGGTGCGCGAGGCGTTGGAGAAGAAACAAAAGGTTGTGGACGTAATCCTGGACGTTTTCAAAACGAAAGGAAGAGCGTGATGTCAAAAACGAAGCAAGAAAAAAGGGTTCGGCAAATCGCGTATTATCTGTGTAGCGGCGAATTGAGTCTTGGGGTCGCGAATGAAATCGCCGCATTAGTGGAGATGGCGGAAAGCGGTGGGATTGACGTTTGTACGCTGGAAGAAATCGACCGTTGGCTAGAAACACACCCCAAAAGAAAGGCGAGACCGTGATGCCAGTTGAACGTGACGAACTACTGACGATCGAAGAGGCCAAGGCGAGACTCGCCGTGCTGGAGGCGGGTTATCGGGCTAAGTCCAAGGCACTGCGGGCCTATATCCGCGTGTTGGAGGCCGACGGAAAGGAGCACGCGAACGATGAGTAGAATCGCAACCATAATGCAGTTTGAGCAAACCGCAATTGTGCCGTTCGGAAACGATAGGTTCATTGTCCGAACTACGTTTCGTGAAGGCTGCTTTATCTACCAAAGCTTTGGGTTTCAGGAAGCGAGCTTCGGCGATAAGATTATCATCCCTCACGTTTCGTTCCTGGCGGATAGTGGTCGCGGGACGGCGGCCGAGTGGGAGCCACGATACGGCCCCATTCAGGTCTGGAGAGAATGCACCGAGGAATGGGAGGGCGAAACAGTATGCGGGTCGCGACCTGAACCGCGACAGCACTGGCATTTTCCGTTCGTCGAAGATGAAGGCGCCAAGTGCTCTCAGCTTGCGGTCGACAACGAGGGTTTGAAGGATATGCTTGTGCGTGGCGATCTTGATGGTGTGTTTCGCGTTTTGATACAGTGGGCAGGCTGTCACGCAGAAAGGGAGGACGCGGACGATGAGTAACGCTTCCGACTACATCGGCCAAATGCCCGACGATTTCGTGGACTCGTTCGACGAGGCGGCGGGCGACGATCTGCTGGTTGAGTTTGTCAACCTCGGCAGAGAGAAAGCCGAGATCGAAAAGCGGCTCGACAAAATCAAGGAACGGGCCAGCTTGATCGGCGAGTTGTTGCTGGAGGATTGGGCCAACCGGGGCGTGCAGTCAGTCAAGCTGCAAGATCGCACCGTTTACATCCGCCACGATTTCTATTGCTCGAAGAAGGGAGGTATCGAGACACAAAAAGTTTGTGACGCGCTCAGGGCTAATGGTTACGGCGACATGGTTAATCCATCCTACGCCCCGGCGTCGCTGAAGGCCCTGGTCCGCGAGATGGTGGACAGCGATCAGCCTGTGCCAGTTGAGCTAGGCGGCCTGATCCGATTCGACACGATCCCTAGACTCATGACGCGGGCAAGCTAGCCCGCATTCCCCAACCAACAAACACGAAACGAGAAACACAAATGGCGAAGAAAGAAAACGCACTTGCGACAATTGATGAGGCGCAGTATCCGGCCCTGACGTCGGGCAGGAACATCAATGCGGTAATGAAGGTCAACTTCGGCGGTGACGACGTGAAGCCGGAAGACCTGATAACCATCAAGCTTCCGACCGGCGGGAGCATAACCTGGTTGATACCGACCACCGAGGGCGAAACATCCACGCTCGTGTTGGAGGGCATCCTCGTGCATATCGCGATGCGAAGAGCGTATTGGAAAGAAGGAAACGAGGGGTTCCCCGATTGCCGTGCGATCGATGCGCGTATCGGAGTGGGTGATCCCGGTGGCGATTGTTCGGCCTGCCCGAACGCCGTCTTCGGTACCAAGATCAACAAGGACGGATCAAAGAGCGGCGGGCAAGCCTGCAACTTGCGTCGGCTGCTATTCATGGTGCGGGAAGGCGACCTCTTGCCGATCGTCATCGACACGCCCGCCACGTCGCTCGTGCCGGTAAAAAACTGGCTGATCGCGATCACGAGCAGGGGGCTGTTCTACTATCAGTTCCTCACGCGGTTGGAACTCACGGCAGCCGGGTCGGGCCAGGAGAAATACGCGATCGTCAAGCCGTCTTGTGGTCCGCTGCTGTCGCCCGAGGCGACGGAGAAGATTCTCAATTACGCCAAGACACTGCAAGAGGTTTTTTCCGCCGTCGAAGTCAGCGTGCAGGATGGGCAGCGAGAGGAGAACTTCACCCCGCAAGAGATGTAGCGAATCGGTGGCCGCCGATGGATGGCAGTGGTTTTTTTGGGCTCGGGCTTTCCACTGCTTGGCCTGAGTGAACGTCGGTTCGATCCCGGCGGGCGGCCCTTTTGGAAGTGTTTCTCGAAGAGGAGTGACGCCATGACAACGCTGCACGGAACGTGCGAAACGTGCAAGAAGCCGATCATCCGGATCAATCAAGCAGTGATCGGATGCGCCAATCTGGGATGCAAGGTGCGGTGCATGCACGTCACGGAGGCGGAGTGTTATCGGAAAATGATAATTGAGCCATTGCCTTTGGCGAGCAAAGAGGGCAAGGTGCGAATCAACCCCCCGTCATCCCTTGAGGCCGCCGAGAGACGCATGAGCCTCAAGGCTCCTAAGACACGCATGAGTTATTCGATCTCCGGGTGCGTCGGCTATTACACGATGAATCCTGGCGGAAAGAATGGGCTCGACGAAGTCCTACACAAGGATTCGCTGGACCCCGAGTTCGCCTCTGAGTTTGTGGCCGCCAAGATCGTCACAAGCACGGGCCAGTCGATGGGGCGATTGTTCGCGTCACTAGATGAACAGCGGATCGTCCCCGTCAAGTTGGATGCGTTTTGTGTACAAGAAGAGTTGAGATCTTTCCCTGGTCTGGTTAAGCCGTTTCAACTCCCCAACGATCCCTGGCTGTATGCCACGGAGGGCATGATTGCCGTGCGTGTTCCGGCGGATGCGCAAGAGGATCCGACCACGGGGCGCGTCCCCCGGGGCGTCGCCGATCTGCCGTGGCATCCACCGGACGACGCGAAGTGGGCGACGTGGCCGCGAAAGTCACACTACGACGACGATGGGGCAACGCGGCAAAAAATCGGCGATGCAGTAATCGACGCACACTACGACCGGCTGATCCGAAAACTCCCCGCGGTTCGTTGGACAACCGGGCGCAAACCGGGCGCGGCAATTGTCTTTCGGTTCGCCGGCGGCGAAGGCGTACTAATGCCATTGGCGAGATAAGGGCAGCACGACTACCCCCCGATTAGAGAAGCGCGAGAATCCGCGGATTATCACGGATGAACTGAGGACTTCATGAGCAACCCGATCCTTGAAGCGGCGATCGCCTACGCCGACCGTGGTTGGCCGGTGGTGCCGCTACGCCCCAAGGGCAAGGCGCCCTGGCTGGCTGAGTGGCAAATTAACGCCACGAAGGACAGCGAGACGGTTGTGGAGTGGTGGAACGGGCGGCCGGCGTCGAACGTGGGAATCCAGCTGGGCCAGCGAGGCGGGTTGATTGATATCGAAGGCGACGAGGCAGATAGTGAAAAAGAGATCCTCGCCCTGTTCGGTGGCCAAATCCCCCACTGCCCCACGTTCAAGTCGGCCCGATCCATTCACCGAATTTTCCAGTGGCACGAACGGCTGCCGGGTGGCGCCGTGATTCACATTGGCGCCATTGAAATCAGGATCGGAAATCACAGCAAAGGCGCCCAGTCCGTTTTCCCGCCGTCGATCCACGCTAGTGGGGCCACGTATACCTGGCTGGAGGGGCTAACGCCTGACGACGTTGAGCCACCCGAACTAACGGCGATCCTGCTGGCACGCATCTACAACGCGGCCGGCGAAGAAACGGCCGTGGCTCCGGAAGAACACGGGCCCGGGGCATGGCGAAAATTCTTCGACCAAGACAACGTACTGGAAACGAAGGACGGCCGTGACAACGCCCTGTTGAGCCTGGCATGCAAGCAAGCGGCCCGCATCCCAAACATCGGCGACGCCCAAGAGCAGGCCGATCTGTACACGATGATGGTTGCAATGAACTTAGCCAAGTGCAAGCCGCCGCTGGAGGACAAGGACGTCGAGCGAATCCATCGTCAGGCGATCAACTACACTCGCGGCGACACCAGCAGGGAGGCCAGGGAGGCCGCTGGGTTTACCGAGTTGGGGCTGCAATTCGAGAACGGCCTCTGGCTGCCCGGATCGTGGGAACTTGTTACCGTGCTCAGCGACCCACCTGAATATCGGTTGCATGTGCCCCAGTGGGAGGAGCTTACTAGCGACGGTCGAGGTATCGTGCCGCTTTCGCTAGAGGAGCTTCGCGACTCAAACAAGGTCGCAGCCAAGGTGCAGGCTATCACGCGGATCGTAGTACTGGACGACAGGCCGCGGAAGTGGCCCAACATCTGGCACGGACTGCCCGGCAACCTAAAGGACAAGCGAAAGTCGACGCGAGGTTTGATGGCCCAGCTCGTGGCGGCGTCTGAACTGGAGCAGGCCCCAAGCGTCGAGAAGCGATACGTGGTGGTGGCAGAGATTTTCCAGGAGATCGTGGTAGACCGGGCAAAAGCGGCCCGCGACGACGACAAGCCGAACCAGTACTGGCCGACGAAGATGTCAGACGGCACGATCTGGTTCCGCTGGGCTGAAGCCTGGAAGGAACCGCTACGCGATAAGCTGTTGACAATCGCCGAACGATCTGAGCTACGGCGAAGATTGGGGATCGACAACGCCGACTTTGCGCTGCACGGGGCGGACCGCAAGCGGTACTGCATACTCAAGCCCCGCCACGCCAATACATTACAACAGATCATCGACGCCGAATCGCGGGGCGCGCAAAAAGAAACGAAGAGCCCAGAGACGTACCCCCCATGACTTAACCCTTGTCCCTGTAGATACTTAACTACCTCGCGCAAAAAGAACACAGCGCCCATGATGAGACCCTATTTTGCGCCACCTAACTCCTATCCCTGCAACGACTTAACTGCCCTCGCGCAAAAACAAAACCCATATCAACCGGCTGGGAGTTTCCCGTTCTCCAGAAACAGTTTTGTTTTTGCGCGAGGGCAGTTAAGTCGTTGGTATGATTAGACTTAGGTGCCGCAAAATAGGTTCAATCGGGTTTTGTGTTGTATGCAGGAGCTACGCATGAAGGTCGGCGCGCGGGGGGTAGCGCAAAAAGAAACGCGAAAAACGGCCCCCTCCTGAGAGAGGGTGGTATAAAACGAGGTTTTGACACGGAGGTGAAGGGATGAGTGAAGTGCTACATGAGTTCACGATTGACGAGGAATTCGAGTCGCTGATTCTGCCATTAACGGACGGCGAGTACCAGTTGCTCAAGACGAGCATCGAAGCCAACGGGTGCCTCGATCCAGTGATCGTCTGGCAGGAGGAGCAAATCCTCCTGGATGGCCACAACCGGGTAGAAATCTGCGACGAACTCGAAACACAGTTCGACGTCCGCGAAATGTCATTCGAGAGCCGGGCCGCCGCGAAGGAGTGGGTGATCCTGCATCAATTGGGGCGGCGCAACCTGCCGGTGTATCATCGCTGCGAGCTGGCGTTGGCGCTGGAGCCGAGCATTCGAGCAAGAGCGAAGGCAAATCAGTCGGTGGCGGGGGGTAGCGGAGGTTTATCCCCATCGCTGGGGGGAGAGAAGCTTTCCCCGACATCGGGGAAAGCGCTCGACACTGAACGGGAACTGGCCCGCATCGCCGACGTCGGGCACGACACGATGCACAAGGTGATGCACATCCGCCCCAGGATCGACGACAAGACGAGGGAGCAACTGCGGGCGAGGCCACCCGAGAAAACCGTCAACGGTGTCTACAAGCAACTCACGAAAGCCGCCAAGAAGGCCAAGCAAATCGCCGCCACGGAGACGGCCGAGTTGCCTGACGGCATCTTCAACGTGATCGTGGCCGATCCCCCCTGGCAGTATTTCAACCGCGAGGATGATGCGGAACACAGGGCGGCCAATCCGTACCCTTCGATGTCAATCGAGGCAATCACCAACTACGGCAAACAGCCGGACGAGAACGGCGGCTGGATGGACGGAACCGGCGTGCAGACCATCGCGGACGAGAACGCGATCCTCTGGCTCTGGACAACCAACGCCCATATCGAGCATTCGTTCGGCATCGCCCGGGAATGGGGCTTCGAACCGAAAACGATTCTGACTTGGGCCAAGGACCGCATGGGCATGGGGGAATGGCTCAGGGGACAAACGGAGCACTGCTTGATGTGCGTCCGCGGGAAGCCAGTCGTTCGCCTCACGAGCGAAACGACGCTCATCAAGGGGCCGATGCGAGAACACAGTCGCAAGCCGGACGAGTTCTACGCGATGGTTGAGAAGCTTTGCCCGGGCAAGGCAAGGGCAGAATTGTTCTCTCGCACGGAACGCGAGGGGTGGACGACCGCCGGAGCCGAAAAAGGGATGTTCAATGACAACGAGTAACGAGAGGTTTCAGACGCAACTGGCGTTCGGAAAAATCGCCGAACAACAGATCATTATGTGGCTGCGTCGCCGGTGTGGTTATGCAGTTCTGCCCGTGTACGAATTGGAAATGAGCACGGGCAAGGGGCCGCAACTGTTTTTCCCAGACAGTGAATGCGTCGCGCCGGACGTCTTGGCCATTCGCGGAGAAGACACGAAGTGGATTGAAGCCAAACGAAAGACCGTCTTTACGTGGCACCGATACTCACGAGCATGGACGACCGGCATAGATCGTCGGCATTTCCGCGAGTATCAGCGGATTGCCGAGCAAACCCCGTTCCCGGTTTATCTCCTATTTTTGCACGAGTCTAGCAGGCCAAGCCAAAACGACCGGGATCACAATTGCCCCGACGAGTGTCCGTCGGGACTGTTTGGTGATGATCTCGCCCTCCTGGTCGAAAGGGTGAACCATGAAAGCGATGAATGGGGCTCTAACGGCATGGTGTATTGGCGACACGATGACTTGCCGCAAATTGCCACGCTTGAAGAAGTGCAAAGCGTCTTTAGTGCTTTTCTGAAAGAGCGAAGAGACAAGTTCGCCGGCCAACCCATGCCGGGATTCGAGGATTAGAACCCATGCCCCAGATAGCCAGACTGATCGGCGGCGCCGGGACCGGCAAGACTACCGAGTCCCTACGCATCATGGACGGCGTGCTTGAACGCGTCCACGATCCGCACCTGATCGGCTTCGTGTCCTTCACCAGGGCCGCACGGCGCGAGGCGTCCAGCCGAGCCGCCGATCGGTTCGGCATGAAGCCCCAGAAGCTCGAGACGGAAGGTTGGTTCAAAACCCATCATGCGATCTGTTACAAGCAGTTGGGCGTGGGCAAGGAGCTAATCACAGACAACGCCGAGTCAAAAGCATGGATTCGTAACAATGTGGACGAGGACGCCGCTCAGGTGATCGACGACTCGGCCGATATGGCTGAGGCATTTGCCGGCAAGGCGACCGACGCCGACAAGGCCCTGGCAATCTGGGGCGAGGCCCGCAACCGCCTAGAGCCGCTGGAGAATGCCTGGGGCCGGGCCGAGGCGACCAGCGAGCGGACGCCGAGCTACCTGGACGTCGAAGAAATCGTGCAACGCTACGAGCAGGCCAAGCGGTTGGACGGCCGTGTGGACTTCACCGATATTCTGGCCCGCTTTTCAGGTTGGCATCTCGCTGTCCGTGGTGGGGCCGAGAAATGCGAGCCCGACGGCGAGGTCCCGGCCGTCCCCTGCTGGTTTTTTGACGAAGCCCAGGACAACTCGGCCCTAACGGACGCCGTCGCCCGTCGGCTAATTTCCCACGACGATTGCGAGTACGCCTACGTCGTCGGAGACTTTTTCCAATCTATCTACGGCTTCGGAGGGGCGTCGCCCCACTACTTCATGGGGTGGGACGTGAGCAAGGAGCGAACCATGCCCAAGTCGTACCGGTGCCCGCCGGCCATCCTGGACGTCGGTGAGGAGATCCTTCGTGACTGTACCGACTACTGGGACCGCGGCATCCAGCCGGCGGATCACGAGGGGGTTGTCGACACGGCCGAAATGGGTAGGGGTATCGTGGCCGATGTCGATCCCGCCGAATCCTGGCTACTGCTGGCCAGGACCAACCTGCTAGCCCGCAAGTGGGGCCGTTTATTGGACGCCAGCGGCGTGCCCTGGACGCCCACGCGAGGCGGGGGCGGATGGGCGGCCCCTCGACGCAACGCCGCCATACGCGGCCTGATGGCCATTCAGGCGGGGGCGCCGATCGACGGGGCGGTATGGCTGGACATTCTGAAATACGTGCCCAGTAGGTTTGAGGGACAGGAAACCATCGTACGGGGGACGAAGACGGACTTCGCTGGCTGCGACGCGGACGAGGCCGAGGATGAATGGCCGTTCTTGCTGCCCGACTCACTGCATGAGGTAGGTGCTACGAAAGCGTTCGTCGTGTTCGCGCGCGCCGGCGCGTGGATGCAGTGGATACCCAAGTCTCGCGAGTACGTCGCCGCCGTCGGCCGCTGGGGCGAGGAGGCAATCCAGGCCGCCAATGTTCGGGTGGGGACGATCCACTCGGTCAAGGGTTCCGAGGCGGACAACGTGGCTGTGTTGACGACGCTGAACGAGGCGACGGTCAAGGGCATGCGGACGGACGCCGGCACGGACGAGGAACTGCGGGTATGGTACGTGGCCGCCACGCGGGCGCGGCGGCGGCTGATTTGGGTCCGTGAGAACACCAGATATCGAAAGAGGGTGCCGGCATGACTACTCCGAAACGGTACGCAATTATCAAACGAGACTTCCCCGGATCACTGTTGTTGGTTCGTACCGGCGACTTTTACGAAGCGTTTCATGAGGACGCAGTTACGGCCGCGCGAATACTTGGGTTGGTGGTCACCACACGGATCAACGGCAAAAAATCTATGCCAATGACAGGCTTTCCGTGCCACTCTCTGGATCAATACATCGACAAACTCAAGGCGGCCGATATCAGGGTTGCGATAGTTATGAATTACGAATGAGGTAAACGCATGACTCCCGAAGGCAAGCTCGCCAAGCAGATCAAGGATTATCTCGACGGGCGAAAAGCAAAGCACGAGCTCTGGTGGTTTAAGGTCCACGGCCACCCCATGCAAGAATCGAAGATCCCCGACACTATAGTCATTATCCACGGGCACGTACTGTTTCTTGAGGCGAAGGCGGGCGGAAAGAAACCGGACAAGGGGCAGCTTCAAAAGATGCGACTTATTGAAGAAGCCGGCGGTACGTGCCGCGTGGTGTGGACGCTGGACGACGCAAAAGACGCCGTGAACGAGGTCATGGACCGACGAACCGCCGAAATTGGTAAGGAGAAACCATGAGCGACGTGAAAACACAAGCTATCGAGACCCGCATCGACGCGGCACTGTTCGGCCGGCGTTACTGGACTACGCCTGGTCTACGGAAGGCAAAGCGGTCCAGCGTCAACGCGATGGCTGACCTTAGCGTGTGGCAGATAGAGGTTACCCCCGCCTCGGCGGCAAACCCCTAACCGCGGAACCCCTATTAAGGAGAAACACATGAGCCCCCAGACGATTGAGGATCGCGACGTAAAAGACCCGGCCGAGGAAACGCAGATTGTCTACGTGGTGGAGATTCCGATCCCCATCACGTCGGACTCGCTGAAGTGCGGTGTGCGACTGGCGCCCGAGGGCGACAGCGAAGGCTACTACTTGAGCGACTGGTGGGCCGAGAAGGAGGGCGAGGGAAGTTTCGAGAAGGAGGGCGAACTGGGATACGACTACGCCGAGAACGGTGATGTGTTCCCGTTTTCGACGCACCGGTCAGCCGCTTTGGCGGCCGCCCATCGGTTGAGGAACAAGCTGGCGGAAATCGATCCCGATGACGACTTGAAAGCCCAAGATGACGTGAGGCGATTCATGGTCGCCGCCGAGATTGGCGAGGTCCCCGAGCTGAACGAACCAGAACCGGAAGGCGACTCGCTGCCGTCCGGGGAGAGCCCGTTGTCGGAAGAGGACGAGCTGAAGATCTCGCGGCAGTTCATCGCCGAGAATCATGCGCAGGCGAAAGAGGCCTTACGGCTGAAAGCCATCTGGGTCGATTTGAAAGCAGAAACATCGGTGGCCAAGAAGAAGATGGAGAACGCCCAGGATGCCCACGCGGAAATGTCCCTGACTCGCGTCGCCGACCTCCGCGAGATCTTCCAAAATGACGTAGCGTCCAGGCCGTTGATTGACCCCACGCAGAATCCGGCCATCGACGACAACCAGCCCGAGCCGGCCTTGGCAGAGCCCTGGCGGGCCGTGCTGATCTCGGAACTCAGTTTGTCCCAGTCCATCGTGGGCCATCTGGCGAAGAATCCGGGCCATGCAATCACCACGCTGGGCGAACTGGCGGACTTCGAGGCCGACATGTGCAACAAGGGGTTCGCCAACCCGCTATGCGGGATCCCAGAAATCGGGGCCAGCGCGGCCGCGAAAATCTGCGAGGCGAGGCTGGAGTACTTCCGATATTCGGCTGGGTGGTGCAGAGTGACGAAGAGGCTCATGTGGCGTGCGTGGAAACGTCATTGCCACCGGTGGCGGACGGCGAGGAGTTGAGACTCTCCAAGGAAACGCCGAAGCACTGGGAAATTTGGGGCTGATCGGCGAATACCCCAAGGCACTAATGAGGGAAAACCGCGAATGAACGCGAACGAACGCGGCGAGGAACTAGCGGACTTTGTCGAGGGCCACATTGACGAGTATGCGGAGAACCACGCGGAGCGGCTAATCATGGCCCGGCGAGTGGTGGACAAGCTGGTCTCGCTGGGGCTTTACACCCCGCCGCCCAAGCAGGCCGTGGCTAAGTTGGTCGAGCCGATGTCGGATGTGCAGGTCCGGTTGTTCCGGATGTCGAGGATACCCGTCGGGAAATATTTCGGACAACTGGTTGGGGATGTGTCGTTAGGGTACTTCTGCCGGCTGACCGATCCCAGCGAGTCGAGGGACGAAATAGACAGGTTTATGCACGACGTGCGGCGGTATCTAGCCAGCGAGCAAATCCAGCGGGAAATCGAGGCGGAATCATGAACACGGAACTGATCGAACAATTGGAAGCCGGCTTCTGCATGCACAAGAAACGCTGGTCTGGCGACGTGCATGGCGACAGAGAGTGCGGGCCGCTCGACGAACAGGCCACGAATGCGTTGATGGCGCGGGCGGTGGACGAGATCAAGGAATTGGAGGCGAGACTAAATCACAGTGGAGCAGTAAAACGAAAGATCAATCGGGAGGTGCTCGCAGAGTTGCACGAAATGAGTCCGACCAACCCCAATGAGCACTACATTCCGCCCGTGACGTTGGCTAGGCGAGCAGCAAAGGCCGAGGCCGAGATCGAGCGACTGCGGGCCCTCCAGTTTTTACCTAGCGGGGAGCCGTTGCGGAAGGCGCTAGACGAGATCGAACGGCTACGAAAATTGGAGCGCCCGAAGGATTTCCCCGCGGTTGTCTGCCTGTGTGGTTCTACGCGATTCATGGACGAGTTTCACGCCGCAGGATGGCGGCTTACGCTCAACGGCTGCATTGTGCTAACCGTTGGTGTCTGCAAGCACGCCCAAGATCACGGCGGCGAGGCGCTGGGCCAGGACGTGGCGGATCGGCTCGACGAACTCCACAAACGCAAGATCGACCTAGCAGACTTGGTCTACGTTTTGAACGTTGACGGCTATGTGGGCGACAGCACGCGGGGGGAAATTGAATATGCGCTGGCGATCGGGAAGCGGATTCAGTATTTGGAGCCCGAGGCCGCCGAAGCGGCAAATCAACGCCAAGGAGGTGAAACGTGAGTAAATGTGTCGACTGCAAACGCCGCATCCCCGACAGCGCGAAGCCCGGATGGTGCTACGACTGTGGGGACGACCTATGCGAGAAGTGCTGGCTCAAGGGCGGCGGGCTGTGTAAGAAGTGCCTGGAGGCGGCGGACCTGGCAGACGAGGAATACTTGGAAGATCAAGAAAACGACTGACAACCCGGCCGGCGGACGGAGTCAGCACACGGGCTTCGGAGCATGCCGCCGGCCGGGCTTTTTGATTTGCGTGAGATGGAGATCATGATGACTGGCCGACGGATCGACCCTGAAGTGATCACGACAATCGAGCATCTGCTGCGCACCACGAAATGGTCGAACCGCCGCATTGGGAAAATGACAGGCGTCGGCCGCGGGCTGGTCGACGACCTAAAGTCGGGCGAGAGAGCGGACAAGCATGCAGCCGCAGAGGTGGCAGTAGCCGAGCGACGCATCGAATCGCCC
>LAZR01000243.1_pt1 | contig 52784 bp, 80 predicted proteins | sample 329461 | NCBI WGS metagenome assembly LAZR01 (sample SAMN03002196, study PRJNA259156) | marine sediment metagenome | biome: sea floor; feature: Hydrothermal impacted sediments; material: marine sediment; isolation source: Loki non-amplified sample from Loki's castle hydrothermal vent sediment ...
CAGGTCTTAGTTTAACTGACCGTGTTGAGTTTAAAGCTGCTCCAGGCAATACTTATCCTACATTTATACGAATAAACGGAACTTTCATCTGGCTTAATTCAGAATCTATATATCTAAGCAAATATGAACTTCAATTCTTAACCATCATATACAGACATACCGGATCATCTAATGAGTGGAATACTATTGGAATGGAAAACTCATTTTGGCGACATGATGGGGTGGCATATACAATGAATGCAGGAAATCCCCCTCCGGGTAAGAATGTAAATATCAGTGAGATAAATGGTACATTTGAAATCAGGAGAGGAAGCAATGGGATTGTGTATTACTGTGGAGATTTTATTGCTACAGCCCATCCTTCAGTAGCTCCACTTACCGGAACGTATCAAATCATGAGTATAAATAACGATTACTTACATATTCTTAATCATAAACACTGGGTTCCGGAATATAGAGAATTTATTGGCGGGGGATTTGAATTCAAAAATACGGTGGGTGGATTTATTATGGATGGTATTTGGAATCAGGGAACATATCTGACATTTAAGGAGCATGGAATGTTTATATCACCTGATAGTGGTTTTACATTATAATTATGGAAGAATATATATCTAACTTCTTAGTTGATGCACAATACAGGGTAGCTGAATTTACTATCCAGATCAATGATATAAGAAAGCGTTCAAGAAAGAGTAACGACTGGCGTAAACCATACTTATTGAGACTTGAATTAAGCATCTGGATCAGTGTGCTTTATGAAGCATCTCAAAACATATATGATAGCTATAATTTTCTTTCTAACTGGAATGATATTCAGATCAGGGAAGAATGTGAATATTTGAGAGCAAAAACAGGAATAACAAGAATACCTTATTTGTCATTTGCTTCATACGCTCCGGAAATTGTAGTAGTTGAAGGTTCTGGCAATGGAGTCCCGGCAGGAACGCAAGGCCAGGTTGTTTCTTATAATGCGTCAAATCAACCTGTTGCGGCATCAATGCCTACGGATGGAGGAATGCTTGAGATGGATATAGATGAATTTTTCAGCACTTAATTAGTTGTTATGACTGTAGTACCCGCGCTTAAAAGATATCAGCATCCGGCTTACACCGAGTCTGATTGGCAAACGTTAAATCCTTTTTTAAAACGAGGAGAACTAGGTATTGCTGTTAGTGAGCAATTAATCCCTTTGTATTTTAAAATCGGGCCAGGCAATTGGAATTCTCTTGAATCTGCCATCATGAGTCGCTATCCTTACAGCGAGAAGGTAACTAATGAAATAGGGGATATAACCATTGGTGAAAGTCAGGAAAACAGGCTTATTGCCGATATAATTAAAGACATGATTTCGCCCTTTCAGGTATCTTCTGTAACATCATTACAAAATAATGCCGATGGGGGATATAGCGCCAGTGCAACTATTGAAATAGGGAATACTTTGTCAGGATCGATAACAATCACATTTACAGTTACTAATCAGGATAATCTTGCAAGCGGGGATAATTTATACATATTTGCTGGTGGTATATTTAATGAAGAAGGCTGGCTGGAATTTAGTGGGGGACAAGAAATACTGACACTTATAAGCCCTCTGGCTCCTTCAATCCCATCGATTTATACAATAAGTATTAAAGTAAAGGACACGCAAGGAGAAAGTGCATTGGCTTATACCACGATACAATTTAAACCAAATATTATCTGGGGCAATAGTACACAGGAAGATCTTACCGGAAATGAATTTGCCAATATTGGCAGTAAACACAATATAATCACTACGGATTACACGCGTGATTATGCATTTACCTCTGCCAATTATTGTTATCTTGGTATTCCTGTTATGCTTAGTCCTGCCAATGTGGTATTTACAGATGTAACTAATCCTAATTTGCCTGCTGGCATTGATATGATTGATCTTGGTGTTGTTAGTGTGAATAATGGTGTAGGAACATATAATTATCGGCTATATCGAACAAATTATTTATTGCTTAATCCAATAATTTTAAGAGTAGAATAATGAGTGATTGGTATATATCGTCAAAAATGAGGCCCAACTATAGAGGGGGGCTAATTGAAAACAGGGATGTTCAAGGTGGGCTTTTTATTGTAAAAACAGTTACGGCTCGTAATAATATTGGATTACTGGATCGATTAAAAGATGTCGATACCACAACGTTGTGCTATGTTATTACAAACAAAGAATTTTATGAGTTAATTAACGAACCGGGAACAGCTACCACTCAAGAAAGTGATTGGGATTTGCTGGATTTTGGAGGGGGAAGTGAAGTAAAGCCTATTGGAGAATGGGATGCTGCTGCAAATGAAGTAGTTGAAACCGGAGATCCATTACTAGATACTGATGCAGTAGACATTAATGGTAATTTTTATTCTATCGTTAATGCTGATGCCGGGTTGGAAATTCAATATGACGGGCTATTCAGGAGCCAGACAATAACAGTTTATACTGGCGACCAGGTCATGAGTGTTGGTCTGTATTTTGCAGTTATCCGCCCACGAACAACCTGGGCCACCATACCAGACATACCAACCGTAATTGATGAATATGTTGCAGGCGAAGTTCAATCTCATGAGCATGCTATCAGTAATATTGTGGGCCTTCAAAGTGCTCTTGATGATAAGTTTGATAGCGACGATGTTGCTGATCATATTATTGATTTCGGTAGTGTCCCTGATAGTGATCTTGTTAGTAAAATTTTTACTGCTACTCATTTTTACACCAAGAATAATGTCTATACACAAACCCAGGTTAATGATGCAATTGCCGCAGGATTAAGTACATATGCATTTCCCGGCAATGTTGGGGAAGTAATATTGTCTGATGGTGCCGGTGATGCTGAAGCTTATGCCGGGTTCTTGTATGACAGTATCAAGAACACAATATATGTTGGATCACATACTAAGACCGTATTGCCGCAAAACGCCGTGGTTATGGGTGATACGCATGTGTTTAATGCAGGCTCTAATTTTAATTATGGCGCTGTATTCGGGCAATCCAATGCTTTTTCAGGAGCTTCGCCCCATGGACTTGTAGCGGGTTCTGGTCATGCCATTACGGCTGCCGATTACGCTTACGTATTTGGAGAAGCAATTACTGTTGATACAGGTCATACTATGTATGCGCCTTTGCTCAGGATAGGACAGGGAACTGGGGCAACGTTAACCCAAGATGATTCGGCTACTCAAATAGCAGTTATTGATGTCACTACAGGAGAAATAAAATATAGAGCATCCTCTACCATTGTTGCACACTCATTTAGAACATGGCATTATGCTGCTGTTGATAGTGGATATACATGGGCAGGTAATGATGTAATAGCTGAAGATCACGATACAATGGATATCGTCGCTGGGGCCAATATTACCATTGAAACAGATGAGACATTAAAGGCTATAAAGATAACTGCATCTGCTTCTGCTTCCTCACCATTAACAACCAAAGGAGACCTTTATACTTATAGCACAGGTGATACAAGACTAGCTGTTGGTGCTAATGGTTATGTTCTTGTGGCAGATAACACTAGAGGAACGGGATTAAGATGGGGCGTTGTTGGGGATGTTTTAAAAACCGGGTCACCTGCTGATAATTATGTTGCTATATGGACTAGTAGTACTAATATTGAAGGCACTAATGCTTTAAAGCTGATTAATATATCAGAATTACTGGTCAATGGGAATGGTACTAATTCGGTAATTCATGCTTATTCTAGTGGTTCAGGTGATAAATCTTATTTTCTTGCCCAGGCTTCCCATGCTTCCGGAGGCGATGCTTATATAGAATTTGCCGAAGAGAATCATACTTATTCTTTTGGGATAGATGTAACTGATTCTAATAAGATTAAACTCACTTATGCTTCGTCTGGGGCTGTTGATCCATCATCCGGAACTACTTTTCTGGATGTTTCTACATTAGGAACATTTACATTTAATTCTAAATTTTATATTGGAGATGGATTTGCGAATTTTACTGAAAGCAGAAACGATAGTACTGCAATATTAACACTTGCCAATACTCATCCTTCTGCTGGAAAAGTTTTAGAAATAATCTGCACACATAATGGAGCTAATCCCTCCTTCCAAGTTTATGGAAATGCTACTAGGTTAGATATGTCAATAACTGGTTCAGGAGAGGTTAAAATAGTAAATGCAACAGGTAAACTGGGTGTTTTTGGAGCTACTCCGATTTCGAAACCTTCTATTACCGGGTCTAGGGGCGGTAATGTAGCACTGGCAGATTTTCTCACTAAAATGGCAAGTTTAGGGCTTATAACTGACGCAACGTCATAAAATACATGAGCATAATCATCAAACATGAGCCACCGGGCGTAGTAGTTGAATTTAATCAAGGTAATCGGGATGTTTTCCAAAAAGGCACCCACCGGGCCAAGATTGAAGGAGACAAACTATGGGTTTATACTAATGATAATGTAGAAAAAATCAAATTGGCCGACTCAATAGAGGACATAACTGCAATTTATGATAAGGGCGCATCGGTTAGTGTGCCAGCTACCATACAGGAAGCATTCGATATAATCTGGATTTTTTTTTTAGCTAATAGCCAATATCGTAGAATCACCATGCCATTAACACAAGAATCCGATGAGAATGTTGCATATACAGGATTCTCTATGGATTTGGAAGCACTGACCTCTGAAGCAAAATGGGCAGTTAAGAAAATGTATTTTGACAGAACTGAACAATGGGCTGGGAGATCTATATTTGATCAGATATTAGACGACTATTTATCGTTATCCTATAGCTAATGGGGGGAGGACTACAAAGACCAGGATACGTAGATGTCAGTGTTCGCAATCCACGTGAAGTGATCTACGGAAAGGGTGACGAGAATACTGATGAAAGTTTACGCTTTGCTGACTACCTGGGTGCAGGAGATACTGAAATATTACAAAAACGTGTAGGTGGATCATGGGAACTGGCGGATCTTAGAGCAGGCAATTTTCTTGGAGAATTTGGAGACTTGGTATCTGAGCAAAATCCTGATGCAGTTAATGCAATTAGAGTGAAAGCAAATGGTTCTGATGTGGATGTTGTTATTGGGGATGCATCAGGCTACTTTTCTGTTTGGAATGCAGCAGATAACAATGCTGTTTTTTATGTTAATAACCTTGGAGACACAGACATAGCAGGAGATTTAACTGTAGATGGAACAATAATTAATACAGATTTCACAGCTCTGACAGATAACTCTATGGTTGATGCTTTACATAGGCATTCAGAATTAAGTGCAAGTGATGGAACTCCTGACCCTGCTTTGAGTGTAGATCCTTTTGGAAATGTAGGAATTAGAACAACAAGTCCAGATACAACATTACATATTAAGGGAGAAACAACTTTTGATTTTACAGGAGCTGGTGGACAAAGCCAGAAATATCTATTTGCAAATAGAGGTGCTTCAATGATTATACAATCACAAACCTCTGCAAAAGTTGCACAGATGGATTATTTTTCTAAAGATGGAGATGGAACAGATGATGTAGCTTTTACTTTCTGGGGACAAGGAAGCCCTGCTGATATTGCAACAAAGGGAGAAGCATTAGATTTAAGATGGGATTCCTCTGAAAATTATTATTTAATTAGAACAGCTAACTTTGGAACAGGAACTTCATACCCTTTAAGATTATTTACAGGAACGAATACAGAACAATTAGTTTTAGCAACAGATGGAAATGTAGGAATTGGAACAGTAATTCCGCAAAGAAACCTGCATATAGAGAGTGGAGTTCCAACTATTAGATTGTCAGATTCAAATGCTGCAACAGACCAAGCAGTAGCAACTCTGATAGAATTCTATCGTGGAAATCAAACAAACAGGGTAGGATTTTTAGGAATGGAAAGTGCAAGTAATGATAATTTAACAATAGGAACTGATTATCTTGCGGGACAAATAACATTAAGAACGGGTAGTAATACAATAGCACTAACGATTGATAGTTCGCAGAGAGTTGGGATCGGAACTAATGTTCCTGGAGGTAAGTTAGAAATAGTTCCAGAAGGAATTGGTGTAACTCAAGGAGTTGTGGTAAGGGAATCTGATGACGGCAATGATGCAGTTCTAATTTCAGCAAATACAATTAGAGGGATTATTCAGGTATTATCATCTGGAGGAACAGTTATACAATTAAATGGTGCATCTGCTGATAGCTACATAAACACAGGAGGAAATTTTGGGATTGGAACATTTACTCCTGCAACTTCTGCGTTATTAGATTTAACTTCTACAACTGGTGCATTATTGATATCAAGAATGACAACTACAGAGAAAAATAATTTAACAGCAGTAAACGGAATGGTGGTATATGATTTAACACTTAATAAGTTACAAGGGTATGAAAATGGAAGTTGGGCAAATTTAATTTAACACATAAAAAATGGGAAGTACAAAGATTATTAAAAAAGTTGATACTCAACATGTGGTAGAAATAACTACTACTGTTAGCGAAAGGTTGGTTGCCAAGGCAACTCTTGAAGCACAAAAACAAGAACTACAAGGCAAAATTGATGAAATTGATGAACAACTTTTATTGTTCGAATAAGATTAAAAAAAATAAAGATTAGGCCATGGCACTACCTCAAAAGGGAGTAGCATATGATTTCTACGTTACATTGGTAAGCTTTGCTGATCCAAGTGTATTCCAAACTAATCCTACCCTGGCAACAGGGGATTTTAAGGTTAGTAAGGATGGAGGAGCATTCAATAATCTAGCAACATTACCTGTAGTAACTCCTTCAGGGGATAAGGCGGTAAAGGTAAGTTTAAGTGCCACAGAAATGACAACGGCTAAAATAGCTGTATTGTGGATTGATGTTGCTGGGAATGAGTGGCAGGAGGGAGCATATATATTTGATGTTCCGATAGAGAATGTAGACACCCTTCCTACTATAGACGATATTTGGGATGAGCAAACGAGTGAACATAGGGATATGGGGTCGTATGGCGCTGAGTTGGCAACTAAAGCCGACATAGCATCTGCTTCTTCTACTGAACAGTCTACTGCAATCAGTGGAGTTATTAATGAAGGAGACAACGACTCTGGCTCGTATACAGACGCAGCTTCTAGAGATGGAATATATTGGCAAATAGGAGAAGACGAGACTACTGGATTAGATGTAGAATTTACGTTTAATTTATCTAGCACAGATCATAGACCAGCAGAATTTGGCGTGTTTGGTAGATACATAGGTACCCCCCCCACTCAGCATCATCTAGAATTATATGCTTATAATTATGAATCTGTGTCTTGGGAGTTGATAAATGATGCTTTTATGCCAGGAGGTAATACATCTGATTCTTTTTACTTCCATGAGTATTATGAGCGACACATAGACAGAGATAATGATAACGAGGTAAAGATGAGAATAGTACACCACGTTACAACCTATAATGCGAGTCATGCTCTTTATTTAGACTATGTAGAATTGTCTTCAATTGAAATAATCACGGCTGCCGATATTGCTGATGCTGTGGCAACACATCCTGAAACGGCAACTATAACAGTATTAAATTCACGAGATCCAAATGTAAATGGCTGAAATACCGGAAGAACAATGGAATAAACGACCCTTGTGGTGTCCTTGGGAGGATTGTAAATATATGAAAGATATGCAAGGGAAGGCTTGTGTAGGAAAATTGCCTCTTCCACAACCACATGATGGTGACTTTAATACTCACAGGTTTTGCCTTGATACGGTAGAAACCCATGGTGAGATATTTGATCTTCAAATAAATCATACTGATGCTTATTTATTTACTTTATTGTTAAAAGATATATAAAATAGCTAATAAACAGCAAATTAAGCGCCTAATCATAGAGGAAGGAATTAAGTGGGAAGGACAAAAGGAAATTAAAGGTAATCAAGGATTTCATGATGACATTTTTCAAAACAAAATGCAGCAAATGGGATGGGAACACGGTCAGGCGTGGTGTGCTTATTTTGCTGAACTTGTATGGAAGGAAGCATATAAACAATATAATGTAGACTTGCTTCCTTTGCTGGATGAATTATTTCACGCGGGAGCAGTTAAGACTTTTAATAATTTTTCTTCTTCCAGAGATTTTGACGATGGGCTAGTTCCCGATTTCGGAGCATTGATGGTATGGCAAAAATATGTAAAAAAGAATGGACGTATTATAGCTGATTGGCGGGGCCACATTGGGGTAGTTATTGATCCCGTTCTACCACCAATTGACAGAATAAAATATGTTGAAGAAAAAAAACCATATACTATCCATGTTATGGAGGGAAATACCAATAGTGAAGGAGGTTGTGAAGGCATAGAAGTTGCCCGTAAACGAAGAAAAGTTGATTTTTCTATTAAAAAAGGGCTTGTATTAAAAGGGTTTATTTACCCAAAAACATGAATAATTCAAATGAAGTAATTCTTTCATCTCGTAAGAATGGGAACGGAGCTTTTAGGAGTTGGATTACCGACAGAATGCTCCCCGGTATATTTCTTCTTGTTATCATACAAGCTATTGCTTTGGGAACGCTTTCAATTAGAACCCATCAAAAATTGATTGATCTTGAAATATATCTTAAAGAGGATATTGAAGAACTAAAACGAAACGTAGCTGCCAAAGCCAGTAGCCAAATTATTTACCGGGAATGCGAGAAAATAAATTTACAAGAAGCGCTGAGGGAAGAAAAAATGAAAGCATGGACTTTATATAGAATTGAATTAACGAAATAAAATGCATAATTAAGCAAATGATACAGAATCCTTACCTTCAATGCTTATTTGGTATATTAACATGGATTGCGATCCATTTAATGATATATAAGTCTGAATACGATGGCTCTAATAAAAAGTTTAGTTTTAAACTATATTGGAAAAAATCGTGGGATAACTGGCTTACTGCTTTTATGGGCGGATATCTGATGTATTTCTCAGGATTACTTGAGAATGAAGCATTCACCAAATTATTATTCAAAGTTGGCATCCCACAGGGCCATGCAATTCTAAGCGGGGTTTTTGGGGGAGTCATTTTGCGTGTACTAATCGATTTATTAAAAAAAATCACTAAAAAAGATGGAAATTAATTACAAACAGATCATCATAGCAGTTGTTCTATTGATAGCCGGATTAGCTGTCGGACGTATGTGTATGACTCCTAAGTCGGACAACGCTCAGATAGACTTACTTCAAGTTCGTATCGATAGCATAGAAGTTGAATTCAGCGCCATAGAGACAGATAACGAGAGATTGTATAAAAATGAACGGGCGTATCAATCCTTGGTTGAGCGTAAAAATAAAGAAATTGCTGAGAACGACAGTGTGTATGCTGAGAAGGGAAAATGGTTTGGACGAGAATTGTACAGACTCCGGTTCATTACTCCGGAAAAGGGGACATCACTACTTAATGAACGTTATATACATGTACCAGAAACATTGCGTGAGCGTGAAATCTTAATTGATCTCGTGGAGGGGGATTCCAGTGCCAGCCTTCTGGTGGTTGCACTGGAGAACATCAAGTTTAAAGATACCAAGATAGCGATGATGGGATCCCTTCTCAGTAATAAGGATAGCATAAACAATAATCTCAGGCGCCAGGTTATTATAATTAGGGAAGAGCTTGATATTAAAAATGCACAGTTCGCTGACCTGCTGAAACAAAATAAAAAAATGAAACGGCAGCGCAATGGATTGGGAATATTAGCTTTTCTCGCATTAGCAGCAGGCGTGGTGTTTTGATATTACCGGGACTTTCTTTACTTTAGTCCGACTAAAAATATGACTATGACTATTAATGTAGTAGATGCAAAAGAAAAACTTGGCGATGTGTATGATGCTTATAAAGCAATGAAGAACGTCGCAAATGCGCCCACCAAAGATTTAAAAAAAATAGACCTGGATACAGGATGGGCAATGGATGATATTTTAGATGCGCTGCAATCTAATTTTGAAAGGCGAGAAAAAAAAACCATTGAACTTGCCAAAGACTTAGGCGATGCCGATCCCAAGCGCTTTGGGATATACAAAATTCGTTCGGAAAACCTAGATAAATACGGTAAGGAGTTGGAAAAACTGGATGCCGTTATGGTTCCTATTCATTTTGTTCCTCTTAATTTTGATGACTTAAATGAAGCCGGAATCATAATGAACAGCGATGATCTACGACCATTAAGGAAAATCGGCATTGTTACCAGAACAGAAGTAAAGGAACCTAAAAGAGAAGACCCAAATGCACCTCCCCCTTGAAAGTTAAATCATTAATTCTTTTTGAATCTTTCGTAAAAAGTCAATTTCGTGCACTATACGATCTTGATTTTTTTTTGTTCTTTCCAAAAGGCCTACCAGGGGCATCTTTTTTTCACTCCATTTCAATGCGTCAATGTGTAGATCATTGAATTTCTTTTGTACCAAATAACGATTGATCTGGCTTTCTAAAAGCTCAGCCATTTCTTGGAGATCAGCGGACGTTATAGTTATTTTGTCTGTCATTAACTTGCTGCTAATCACAAAATTACAGAATATGTATTGTGATATGCAAATTTTAAATAGCTCTATTTATGCTATACTTATATAATAGATAGAATTTCATACAGGGTATCTGCCAATTCTCAGCGGTTTGTTTATATAAATTATTGTATATTTAAGCCATGTTCGTAAAAGATTTATTTAACTTTACGGTCTTTCTCAAAAATCAAGGACAATCACGCTGGTTCCCACCAGAAGAGGTTATTGCAGCATTAAATAGGGCACAGATTGATAAGTATAACCAGGAATTTAAAAAATTTGAATCCAATGGAGAGGTCACAGATTCCATGCAGCCATTCAAAAAGAATAAAATTATCATAAGGGATAACGATCAATTTATACTCCCGGATGACTACTACAATCACACAAACATTGCATCCATAGTTAAGGAAGAAAGCGTTATTGTTGGCGAATATCCAGCCGCAGACATCGTATCAGATGATGAATGGCTAGAATGGAAAAGAATAGATAGCCTGTTAACGCCATCTACCGAATATCCGGTATTCCGACTTGCTGGCGGTTACATTGATTATCTGCCTATTACACTCAATTTTGTTAAGCTATATTATCTGAGATCAATTGTCAAAGCAGTATATAACTATAATATTGTAGATGGAGGGATTGTATTTAACTCAGCGCTCAGTGTTGATCCAATATTTTCTGAAAAAGATCATAATATTTTGGTTGTTCAAACTTTAAAATATCTTGGTGTGCAATTACGGGATAATATGGCCACTGCTTTTGACCAGATTCATACATTAAAAACTGATTCATAATGGCAAGGTATTCTGTACTCCAACTAGCCGATCAGGTAATCCGATTAATAGAGAGGGGTTCTGTAAAAGTAACCAAGTCTTTTGATCGTCGGGAAATAGCAAAGGCGATACGTGATATAACTTCGGAATTATTACGAGGGTCTTACCGGGATCGATATATTGCAGGGACTAAGCAGATGTACCAACAATATGTTGTGACATTTACCGATGTCGCTGTAGCTTATGATGAAATTAAGAAAGTATATTATGCTACGCTGCCAGCAGACCCTGAAGACCTTCCGGATAATGAAGGAATCATGAATGTCTGGCCCCAAACGGGAGAGCGAGACAAAGATATTGCTATGATCCCATTGCCACTAAATGCTAATGTAGTTTTAGGTAGATTACCCGCAGGAACATTGCAACAACAATTTGGTTTTATCCCATACAGGGATCGGGTAGACTTTACTACGATTATAGATGGAGAAGAAGAGATCACTGTCGATGATGAAAAAATAAAGAAAGTCATGATCCAGATGGTGACAACTGATCCCCGTGATACGGCAGACGATGAGCCATTCCCGATAAGCCCGCATCTCAGGCCCATGTTGCTTATGAGAACGCTGGCCATGTTTGGTTTGCCGGAAAAAGAAGCACAGAGAGTTATTGATGAACAAAACGAAAAATAATGCCTGCATTTCTAGCAATGTTACCACTTATAATGGCTGCGGCAAAAACAGCCGGTGGCTTATTAGCGAAAACAACTGATCCCAATAGGCCGAAAGTTACAGTCCCGGCAGCAGCCACACAAGCCGTAACGGCTGCGCAAAGACAAACTAACATCACTGTAGCGCCAGGTTATTCTACCCATGTTGAGACTCTTAGAAAGATGTCTCAGGATGCCATAGCTAATGCTCGAAGGAATATAAGAGATCCTCAGCAGTTGCAAGAAACCATTGCCAATATTACTAATACTATGCGAAAAGGGGCCAGTGATTTACAAGGAGCCAATGAATCTTATAGGGTAGAGGCAATGAGGAATCTGCAAAAACAATTAACAGCATTGTCTATGCACCAGGGTAGGGTACAGGAACGAATTGATGAACAATATATGCAGGGTAAAGCTGCGAAAGCTAATTTGTTTGGATCAGCATTTCAAGATGTGAACACTTTTGCCAATCAGCAAACCATGCAGGGCAGTATGAGTGAATTTATGGAGAATTTAACTTCTATGTTTGGAGGAAAAGGAGCGACAGGGCCACGAATAGCAGTCTGATAAAAGAATTGTTATCCCATTTCGGAGCGCTTTCTCAAATTGGGACAACACTTTTTATTTTCTCCATAACACCCTAATTCCTTGTTGGTTATAAGCATTCTCAAATTGGGAATGCTTTTTTTTGACTATTTACTTGTTTTCTAATGGTACTATTTTGTATTTTGTCCCACAAATGCGACGCCAATCGAGTTTTAGTAGGCATTTGAGATAACGGCAATGAGAAAGAAACCAGGAAAACGTGAGCGAGTGGCTAGAAAAAGGAAGAGGCGCGGAAGTGTTTCTTCCAACGGAGGTGAAACGTTAAAGCTTGGTTCTAAAAAGATGAGTTCTTTTTTTCTTAGGATTCTTTCATGTAAATCATTAGAGCCTGTGGTCGATGCTGAAGGGATGGCCAAATCGTGCGCTGGAGAACACCCGTAGGTATTTGGTTGGCGTCGTTTTTTTTGTTTAAAATTATGAAAATAAAGTTAAAAGGAAATTGGGAAACAAAAAAAGTGTGGTTGAATGGGCTAGAATTAGCCCTGGAACCATCGCAAAAAATTCGCAATCATTCTCCTGATGGATTTAATTGGGGATATGGTGGGAGTGGCCCAGCGCAATTATCATTAGCTATTTGTTTATCATTATATGGAGAGAAGGGGAGCAACCCAAGTTGTTATCAAAATTTTAAGTGGGATCATATTGAAGGATTACCACAGTCGAATTTTGATGTAGAACTTGAAGTAAAAAACAATTATTAAAGGAGACAAAAAAATGACAGGATTTGACAAAGTACGAGAATTGAGGATCAGGAAATTTCCTATCCAGGGAATTAACATGATCAAATTATTTCAAAAACAAATACGCCTTACGACTAAAAATAAAAGGTATACTTACCGACAGGCATTATTTGATATGATTGAATATGCATATATTCATGTGGTCGAAAAAGGAGTACGTAATCCTAAATCTTAACTATCTATGACTGATCTAAAAGCAAAGCTCATTTTGCAATATGAGCTCGAAATGGAAGTTGATTTCTATCTCAATGATGAAGGCAAGAATGTTGTCCTGAAATCAGGGATTGTCAAAATACGGCGCAAAATGAATATACAAATTGATCATGAACTTGTTCACGTATCAGACGATAATAAATGCTGCATTATTAAATGTACAGGAACAGCTAAAATATTTAGCCAGCAAGATCCTTTTACGAAAAGTATCCGCACAGTTGATTTTGGCGAGGTCTCTCCACAGAATAATTCTTATGAATTCCCCGTTGCTGTTGCCAAAAAACGTGCTGAAGGCCGTGTTGTCCTTGATCTAGCAGGGTTTACTGAAACTGGTTGGATGACCGAGGACGAGCCATCAACCTCTTTTGAGCCTACTAAGAAACCATCGAAAGATATGGTTGATAATTTAGAGCAGAAAATAGAAGAAAAAAGATCCAGTGGAAAAAAAGGAACGAAAGCAAAGAAAATAGAGAAGGAAGTAATACCAAAGGATATCCCGGACAATGCTATTGTGGTGGATGGGATAATTCATATTTTGGAGGGCGAAGTTGATGGTCGCTGGATCATCTACAAAGTGATCGATGGTAAAAAAGAAATGACGACCTGTGATGATGAAAAAACGTTCAATAAACTGGTTGACTTGTTGAAGAAGAAAGAAGATAAAATACAAGGTGTTACACCCCCTGTAGAGAAGAATGTAAAAGAACCGAAATCAGAAGCCAAAAAGAAGCCTAGAACAAAGACGAATGCCGAAAAAGATGTCAAGCCCGAAACAATTTTCCCCGGCAGCGATCATTCAAGCGAAAATATGACCGACCCGGAACCAGAGACCAAGGAAAAACCATCGCTTTCTAACGAGTTAATTATAGTCGGAAAAACCAGGTATGCATTAATAGGAAAACAAAAGGATGGCAAATATTTAATAGCAGGTAAACGAGGACAGAGCCCTATTGTTGAGATGTATGAAGATGAATCTGCTTACAATAAACGTGTAGATACATTGCGGGAAAGTATTGATCCAGAAGAGCCTTCTACAAAAGAAGAAGAGCCTGAAAAGAAGATTGAAAAAATCATAAACGGGGACGTTGTATATGAATTGTGGGGTAAGCAAGATGATGGCACATACTTAATTTTCGGCAAAAAAGGGAAAGTTCCGATTAGCGCCAGGTATGATAACAAAAAAGAGTATAACACCCATGTCGCCAAGTTGCGAGAAGAAGCTACCCCTGCCCCTGTTGTTGAAGAAGGTCCTAAAGAAGTCTCACTTGAACAGGAGTTTGCAGATCATTTCCGTGAAAAAGAGGAACCTGTTTCTGATGTTGATGGGGTTGTTGAAACAACTCTTAGTGCGACCGAAATGAATGCAGATAAAGTAAATGTGCCAAAAAAGATCACTGAAAAAGATAGTGAGCCAGAGTCCAAAGAAGGGGATCAGTTAGACATTGATATTTCACCCATAGCTGACCTTACGAAGAATGTTATCAAATTATGATGGTGGTTCAATAAAGACACAAAAAGATTTATTTAAAGATGAATGGATCAAACGAAGACATAAATGTTCTGTATGCAGAGAGCCCTTACCCATATATTCCCCGTACTGGATGGCGCATGTTCTCGGTAAGGGAGCCTTCCCGGCGTTCAAATTACTTAGTGGCAATATTAGGATTCTCTGTGGGACTTGCCATGATCTCTATGATAAGCAGACTCATGTCGCAAAAAAAGACCCGCGATTCAAGGAACTCTTCGAATTTCAACAAGAATTAATGGTTTTATATAATCTAACGGCATAATAAAATGGAAGTAGCAGAATTTGTAAAGACTTTTATTGAGCGAAACACCTTAGTAAGATTATGGTATAAAAAGTCTAAAGGTATGGTAGGACAACACAAAGAGGTTATTAAAGGGGACAAGCCTATGATGTCATGGGAACTTGAAAAGAGTAAATATAAAAAACGAGTTGTTATTGGTGTAACTGATATACTTTACCTTAAAAGTCCGTATGTAGAAGCGGTAAACTTGGTTATAAAACGAAACTAAAATCATTTAATAACGACCTATGGATAATTCAAAACTTACATTTAAAACAGTCCCGCAAACAAATACAAATCTTGTAGGGAACATAAAATTTAATACTGAGAGTATGATATTAAAATCAGCAGAAGAAAGTGAGAATTTTTTAATAGAATTAAAAGATATAATGACAAAATACAAAGTTGTATCAATAAGTGCTTCTTTTGATGTGTTTAAAATGCTACGAGAAGTGGCAGGTAAAAGTGAGTAAGATAAAATTTGAAATATATAAATATAATTGGTATAAGGGTAAGACTTATATGCTTTCTTCTGTCAAGAAATATACGCATAAAGAGCTTGCAGAGTTGGTGAAGAAAATTAAAAACTATCGAATTCCGGTTGGTAGGTGGAAGTTTGGAAAAATAGATGAACCGACGACTTTCCCTAAGTTTAGTAATGAAAATTCTTTTTATTTGAGATGGGATAAAAAAAGAATTCATAATCCAAAGATATTAGGAATAAGGTGGGTTGATGATGAATGGCAATATAGATTAGAAAATATTGGTCATACATATGATTATCAAAGTGAAACAAAATTAAGAGCAAAAATTAAAGAGTGAATAATCATTTAATAACGACCTATGTTTGACACAGATATTGAAAGAATAAGCTATGTTGACTTCACCCGTGCTGACTGGCTAAAGTTGCGACATGAGATCGGCGGACGAAATCCGGATGATGATTATGTCAGGTTTGGGGGAAGTGATATAGGGGTAGTCCTTGGTGTGAATAAGTATAAAGCCAAGGGTGCCCTTTTTTATGAATTACTGGGACTGAAAAGTGATCATATAAAAACCAATCCACACATGTTCCGGGGGATACAGACCGAAGATGTTATAGCTGAAAATTGGTATCCATATTTTGATCCGGAACATTCAAATATATATACACTGATTGAAAATTGGGAAAATGAAAGGATTATCAGGACGACAAAAGTTATTAAAGAAACATTAATCAACCCTGATTATCCGCACATATTTGCTAATATAGACAGAGCTGTTCCGGCACAATTACACCATGGTAATCGTGTATTGGAGATAAAAAACATGATGTGGTCAACTATAGATAAATGGGAGGGTGAAATTGACCCCGGCTATGTGGCTCAGATCAGGGGATATCTTATGGTAACCAGATGGGACGAAGGGGAATTATTCATTCTTAAAGATACTACAGAACCATTGTGCTTTGTTATTGGACGTAATGAAAAGCTAGAAGCTGAGATCAATAACCAGGTAAATGAATTTGCTGATCGTGTATTAGAAGCCCGTAAATTGATTGCTCAAGAGACTGACCAGGAAGCAATATGGAATATTGTGCATCAATTAGAACCGGAGCCAGAGACCACCCCGGCATATATCCAATTCCTAAAAGAAATCCATAAGCCTGGCAATAAGGAAGAATTGGAAATGGACGAAGAGTTAATAAATGCCGTATATACATATTCTACCATAAAAGCAGAGGGAAAAGTATTTGAGGCTGAATTGGTTAAGCATGAAGCTTTAATTCGTAGTTATTTCGAAACCAATAATGCTATCAAATTCACTCATCCCGACAGTAAGCAGGCAATAAGCTGGAAATCTAAATTATATATACCACCTAAATTTCACATAAAGGTTAATGAAAGAAATACTGATTAAGGAATTAGAAAAACTGCGACAAATAGCTCTTGAATCTGATAATCAATATTATCAAGGTATCCTTGGTTGCATGAAATGGATAATTAATGACGAAGTTGCAACTAAAGAATTCTTAGTAGTACTCGCCAAGTTTTCTGCCAAATATTATGTCATGAATAAAATGGCTGCTGATATGGATGAATTGAAAAGAAATGCACTGCTTAGGTCGATAATATCTAAGCAATTGGATGATTTGTTGAAAGATAAAAAATAACTTATGTTTAACTTAAATCTTTACAATTATGTGCGAAAGTAGAGAAAATATCTTTACCCAATTTGCAAATCAAATTAACAAATTTGCAGAACACAAAATAACAAAAGAAGCTCTCTATAATAGCTTTGTTTCAATGGTTGAAATGAGTGATGAAAATGAACGAAATGAGCGGGAAAAATATTTAGAACAAGTTGAAAAACTAGGAAAGAAACTCGTTTCGGCAAAAGATTTACCATACTCTAATTGGCGCGAAGGTAGAAATATGATACAATAAACGATTTATAATTATGTTTAAACTAAAAACTTACAATTATGTACGGAAACAGATCACCAAGAAAAGACTTCTTTAACTTCTCGCGAGGAAAATTCGCATTAAGGTGTGAACCAGATCACAAGGATGCAGTAAAGCGCACATATCAAGATAAAGATAATGCCGAAAAGGTTGTGTTTGAACGAAGATATGATGCATTAACAGGCAGGCTCACTAATATTGAGCGGGTAAAACGCACAATGAATAAAGGTCAGGCACCTTACTGGGTATTTCACTTTGATGATGGAGGCCAGGAATTTACATTATCTCTTCCGTATAGCAGCGGGTGGGCCAAAATGATCCTTCTCAGAATGCCTAATATTGATATCAAAAGGCCATTTACATTAGAGGGATGTTTGTTTGGAGAAAAGGATACTGCCATCATGGTTAAGCAAGAAGATAATTCTAATGCTGATGAAAAGACTGGTAACATTAGAAGGTACTGGATACCTAAAGAAAGCAAGGAACTTCCTCCTATGATCCCGCCTGGAGAAGGATTTGGTGGTAGTGATAAGTGGGATGATACAAGTCAAAACCAATTTTTGTGGGAATGGATAGTAAAAAATGTGCTGCCTGAAATTACGATCGTAACACAGGCAGTGACCCAAGAACCTGTAAAAGAAACGCCATCGATAGAAGAGACAGTTAAAGAACCGGAAACTTCTACAGAATTTGAAGAGTTACAAAAGTCAGATGAAGAATCAGATTTGCCCTTTTAAATAATGTTTCATAGATTTGAGATACATATGATGTGACACGCCCGTATTGTATGTAAAACGACATTTTTCATATTGCCATTGGCTGAAGGAGAGGCGTGAACTCTGGAAGCCGATGGCTTTTTTAATTATAAATTATGAAATCAACTATTAAAAAATCAGCAGGAGCTTGGATTCCAGCTTTCATCCTGTATGCAGAAAATCTTACGATAGAAGAAAAATTCGTTTATGCTCTTCTTCATAATTTATGCAACGAAGAAGGAAAATGCTGGCCATCAAATGGCTGGTTAACTGATATGACGGGTAAGGCCGAACGGTCTATCAGGCGATATCTCACCAGATTAAAGGCTAATGGTGCAATAAGAACGGTCATGAATCCTACTGCCACAGGCACTTATAGAATAATTTATGTCACCATTTCCGAGGGGGGGGGTGTGGACACTGGTGGCCGGAGGGGTGCGGCCAATTTGGCCGGGGTAATATATAATAGTACTAATAGTACTATTAATAATGGGTGGTTACTTAAACTTTTTAATACTGTTCGTCACGGCTGTGTAAAGGACAGCCGTGAAATAAAAGTTGTTGATGAAGAAACAATAAAGAACATAAAGTTGATAAAAAAATCCAGGATCACCCAGGAAGACATGGAAGATGTAATGTTGAAATGCTTCAACGATCCTATGCATGCCAAAGAAGCTTTCCGGTTTTTAACACCAGAATATGTTACCAGGATGAAAACTATCAATCGATATTTACTTGATGAAACTATATAAAAAAATATTATGGAATTAATGAGAGATATAAACGAACCGAGAAATTTTAAATCAAAGTACACAAAAGAACAGGCTTTGGCTTTGGTTGAAAAGGCTTATGAGAAAGAAGAGCCGATTTTTATAATAATACCACAAGATGCTGTTGCACCTATAGCTATAAAACATTATGCTGAACTTTGTAAGGATTTGGCTAAAGGAGATTTTGCTAGTAAAGCATATGAACATGGAGTGAGCGTTGAAAGATTTGTGACAGTTATTTTGGAATGGCAATTTTTAAATAAAGATCAAGTTAAAGATCCGGATTAATAAATGTACGATGGGAAATAACAGAATATTGACAAAAAGAGAGATTAGAAACGAATTATTCGGCATTCTGGCTATGTGTGATGCTTTTGTGGAAGAGGGGAGTATGGTTGGAGGTAAGCGAAAAGAAGAAATGATTAAATACTTACCAAAGCAAATAGCATCACGGGTAATGCAATTACAGGATTTAATTGATGAATGTTAGGTTGGGTAGTTAATTCTAATATCCCCCGACAATAACTAAAGACTGAAATTATGGAAAGCAATATTATTAAATTAGGGAACTAAACTATAATAATGAATGGTGGCAATCCGCTTAATGACTGCCCGATTGATTGGGATAAGGCGAAGGAATGGCAGGAGTGCGCAAACGCAAAATGCGAAGGAGATAGTCCGGAATGGTCTTGGGATTGTGGATTTAAACTGGATTTTGACGGCCCTCTACTGAGAGTAAGCAGTCGATTCTATCCACCAAAAACGCACTATGGCGATACGTGGGACGGGAATGTAACTATTTATATTTTTGATAAGAAGGTGAGTACAATGGCATTTGATTGCAAAACATTAGATGAATTAAAAATAGCAGTTGAATCATATATCATGGGATTTGTGGATGAAATCGAAAAACACCTTAATAATGGCTAAACTTTAAAATTATGAAAGAGAAATTTGAATTTGACAATGATGGCGAGAGCATGAATATTTATGCAAAAGCTTTTACCAGGATAAAGTACACAGGCAAACATGGGAGTGAATTTGATAAAAAACATGCGAATAAGCACCTAAAGATTGGCGAGATGTATACCATTGATTATACGGACATATGCGCGTGGTATACAGACGTGTATTTAAAGGAAGTGCCAAATGAGTATTTTAATTCTGTACACTTTGAAAATATTTAATGGCTAAACAAAAAACGTATCCGGAAAAACTTAAAGATTGAAATTATGAAAACTCAGGAAATTATCGACGAAATTGATCTTGCCACGTCTCCACACGAGATGAGCAAAGAAGAAGCCATTGATTTTATGAGAGACATTGTCTCTGATATTGAATCAAAAATAGAATGTCTTGAAATGGAAAGTGAAGATGATGGATAAGCTTAAACAGTACGTAATAGGTGGCATAATAGGCATGTGCTTTGAATATGCTTATCGAGCAGATTCCGATGTATGGTACTTACCTTTAATTCTAGGTATATTAATGAGTGTGGTAGTGGTTATTGATGTTTTTAACATGAGAAAAAATACCGGATAATGGCTAACAAGAAAACAACAGAATACTTCAAGTAGGCGATGGTACCGACTGTTTTTTAGGTGCTGTTATACACATACCTATTGAGCCACATTTCGCAGGGGATTTAGGTTAGAGTATGATGGGAAGTATATTACCTTATTTGGCAAAGACAGAGACTATGAAGGGTTTAGATTTTCAGATGATCAAGAAGTATGGTACGAAGAAATGGTGCTGATTAGCTGTGTTCTTAAGGTAAGAAAAGCTACTCCAACTATAAAGGAAGTAAGCGACAAGGAAATAATCGTTGATTTGGGTTGTGTATAATGAGAAGTCTAATTTTATTTGAAAATCTAAAGAATACTTATGTCATACAGCCGTGAAGAATTAGCCGATAACAAAGACCTTGCTATAATACTTCTGTTGGAGGATAAGTCCCCTATGCAGAAGATATCCAAGGAAAATTACGTTCGAGTATCGGATGATCAAATCAAGGCACATAAATATGGTTTTGGATTGCTTGCTGGTGAACGCAGCAAGTACGGTGATGCGCTCGCTGAAATTATTGATATTGATCTTAAATATTCTCTAGATGGTACATTGTGGAAGGATTATAAGGCAGAAATACAGGCTGCCGCTCCGGGTCTGCTCAAGAAGCTGGTTATCCACAAGACCATTAACAGCGGGTTCCATTTTTTGTACAGGTGTCAATTCATTGAAGGCAATAAAAAATTAGCCAAGCGTCGTGATGATGGCCCATCCAAGACCAAGGTGCTGATAGAAACTCGTGGCGAAGGAGGATATGTGGTGGTGCCTCCATCAAAGGGCTATGAGGTAATGAATAATTCCATGTTGGATTTGCCTGAAATTAGCGTACAAGAGCGAGAGGTTCTTTTTTCATGCGCTAAGATATTCAATGAGACGGATGATTCAGAGCTTCGTACCGAGTTGGCGTCAGATCGGCGGATGTACAACAGGCAGGCTACAAGGCACGAAGACAATAATCCATTTGAAGAATATAACAAGCGCGGGGATGTTTTAAGACTGCTTACTGATCATGGATGGTCAGTGGCCAAGGAAAAGGGAACCAAGAAATTACTGAAGCGTCCAGGAGAAACATCAAACAATTACGGGGCTGATCTTGATATTATTGATGGAATTTATATGTTTCATGTTTATACTTCATCCACCCAGTTTCAGGTAGATAAAACTTATTCCCCTTCGCAGATCTTTACAATGTTGGAATGTGATGATGACTGGACAATAGCTGCCAGAAAGCTGCGCAAGGATGGTTATATTAAAACACCTGGTAAAAGAAGAGATATTGCGGATGTGGAATTCATCCAGCGACCAGACAATGAGATCGAGGCAACCTTAAAAGAAGCTCGTATAACATCTTCTACAGATGTCCCTCCCATGTATGAATTGATAGGCATTAATGATACTCTTGTATTATCACGAGGTAATGTGGTTGGGTTAAGTGGTGCGGTTAAAGCAGGGAAATCTGCTATTATAAACCTGTTATTAAGTAAATCCATAAATGCAAAATGTGAGGGATTCCCTACCATTAATGTCAAAGAAAACCGAGGGGGCAAACCTGTTGTGCATATTGATACTGAGCAATCTAAATCTAAGCACAAAGAGAATATCATGAAGTGGATATTGCCCAGAACAGGATTTAAAGAAACACCACCATTTTTTCACAGTTATAATTTCAGGAGCTATACTGTTCAACAATCACGGGAGATGTTGGTATGGTTATTGGCCAAATTATACAAAGAGCATGGTGGAATACATATGGTGCTAATTGATGGGATCAGCGAGTTTGTTCGCAGTCCTAATGATGAAGAAGGGTGCTTCACACTTGTTAAATTGTTGATGGAACTTAGTTCTCAATATGACACAGGAATAGTAGTGGTTATCCATACCAATCCTACATATGAAAATACCACGAAGGAGAGGGGCCATTTGGGTAGCGAACTGCAAAGAAAGGCAGAATCGATGTTAGGTATTGTCAATGATGTTGCAAATCCCAAGATCAGTATTATGAATGCCCGTTGGCTACGTAATGGGGACAAGGTTGATTTTGGCGAAATTCACTACAGTTTTGATTCAGAATTAATGCGTCATGAGCAAGTAGGTATACAGGGAGAGGCGGACGAATTTACAAGGCTGAAGGCTATTTCTCAAAAGATAAGGAATAATACGAGCATAACTGAAGCTAGGCAAATGATAGTGCGGGGAGCTAATGTTACGACGACTAAAGCTAAGTCTATGATTAATAATATGAAAGATTTGGGTTTGATAGAAATACAAAATAATTATATCTTTCGAATAGATTTAACACCCATAGCAGATGGAGACAATGACAATCCAGGAGTGGAAGAAGAGAAGGGAAGCGCTCCCTTCTGACAAGAGACCTAAAAAGAGAGGACGGGTAGAAGAATATTTACAAGAAGCCTGTGTAACTTATATGAATCTGCAATACCCGAATATTTTATGCATTCATATTCCCAATGGCGGATTACGAGATAAGTACACCGCAAAGATTTTGAAAACCATGGGCGTTGTTGCTGGTGCTCCCGATTTGTTTATTTTTAAACCTAACAGAGATTATCATGGGTTAGCCGTTGAGTTAAAAACAAAAGTGGGAAAGCTGACACCAAAGCAAAAAGAATTTATGGCGAAACTGGAAAACAATGGGTATAAATACAAAATAGTCCGAAGTGTTATGCAATTCATTGAAGAAGTAGATCGTTATTTGAGTAAAAAGTTTTAATCATTTGTATATTTACTTAAATTGATTTGCAAATGAGCATTTTTGATATCTCACCCCCTGTAAATGTCAATAAAGGTTTAGCCGAACCTTGGCGTGATACACTTCCAATGCAGATGGACTTAATGAAAACAGCCGCCTTTCTTGGAGTTCAAAGCGCACGGATGAAACAGCAACGGGAATTGGCTAATACTAAACTGGCTCATGATTGGTGGGATAAATTCCAAACCGATAGATCAGGAATGGATGTAGATCAGTTGTCCGATATTTCTAATATGACTTCGAAATATCTTGAAGGTAATGCTGTAGATATAAATTTAGGTGATATGCCTGTTGATAAAGCTTCTGTCATGAGGCAGCAACAGGGAATTCATGAGCGGATCAATTATTATAAGGCACTAAATGCCGAGAAGCTTCAGTTGGGCGAGATGATAAAATCGCCGGAAGGTGATTTTTTAAACGCCGATCAGATGATCCCTCTTCTTCACAAATTTGCTAAAGATGAAGATGGCAATATGCGTACTGATTTGAAGGCTGGGGCGATGATTGAATATGCCTATAATGCCCCGGAAGCTATCGATGTATGGGATCGCAATAAGTTATTCAACAAACATGCAACAACATATGGGACGGCTAAAGAAGAATGGCTGGATAATCTGACGCTGGGGGAAGAAGAATTAGATGTGGAATATAGTCTTGAAGGCCCGGAAATTTGGGATAAATCAGCATTAAAAAGAGGGCAGAGGATTTTAAAACCGGATGTGATTGCGAGTATTTCTCAGATATCCCCGGATTATCACAAAAAGGTGCTTCGTGACATTGCCAATGGTGATGCCAGGACATATGAGCAAATTGTTCAGGATGATGCCATGGCTAACGCTACGGGGGCTATACAGATTGAAAGTTGGAAAGTGCAGGATAAGCCTGAACCGCCAAAAGTAGGGCCTGGCAGTGTGCAATACATAGCCAAAACCAAGGTACTTGACAGCCTGTATAACGCAACCGTAAGCAATGATTGGAATACGGTGGAAAACGTGTTGAACCTGACAGCTAAACCCATCAGGGGTATTTCTTATGAGCGAGTGACGAATAAAAAGATAGAACAGGTTGATCCGGTAACCGGGAAAACCGAGGAAATAACAGTAACGGGGTTCCTGCCCAGATATAACGCAAGCACCACTGAGACAGCAGATCCGTTTGGGGCTTATCTGTCAAGAAGGCAAGAAGGGAAAGCATTCGATGCAGGGGGCAAACAGACAAAAAGAAAGGGATTTTACCTGACTGAATTTTTGATCCAAATGCCGACAAAAGGGGACTCTGCTGATGTCAGAGCCGAAATGGCTCGCGATAACGCCATAAAAATGGCTCGGTTAGCGAATATCTTGTCTTCGGAAAAAGAGCGGAGAGGGGATGAAATGCTAGATGCGTGGCGAATTGAAAAAGAGGGTCAGATCGATTTGTTTGGCGAAATTCCCGTAACTAAAGAAGGGTTTGAATGGGATTTTGGTCAACCCGAAGAATCTAACGTTCCATATCCTGCCAGGGTAAACTGATAAATATGGCTGACAAACCACTCGCAACTCCTGCTACTCCTGTAACTCCTGCCGCGGAATCACAAGATGAGCGTACAAAAAGAAAGCAAGCTCTATACAAATACCTTCAGGGGCGAAAAATAAAAGACCTTCCTTCCGAATATGAGCAATTTGATGCTGCTATAAAAAACCCGGCTACTGCCAAGAATATACATGATTACATTAAACGCACGGGTCAGGTGCAAGGATTGCCCCAGGATTTCGATAAATTCCAATTTGATATAGGCAATGTTGAGTCTTTTGCTCAATCAGCACCCGCACCTGTGAGTATGGAGGAAGTTGAGATGGAAACCGTCAAAGAAACTCCATATATTCCTGGATACCATATAGGTAAAAGTTTGTGGAATGCTTTTTATTATCAGCTACCCGCAAATGCTGCTACTACATTAGCCGCAACATATAGCGCATTAGCAGGGGTAGCTCCTGTGGCTGGTGCTAAGGGGGGTATGGTGAGACCCGGATCATTGGGATTACGGATTACTCTTGATCCTAAAGAGCGGGCGGGGTATGAAAAGGCAGCTAAAGATGCTGCTGGTGATCTGGTTACATGGGCACAAGAAAAGAATGAAGAAGGGGCGGAATTTACTGCTGATCTAACTAATAGTCTCAATAAGATTGAAGACCCTCTTGATTTTTTAAATTGGGTGGGATATGCTATTGGCCAGGCTGCTGGCCAAATACCTGCTGCTGTGGCTACGGGCGGGATAAGTGCTCTGGTACTGGAAACTGGGGAAATATACATGTCTAGTCTGCAAAAACTGGCTGAAGAAGAATCTGCCAAAACTGGTGAAGAAATTACTGCTGCCGATATTATAGAGCAGGGTAAGGATGATCCGGCTGTGTCTTTTGCTTTCGGTACTGCTGCGGCAGCACTGGAATATGTGGGTGCTGGTGCTGTTATGGGTAATTTTACAAAAGAAGGGATCAAAAGAGCTTATAGAGCAAGAGGAATGATGATTTTGAGGTCAGCAAGGGCCGAATCTGTTACTGAGGCTGCGCAAAGTGTATTAGAACAAATTGGGGCAGGATTAGGAGCAGACAGATCGCTAGTCCAAGCTGTGAAAGAAGTAGATTATCATGATATCATTGAATCTGCCGGGCAGGGCATGTTTGGTGGTGGTGGTATTACATCAGTGGGGCAGAGCAGGGGATTGGCACGGGATGTTATTATTAATAAAGTTGAGCAACAAAAAGAAGCTCAGGGGGCTACGTTTGAGAAAATGGCGCCAACTGAAGAACTCAAAGTATCTCCTAAGTCCAAGGAAACTCTGGAAGCTCAAGCTGCTGAAGTCACAGGTGCTTTGAAGGAAGAGGTTAAATTGCCGGAGAAACCTGTCGAGACTGTCGAAGAGCAGATTAAAGCTGAGGAAGAGCAGAAACAGCCCCCTGAGAAGGAAAAAGAACCACCGCCTACCAAGGAGCCCGCGAAGGAGAAAGTCACTGAGAAGCCAGTAAAAGAGGCTGTGGATACATATAAGGTAAAAGAGCGATCTGACGAAGGGTTACAAGAGAAAAAAGAGATCCTTGAGAATTCGATTGATCGCATTAGCAAAGATAAAAGATTCAAAAACGAGGAAAGCAGGCAAAGGGGAATCGCAGTATTTCAAAAAGAACTTGATGCTGTTAATGAAGAAATTGCGGAGAGAAAAAAGCCTGAGAAGCCAGCGGCCAAAGAAGAGCCCAAAGAAAAAGTTGCTCCTACGCCACCCAAAGAACAGGTTAAAGAGGAAAAGCCAAAGGATAAACCTGCCCCGGCGCCAATGGTCGGGAATGCAATCATAATTGAAGATGCCAAATATGTGCTACAGGGAGAGCAGAAGAACGGGAAGTATTTGATCTCTGGCAGACGTGGCCAAAGTCCTATTCTTGAAACTTACGAGGATGAAGCTGCATATAATAAAAGAGTTGCTGTCCTTCAGGAAAAGGCGACTGTCGAGCAAAAGGAAGAAGTTCAGGCTGTGGCTGAAATCAAAGAGGAAGTCACAGAAATAAAGGAGGAAATTGCTGAAGTGAAGGAGGAAGTTTCTGTTCCGGAGCCTATTATCTCTGTAGATTTATCACAACAATTGTCCAGGGCTACATCTCTATCTCAGGAGACTACTGAAAGCATCAAAAAAGCAAAAAACTTATTGAGTATTGCGGAGAAAAAAGGGAATAAGAAGAATATTGCTGCGCTAGAACAATCGATAAAAAGTTTTGAGTCGATCCGGGAAGATGCCCGAAAACTATCTCGTGAGACTAAGCAAAAGATTGCGGAGGCCAAGGAGAAGCCAGCGAAGGAAGTTCCTAAGAAAAAGGTTGAGCCTCCCCCAGCTACCAAAAAAGAAGAGCCCACCAAGGAGACAGAGGTTCAAAAACAAACTCGCCAGCGAGCAGAAAAGACGCAGAAAGCCATCAAGGAGATGAACCCCAGGGTGGAAAAGGCAGTTGAGGCAGACAAAAAATTCAAAGCATTACTCACAACGTATGTTGCTAACCTGGATAAGATAGAAAGAGGGGGTGAGGCATCTATGAGATTCATTACTGCTCTTAAATCTGCTATTATAGGCGCCAATCTGAATTATGAAATGGATTCTGCTGATGTTATAGAATATGGTAAAACTTTAAATCCCGAACAAAATGCCGAGAGTATACAAGAAAATCAAGGAATCCCTACAAAAGAGGGGGTATTCAGTGAAAAAGGCGAAGACATTGGCGGCGAAGATACACAACGCCAACGCCAAGCCCGGAGAAAGGATAGTGAGTCCACACGGAGAAAACTATCGGAAAAAGAGAAAAAGGCCGAGCAGCAGCAAAAGTTAGAATCTGAAGCTGATGGGATTATTGAGGCTGCAATCCAGTTGAACAAAGATGGTGACATGAGTTTTGAATCCTTTCAGGAAGTAACCACGGCATTCAATAAACAGAGTGCCAAGAAACGGGGAGAGGCTGAAGGAGGCAAGTTGTATGCTAATCCATTTGTTAAATGGCTAAGGTTTAGACATTTAAACGATCCTATAAACAAGTTGGGATGGAGCAAAATGTGGGCATATACTGAAGAGATTATAGCCAAAAAGGCTATGAATGGGATTGTTCATCGTCAGAAGGCAGTTCGTGAAGTTGTTAAAACAATGGCTGGTTTTTTTGGTGGCATGACCCGTACAAAATCTTTGAGCCATTATTTACACAACCTTATAGGTGGCATTAATTGGGCTCCCAAACTGGCTGCACAACTACAAGAAAATATTTACAAAATTATTGATCATGATAGCTCTGCGTTGCTTAGGATATACAGTTTACTAGATAGAAGTGTGGTGTTGAAAGCTATGCCGGAAGAATACCACGAGAAGCTGCCAGCGACCACCGAAGACCTCGCCGCCGCCGAAAAAGTTGTTTACCAGACAATCAGGACAATCAATGATGTGATCCATGAGTGGCACTACCGCAATGGGTTCATATCCAAAAAAACATATGATGAAAATAAAGGCACATACATTGCCCGGATGTATGAAGAGAAGGAGTTCAAGGAAACTACCGAATTCTGGGATAAGGTATTCGAATTCGGTACATGGAGTGCAGGAGGAATAAAGGTTAAGGCGGATTATCTGACCCAGAGAAAAGACCTTGAAAAAATTGCTGAGGAAAGTATCCTTGACCCTGTATACTTAACGGTTAAGCGTCTGGCACAGATGCAGCATAATCAGGCAGTTATTGATTATGCTAATTCTATATATGAAGATAGTACCGTACCAATGGTAGAAGAGCGCATCCGTCGTGATGATGATGCCAATGTTGTTAAGGAAGACGGCAAGGTTGTGGTGGATATTCATGAGCGGCGTAATGGTAAATGGAGGGTAGTGGAGTCTATGCCGGAAGGCTATGAAAAGCTGGCATCTGCAACATTTAAAGGCAAATTTGGCAAGCTTACTAATGCTTATGTTCCTATGAATATTTATGAGGATTTCATGGGATATCAATATTCGACCCAATTGATGCGTTTTACAGCTAAATTATTTGATCTTTATGATCGAACTTCTATGCGCCAAGCTACAAAGAAGTTGCACACCATATATGCCCCGTTGGTACAGATGGGTAATTTTGGCGCTAATTTTTCTTTTGGATACTGGAATGGGATTAATCCTTTCAGGATGGTTTTACGAAGTAAGCAAGCTAAACAGGAAATTAAAAACATGGGCCATTCTTATGAGGTATTGATTAAGGGTGGCGTGTTGAATGCCAATATAATGACAGCGGATTTGCGAGATGTCACTGCTACGCGCACAAGGTTGGAACGCATGGAAGCCGAAAAAACTCGTACTATAAATGAAAAGGCTGCGAATTGGACTAAGGAGGTATTTAAATTCCTGAAATCACCAATTACCGGAGAAGAATCTAAGATAGATGAAGCGGCGGCCCAAACATATACAGCGGGGGACAATATCCCTAAGATGTCGGCATTTTTGGTGATGACTCAGGATTATGGCATGTCAGATCAGGAAGCATTGCAAAGAATGCGTGAAAGCTTTCAGAATTACGCCACAGTGGGGAAATATTACAGTTTAGCGGCAAAAACGCCCGTCTTTGGTAATCCTTATATACGATTTCAGCCAGATCTTGCCCGGATTATAAAGAATGCAATTACTAAAAGACCGCTTACTACCATTGCATGGGCTTATTCAATCAGGGGGGTACAATTGTTAATGAGCATGCTATCGGGAGAAAGTGATGAAGAAAGGAAACTGCGTGAAGCAAGGAGTTGGATTCCGCGTATTCCTGGAACCAGGTGGTTACCAGGATTGGGACTGGATTATGATATTCCTCTGACTTTTTTGTTGCCATATAAGAAAACTGAAATCAATGTGGCTCGTTATGTGTCACCATTGTATATCTATGATAAAGGGCAGAGTTCTAACTGGTTAGTGGAATTGAGTAAATTTTTTCCGTATCAGCTACGAGAAACCGATGGTGGTGTGGGTAGGCCAATGGGCTGGTTTCCATTTATGTTAGGCGACACATTGTTGGGAGTATGGGCGCAAATGATTGTTGATCGTGATTTTAGAAACAAGTCTATTGCTGATCCAAAATATCACATATGGGAAAGAAAATCTCCATTAAGAAAACACGAAAAGTTATTTAACACTTTCAATTATGGCTTTAGGAGCCAGATACCACTTTACAAAACGGCAGATGATCTATACCGGGCAATGACAGGGAGACTGGATTATTATGGTCGCGAAAGAGATATCTTACAAGCTCTCGTAAATCAAGTGGTTAAGGCTCACCAATTTGATGAAAATCAGGCTAGAAGCATGATTGAGAAAGAGTTTACTTACCTGATAAAAAACGTTGAAGCCCAGGAAAAACATTTTGCCACTATTAAAAGTAGGGCAGATGAAAATGCTAAAGAGATTGATATGCGGGATAATATATCTTCAAAGCGAAAGGCGAGAATGATTGACAGAGAATACAATAAAATGATTTCTCGCTGGGATGAGCACAGTAAAGATTATGAGCAATCCATCACGGATATAAATAATTTTGCAAAGAAATTTAACGTACAATACTAATGCATACAGATAGCGGATATTGTAAGCTCGATGAAGTAGTTCGTAAGGCTATAGCAGACCTTCAGTTAACCACGCTTCACAAATACGTTTTTTTTCTTCATTACGCAATCGATGGGCTGAGAAAGCTGAATTACAACATATACCCATCATTCAAAAGCGTGGTTAAGGATATGCCAGCAAATAAGATGATTCCCTATCCGGGGGATATGGTTGGTTGGATTCGGCTAGGCTGGCAATTGGGTGATAGGATCGTTGCAATAGTTCATGATACTACAATTGTTCGTAGCGCCACAAACCCTGAAGACGATCTTCCGTATATTCCCAAAGAATACAGGAATACAGCGCTGGAACCGGAAATTGAGAAGCGTGATTATAGCACTCTTGTTCATGGACATAATGATTCTGGCTACTTCAACGCCAATGAGTCTAAAAAAAGATTTGAGTTTTCAATTGATACTCAAGCTACTGAAATCATAATTGAGTATGTGGGGAGTTGTGTTACCCCTAATACAGAAACCGAAGTACCTTCAGCAGCCGTGGACTTTCTTGTAAGTTTTATTCATTATCGTGAGACGAGATTCAAAAGGGGCGCGTCTCATGCAGAGACTGAGGCGACTAGGCGTGAGGTGCAACGTGAGGCGGCAGAACTGAAAGCCCAATTGAGCGATCTTTCATACGAAGGTATCCTTCAAGCGATACAAGCTAATGTCACAATGAGCACGAAATTTTAGAAAATGGAAACTTGGAAAGATATAAAAGGGTTTGAAGGGTTATACCAAATAAGTGATTTGGGGCGAGTGAAGTCATTGACGAGGAAAATTGTGCGTAGGGATGGTATTGCTTTGTCAATAAAAGAACGAATTCTCAAAGATCATAAAGATCATTATGATTCACATGGATATTTACAAGTTGATTTATATAAGACGGGCTCAAGAAAGACATATAAAGTAGCCAGATTGGTGGCATTAGCGTTTATCCCTAATCCTGAAAATAAGCGCACGGTAAACCATAAAAAAGGAAATAGGGGTGATAACAGGGCCAAAAAGCTTGAATGGGCAACGCAAGCAGAGAATATGCAGCATTCGTATGATGTGCTTGGCAGAAAAGGCCCTTGTTTGGGAAAGTTTGGTGTCGATAGTCCTCTAAGTAAGCCTGTTTTGCAATTTTCGAAGACAGGAAAAAGAGTTGCTGAATACGCTGGGGTGAGCGAAGCACAAAGGGAAACAGGGATTTCACATGGCAATATCTCTATGGTTTGTCTTGGGCAAAGGAATTTCGCAGGCGGATTTATCTGGGAATTTAAAAAAGCAAGCTAATGCTAAAGAAAAAGGCGTTCGGAAAATTAAATAGCGATGCGGGTGATTATGATTTAGCAAATAATGATTACCGCGATTGCAATGATTTTATTCTTATCAAAGATGGTGCCTCATTAACTCCAAGAAGGCAAAACGTAAAAGGGAATAGCTTGATCCCGTCCGAGAGCATTGGAACTAATGATAGGACGCTTGGCGATTATTACGATGAAAAAAACAACCGGGTCATATTCGTAAACGATCACCAGGATAATACAGTCGGGTTATATTACTACTATCCGGAAGACAACACGATTACAAAAAGAGTTGATTCTGACATTTTTAATTTGGGTACGATAGAAGATGTTTCGGAAATCTACGTTGTCCAGAATTATGTGATTTGGAAAGATGATGATGACCAGGTCAGACAGTACAACATGGATGATGATGCGCCGTCATTTTTTACAGGAAACGATAAGCTTATCATGTTGCTCAGACCGCAGCCCTGGCAATCGGCTTGGGCAACAAGGGGCGTTAACACCTTATTGGGTGTCAATAAAATAACATCCAATAGTTATCAATTTGCTTATCAATATATCTTTGAAGATGATTCTGAGTCTGTTATTAGTCCATTGAGTCAGGCTAATTTAGCAGATACCACTTATAGAGTTTATAATGATGTAACGGATAACACGATTAGGTTGTATATTCCTATTGTGAGTATTGATAGTCTCAGGCACATTAATCTATATTATCGTCGTAATGATGAAGATGAATACTACTTATTTGAGCGATTCAATAAGTGGTCTGATACAGATACAACAGTTGATCCGGTAACAGAGAGAGCTACTACGGCGTACTTCTTTGATTTTACAGGTGGTGAGGCGGCATCAGCAGTGGCTAGCGAACAAATAATTAAAAAACAGGAAAGCATACCTTGGAAAACAAAAAGCATTGTGTTCGCACAGAACAGACTGTTTATGACCAGGCAGGTGGTTAATCAGGAGATTGACAATCTTAATAATTTTATATTTACGGCATATGCAGTAGATATATTGAATAGTCGTGATATGTACTGTATGCCAGGGGCGAGTTATACCGTGGGAATAGAATTTTTTAACAAAGAAATGAATTCAACCACGGTAGTTAAAACGGACGATGTAAATGTCCCGGAAATATATAGCAACAATTTAGAATATATCGAAAAAACTGCTTCATATCAAATAAGAGTGCGATTAAGCGGCACTCCGCCCACGAATTTCGATTATTATAGAATATTGATGACTAAAAACCAGAAGTACATACAGTGGTGCCAGGTAAGTGTACATATGTTGTTTTTTAAGGAGGATTATCTATTTGGGGTAAGCGAGCCGGGAACGAAAGAGTTTCGAGATGGCAGTAGCATATATTATCTTGCAGATAATTTGCCGAATTTAGACCCGATTGATGATCAAATAACTAAAATTCATTTGCAGCTACCTGTAAATATGCCTTTTGATATTGAGCCATCGAAACACAGGGTGCGGATCATTAGTGATTTTTTTTCAAGCAGCAATCATGGTGCGGCTACTTTTTCGGATGAAGCAATACATGAGATTCGAGGGGATAAAATAGTGGTGGGAAATTTTGGTATTAAAGATTGGACATGGCTTAATTATGTCGCACCTGGGAGACCATCTTTATCTATCCCAATATTAATGGAAATATTTGTGCCAACAGAAACTGTTGACGGCACCTTTTTTGAAGTGGGTAGGGAATTTAGGATAATTGAGCAAGGAGGCAATCGAGTATTTGAAAAAACAGATATAACCTTAGAGGGGGATGTTCGTTTTTTTGAAGAGCGGCCTGAAACGAACGCTTTCTGGGTTTTTCGGTGGATAAAGTCTGCTTTTCATAGTAATAGAAGTGAATATAGTAAAATGGATGGTTTTCAGCAATCATTGACCACTACGAAAAAGCCTCCACCAGAATTCCTTAGTAAGGTTCTTATCGATATATGGGGTATAGTGGGAGTCCTTCGTAATGAAGGTGATGATATATATACTCATGATTATTCCAAATTAGCTTCTAACCGTGGCAGACCGAATATAGATGCTGACTATATTCAGATTAATGCCGGGCACAGCATAGCCTTTTCACGTCCTTTACTTACTAATACAGGACTGAATGGATTAAATAATGTAGATTCTGATGCATACCAAGACCTTGATAGTGAATTTGGAGAAGTTAATAAGCTGGTTTCTCTTCATGATAATCTCATGTTGGCCATTCATGCCAGGTCGGTTACTTCTATGTATATTGGTGAACGGTATCTGAAACAAGCTGACAGCAGGGATATCTCTGTTATTACTGATAAGGTTATCTCTCACCATAGGTCACAGCAGGGCGCCTATGGCACGATCAACCCTGAGAGTGTAGTGGTAGCCGATGGGAAGGCTTACTGGTGGGATGCTTTGCGTGGATGCATTGCGGGGTATGATAATAATGGAATAGATGAACTCAGTAAGTTGGCTGAGATGAAGACGTTTTTTAGAGAGATATCAGATATTATCAAGCCATATAGGGATAGTCATGCTGTGATTGGTGAATATCATGAATTTCATGATTTGATTATATGGACTTTTAAGCCAATCCTTGTTGATGGTAATACGATTTTTGCCGGGGTCACTATTGCCTACCATGTTACGGGAAAATATTTTTTGACAAAATTCAGATTTATTGCTGAACGTTATGGCCGGATACCGCAAGGAATTGTGTCTTTTAAAAATGGTAAGTTGTATCGTCATGATGCCAATTCAAATTATTGCAATTTTTATGGTGTGCAGTATACGCCCAATATGACGCTGTTATTGAATGATCTGCCATCTGTTGATAAGATGTTTGAGAATATCAATCTGGATGCCAATGTAAAGCTATTGTTACAGCTCACTGCCGGAGATATGTATACAGAAATAGATAAAGTTGATTATGTGGAGCGCCATAATTCACTTTATGCTGATGTGATGCGTGATATGAATACCCCGAATAAGATAAATCCAAAATTCACGGGTGACAATGTTTTGGGCCAGATAGCTACACTGGTAATTATGCCACATGATGAGGATCGAGCTTCTTATGTAGAGATCAATGAGATATCATATGGATATCAGATTTTGCAGGGGCAAGAAATTGAAAACAAGACTGAAAAATAACCCCGAACTAGCGTCCGGGGTATCCCAATTTTGCACCAATCATATCAGGGTATGAAATGACGGGACTCAAAATTAACAATTAATTTCCTTGATAGCTAAGACTTTTTATTTCTTCTAGTGCATTATTGCGGTCAACTTCCAAATCAGTTAATTCAGCGCTAAGATTATCAATGGTTTCCAATTCGCCGTCATCTTCTGTTTCAGAATTAAGGTTCTGTAATTCATTGTTTTTTGTTTCGATATCTCCTTCGACTCCCTCTAAGTCACTTTTTAAGTTGTCGAGATCAGTCCACATTTCATATGATAATTCATAGCGTTCTTCAAGCAGTTCTCCGATGTGGCCAGCCTTAAAGCCTTCATTGAGTTCGTCCTTTTTATTCTCTTCTTCTGTATAAATATCTTCAAGTTCACTGAGAACTCCTTCGCAGTCCTCCGCACAGTCAATCGATTGAAGAGCATTGTCTTCCAGCGACCAGATACGAGAAAGAAACTCACTCTGAGTAAGTTGGGATCGTTCAGGTCTTATTTTTGATCTATGTTTACCCCCATACCGGAATGCCCACCAGTAATAGGGCTCTCCTTTTTTAATGCCTTCATTGGGATAATTTTTACGGGCAGATTTTACAAAGTGTGAGTGTGTCATAATTGTTCAATATCATTTAATTTATGTATTATATATAAACAGTCTAGTCCAATTTTATCAAATACATCAAGTGTATTTTGATCTTTAATTATAGAATGAATTATTCGTATTGTCGCGTACATTCCTTTATAAAATTGGATGCTTTCAGTTTCTAGCCACTTAGTATCATCAATCTTCCATCCATATAAAATCATTTCATCTACAATTTCCTTTACCTTTTCAATAGGTATAGGAAAATCAAAACAGTTTTCTATTTCTTGCTGTGTCATAATATTTGGTTTAAGTTATGATGGGCCGCAACTGTTACCATAAGCGCCAGATGGTAATTCCCATTTTTTAATTATTATTTTATCTGTATATATCTCTGACATCGAAAGTTTAGATAATTCTTTGTTGTCAACTCCGTCATATACAATTCCACTGTGAATTAATTCAGGAACACTTTTATTCCTTTTTATCGTTAATCCAGAATCCTTTTCAATGTTAATTATTTTCTGAATTCCACATGGATCAAGATAGGCAGATGTAGCGAATTGATCTTTGTTCCCAAATATGCAATGCATACATGAGCATCGACTATATCTGAGATAATAACAAGGGTGTACCCGAACTTTATATTTTTCTATTATTTCCCATATCCGGGCCTCAGTCCAATCTCGCAATGGTCGCAACCTATCGACATATCGATCAACTATATCTCCCCCTCGATTATCGGATCTGTCTGGTTCATTCATGGAATATTTTGCCCTGGCTGCGCTTTCTTCGCCTCGCTCTCCTGATATTATACATGTTTTAAGGCCAATAAATCTTTTCTGCATTCTAATTGCGGCAGCACAAACATCTATTTTTAAATAAGCTGAGCACCAGCGTACAGATAAGTCTGAAGATACTTGTGGAAATTTTTTACGTGTAGACAACTTACCACGAGTTCCCCCCCTCGAGGTAATGTTCCCATAGGGGGTTTCGGTAAACATGGGGGCTGTCCGCTGGTTGTCTCTCATTAGCTCCCGGTAGAATCCTCCTTGCTTCCAGCTAAAATATATTTTAACACCAAAGGCTTCAGCGAATGCGCGACAATAATCTTTTGTTATTGGCCAGTCGAAGAAATGGCCCGAATCTCCATCGATATCATTATGCCATAATTCGATTTTAGATTTATCAATGCCTTGATCGAGTAAATTCAGGAAGCAGGCAGTCGAATCTTTTCCTCCTGAAAATGCGACTATATATTTATCGTATTTCATTAAGCTAAACTTTCTTTTTTCGGTTATAAATAATCAAGACCATTGGGCTGCCATTGCGTTTGCTATTCCAGAATAAAATATTGATCTTTCTTTTCCGTGTCCCGCTCCTAGTTTACCGAATTTGCTATACCTACTCTTTCCGCTTTTGGTCTTTTTGGAATTGTATAAAACATATTCCGGATCAACGGCAGTAGATTTTTGAAACATATCGTCTTTTAGGCTATACTTCAAGACAGGAAGATTTTTTAACCACAGGCAAGTGGTTTTCGGTATTGGGTCACCAAAATAATATGGATGTATAATTTGATCCGGCTTGCGTAACCAAGACGAAATAACACTCTTTGGATTTTCCAAAGCAATTTTTTCGACATTTGCTTTCCACAGCTTCCATACAAACAACATGGCTTTCAGTCTTTTTTCCCACCTTTCCGGATTTGCCAAAAAATAAGCATTGGCAGAAGTAGCCAAATAGGTACACGGTGGAAATCCTATCATCATATCCCATCCATCATTTAAGATTTCCAAAACATCTCCTTTGATGTGCTGCCCCGGGATTTCAGTATTTAATAAATCGCAACTCCAGGCATCGTGACCTTTGGCCTTAAAAGCCTCTCTGACTATTCCTGAGTACTCGCAAGCAATCAGCACTCTAAGCCTTTCCATTTGTCCGGTTATTTGCTTGTTCTTTTTTCGGGCTTCTGTGATATCTGGATTTTTTGAATTCTTTAATGAAAATGAGCTTTACTGATTGGCTATCTCTATCACATCGTTGCCATCTGAAATGGCCCCGGACATTGAATTCGCCAACATGAATGTAGGTATTCCATGAAACGTCTACCAGGTAGAAATTATCTTGGGTTAGATTGATGAATCGTTCTTTTTTATCAGATCGATACTTATCTTTCGGCTTCATCACGATATGCTTGATATCGGTTAGTTCGATGTAACTCATGATCTGCATGAATAATTTAAGCAAACCTTCATTGCTTTTATCATGATGACTAACAACCTGGCCAGTGGCTAAATATATTCCGAATGAATAATATTTGAGATACGTTCCGTTTTCAGTTTTATCGAACATTAGTGCTACGCAGTTCACTTTGTCGTTTTCTATGTAGTAGCGGTAAAATGTGTCTGTTTCGATATGGATGGTTGCCATGGGTCGGATAACTCCTTTTAGAATTGTATAATCAAATTTATCAATGTCAAATTTGATACGTTGGCATATCTCAAAAGCTGTTTTGGTTAGAACAAAATTATCTCCACTACTTTGTCGCCATTTTTCTATAACATGCTGTCGTTCTGACATGAATTCAGGAGAAGCCCCACCATGGACATTTTCCATGAAGCTATCCTCAAATTGATCCCACAGGTAGCCATCCATTCTGTTAGCCAGTAATTTGTTATCTAATTTCATAATAGTAGTTCACCTAAATCTTCAATATTTTCATTGGTATGTTGTTTTTTCACGTAGCGGTATACGCGTCTTTTAGCGCTGGCTTCATCGATCTTTATTGTGTCAACCATATAATCCTGTGGGTTTAATCTCAGAACTTTGGTAACAATTAAGATATTAGTATATCGAAGCTGTCCATATTTGATATGCTCATAAAATGTGCTGGGATTATTAGGAATGTATTTAACAATAAATTCTTTAAGGGTCATTCCTAATGATCTACAGCGGGTTTTAATATTGCGCAAGCCCTCTTCAGGAGTATGTGGTGTTGGCATACATGGTGGGGGAATCATACCTCCTTTGGCCTGTTTTTCTAAGCAGTCATCGTATTTTTTCGGTGTATGGCTCATGGCTTTTAGTTAAAGCTTCTTTATATTGTGGTAGTAAAATCTTAATTCTTTCCTTATCGAATTCATTGCGAGCAATTATGTACCTGGCAGTGCTTTTCGAACATTTATGTCGGGATTTGATCCTTTTAACGATGGTTATTATTTGCTTGCGGTGTAATTCAGCTAAGGCTTCCCATATTATCTGTTCTATAATAGTCTGCATGGTCTTTTTTGGTCATCAAGGATAATGCTTCTTGTTGTGTATGTTTTTCAAATACATGAACATTGTGCTCGCCTCTTCTCATACTAAGGTTGCTACATCTACATCGATAGCCCCTAATGTCATAACATGGGTGGTTGACTTTAGATATGGTTTTACGAGAGAGCTTCGACAATGGATTCGTTTTGTATGGTAGCTTTCAATACTTTGCGGGGTATACATGAAGTGATTGAAGAATCTTCAGTAATGTTCATTCGATCCATTGCGGCGATAGCACCCATAAAAAACTCCATTTCGTATTCTTTTATGGCACGTTTGGTTCTTTGCACACTTTCATAAAGTTTTTTTCGTTTTTCCCATGTGGGAACAATTTCTGCTAGCAATTTTGCGGCATCTTCGGGTGTAATAATTTTATCCGGCATAGTCGGGGTCAATTTCTTCCATAATATCGATTAGTTGTAAGTCAGCGAGATCGCTGGGTAACTTCCCTTTTTTCTGAAGCTTTGACAGGGCATCCCTGTAGTAAACAAAAGGCAGGCTCACTATTATGCGAGCCAGGCCTCTTGCAGATTTGCGTCCAAATTTGGTGATAGCCATTCCTTGTTTATCACCTTTCATGTTAAATGATTGTGCGGCGATTTTCCCCAGGTCGGAGAATTCACCTAATGGTGCTATGTCTTTTGGCATAATTTTTCATCTTGTATCCAATGCCTGCCGTCACTCGGTCGGTTCATTAGATCAATGTATTGTTTTCGATTAAGGTCATTAAGTTTTTTCTGCTTTGTTTTTCCCCAGATAAATAAGGCAATTATTGCCAACAGGGGTGTCCCAAATAAGGCCAGTATCGCAAAATCCGGACGACTGCGCCCTCTTTGATCGGTCATTATTTTGACAAGTTGCATCCCCGCTATCCATCCAGCGGCCAATAAAATCAACAAAATAATTTGTAAAGTATCCATATATTTTTACCTTTGGCACGGTTGTAAGTTAAGCATAGCGTTAAGATAATTCCAAATCATTAGGTTAGCAAAGACCGGGTAACTATCTTTCCCGGTCTTTTTTTTGATGATTTGTTATTAATTAAAGTTGATGTATCGTTCATACATTTCATTGACCGTTTCATTTTCTTTTGTTGAAATCAGTCCCTTTCCTTCACTATTCCAGTACGCCCCATGTTGAAATCCATATTGAATAATACTCTTCATATATTCCATAGCGTTTTTCTTTGTAGGATTTAAAACAATTTTTTCCATTTGTTCTGAGTCTACAAACCCTCCGGTCATATCTGCTGGCGGCCCACATTTACTTATAATTTTTAGATAATCTTTTCTTACATTCTCAAAGGTTTCTTTTCGCTCCTTAATGTGTGAGATCAAACGAGCGGAAAATTCCAAGTTCTTAATGTGTGTCATCTTTTTTGTTTCAGGATTAGGGCCAAATACATCATCTGCATTTAATAACTCATTTTCAACAACAATACCCTTTAGGTTGTTAAGCATATTAAGAATGCGAACGCAGCTTTCCTTAACCCTTTTACTGATATTATCATCAGCAATAAGGCTAATAAGCAGCCCCGAATCTATTCGAAGCTGCTCATAATTGATTCCATGTTTTAAGAAATCGTGCGGACTCATTTTTTGGATATTTTCTTGTCCAGCATAGCGAATTTCTCTAACATAGGGACAGCCTTGGATTCAATCTCATATCTGAGATCAGGATCATCCTGTTTGTGTGCAAAGAAGGTTGCAGCATTGATTGCCCCTCCCCGACTATTGTCTCCACTTTCAATAAAAAACTTCATTACTTCATCAACCTGGTCTACGTTAAGGCTAAGCTCCCCACACATATTAACTGTTGCATCAACAGGAAATAGTAATTTTTGTTGTGCGACTTCAGTTACTTCGTCAATTAATCTTTTCAGGAATTTGTTGGAAGTGAAGTCTTTTACATAATCAGCGCTGGCGCTCATTATGAGATCAAGGTTCTTCTGTTGGGTTTCTTTACTGAAGGTGATGTCACCTTCATCGAGTTTCATGCCAATATGAATCTTTTTAACGGCATGATTCATGAAGATCAGTCCATTAGAACAGGCACTAATAATAACCCGTGGTGCTATACAAAACGATCCGTGGCCAGTTTCCGAATTAGAAACCGAAAAACCAGCAATGATCCCATTGTCCTTTGCGCCAGTTTCAGGATTGCGATATTTCTCTACGAATGCCGTGGCATCTTCTATTACTTCAGGAGCATAGAAACGTATCACCATGCGCTTTTCGGATACATCACAGCTCTCTACCATGATGTCGATTTTAGAGTCCATGACGGCTCTCATGATGGTTGTCAGGATAGGAACATGGTCAATGGTCTTATACTTATCGGATAAAAATGCTCTTCCGATAGATATACCACCATCTTCTTCAGGATTAAACATCCGGATCAGAAAATTCTTCTCTGTGGCCATAAGCAGTTTGTCAACAGTATTATTGAACAATCCAGAAGGGTTTTCATTCAATAGTCGCTGATAGAAGTTAAAAGGAACTCCGATTTTTTCAGCCAATTGGCCGTGCATGGTACGAGATGGTTCGATCAATTCGGGGCGTGTGCTGAATTGCAGCAGGTGCGTTTCGTTGTCAAAAGCTGTAACCACGGTTAAATTGTTAGCCGGGACAATTAGATCCATTTTGCGAGCTTCCCATTGTTGCAGTTTAGCAACAAGTTCAGCGGGTGTTAATTTTGATGCTGTTAAGTTTTCCATTTAAATGGGATTTAAGTTAAACAATTTGATATAATTTCATAGGTGGTGTTTTGGGAAATTCATCTTCTGCAATTAATTTTGGGTTCAGATTTCTAAGAGCGTTATTAAAGGAAATCTCAGTCACGGTAAATTCTACCGTTGGGCTATTACTTGGTTCAATAATGATTTCAAATTTTTCGCCATGTTGATAATAGTCGGTTACTCTAAGGAATACTTTCATGATTCTGTTATTTTGATTATTGGTTTCCCTGCTTTACAGGCGTTGCATTTACAAGAATCGTCATCAAGGGATGTATTGATGTTTTTAATGCTTTAAGTAGTTCATTCCGTTCGGTCCAGACTTGTATTAACAGAAGGGTGCTAGTACTATCATGGCCCATTTGGATGCATAAATCAATATGCTCCGTGATTTTTTTATTGCTAAATTCTTTCATGTTCGAGTTTGGTTTATTCGTTATCTAAATAATTTCCTAGCGTGACGGGCATAAGGAGTGCTTCATCATCAATCACAATAGCTTTGTTGGGCGCTGCTAATTTAATTTCTATTGACTCATTTTTGATTTTTTCTTTAAGTAATTGCTGCATAAGCCTGGAATTAAATCCTATCTCAAATGGTGGAATTTTGAGATACTTAACAGGAATTGAATCAGTGAATGAATTTCCAAAATCAAGATCATAACTTTTGACAAACAAAATATTTTTGTCAAAAGTGAATCTTGCCTGGTGAGTGTTTCCATTGGCGGCGAGATCGGCTAAATCCAGATTATTGAGAAGTAGTTTTGGAGAAATCTTGAAGTTGTATCCAACATCTTCAGGAATAACAGCTTTGTAATTCGGATATTTTTCGTCAATCGTTTTGAAAATAAAGAAATCCGTAGTATTTTCAGGCTGTAATTTAATCCATTTGCAGCCAGCGTCCTTATAAATCACATGCCGGGAGTTCTCTAACAAACAGACAGGGATTTGGGGCATTATGAAGGGATCGTTTACCACTCCACTTGTTTTTTTCCATGTTAGCACATGCCCGTTTGTGGCAACTATTTCTGGGCCAATAAAAATTCCTGTCATTGCTAGTCTTAATAAATCACCTGATGTGTTTTTCTTGGCGTTTCTTATGTTGATAATGTCAGCTTCATCTAAACGGCCATTAAGAGTTTCTGCGGTCGGGGGCTTGGGGTATTCTTTGGCCGATTCAACAGTGAATTCAAACTTTTTATTCCCATCTACATGTATTTGACTTTTTTCTGAATCCCCTGTTAAAAGTATTTCTGCCTCTTTTGGAAGTTTTGGCAGGATACTTTTAAGCTTTTTTATAGGAATTACGAATTCTCCATCAAATTCAATAGGGGCAAAATAATAGGTTTCAAGGTCTGATGCGATCAATTGATTATTACTGATCAAAAAGCAGTCTAAGATAGGCACGACCATGTTTGTTGTAATTAGTTGGGATGCCTTGTTTACGATTTTTAATAGTTCTGAATTTTTCATGAGTTTATTTTAGTTATACGTTTCAGCGTTTTGCTCAATATATTTTTGCAATATCTTTAAGTTATTATCATCTAAGTCCCGAATAAAATAGGCCAACACTTGTGGGCTATTTGTGTGAGGGGTATTAAAGTGATCTCTCCAGTCTTTCAGCTTCTCGGTTAGGTGATTAATCATGTGATCATCCCCTATCCAAGCTTCCTGAATGAAGTCGTGCTTTACATTGAAGAAGAAGGTGGATGCTAAATGCAGCCACCTTTTTCGAGCTTGAATTATCTTAAAGTCTACCATTATCGTACTTCTGTTTTACGTTACTCATTGTGCAAAATTTGGGTTATTTTTTACAGGCTACTGCACTGTAGTGAAATTCATTCATTGAGTAGATATCATTCATGATATCGAAGTCTTCACCATCTAAGGTGATATGAGCGCCATCATTCCAGTCCAAAAACCAGTATTCAATAGTATGCACTGATCCATCGTGATTAAAGTAATAGCGAAATTCGTCGGATGGGCCGCCCCATGATAATTGATACCTGATATATTCTTCAGGTTGGTCATTAAAGGTTCCAGATTCAACCAGGCTTAGATCAAGCCCATATTCATTGAATGGGCCAGTCTCTTCGTTACCCTCACAATTCTCATGGAAAACCCTCATGGTTTCCATTTCTGAATTATAATGATCACGGATTCTACTTGAACAAGATTTGTCTGTCATGGTACAAAATTTAAATTGGGAAAGTAAAGCTATAAAATACATTTGAGAATTCCTAATAATCCGACAAATATTCTCCAATTTGCTGATTATCAGGAGGTTATAAAAGCAGATTTTGACTGCCTTTACGTGAGTTATTCGAAGCATAAATACGTGATGTTAGTAAAGTTGTACTTTGCTTTTTTCTTCATGTTAAGCTCTTTAGTATCGTCCAAAAGGGCGACTAAATCAGGATTCAATCCACGTGCAGTGATGGGTGATATTGTGGCATGAATAGTATTATTTTCCATGTATGCATCTGCCGTAATATGACGCTCAGTTTCTTCCGACCCTATTTTAACGGACAGTTCAACAATAGCGCTTTTATTGTTATGTGAAAAAATGCGATTGGGGCCAGAGTCCTGAATATCAATATACGCCTGTATATCGAATACATTGTTAGAAATATCAACTTGTCTCATGATCTGACTTTTTCAGGTTTGTGTTAGTAATACTTTTCAAATAGGCTTCGACAACTTCTGTGCCGAAAAATTCTCTACTGCCGCCCGCATAGTCTTCTATGAATGTCGATTTAGGAAACAGTTTATCCTGGAGCTCATATCTTATTACGAATTTCTCAAATTCTTCAAATTTTTTGTTCATGATCTGACTTTTACAGGTTTGCGGATTTTCTGGCCTTTATTATTACGATCAACAAGTATAATACCCAGCTTTTTGAGCCAGCTATTAACCTCTTTAAGAGTAACACGACATTTACTACTTTCGTGTGTTTTATTATACCAGGTATGAAAAGTATCGTGTACTTTCCAGGGCCATTCTGATTTAGATTCAGGATAGTTTACCCTGAACCATGCGTTAAATGTGTTTTTCATGATTATTTGAGGTTAGCAGCCTTTCGGCAAGCGTTTTTATAGTTTGAAGCCACAATTTTGTGGCCATTAATATTAAATTCTTTGCAGCCCTTGGGTATTGGGGCTGGTTTACTGAAGGCTTGTTGTTCACTTTTATATGTGTTTCTTGAGGGCTTGCCGTGATTCATTGCTTCAGTTCCGGCAAATAAGGCAGCTATTGTTAACAAGCGTTGGTATTCTTTCATGATTTTAATAGCAATTTGCCTTGTCAGGCAATTAAGGTTAAAATCCTATCTGCAAGTTTCAAGCATCTGCTGTGCAATTCGTGACTTTCACAACCACCTTCATAAAATATTGCATTAAGTTCATAAGCTTCACGAGCTTCTATGTTTTTAAAATCTTCATCTTTAAAATCTTCCCAATGTTCTAATTCTTGGTCATTTAATAAAAGACTTGTATCAAACATTTTTTCACAACTATTACAACTTTCAAAACCTTCCGTTTCATATCCAACTAATTGTTGGCCATCATGCGCAAAAATAGTTCCTACACGGTATTCTTTATTAAGTTTAATTTGCATTTGCTTAATCTGCTGGGGTACTACATTTATTTTTCTAAATCTGAATTTTTTATCTTTGCCATATCCATGACGCGTATAATATCCTTTCTTTTGGCCTTCGTAAATCTGACCCATTAAAATATTTCGCTCGTCTGTCCATTCCTTATATTTAGATTCAACAGCATTATTAATACAAGATTCGCAATAATTCTCTAAAGAACCGTGTTCCTCCATGTTTTCAGGGTCTAATTTTTCATTTTCCCTACTCTGCACAACCCAATTCATATAATGTAATACTTCGTGAGGTTCAGCTATTAGAGCTAATTTTTCTCTTAATTTTTCAATGTATGTCATCATTCTTCATTTATTGTTGTTTTATAGCATAATGTAATTTTCGGTAATCTGCCGTAATAAGAACCTCTCCAGATTCGAGCGGTTCCATGATCTAAATCCCACAAATATCCGTTAATGGCTAAATCGGGATTCTGCCAGATGGTTGTAAAATTATGAACAATATGATTGTTCCAGTGATGGGTGGAAACACCCAAAAAACGCCAGCTATCATGAAATTTCATCAACATATCTGTTCTTACGAATTGGCCAATTGAATTTACATGGTAAATTTCGCCCCTGATTTGAATGATCAATATTTCGATTTGATTCATTATTCTTCATTTAAGGTTAAATCATCAATTGTTATAGGTTCTTGAAAATCAGTTAATTGAAACAGTTCTTTGCCTGCTTCAATTGATACGCATTCCATATCCGGGCCAGCGTCCATAAGGAACTCCAACCTAGCTTCTTCAGATAAAGGATCAGTACTATCTTCGTGATCTCTTTGGTGCAAATTGGGGGTTTTCATTGTTTCGTTGTTTAGCGTTTATGAATTAACTTCCAATTTCGCAGCAGAAGCATCATATGATAGGCTCATTCCCCTTCGGTAAGATCCAGTGCTTGCGTTCCAATCTTCTCTGTCGGCAAATAAGTGCTGGTATCCATCGCTAAGAGCCTTAATTGCCTCCTTTTTGGAATTGAATGTTAATGTGAAATTGTTGAAATGTTGGGCTACCTCACAATCGAGTGTTTCAATAGCATTTTTCAGAGTAAAATTTCCTCCTGTTTGTCCTGTAATTGATATTGAGGTTTTCATTTTGGTATTTAATTTAAGGATTGGGTATTATTTTCGTGATCATTTTATCAAATCTATCATGAAAAATGAAATTAGTATTGAAATAAATATGAGTGCTATTTTTACTTCAAGGGGATTGTCATAATATTTAACATCTATAATTATATTACCCTGTTCTGTTTTTTGTACAACATAGTCAGCATCTGAATAATAAACTGCAAAGATTTCTCTAATTTCATAGTTTCGTGAAATTTTTTCGATAACACTATCTCTAGAATGAATATATTCAGGGTCTGATCTGAGTATTAATTCAGTGGGTTTACAACTGCTAACAAGGAACGATATAATTAACAGCGCACTTGTTAAGTGATATAATTTAATAGTTTTCATCAATTTATATTTAGTTTAGTAAAATTTCAGTTTCTAGCCAGCGACCAGATAAATGATCATTGCGATCACTTCGATCACTAAGAAGATAATTCCAAAGATTAACAGACGGGTTATAGCCTTATGAGTTTTCTGCTCAATGGTTTGTCCGTTCAATTTGTTGCTCAAGTTCTTTCTTTCGTGTATTCGCATGATGTATTAAATTATGATTAATGTAAGTTAACAGGTTTCTTTGTTGAAAGTAGCGCTCAATTAATAACCTCTGTAGGCTGCTATCAATTGAAGTATTAATATAACGGGCAATAAAAGCCAGGGAATAGTTAAATTTCTGTTTTGAGGATAGCAGCGTATTAATTAACATTAGTTGTTCAATGGGTGTAATAGTTGTCATAGGGAACGAATTAAGGCCAGCTAAGATTAACTGACCAGTGGAAAGGGAAAAGAACCAGCGACCAAAAAAAGCCCCGACATTGTATATAATGCCGGGGATAAGTAATACAAGTAGATGAGCTACTTAGTTTTTGGTGGTTTTAACGGTTTTAGCAGCTTTGAGCGTGTTTAGCTCTGCCATCAGATTAAGATTCATTTCCATTAATTCGGCAAGTTGCTTGCTTTGTTCATTCGTGGAAGTTTTAGACGATTTGCCGGATTTCTTTTGTTTGGTTTCTTTCTCCGGCTTTTCGTACTTGGTACGCAATTCGTCAAGCTTAGTGATGTGTTCATCGTGTTCTTTTTTGTGGTTGGGGTTACCTATTAACTTACAATAGTCCTCAATCACAGGCTGTACAGTGTTAGAATATGAGCTAAAAAATACAGCTCCAAAGATAACCGCATTGACATACTTGTTATGGCGTAAGTTTTGGTCGATTATCCAAGGGATCTTGTGATCTGGGTTATCTTCAACAAGTTGCTTGACTTTTAACCTGAAATTTAATTTACCGCCTAAAAGCTTAAATTCAGGCCAAAAACCTTGCTTGTTAGTCCATACGGACTCAGTTGCAAGATTTAATACCACAAATCCCTTGCCATACTTGAAACACTCGAATGACTTGTTTATGCTAATTTTTGTCATGATTATATTGTTTAATTGAAAGTTTGAATTTTGTTAAGACAACCGAAAGTAAAGCATAATTTCTGACAATTCCAAGAGAAACCTTGCAAGTGGCTGCAAATCAGTAGGTTATGAGGTGAATGAATGACATAAATGCTGTCCCAATATGGGAGTAATAAGGCTCTATATGTCCCAAAATGGGATGAATAGAGGGTAATTAGGGTGAATGGGATGAATTGACGGTGTAAATCCATGCATGAAGGCCCAACAGGGCACAAATAAGGCCATTTAACCACGATTTGGGCATATTTGCTCAATGACTTGTGTGTTTTAGGTGATGAATAGACAGTATATATATTAAATAGCTGACTATCAGCCAGTTACAGCTCCAAATCCTGTTATATAATAGTTATTATGTTAAATAGGATTGCAAAATAATAGCGAAAAATGACCCCACCCCCATGCTTTTTTGTCGTTTTTGGATCGGGAATGCGGCCCCTTCTTAGATACAGTCACTCCACTTCTCCGATCCCAGGGCTTTACTATATATGTAAAGGACAAAATTCTAAGGGAGGGGTCTAGCAAAAGGGCATATAACACTAGTGGACAGCAAGTTATGCCTTACAGCGGAAAATATAATCAAGAAAAAGCTTGTTTTTTAAAACGGACTTTTATACGTTTATACCCACTTTTGAATTGCACCAAAAAGATACAAAGGAATGATCATACAGATTTGGATGGAGGGGTTTCGGGCTACAGGAGAAAGTAGTGAAGCTTCCAAAATAGGGGAATACGAGGCAAAAGACTTCGATGCTGCTGTTAAGCAACATATGGAGAAACATCCTGGAGATGTAAATATAGAAGGGCCTGATTGTTATATGACAAAGGAGGCTTATAAGAATAGGAGGTCTGATTATAGTATTTGGGCTTGCAAACTATTTGATAATGAGACAGATGCCCGCAAAGCATTTGGATAAATCGATTAACCATTTCAAGACATGCCATATAAAGAACACAGGGTAGTCAAGGTATACTATACTATTGGTGAGGTGATCAAGGTAATCAACGTACGGCTTGAGCTTAGGGGCAAGAGGGTACTGACTGTAAGCGCATTAAGGTATTACGAAACCTTTCATTCGAAAGTACGGGCTTCCAAGATCAGCAGGAATGGAGAGCGGAGGTATACTCAGGCCAATGTAGAGGCGATAGCCAGGTTTGTGCGAATAATAATGACGAGGTGGTTTACGTTGAAGGGTGCTGTGGCAATCATGTCTGGCAGCATAGAGATCACAATACCGAAACAATCAAAGGAGGATAAAATAGATGGATAAGAAATACCAAATAATTTACAAAAACCGCGGCAGAAATATTGTAGCAACAAATAGGGAGGTACTAATTAGAAAAGTAATGTCTAAAATTGACAGTGAATCGTTAAATAAGTTACTTAAACGTGATCCTGAATTCACTTTATTACATATTGTAAGAAATGATTGCGGTTGTGAATTTAGCTATAAAACTGAGTTAGATATACCAAGTGAATCAGTAGTATGTAAACACGGAAATGAAGTGATTAGATACACCGATTAAACCTAATGATAAGTGTATGCGTTGGTTTGTTTTTCACAAACTTACGTATGACACAGTGTTAGGCACTTTGTTTTTTAATTTTTTAGGGATGGATTTTTATTTAATTTTTAATATATGAAGAAATACAATGTAATTTATGCAGACCCAGCTTGGGAACAGAAAGCAGGAAGACCGCTAAGCGGTGGTTATATAAAAGTTGATGGTGTACAGGTTTTTAACCCTAAAAGCGATAAGTCTGCAGACTTGCCTTATAACACAATGAGCTTTGATGATATAAAGGAATTACCAATTAAGGAACTTACAGATGATAATTGTCATTTATATATGTGGGTTACCAATAAATATTTAATGAAAGCTGAGCAGATTATAAACGCTTGGGGCTTTAAATACTCTACAACCTTAGTATGGGCTAAAAAACCAATTGGTAGCGGAATGGGTGGAACTTATAAAGTTTCTACTGAATTTTTAATATTTGCTACTAAAGGCAATGTTGGAGAGATAACAAACGAAAAAGTAAACGGCACTTGGTTTGAGCAAAAAAGACAATATGTTAATGGCTACCCTTGCCACTCTAAAAAACCAGACTTCTTTTATGAATTAATTGAAAAGGTATCTGCAGGTTCTAAATTTGAATTGTTTGCAAGAAATAAAAGAGACGGTTGGGATGCTTGGGGAGATAAAATAGTTGCGGATGTGAATATAATTGGTTTGAAAAACCAAAAGAGCGTTGGCAAAAATTAATAAAATATTGTGAGTAAGTGGAATAAAGAAGAATTAGAAAATATGCTTGAAGATGTAGTTAATGAACTTGACTTATCTAATTTGATGGTAGAAAAGCACGGACAAGAAGGAACTGCTCCTGCTGAACTGGTAAGGTTAGTGCTTGAAGAAAAGGACAAGCAAATTAGAATGCTTAAAATGGGTATGAAGCAAATAGAACCTGCTTAGTATTAATGCTAACGTAGGGCTATATACCATAGCACATACTCAACGAATAAACACCACTAAAAGAAAAGAGACAATGAATAAGAAAGATTTTGAATTAAGCAAAGAAATCCAATATTGGGCTGGTCGATTAATTGGTCATGACCAAGCCTATGATATTGCAGAAGAAATAGTTGAAGCTATTAAACATTCCGAACAACTCCAATCCTCCCAATCAGAGGCGGTGGAGTTTGCGGAATTTTTGGGGAAAAATAACCGGTTTTGTCGCCACAACGATTTTAGTGGCAAAAGTATATGGTATAAACTCAATAAAAATTATCAAATGTTTACCACAAATGAACTCTTTAATAGTTCTGAATTCAAAAAGTTCAAAGAATCTAGACTAAAAGACAGTGGATAAGAAAATATTAAAATTAATAGCAAAGTGATGGTGTAGGGGGGTATTGGAAGCAAGTGAATCAATAATTAGCTTCGGAGAAAGCGGACTAACGCAGGATGAATGCGTTTATATTGAAAGGGAAATTAATAAAATAGCTTTTCGGATATCCCCAAAAAAAGAATCTAATCCGGATACGAATAGCTTGGTTGCTGAATATTATGAATTTAAAGACAATGGATAAGAAAGTGCCATTAACCGATTTAACTAGACTTCAGCTCATCAGTAAGTGCGCTAAATTGGGGTCTGAATTAAAACAACTCCAATCCTCCCAATCAGAGGCGGGGGGAATAAAAGTATCCGATGAGCAGATTGATGCCCTCTGTAAAGAATACCTGAAAAATTTCTTTGATTTAACATCATTCAAAAAGCGAAAAGTGATTCAATTAGAGGCGGCATTTGTTCAAGGAGGAAATGTTATAATGAATTACATTATTAATCAATCCCAATCCTCCCAATCAGAGGCAGTAGGAAAAGAGTGGCAGGATTGTGTTCGTTCTTTTATTAGAGCACAGCATCTCACAAGAAAATGGGAACAGCACTGTAAAGACTGGGAGAAAAATAATGGTACGTTATCTAATTTGCCATATCCCCAATCAGAGGCGGTGATCGAGAAGGAATTTGCAGTACAAAGATTAGAAAATGGTAGAGGCAATAGTCATTTAGTAGCAATAATTGAACCAGCGATTGAAGATGTACATATTGGTAGTGTTGTAATAGTTCCATACGCAGAAGGATTTAAAGACCCTTTTAAGGTTCTGTTACAAGTGGATGAAAAAGGATTACCGAAACGAGCAAATGAAAAGTTTGGAATCGTTTCAAAATATATTTACGAATAGTGGCTAAATCAAAACCTGTATATGCTGATCCTGAAGCTCGCTATTTAGTTGATGATACGGGGATGACGTTTGTTATTTTGCCTGAAGCAAAGAAGCAAATAGGATGTGTATTTACGTACGAAAAACAAATTAATTAATCGATATGAAAACACAAGAACAGATCAATGAAGCAATCGAAATTCTCAAGGAGAACAGAAAAGTTTGCAAAAGTCACAATATGTTTAATGAAAGCAATCATGATAAATTGGACGCTCAGATTCGGATGTTAGAAGAAAATATGGATGAAGATGAGATTTATGAGGCGTTTGAAGACGATGAAGACGGGTCTGCTGCTGATGCTGCTGAGCAACTTTACTTTGACTGGGTAAATGATGATTTCGCTGATATGGACGACCTTCAGGACTTCCTTTACCCGATAAACTAACCTTATAGACATGAAAATCCCGATAAAAGACAAGCCCGGAATTTATATGAACTTCCGCCCCATCTGGTACAAGAAACTAATACTTAGCATGTTATACCCATCTTTTGTATATGAATATGAAGAGAACTTGCTTTATTATAAAGGCCATTGCACCATTAGTCTCCGCTTCTACAGGCCTAACTATAAAACTAGTGGGTATGACATAAAGTTGGTGGACAATAATATTCAGGAAGTGTATAATAATCTCTATGATTTTGCTACCCGGTGGAGCAATTGGTGGCCTTATTTTATGCAACAAAACAAACATTATAGATCACTGGTATGACACCTTACTGCCCATATTGTGAACACTCAATCCCGGCTGAGGATATAAAGGTTAAACTTGTAAACTCTTTCCAGATGCAAATCCGGGAACAATGTAAAAGTTGTTATTGGTGGTTTGGTGTCATGATGAACCGTAAAGATGAACTTGTGTTTTTTGAAGTAAAAAAGAAAAAA